>Ga0081538_10001901_pt1 | contig 20966 bp, 17 predicted proteins | sample TabmetS5T2R1_FD_71022 | JGI IMG/M metagenome (GOLD analysis project Ga0081538, IMG submission 71022) | Tabebuia heterophylla rhizosphere microbial communities from the University of Puerto Rico - S5T2R1 | ecosystem: Host-associated > Plants > Roots > Rhizosphere ...
ATCGTGCGCGACAGTACTGAGCCCCATGGCCTGGTATAGGGGGCACTGCCCCTTCAGACCTCGATACAGGAGGGCGCCTGCCCCGCCCAGGAGTATGATGGTCCCCAGGGACCGTCGCAATGTATAGAGGGCCAGAAGCCCCCCGCCCAACAGCGAGAGCCACCGTTCGACCTCGCCGACATTGACAGGACCAGCAGCCGGTAGGACATTGGCAATAGAACGCCTCGTCCGCGGCTGCGGTATGGAGTGTGTCGATGTTGCCATGATCAGTTCTCCTTATCTGCACGGCCTCGCGAGCGTAGGCGGTACGGCGCAGCGCACCCGCTCCTCTCTCACTCTAAGAGCACACCCTCGTGATGTTACCATCGTACGGCCTGCGGGAACCAGCGTACGTCTCTGCGCACACAGTAGAGCAAGAGTCATGCCAGCATCCCGGCCGGCGCGCGCTGGTGCTGTTGCCCCACGGGGCGCCAGGGACTCCTGCCCTGACCTGCGTCGCGCACGCCACACACGCGAGCCGCGGTCCCTACACCGGCACCTCTCTCAATCTGAGAGCCACCTCTCATTCTGACCTACCGCTGCTTGGCACCTCCTGCACACGTATCGTGCCGCTCCGGCCCCGCGGCCGAAGCCCGGGGCTTGTCAACCTCAGCGGCTTAAATCACCTCTCGAATAGTATTCGTGGCCACCGTTTTGAGAATATCCCAGCGGTCTTCCTGGCCCCGTGCCAGGGCCTTGGCAAAGTTCCACGCTTGCTTGGTCGTGACGTGACCTGGGAGCGGGGGTTCAGTGGGGTCCACGACGGCCTCGATGATGACTGGACCGGGATGGGCCAAGGCATGGCGCAGTATGGCCTCGGCCTCGTCAGGCACCGTGATAGTGTAGCCAGCAGCCCCACAGGCGCGGGCAAAGGCGGCGAAGTCAATAGGCTGCAACTCCACGCCAAACTCTGGATTGCCTTCGAAAACCATCTGTTCCCACTTGATCATCCCCAACACGTTGTTCTTAATGATGATCACCTTGACCGGCAAGTGGTATTTGACGAGCGTCGCCACCTCACCCATGAGCATAGTAAAGCCACCATCGCCGACGATGCATACCACCTGCCGGTTGGGATGTGCCACGGCGGCGCCAATACTGTAGGGCAAGCCATTGGCCATGGTCGCTAAGGTGCCCGAGAGCGAAAATTGCATGTCGTCACGGATGTTGATATATCGTGCTGCCCAGGTAGCAATAGTCCCGCTGTCCACCGAGACGATAGCGTTGCTGGCCAGCAGCTTATCCAGGTGGTACGTGACAACCTGGGGCTTCATCGGCTCGTCAGTGCGGGTGCCGCGCTCCTCCAGCAACTCGCGCCACTGCTGCATGCGCTCCTGGGCCGTGGTGAGGAAGCTGCGATCCTGCTTGTGGTCAATGAGTGGTAACAGCGCCCGCAGTACGTCGCGGCAGTCACCGACGAGACCAACATCCGCAGGGGAGCGGCGGCCAATACGCGCGGGATCGATATCGATCTGCACCGTCTTCGCCTGGCCAGGTTTCGGATAAAATTCTATATAGGGGAAGCTACTTCCAGCGATAACCAGGGTATCGCACTCTTGCATGGCATCCTGTGATGGCGCTGTGCCTAATAGACCTATGCCGCCAGTGGTATACGGGCTCTCGTCCGGCACCACGGCCTTCCCCAAAAGCGCCTTGATGATCGGTCCACCCACTTTCTCGGCCAGCGCGAGTACTTCGTCGCGGGCATTGAGACAGCCCTGGCCGACCAGGATGGCGACTTTGCTGCCAGCGTTGAGCATCTCCGCGGCCACGTGCAGCAAAGGTTCTGGTGGCAGGGGCCAGGACGGCATGTACACGATACCGCTGTGCTGTGGGATATTCTGGTCGGAGCGCCTGGTCTCGTCCTGAGTCCAGTCCTGCATGTCTTTTGGGATGGTCAGGTGGGCGACCGTGCGCCGGGAGAGGGCCGTCTTGACCGCCTCATCGACCGCATTGGCGGCGTGGCTTGGCCCCATAATGCGCTGGTTGTAGGCAGCCACATCGATGAACAGCTTATCAAGGTCGACGTCCTGCTGCTGATGCGTCCCAATGAGGTCATGGAAGGTATGGCCCGTAATGGCGAGGACAGGCTGGCCGTCGAGTTTGGCATCGTAGAGCCCATTGAGCAGGTGGATGCCCCCCGGACCTGAAGTCGCCATACACACGCCGAGGCGTCCGGTATACTTGGCATAGCCGCAGGCTGCAATGGCGGCGGCCTCTTCATGGCGTACCTGGATAAACCGAATCTGGTTCTGATGCGTGCGCAACGCCTCAAAAAGACCATTAATGCCGTCGCCGGGCAATCCGAATACCGTATCGACCCCCCAGCTAATGAGCCGCTCGATAATCAGGTCAGCAACCGTTTTTGCCATAGTCTGTTCTCCTTATTGCTCAGTCCAGCTAGTGAGCACAAAGGCCACTAGGAATCAATCACTGTGATCAGGCCAGAGAAGTGAGTTATGGGCATCCTCGAACGCTTCGGGGATCATGGCCAACACCGCTCGCTCTAGTGTGGAAGGGATCCAGTGGACTACAGGGAGAGAAAAAGCACACGCTCTACTACTCTCTGCTGTGCGCCGTGCCAATCGGTGGTCTTCTCCATCAGGGAACACCACTTGCTCCACGGCATAAGCATAAACTATGCTAGTATTCTTCTGAGTCACCGGAGGGGGCGACCTACGAGAGCCTCGTCGACCATCGGCTAGGTGTCTAACGCCTCCGGGAAGCAGTGCCGGCGCGCAACGCAACGCTATGTTGAGGCGTGGCCACGTCGCAGCGCACGCCCTGGGAGCGCCGCGGTATTGGTGCCACGCTCTATGACCACGACACCATTGATAATGACGTACTCGATGCCGATAGGGTAGTGTTTGGGGTCCTCTCTGGTGGCATGGGTCTTCACCGTCTTAGGATCGAACACGACAATATCGGCCTTAAAACCGTCGCGGAGGAGGCCACGGTCGGGCAGACCGAGACGCTGGGCGGGGAAGGCGGTCATCTTGCGGATGGCCTCTGGCAGTCGCAGCTGTTTCTCCGCCCGTACAAACTCCGCCAGCACGATGGGAAAGCAGCCATAGGTGCGTGGATTGGGGTACTCTCCGAACAAGATGGCGTCACTAGCGATCATGCCGCAGGGGTGGGAGACAAAGGCGGGAAGCGTCTGCGGGTTGGTGCCTAAGCCAACTGTCGAAATGCCCAAATTCTCTTCGACGAGCAAATCAAACAGGGCATCCGCAGGGTCCTGGTGACGCATCTCGGCAATATCGGTCAGCAGTTTGCCATCATATTGTTTGTTGTGCGGCTTGGTGAAATTGGTCAGCCAGTTGTTTTCGAGTCTGTCACGCGGTATCTCGCGTTTCATCCGGGCGCGGTCGTCAGGATCTTGCAGCGCAGCCATGGTTCTCTCAGGGCCGCCGTCTTTTGCCCAGAAGGGCAGGCCAATGGCGACCATGGTCCCAGAATAAGGATAGGTGTAACAATCGAACGTCACGTCCAAGCCCTGGTCGCGGGCGTTATCGACCAGCCCCAGGTAGTCCAGATGGCTACCGACGCCCTGGGCGCTCTGCCGGTAGTGCGTCAGGTGGACGGGACTGCCACTACGCCGGCCGATGTCTAGCGCTTCTTCCCAGGGTGCTAGCAAGCCCTTGGCACGAAGACTGGCGCGGGTATGGGTGTGGTAAAAGCCACCCAGACGCGCCGAGACCTCGGAGAGGGCCACGAGTTCGTCCGTGTCAGCATAGGCGCCAGGGGGATAGTCAAGACCGGTGGATAAGCCCCAAGCGCCTTCTTCCATGGCCTCGCGCACGACTGACTTCATATCTTGCAACTCAGCCGTGGTCGCCGGACGGTCGTGCCAGCCGACACCCCAGATACGCACAGGCGAGTTGCCCAGAATGTAGGCCATATTGATGGCCACCTTGTGGTCGTACTTGCTGAGCAGTTCGGCGACGGTCAGCCAGTCGGCTGGCATAGGGGGGTAGCCGTTGAGGCCGGAATCGAGCCAGATATACCGATGCAGCTCTTCGCGTGTTTTGAAAGGTGCATGCGAGATGCCGTCGATACCCACGAGTTCCGTAGTAACGCCCTGGCGCACTTTGGGATCGTGGTGCGGGGCCCCCAGGATGGTGAGGCCGGCATGCGAATGCAGATCGATAAAGCCGGGGCAGACCACATGGTCGGTGGCATCAATAACACGAGCCGCCTCCAGGGACGAGGTGTCACCCCGGTGAATCGTCACGCGCTCGTCTTTGACTCCCACTGCGGCATAAAAGCCGGGACTCCCACTCCCGTCAATGACTAGACCATGCTGAATGAGTAGATCAAGCATCGATTGCTCCTTATAGTAGACTGCGGCCTTTGTAACGCCTGGTGTGTTCTCAAGATGAGACAGCAACCTCTCACTGTGAGAGGTGAGGGAGCACCAGAGACTCCAAGCACCATCCGAGCGCCCAGGGTCTGTGCCTCTGCCCTCCAGCCTGGCCTTGAGGCCGTGGACAGGCCTGCTCTACAGACACAGGCGAGATGCTTCGTGGCATAGGTTTTGCAACCCTGTTTAGTATAGTCAACGAGATGTCCTCAAGGTTGATGATCTCCGCGCTTGCCAGTAACTGGTTTTACCATTCCTCATCTGGGCTGGGCAACCCCTTCTAAGTTCGAGCTACTCTGCAGTGAGGCGGGAGCGGTCATGTGTAGAGGCAGGGAGGCTCCCAGGATGGAGGACGTCGAGACCGCCCGTACACTCAATGTATACGTTGATTTGTTGGATATCCAGGGCGAGAACCTGTGGCGTGTGCGTTCCTATCACCAAGCCGCTCAGATCATCACAGGGCTCTCCCAGCTAGTAGCACAGCTCGTGGAGGCGGAAAAATCTGCAGAAGCTGCCTGACATTGGCAGTAGTATGGCGGAGTACTTCAAGGAGATCGTAGCCTTGATTGAAAGTATAGATACAATGTTGAAAGTTCTTCGGAAAGGAGAGAAACTATGTATGTCTCGCGACTCACGTTTCATACCCACCCTGGTAAGACGCACGAGGTCGAGCAGGAACTGCAGACACTCGTCGCTATGGTCAGGGAGGCGGGTGGCGGACGACCGCAGATATTGCGTAACCACTTTGCTTCGCAGGGTGCACCCGATATCGTTTTCGAGCAAGAAGCGCCAAATTTGGAAGCACTCGAAACGCAGATCGCCCAGGTGACGAAGCGCCAGGAGTTTCAGCAGTGGTCTAGTCGAATGTCTGAACTCCTGGCGCAGTCGCCCAAACGCGAAGTGTATCTGGTGGTGGAGTAAAACCACGCTAGCGTCCAATAGGATATACGGTTATGGAACGGGCTGTGAGTAAATATGCTCCGCACCTCTATGTCCTCCTACGCATTGTCGCAGGACTGCTGTTTGCCTGCCACGGTGCCCAGAAACTCTTCGGTGTCTTTGGCGGCATTGGTGGGCAACCTGGTGCCAGTGTGCCACTGTTCTCATTGATGGGATTAGCCGGGTGTATTGAACTCGTCGGTGGGCTTCTGATTGCGTTCGGTGTCTTGACGAGTTTGGCCGCCTTTATTGCCAGTGGCCAGATGGCCTTCGCCTACTTCATGGGGCACTTCCCGCGTGGCTTCTGGCCGATTCAAAATGGCGGGGAGCTAGCCGTGCTGTACTGCTTTCTTTTCCTCTACATTGCCGCTAACGGGGTCGGCATGTGGGGGGTGTGGAGGCGCCCGTTTCCACCTACGACGCCGGCTGAACGTGCGTCGTCCACCATAAGGGACTAGGATATGGAGCTACAAGGTAAGCGCGTGGCGGTTACGGTATCTTTGCCTGTGCCAGGGCCATATAGGTAAACCATGCAACATACAGATAGAGTGATGAAGATTCTACTCTGTGCGCTGGTGTTTCTTCTGGCATTTCTCAGTACGAGAACCTTCCTGGACTTTACGGCAGCATCGGGACATATGAGCAAGTATGACTATATTCAATATCTTGGAGGCTTCGTCGGGAGTTCTGATGCTGCCATGGTGCTGTTAGATACCAGAAATGGCGATGTGTGGCTGTACGGCCTCGGTGAGCAAACTGTACTTTATTTAGGTCAGCTCACTGAACTGGGCAGACCACTGGTACGCAGTCGCCACAGTGCTCCCGCTGCACCACCGTCTCGCCCTTAGCCTCAACAGAATACTAGGCACGTCCAGCCGGCGCTAGCAGAGCCGGTGCTGCCCTGGATTCCCATGTCCCAGCACCAACAGCGGGTCAAGACAACGAGCGTGTTCAGGTATGTCAACTGCGTCCATGAGAGACGCGGGACATCTCGGCGAGACGTAAGGCAGCGATATCGGGGTTCAGTTGCTGCACGGCCTGGATGAAAGAGCGTTGTGCCACCTGGGGTGCCCCGGCCTGGAGCTGGCACAGGCCCAGATAATACCACAGTCGATAGTCGCGGGTGGTGCCGGTGTCAGCTTTGGCGAGGGCGGCACTCGCTTCCTGGTACTGTCCTACCTGGCATAGCAACTCGCCGAGGAGCACGGCGAGTTCGGTACCTGGTTGGTCAGGATCCGGAAGCTGTTTGAGGAGGCGCTGTAAGTGGCAGAGAGCCTCACGAAACTTCCCTTGTATATAACACACTTCACATAACCGTTCCTGAACGTACGGCATGCCTGGCTCTTGCCGTGCCACTTGCGTATACAGCGCCTGCGCCGTGGCTGCCTGGCCATGATAGGCGGCGTCTTCAGCCTGCAAGAAACGCAGGTGCAACGTCCGTTTGGCCGGCTGGAAGGCATATCGCAGTGTAATACATAGTCGCCGTATGCTCATAATCCCTCGGGTGAGGCCCCGATCGAGCGTGGTCAGCAAGCGGTCGGTAAACGTCTCGTCATTGTGCGTCACCGAGGTATCGAGTAATTGCTGGGCCAGCGTACGCGCCAGCGCGCCGTGCTGAAGCAGACATGTTTCAACATGCAGCAGCACGCGGCCCTGCAGGGCCGCATTGGCCTGCTGCAGGAGGGTGGGAACGCGACTCCTACTGCACCATAAGAAGCCACGTTCCAACGCTGAAACGGGGAGAGGCAAAGGCTGCTGCAGACGCTGGCATCCCTCCTGAATCTGCCCGTTGGCGAGTTCGATGAGGGCCTGTAACGCCAGGGCGTGACAATTAGCGGGACTCAATGCCAGGGCACGGGCACACCAGAGCGCAGCGTTGGCGTAGTCGGCGTGATCCAAATAGATACGCCCCAAAAACATGGGCAGCACGGGATTTGCAGGCTGTAAAGCCATCGCTTGCTGGAGAGCCAGCACTGCCTCGGGCCACCGGGACGTCTCAGCGAGGGCCAGCGCATGGTGCAGGTAGATGCCAGCGGCGCGTGGGCGTAGTCCCTGCGCTTGCGCAAAAGCCTCGATGGCCTCGTCGAAATGCCCCCGAGCTGCGAGCTTTTGTCCGCGCCGAAAGAGCCACTCAGCGCTGAGGATCCGTCTCACCATAGGCACACCTTCACAGCTTCCTTCCGTGGACGTGCGTCTACCCAGTCAACGGACAGCAAGCGTTACACACTGTGGGAAGTGGACAGGAGCAGGAGAGAAATCTGCCAGGTCTGGGACCGCGACTGGCACTTAGAGAGATTGTAACACTGACATAGGTTGGACACCAAAATGTGTGGTGAAATGAAACGTACTCCCGGTGCCAGGCCCGGCGCTCTCAGCCCAGATGTCGCCGCCCATCATCGCCACCAGGTGGGCTGCAATGGTCAAACCCAAACCGACACCGCCATACACACGCGTTGATGAGCCATCGCCTTGACGGAAAGCTTCAAAAATCAAGCGTTGGTGTCCCTCAGGGATGCCAATACCCGTATCAGTCACCGTCCAGTGGAGGACGACCTCGTCGGCTGACTGGGATGTCAGGGCAACGCGGACGGTGATGCTGCCTTGGGCGGTAAACTTCATGGCATTGCTAATAAGACTCACCAGGATTTGACACAAACGCTCGGGATCTCCCAGCAGAGTGTCAGCCACCTCAGGTGCTATCTGGGTGGCCAGGGTAAGCCCCTTGTGCTGTGCCCGTTGGGCCAGCGGCTGCAGCGCGGCACTCAGAGCTGCACGGAGCGCAAACGCCTCCTGCTTGAGCATCAGCTTGCCAGTCTCAAGATCCGCAAAGCTCAGCAGGTTATCAACCAGGGCGAGGAGTGTATCAGATGCCTCACGCACGGCCACCAGGTCGGCATACTGCTCAGACGTCAGAGAGGTGTCGAGCACCAGTTCGGTCAATCCGATAATGCCATTTAAGGGCGTGCGGAACTCATGACTCATATTCGCTAAAAACTCTGACTTGAGACGCCAGGCTTCGAGCACAGCGTCACGGGCCTTTTGGAGAGTCTGCTCGGCCTGTTTGCGCTCGGTGAGATCGACGCCATAACCACGCAACAGTCCAGCCTGAGGGATTGGACAAAACGTCCACTCAAAATATTTCCCGGCCGCGCTACCCTCTAACCCTTGACGACTCTCGCCAGCCAGGATGCACTCACGGGCGATGCGTACCGTACCCGGTGGCAACACCGCTGGTAGAGCATCCTGGTCGAAACCGCACTGTTCCATGAGTACCATCATAGCTGGATTGGCGTAGGTGAGGTGGGCCTCCGCGTCCAGTTCGACGATCGGGAGTGGGCTCTCCTGAGGTACCGACGCTAGCCGCACGAGGTCTTGCTCCGTCTGGAGTTGATTCCGGAGGTCGCGGAAGCTGACGACAGCTCTGGCGCTTCCCACTGCCAGAAGCGGCATGCACGTGTATTCGACGGAAAGGTAGGAGCCATCACGACACCGAATAGTTGTACAGGCAGCCCATACCGGCCTCCCGGTAGACAGTACCTGCGTGATTGGGCAGGTCGCCTGAGTCGTATCAGGGATGACGAGCCAACAGGCCAACAGGTCGTGGAGTGTCATCCCACTACAGGCGGTTTCACTCCATCCAAGGAGGCGTTCTGCCTCCGTATTCAAGGACAGAAGGTGGCCCGCAGGACCCACCGTACATATGCCAAGAGGAATCGCCTGGAGTAGCGCCCGTGCGGTGGCTACCTCTGTCAGCATATCTGGAGTAGAGGGAGAGCTATGGGTGTGCATGAGATGCCGTTACTTTCCGCAAAAGAGCGGCGATGTCGTACCCTGTGGCCGTGGGATCCAGCGCCTCGCAAATGGTTCGGAGGGGCGCATCAGGCGCAGGAGTAGCAAGGTCGACCGTCACAGGTGTGGCATAGCGCTGATGAGTCTGGTCCCAGAGGATGTACACCACCGGTTGTAACGCTTTCCCAGGATTGACAGCAATAACAATACCACGTTCACCCGTGTTCAATTCTATCAGACTCCCCACAGGATAGATACCCAGACAACGCACCATTTTTTCGACGAGGCTCAAATCGAGTTGCTGGGCCCGGCCTTGCTGATACAGTGCCTTGATTGCCTGAGCGGGCAACAGTGGCGGACGCCCTTCCCGAGTGCCCAACAGAGTTTCATAAACATCAGCAATGGCCACTGTTTGACTCAAGGGAGAGAGCGCTGCCCCGCCCAGGCCCTGTGGATAGCCTGATCCATCCAGCCGTTCATGGTGCTCAGCCACAATGCGACAGGCGTCCTCAGGCATATGGGGTGTCCGGGAGAGCATCGTAGCGCCCAGGTGTGGATGCGCCTGCATGAGCCGCTGTTCTTGGGCTGTATAGAGGCCGGGTTTACGGACCAGGTTCCGCGGGAGGTGGACTTGCCCCACATCGTGGAGTAGCGCCCCCACCCCAAGACAGGCGAGCACCGTCTTATCAAGATCCTGCATCGCCCCGAGCATCAGAGCAAAGATGCACACATTGATGACATGCGCATAGAGATTAACTTCAAACTGGCGCATGTGAATCAAACCCGCGAGCGCTTCGTGCTGACTCAGCACCGTCTCCATGAGGTGGTGGACAACCTCCTGAGCAGCAGCGCTATGGAGCGGAGCGCCGGTCTTTGTCCCCTCAAAAAGGCTTTGCACTGCCATCGTGGCTTCGGTGTGGACTGTACGCGCCAGAGCCAGATCAGGCAGAGGAGAGACAAGCGGTCGACCACAGAGGTGTGGACAGATGGTGTCCTGCTCTCTCTGGGAGGAGGTTGGGAGTAGGGGCTTTTCCCAGGCATGGGGGACACTCTCACTCTGGACCTCTGCCGGCCGTGGTAGCGTCTCGATAAGATCCAGGCCACGTGTTGGGTCAATCGTGACCCGCCGGACCCCGTAGGCTTTCAAGCGGGCGATCTCCTCATAGCATTCGATCCGACGCCGGTGAAACAGAAAGGGAGACTGCAACCAGGACTGGTCCAACCCGACGATGTACATGCCAATGACGAGATCATCTATCGAGATCTGTTGCGTGTGTTGTGTCGCCACAACCAACGTCTCACTAGCTAGAATTGACGCAGGCGCGCTCTGTGAGGCACGAAGCGGTCGCAGTCCCAGATGTCTCATCGGTACGCTGGTGAGCAAACTTGAGCCAGGCAATGCAGGGCTAAGAGCTCCCTCTCCCTTGGGAGAGGGCGGGGTGAGAGCCCTAGTGGGCGTGGGACACAGCCCCTCACCCTAAGCCTCTCCCGGAGGGAGAGGGGATGACTGGAAGTATTTCTGAAAACGTCACTGACTGCTATGCAGTCGTCAGTGTTCCAGCGGCACGAGGGTGGGGGCTAAGGCGGCGAGCGTCGCTGCATGCCCTGTGACCAGATGGGCGGGGGTTGGTTGGCCAGTGAGTAATGGCTGGTAGGTTAGTGCCTGCCCATCGAGATACTGCACGGTGAGCCCAACACGCGCGACAATCGCGTGCGCTGCGGCAATGTCCCAAATGTGCACCGGACAGGAGTGCGCCAGCGCAAAACCGCTCTGTTGGGCCACCAGACACATGTGCAAAGCGGTGCTCCCAAAGCTGCGGCATTTACCTGGAAAGCCGCGTACCTGATGCGTCTGTAGGAAACGCGAGTCAATGAGGATCGTCGTGTTATTGTCGACGGGTTCGGGAGTCGTAGCGCCAGGCAGTGGTACGCCATTGTAGGTCGCCGGGCTCTGCGGGTCGAGATCCGCGACAAACAGACTGTCCCAACTTGGGGCGCTGATGATCCCCGCTACCGGCCGCAGGGTGCCATCCAGCACACCCACACAGATGGCCCAGCCAGGCGTTCCGCAGGCAAACGCCAGGGTCCCGTCGATTGGATCGATCACAAAAGTATACGGCTGGCTGGGATCGTAGGTCACTCCGCCTTCTTCCCCGAGAATATTGACCCCAGGGTAATACGCGTCAATGGCGCGGCGCAAGAGTGCCTCCACGCTGGTATCAGCCTCGGTGACCACACTGCGGTCCGCTTTGAGACGCGTTCCCAGGCGTTCCCCACCGCGGTAATACTGCCGTGCGAGTTGGCCCGCTTCGACCATAGCAGGGAGCAGACTCTGAATCGATGTGATCGATGGCACGCCTTCCCTCCTCTCACGCTGCTATCGTAACGCCGGCCTCAGCCGGCGTAATGCTCCACTGGACGCTTCATCTCAAAGATGTCATGCACATGCGTGTAGAGGTTGCCGGCGAGGCGCCCGACGGGGTGGAGCTGGTACATGTCAATGCGGCCAGTGTTGGGGTTATAGAGCTCGTCGCGGATGTGAAAATAGACAATCTCGCCGAGCACCAGGCTATGGGGGCCATGTCCAACAGGCAGAATCTGCACTACCCGACATTCCATACTAATGGGCGCCTCAGCGACACGTGGCGCCTTGACCTTCACGCCTGGAGCTGCAGTGAGACCAGTCAGCGCAAATTCATCGATGTCTGGGGGATACTCACCCGAGGTAAGGTTCATCTGCTCAGCGAGCGCATCGTCCACCATGTTGACCACAAAATCCTGGGTATACTCAATATTCCGCACCGTATCTTTTTTACTTCCCTCGCGTCGGCCAGAGGAAAACGCCAAGGTCGGAGGATCGTTGCATACTGCCATGAAAAAACTAAACGGTGCCACATTGGCAATCGCCTCTTCACTGAGACTCGATACCCAGGCAATAGGCCGCGGCACAACACAGCCAATAAGCAGTTTGTAGATGGATTGGCGTTCCACGAGCTGAGGGTCGAATTGCATGCCGTTGTCTCCTTCGTGACACGTAGTGCTCCAGCGAGGGCTCTAGTGTCGCATGTTTTTCCTAGGGTTGGCAACTCTGATATGGCGGATCGGTTAGCCATCAAACCGCTGGATCTGCCAGATGTCCCGCGCATATTCCAGTACCGTACGATCACTGGAGAACTTGCCAATACGCGCGACGTTCAGGATCGCTTTTTGAGCCCAGGACACCGGGTGCGTATATGCCTTGCCAACGGCGTGCTGTGTGTCAATATAGGTTGGCAAGTCGGCGAGATGAAAATAGGCATCACCCTCCAGGAGCATCCGGGCAATCCAGGTGAATATCCCTGGCTCATGCGGGCAGAAGAGGTTCGAGGTGAAGGCGTCTATGACACGCCTGATGGCTGCATAGCGTGCATAATACGCCTGGGGGTCATAGCTGCCATGGGCACGCAGCTCCTGAATTTCCTGGGCCTTCAAGCCAAAGATAAAAATATTGTCCTTGCCGACCTCCTCCATGATCTCGATATTGGCACCATCGAGCGTGCCGATGGTCAGGGCGCCATTCATCGCGAATTTCATGTTGCTCGTCCCGGAGGCTTCGGTCCCTGCAGTCGAAATGTGTTCGCTGAGATCGGCCGCGGGGATGATCTTTTCCGCCAGGAGCACCCGATAATCGGGCAGAAACACGACCTTGATCTGGCCGCGAACGCGCGGGTCATTATTGATCACCTGGCTGACATTGTTGATCAATTTAATGATCTGCTTGGCGGCCCAATACCCGGGGGCGGCTTTGCCGGCGAGCACATAGGTGCGAGGCACAGTGGGTTCAATCTGGTCCTCGACGAGACACAGATACTCATAGATGATGCGCATGACGTTGAGCAACTGGCGCTTGTATTCGTGTATCCGTTTCACATGGATATCGAAGAGGGCGTGCGGATCCACGAGAATCTTCGTCGTCTGCTGAATCACGGTCGCCAGGCGTTCTTTATTGGCATGCTTGATGTCCATGAAGGTGCGCTGGAAACCACGATCATCCGCATAGGGTTCCAGGGCTATGAGTTCATCCAGGTTGGTAATCCAGCCGTCACCGATGGTCTTGCACAGGAGATCAGCCAGCAATGGGTTCGCCTTCAACAGCCAGCGTCGCTGCGTCACCCCGTTGGTCTTGTTCGTAAAGCGTTCGGGCCAGAGCTGATAGAAATCCGGCATCAGCGCGGTTTTGAGCAACTCAGAGTGCAATGCCGCCACGCCGTTCACCGCATGGCTCCCCACCACGGCCAGATGCGCCATGCGTACCTGCTTCTGCGGGCCCTCTTCGATCAGGGACAGGCGCTGCATGCGATCGAGGTCTCCCGGCCATGTCGTGACCACCTGTTTCAAAAAACGCGTATTGATGTCATAGATAATGGACAGATGGCGTGGTAAGACGTATTCCAGCAAAGAGACTGGCCACTTTTCCAGCGCCTCTGGGAGCAAGGTGTGATTGGTATAGGCCGTCACTGCCTGGGTGAGCTCCCACGCTGTATCCCAGGGCAGGCCATGTTCGTCAAGGAGCATGCGCATACATTCCGCGACGGCCAGGGCCGGGTGGGTGTCATTCAGATGGATGGCCACCTGCGCCGGAAAAGCCTCGAAAGTGGTATGCGATTTGAGATAGCGCCGAAAGATATCGCGGATGGCGCAGGCTACCAGAAAATATTCTTGCACTAAGCGGAGTTCACGACCGGCCTCGACTGCATCCGAGGGATACAGGACTTTGGAAATGATCTCTGAAGCGATCTTCTGCTCCACGGCTCGCAGGTAATCGCCCTGGTAGAAGATCTGCATATCGAATTCATCGGACGAGCGTGCCGAGAATAGCCGCAGGTAATTCACCGTCTTGCCACCATATCCAACAATGGGAATGTCAGCGGGAATACCGACCACCACGCGCCAATCGACCCAGCGCGGCACCCCCTGGCTGTGATCGATATGGCCATAGACTGGGATGAGGCAGGCCTCATCCGGACGTTCGATCTCCCACGCTGTCCCGTACGTACGCCAGAGGTCAGGGCGTTCTTTCTGATAGCCGTTGTCAATTTCCTGCCTGAACAGGCCGTAGTCGTAGTTAATGCCATAGCCGTAGCCAGGCATCCCGAGGGTCGCCAGGGAATCGAGAAAACACGCCGCCAGGCGACCAAGCCCGCCATTGCCCAGGGCTGGGTCACTCTCGCTCTCGCGCAGCTCTTCGAGATCGACGCCCATGCGCAGCAGGGCTTCTTGGCACACCTCAAGGAGACCCAGGTTCTGCAGGTTCGTCCCTAACAGACGACCAATAAGAAACTCCATCGAGAGATAATAGAGGCGTTTCGCGTCGGCTTTACGGTACCGCGCGGCGGTCTCGAACATTCTATCGACCATGCGATCGCGCACTGCCAGCGCGACCGCGACAAACAAATCGCGTTTGGAGAGACTCTGCCAGGCTCTCGCCAAGGAGTAGCGCACGTGATGACAGATTGCCTCCTCGAGTGCATCAACGCTATCATGCAAAGGAGAATTGTGAACGTATGCAGGGGGTTGCATTGCTGGTGCTCTACCTCATCAGCTACGTGGCCATTGACTTTAGACGGTCCATGTGTCCTCAAGCCTTATCGGCATATCGACATACAGCCCTTAGCGCTCAAGGCACAGGCACTGCGGGCCGGCTTTTGAGCACAACAATAGAGTACTGAATGTATCATCTATCTGGGGACAGATGACTACTGTACAAGAGGCACCACCAGGACTGGACAGGGAGCCGTTGCGATGACAGCGTTACAGATGCGGCCGGTCATCAGGCGCTTATCGCCTGTCAGGTGGCGAGTCCCCATGACAATGAGGTCGCAGTGATTGGTCGCCGCCAGCTCGATAATCTGCTCGGGAATGCCACCCCAGCTGATCACAGTACGATGGCTGACCTGGGCCTGCGTAGCGCGCTCAGCAGCCTGCGTCACCACATGCTGTCCGGTAGCTTCCAAACCAGCGCGCAATTGCGGGTCAGAGGCGACGGGGCCTTGCAGTTGGAATTGCAGATCATCTTCCAGAATGTGCACAATCACCAGCTCGACCCGCAAGTGGGCAGCGAGACGGATGGCGGTATCCACGGCGTTGCTCGACCATGGGGAGGGGCCTGTGGCCACCAGAATGTTGCGAAACATGCAATTCTCCTCTCACGAGTCCTGCCTGCCACTCTGCGAGAGACAGGCATAAGGTCTCGTCCATAGCATATCATAGCATAGAACAGGGCCACGTGGTCAAAGTATGTACCGACATTCCTATTGCTATTTTCCCGGAAGTCCATTATGGTGTCCTCTCTTTATTGGACTGGTGGCTCCTGCTCCCCAGGAGATATCCCTTTAATGCCTAATCTCAGGTGCCAGGGAAAGAGTAGCCTGGCACCTCAGCGTGTGGGGACGTAGAAACGTTATGCAGAGCAGCGTGTATGAGGAGACCGCAACGCCACGCACGAAAGATCGTGGTGCAGATCTATTCGTGGCTTTACTCCGAGCCCAGGGGGTGCAACAGGTGATGGCACTCACCGGTGGGGCGATTATGGAAGGGATGGATGCCTTACAGGCCGCCGAGCATCTGGACATGTACATTTTCCAGACCGAACCGGGTGCTGCCTGGGCGGCCATGGGCTATGCTCGGACGACGGGCCAGGTCGGCGTCTGTGTTGTGACCTCAGGGCCAGGTGCAACGAATACCATTACGGCTATTGCCGATGCCCAGCGCGACAACGTCCCTCTGGTCATTATTACGGGGCAGGTCCCCACGGCTGCACGCAATACGGATGCATTTCAGGAAACGAACATCGTTGAGATCGCCGCACCGACGGCCAAGAAGGTGTTTTACTTAAACCGCCCTGAGGATATGCCGGCGGTAGTCAGTGAAGCGTTTCGTATTGCCACACAGGGGCGGCCAGGGCCTGTGCTGATCGATCTGACGAAAGACGCCCAGCAGGCCCGTGTCCATGCGAGCGCTTTCCCGACGGCAGACGCGCCCGAGCTGACCGCGTCGTCTGCACCGGCCCATGCCCCCGTGGACGCGGCGCTCGATGACGTCGCTACCCTCCTGCGTCAGGCTGAACGCCCGGTGATCATTGCTGGATACGGTGTCATGCTGGCACAGGCCCAGCGCGAATTGCAGCAGCTCCTCCAGGTGGTGCCCTGCCCCGTGGTGCATACCTTGCCAGGCAAAGCGGCTCTGCCCACAGCACACCCATGTAACTACGGCATGCTCGGCATGCACGGTTTTTACGTCAGCAACTGGATCGTGCACCATGCCGATGTCGTTGTCTCGTTGGGCTCACGCTACGATGACCGTATTACAGGCGACCCGCAGCGCTTTGCTCCGGCAGCTAAACGTCTTGTCCACTTCGACATTGATCCCGAGCAAATCACCAAAGTCCTCCCTGGACGCAAGCTGGGGGTCGTTGGTAATCTCAAAGCGGCGCTCGTGGCGCTGCATCGTCGGCTTGAGGGCGCACCGCTTGATTTCCCGCGCTGGCGCCACGCCATCACGGGGATCGTGAAGCAGTATCCTTCGACATATGCACGCCGTCCGGAGTGGCTGCAAGCGCAATATACCCTCGAAGTGCTGAACGACGTGGTGCAGCAGCAGGTGACACACACCGGGCAGCAGGTGACGTACACCACAGAGGTGGGGGATCACCAGATGTGGGCCGGTCAGTATGTGGCGCTGCAGGATGGCTGGCAGTTCATCACTTCCAGTGGTCAGGGCGCCATGGGCTCTGGGCTACCGATGGCCATTGGCGCGCAGATGGCGCGTCCTGCCTCTCTGGTCATTTGTCTGGCTGGCGATGGCAGCCTGCGCTTCTCCGAAGCCGAGCTGGAAACCATCTGGGAGTACGACCTCCCCGTCAAAACGCTGGTGTTCAATAACGATGGCTATGGTATTGTGCGCATGTGGAATCATCGCTTTTATGAGGGGCGAGAAACGGGGGTCATCAAACGCCACAAGGACTGGATCCTGCTGGCCCGTGGTAACGGATTTGACGCCGATTGTGTGGATCGCGTCACCGAGCCAGATGACTTAGCACCTGTGCTGCGGCGTGCGCTCGCGCATCGGCATCCCCACTTCATCGAACTTGTGACGCCGTATGAAGAGTGTCTGCCGCTCATGCCACCCGGGCAATCGTTCAATGAGATGATTCTCTAAATCACGAGGGGTTGAGAGGTAGGATATATGGCTACCCTCAAAATCGACGGGGCACGCTTCATCGTGACGGTTGACCCGGAGCGTCGCATTATCCGGGACGGCTCGATCCTCATCGAGGGGCAGCGCATCGTCCAGGTTGGCAAGGCGACGGCCTTACAGCACGTCACCGCTGACCGGGTGATCGACGCGCATGAGATGGTAGTGACGCCAGGCTTTTGCAACAACCATATGCACATCAGCTATGCGCATGCGACCCGTGGCATCTTCCCAGACAATCTCGATCCGATGGTCTACCTCTCCAACGTGTTCACACTACAAGGCGCTATGACCGAGGAGGACGAGTACTACACGACCCTCCTGGGCATTACCGAACTCCTCAAGTATGGCACGACCTGCTTCCTGGATCCGGGCAGTACGAAATATCTCGATGCCTGTATGCAGGCGTACGAGGAATCGGGCTGCCGCATCGTGGTGGGGGAACACGTCACGGATAAGTCGAACCCGCTGCGCCTGCCGGTCTATCCCCTCGACGAAGCCGTGCGGCGTATGGAGACGACGATCCAGCGTTATGACCACCGTCTCGACGACCGCGTGCGTGCCTGGGCTATGCCGTTTGATGCCGCCTTCTGTTCGGACGAGCTGCTCAAGGCGGCGAAGGATCTCGCGGACCGCTACAACACGGGTATGACCCTGCACCAATCCAACCGGCCCGCTACCGTGCAGATGTACCGCGACAGCTATGGCAAGCGCCCTGTGGAGTACTTGGAAGAGCTTGGAGTCCTCGGCCCCAACATGCTCCTGGCGCACGTCATCGACCTCGATACACGTGAGCTGGACGCCATCGCCCGCACCGATACAAAGACTGTCATGTGCCCAACCGCCGCGCTCAAACTCGGCTCACGCATGACCACAACGGCGCAGCTCCCAGAGATGGTCGCTCGTGGCATCTGCGTGAGCCTCGGGACCGACGCCGGCAACAACTCGAATCTGCTGGAGACCATGCGCTCAATGTATCTGGTCGCCGTACTGTACAAGGACGCGCGCGGCACCACCAATGTCGTACCCGCCGAACTCGCCGTAGAACTGGCGACGCTGCACGGAGCCCGGGCTGTGGGGCTGGAGCACGACATTGGCTCGATTGCCGCAGGCAAAAAAGCCGACCTGGTGTTGTTCGATACCCGCCGCCCCGAGTGGAGAACCCTCTTCAATCCGATTAACTCTCTGGTGTACAACGCCGATGGTCGCAGCGTACATACGGTTATTGTGGACGGCCGCGTCGTCGTCGAGGACCACACCCCCTGCTATGTGGACGAATCGGAGCTGATACGCAAGGTGCAGACCCTGGGTGAGCGTCTCCTCGCCCGCACTGGTATCCACTTTGCCCCGCGCTGGCCCGTAGTGTAAGGACGTCCTACCCTGTAAGCCAGGGAACACCCCACCAAACTGGCGGGGGTAATGAGCCCTACGCAGTAGCCGTACGCAGTACTTAGCGCTGCGGCGGACGGGCATGACGGAAGAAGAATCCCAGAGCAAGGCCACAGAGAGAGATGAGGACAAAGGTACTGAAGGCGTCGTTGAAGGCGAGCAGGAGAGATTCCTGATCCAGCAAGCGACTCAGCAGCACCTTAGCATGCACCGTTGGAGAGAGAGCTCCCCCAATCTGCACGGCAGTGGCCTCGAGAGCACGGAGTGCCTGCTGTGTGCCCACAGAGGACAGTAACTGCGTCTCTGCCAGGAGCGCGTAGCGCACCTGCTGACGTTGTTCCAAGAGCGCAGCCAGCATAGAGACATTTAACGCCCCACCCAGGGTGACGCAGAGGTTGAGCAACGTTGTCGCCGCTTTGCCCCGGGCTGGTTCGAGGCCACTGATAGCAATGGGATAAATGACAGCGTATGACAAGCCCAAGCCCAGGCCACGGCCAAAATAAATGATCAGGAGAGCCAAGGCTGACAGGCGCAGATCAGCAAACATCATATACAGGCCGAACACAGCGTAGAAGAGATAGCCCAGCGTCATCAAATAGCGCGCATCAATGCGGTCGCTCGCCCAGCCAGAAATGGGTGTCAACAACACCAGGAAGGCTGAGCTGGGAAACATGATCATGGCCGCATCCTGCACTGAGAAGTCGTACATGCGCTGCAGGAAAAGAGAGAGTAGAAAGGGCCCGCCGTTGAACATGGCGCCGGCAATGAAGCACAGGCTAATGCCAATGGCATACTGGGGGCTACGGAAGGCTCGCAGATCCACCACAGGGGTTTTGGCGTGGGGCTCGATGAGCAAGAATGCGCCCAGAGCCAGAGCAAAGACCAGCAGTAACGACACAATAGGAGTCGAATCCCACCCGTCACGCTGTCCATTGCTCAGCGCTAGCATGAGCGCTACCATCGCCGTTGAGAGTGTCAGGACACCCCACCAGTCAAAGGGGACGCCACGCTCTCGTGGAGATTTCCGCATGATGAAACAGGCAATAAACAGGGCGATTACACCGGCCGGCAGGATCAGGTAAAAGGCGGCACGCCAGCTCAGATGCTCCGCCACGAAGCCACCCAGAGGAATACCGATGAGGGAGCCGCAGGAGGCTCCCATGCTCCAGATGGACGTCCCCAGCCCACGCTTTTCTGCCGGATAGAGGTCAAGCATGATAAACATACTGACGGGCATAAGCAAGCCACCGCTGGCGCCTTGAATGACCCGAAAAGTCACGATCATGGGGACACTCGTGGCCATGCCGCACGCCACGGTACTACCGATAAAGACAAACAGACAACCGATATACAGATCGCGCGCCCCGAGCGTGCGGGCGAGCCATGCCGACAGGGGCATGACTACCGCATTGGCAATCATATAGGCCGTGACGACCCAGCGGATCGTGATGACGTCAGTCCCTAGATCGCTCATCATTTTGGGCAGGACCATGTTCATGACATGGTTGGTCAAGACGCTGATATACCCTCCCAGCACGATCGACGTCATGGCCCACCAGAGGTACGCTGAGGTAGAGGGCAAAGCAGCAACTGCTGTTGACGTTGTGGCTGTAGACACTGATCGTGATTGCGCTCTCATTTTAATGCTTTGTGACGCGTAGTTCCTCACCTTTAGGGATGGAGGAGGTGGAACGCCACATCTCCTTTCGTATACTTGTATCCGTCTGTTCGGTGCAGCACCTGGCAAAAGCGCCAAGAGATCCCGTCCACTTTCCCAATACGGAAGCTACCACAGCCCTGCTTCTCGGCGTCGGCCTCCACGCTCCCCTGGGTATGCCATCATGCGACCCCAGGGTCTGCATGTCTTGGAGGCATGGGCGTACGATCCTGGGGAGGCCGAGACACCCCGCTGCCCGCGTCGCCCCGCGCGCGCTGTGCGACCGCCGCCCCGCTGCCTTTTGGCTCCACCGGGTACGTCGCACGCCAGGCGTGGTAGCCGCCCAGCAACGCCGCCGCGTCGAATCCACGCATCCGTAACTGTCGCGCCACCCGGGCGCTGCTTCCTTCGTGCGGTCAGGTACAGTAGGCGACCACGGCGCCCGGCGGCTCGGTGTTGGCCCACGCCGCGATCTGGTCGGGCGGCACGCGGACACTCCCGGGAATCTGGTCTACCTCCTGGTCGTAGTGGGCGCGGGCACGTACGTCCAGCACGATG
>Ga0081538_10001903_pt1 | contig 20954 bp, 19 predicted proteins | sample TabmetS5T2R1_FD_71022 | JGI IMG/M metagenome (GOLD analysis project Ga0081538, IMG submission 71022) | Tabebuia heterophylla rhizosphere microbial communities from the University of Puerto Rico - S5T2R1 | ecosystem: Host-associated > Plants > Roots > Rhizosphere ...
GAGCATCGGCAGGTCGCCGCCGAGCTGCTCGAAGATCCCGACGAAGACCGGGACGAGGAAGAGGAGCATGCCGATCAGGACGAGCGTCGCGAACGACAGCACCATGATCGGGTACATCATCGCCCCGCGGACGCGGCGCTTGATCTTCGTCTCCTTCTCGATCTGGTAGGCGACCCGGTCGAGCACGACGTCGAGGATTCCGGCCGCCTCGCCGGCCTCGACCATGGCGATGAAGAGGCGCGAGAAGACGCGCGGGTGCCGGGCCATCGCCTCCGAAAGGAGGAGACCGCTCTCGACGTCGGCGCGCAACTCCCCGATCACGGTCGCGAGCTTTCGGTCTTCCGTCTGCTCCTCGAGGATGACGAGCGCCGTGACGACGTTGAGCCCCGCCTCGATCATCGTCGCGAACTGGCGTGAGAAGATCTGGAGGGACTTCGCCTTGACCTTCTTGACGGCGAGGCCCGGCGCCTTGGCGCCGGTGGACTGCTCCTGGAGCGCGACCGCCAGTAGGCCGCGAACGCGCAAGGCCTCGCGAGCCGTGCCGACGTCCGGCGCGGTGATCTCGCCGGTCGATTCCAGACCGGTCGCGTTGATGGCCGTATACGCGAACGACGCCATGGGCCAGGGAATCGGCATCCACCGGGCTTCGCTTGAGTGGGCGAGACGCTGTGCCGATGAAGGATGTGTGTCTGCCTCGAGCCGACTCCGCCTGACGTGCCGCCGCGCCGAGCACGGCTTCGGCATGATCGAGCTCGTCGCGGCGATGACGATCATGCTGATCGGCGTGCTCGCGGTCTTTACGCTCTTCCAGGCGGGCATCGTCCACTTGCGGCGGGCGAGCACGGTGACGACTGCGGGAGCTCTGGCCGACGCCGAGATGGAGCGCTTCCGGGCCGGGCGGTTCGAGACGCTCGGGCTCGACGCCACAGAGGTCGCCGCGCTCGTCACGGCGGAGACCCCGGACGTGTACGCGGCCGACGAGGCCTATGCGCCCGACTCGACGACGACGACGGTGACTGGAGGGCTCACCAGCACCGGAACGACGCTGACGGTTGCCGGTTGGAGCGGCTTTCCGGCTTCGCCCGAGTTCCGCGTTACGATCGACAGCGAGGTGCTCATCGTCACTGCAGGCGCAGGGACGACGACCTGGACGGTCGCGCGGGGCGCGGACGGCACGAGCCCCGCGGCCCACGGCGCCGGCGCCACCGTGACGCTTGTCGAGCGGGTCGCGATCGGAGCGTGCTCGTTGGGTGGCTCGCCGTGTACGGATCTCGTTCCGTCGAAGACCTCGGCCGGCGCCGACGGCAAGAGCTACCGGGTCGACACCTTCATCACCTGGAGCCAGGTCGCGAATGGAGGTGGCGTCGCGGGCCGCGCCGTCAAGAGGCTGACCGTCGTCGTCCGCGAGCCGACTGCGCCGTACAGAGAGTGGGCCCGGGTCACGTCGATCTTCGACGAGTCGACCGGCCTCTAGAACATGCGTCACGCGCGCGTCGCTCGGCGAGCATAGGAGCGCGGGAACTGGAGGCTGCTCTCGGCACGGCGGGTGGCAGCAGGCGAGCGGTGACGCGAAATGCGCGCGTAACGTCGGAAGCACTCACGACCGGCGCCACGTGCGCCGATGACCGGTGAGTGATCAACAAGCGCGCAGGTCTAGGCCTAGGCGTCCTGGGTGTGGCGCTCGAGCTCCCGCTGATCGGACAGCTGTTCTTTTTCGGTGACCTCTTTTCGTGGAGCTTGCTGTTCTTCCTTGCGCTCGGGATCGCACCTCTGCTTGCACTTGCAGGCCTGGGAGTTGCGGCTCTCCGCCGTGACTTCTGGGGGGTGGCGGTGTCCGGCCTCGGCCTCGGTGGCCTGGCGATCCCGCTCCTCGTTGTCTGGGCGATCGCAACTGCCCTCCAGCAAGGAGGGTGACCACGTGGGCCGCGGTCCGAGCAAGAAGGCGCGGGCGGCCCGGCGCGGGCGACGATCGACCGCATGGCCGAGGACGGTGCCGTCCCTTTCGGACGTGCCTAGACGGACGTCCGGCTAGCTGCTGCCGATGCAGTCCTCGGCGGTGGAGCCGGGCACGCAGGGCAGTTTGAAGTCCACCGAGACCACCTGCAGCGTGTAGCTCGTGCCGTCGTCCCCGACGAGCTCGACCTGCTCGCCGACCGCGATGGCGACGCTCTGGCGTCCGTCGTCGAAGGATCCGCTCGCAAGCCCGACCTCCACGCCCGACTCGGTGACGTTCACGAGGCGGAAGACGGGGTCTGCAGTCGGGAAGGCCGCCCCGTAGACGACTTCCTCGGACTGGCCGTTGACCTCGATCACGGCCGTGTTCGTGAGCTCGCTCGCACCGGATGTGGGCGGCGCGGCACCCCTGCCGGGGGCGACGAATGGGTTGCGGGCGGTGAAACGGCTAAAGGACAGAAGCTGGTCGCTCCTGGCCGTCGGCAGAGGCTCGCTGTCGGCGAGCCCGCCGGCAGGAGGCGTGCCAGGCGCAGGTGTCGGGACGCCGGGAACGGTCGAAGGCGCAGGCGTCGTGGCGGGCGTCGCAGCGGGCGCAGGCTGCGCGAACAGGGCCTTGTACATCTTCGGCCCCTGCCACGCGACGAGCCCCAGGAAGAGCGGTACGAGGAGGATGAGCAGCTTCTTCTGCTTGGCCTCCTTCGCCTTCCGGGTATCAATTGCGTTCCGTTTCGCCATGTGCCTACCCGGTCCCCACCGCCGCGGCCGGGTCCTGGCCGGATGCAGGTGTCGTAGTGGTCGCCGGCGGCGTCGTCCCCGGGGCGGGTGCAGCCGGGACAGGAGCGTACGAATACGCGCTGACCATGAGCCCCGCCTGGACCTGCGGGAAGCCGAGGGAGCCCTCGTGGAGGTCGAGGGCGTCAAGCGAGAACAGCCGCCCTGCGGACTCCAGCTCGCCGTCGCGGACGATTACGAGATTCCGCAAGCGGAAGAGGAAGTCCGTAAGGTCGTAGTAGCTGCCCTCGAACGTGAGCTTGATCGGCACCGCAAGGAAGCCGCCTTCCCTCGCGACCGGCGCTTGCGGCGCGATCGAGATGAAATCGACGCCCGAGGCGGTCGCGACCGCGTTCAGCTCGAGGATCACGCTCGACATGTCGGTCTCGTCGGGCATCGCCTTCGTCAGGCGAAACAGGTCGGCGACCTTGATCGACTCGCCGCCGGACGCGCGCTGCGCGAGGAGGGCGACGTCGACCTTGCCCTGGAGCTCCGCGATCTGGTCGTCGAGGCTCGAGCTCTCGTCCATCTTCGGCTTGACGAGCAGGAAGAACGCGATCACGGCGACGATGAGGAGCGCGGGCGCGACGACGGCGACGGCTGGGATCTGGCGCTTCACGAGGACGGAGCCCCCAGAGGCTCGACGCCGGCAAGAATCGTGAACGAGTACGCGCGTCCGGTGTCACTCTCGGCCTGAGTGCTGGCCTGGAGCTGAACGCTGGTCAGCTCGGGGATGCTCTCGAGCCTGGACAGGAAAAGCGCCACGCTCTCCTGGCTCCCGGCAAACCCGACGGCCGCGAGCGAGTTCGGCGACGCCGCGCCGGTGGTCGCGACGGGGGCGGCGCCACCCTGGGCGGCGTTCGGCGTGCTCGCAGACAGCTGCGTCAGCCAGACGTCCTCCGGGACGACGAGGGACACTTCGCGGAGAACCCGGTCCCACGCGATTCGCGTCGCCAGCGCGGCGGACAGCGCGGTCGTGCGCGCCTGCCCTTCGCCGGCGAGCGCCTGGCTTCCCGCCTTGGGCTCCTCGGACGGCACTTCCAGCTCGGCCAGCTGCGCCCGCAGATCGTCGAGCTCCCCTTGCTTCGACATGACGCCGGCCCCGGCGTAGAGGTAGCCGGCGGCAAGGCCGGCGAGGAGGACGAGGCCGAGCAGCGCGAGGGCGATCTTCGCGAGGCCGACGCGCGGGCTCTTTTCGCGCGTCTCCTCCTTCGGTATGAGGTCGAAGGCCCGCATGAGCGGGACGTCGGGAGGCGGCGCAACCGACCTCGCCGCGACCGACCTCGCCTTCGGGGCCTTCGGAGCCTTCGGCTCCTTCGGCTCCTGGGGAGCCTTGGGATCCGTGCCGCCGAGCGAGAACGAGAAGCTCTTGCGCTTCTTCGGGGCCTTCTCCTCCGCGGGCGCCTCCTCGGCGGCTGGGCCCTTGCGCCGGCGGAAGAGATCGGAGAGCTTGATTTCCTTGTTCAGGTCCATCAGGTCGCCATCCCGAGGCCGATGGGGACCGCGAACGACGGGCCCGGCTCCGCGCCCTTCAGCTTCTTGCCGACGGAAACGCCTGCGAGCGGATCGCCCACGCGCACGGGGACACCGATGAGCTGCTGGAGCTCCGCGGCGAGGCCGGCGAGCTGTGCGGTTCCGCCCGCGAGGACCAGCTCGCGGATTCCGAGTGAGTTCGGCTGGCCCTGGTAGAACTGAAGCGAGGAGACGAGCTCACGGCTGAAGGCATGGAGGCCGGCCTTCAGCGCCTCGCGGGCACGAACGGCCTGCTCCGGCCCGATCCCCTCGGGGACGGTGTTCCCCTGCAGGCCGAGTTCGACCTTGACGCGCTCCGCGTCTGCGACCTCCAGCTCGAGCCCGCGCACGACGGCGTCGGTGAGGGAGTTGCCGCCCCACTCGAGCACCCGTGTGTACTCGCAGCTGTAGCCGTCGGAGACCCCGAGGACGCTGCGCTCGGAGCCAACGGAGACCGCCACGAACGCGCTGCGCTCGACGCCTCCGCCAGGCTCGGTCGCGAACGAGGGGGTGAGCGCGCGCAGAAGCGCGAAGGCCTCCAGGTCGACGCCCAGCAGTCGCAGGCCTGCGCGCCGGCATGCCTCGACGTAAGCGCCGATGAGATCGCGGTAGGCGACGACGAGCAAGACGCGCTTCGTCGGGGTCCCGTCGACTGCCGCCCCGTCCCCGAGGATCTGGAAGTCGAGAACGGCCTCGTCGATCGGGATCGGGAGCGCTTCCTGTGCCCGGAAGCGAACCGCGTTGGCGAGCTGCTTCGGGTCGTCGATGCCTGCGACCTCGATCGTGCGGACGCCGATGCGGTTGTTCGCGAGCCCGATGCGGACGTTTCGCTTGGGCAGCCTGTGCTTGCGGAAGAACTCCTTCAGCGCCTCGCCGAGCGCGTCCACGTCGCGGACCTCTCCGCCTGCGATGAGACCTCGGGGAGCCGGCGAGCCCGCCAGCTGGAGGACCTCGGCGGAGCCGTTGACGGAGACGCAGGCGGCGTTGAGCCGCGAGGCGCCGAGCTTGAGACCTACGACCGTCTTCGCCACAGAGACGCTCCTAGCCTCCGGCTACCCGGAGATTTCCGGCCCCTGCCTGGTCGGCGGCGATGAGACCGTTTCGCTGCAGCAGGCCCTTCAGCTGATCAGGCCGGCTGGAGCGATTGAGCGCCATCTCGGTCGTGATCTTCCCCTGCCGCACGAGCTCGAGCATCGCCTGCTCGAGCGTCTGCATGCCGCGGCTCGTGTTCGTCTGCATGACCGAGTAGATCTGCTCGACCTTGGCCTGGCGGATGAGGTTCCGGACCGCATCGTCGGGGAGCAGGATCTCGAGGGCGGCTACGCGGCCCTGGCCGTCGACCGTCGGAAGGAGCGTCTGGGTGACGATGCCCTGGAGCGTCGAGGCGATCTGGACTCGGATCTGCTCCTGTTGGGCGGCGGGGAAGACGTCGATGAGGCGGTCGACGGTGGAGGGCGCATCCTGTGTGTGCAGGGTCGCGAAGACGAGGTGACCGGTCTCGGCGGCTGTCAGCGCCGTCCCGATCGTCTCCAGGTCCCGCATCTCGCCGAGGAGGATCACGTCCGGGTCCTGGCGGAGCGCGCCGCGGAGCGCCTCGGCGAAGCTCGTCGCGTCCGGCCCGATCTCGCGCTGGTTGACGATGCAGCGCTTGTGCCGGTGGAGGAACTCGATCGGGTCCTCGATGGTCATGACGTGGTCGTCGCGCGTGCGGTTGATCTCGTCGATCACGGCGGCGAGAGTCGTCGACTTGCCCGAGCCGGTAGGGCCCGTTACCAGGACGAGGCCCCGCGGCTTCGTCGTGAAGTCCGTCAGCACGGGTGGGAGGCCGAGCTGCTCGAGTGTCTTCAACTCCGCCGGGATGAGGCGAAATGCGGCGCCGAGGCTCTCGCGCTGGAAGTAGACATTGACGCGGAACCGCGCCAGCCCGGGGATCGAGTAGGAGATGTCGATCTGGCGCTTGATCTCGAAGTGCTTCTGCTGCTCAGTCGAGAGGATTCGGTAGAGCATCCGCTGGGTGTCCTCGGGAGTCAGACGCGCGAACTCGTCGAGCCGCTCGAGACGCCCGTTGACACGGATGACCGGCTCCGAGCCGACGGTCACGTGGAGGTCCGAGGCAGCGCGCACGACGACCTGCTCGAGCAGGTCGTCGACCGAGGTCGGCGACTGGCGCTCGGGCGGCGCTGCGGCGTGCTGATCGGGCTCCGGAGTGGGCTGCAACGTCGGGTCCATGGATCCTCTCGCCGGGTGCTATCGGCACGAAAACGGCATCACTAAAGGGGTGTGGAAGATCCCCCGAACGAGGGGACGCCGACCGGCTTTCGGCGGCCGATACCTCCTCCTGAGCCACTGCACGCCTATTCGCTTGTTCAAGGAAGGAGTTCCGCACATGATCCAGAGGCTCAGGAACCGGATTTCGCGCTCGGAGAGCGAGGGGGGCTTCACCCTCATCGAGCTCCTGGTCGTGATCATCATCATCGGCATCCTGCTCGCCATCGCCATTCCGTCGTACCTCAGCTTCCGCGCCCGCGCGGAGCGGTCGGCGGCTCAGGCGAACGTCCGCGCCGCCATCCCCGGCGTCGAGGCGTACTACGCCGACCACACGGCGACCGGCTACTCGGGCCTGACGTCCGCGGTCTTGAAGGCGTCCTACGACGCCGGCATCAAGAACGTGAACGTCGTCCGCGCGACGCCGGCCTCGTACTGCATCCAGAGCATCGTCGGCCAGGCCACCTACAAGAAGGGCGGCCCGGCTGCAGACATCACGTCGGGCGCCTGCTAGGCAGGAACCCGACGAGTTGGGAAAGGGCGCGGGAAACCGCGCCCTTTCTGCTTAAGCGGCCGCACCGCAGTGCCGATAGGGAACGTGGAATGCGGCAGCAGCTGAGACTTCGCGTGCTCGTCCCGGTGGCCGTCCTCGGCCTGCTCGGCGCGGGCTTCGGCGCCTTCGCCATGGGCGGCCCCGCCTCCCCGGAGTCGATCCCGGTTTCGAGCTCGGGCGCCCTCGACACAGGCGCGGCCGACACCGGCGCCGTGGACACCGGTGCTGCTGACACCGGGACGACCTCCACCGAGCCCGCGCCGGCGCCCGCGCCGAAGCCGAAGCCGAAGCCCGAGAAGAAGACGCCGCTCGAACAGGAGCTCGACGCCCATGGCATCGTCGTCGTCGTCTTCCACACGCCGGGCTCCGACCTCGACGGCACGGCGGTCCGCGAGGCACGGGCCGGCGCAGCGACGGCCGACGGCGGCTTCCTGGCGGTCAATGTCGAGAAGGAAGGGGCCGTCGCCGGGTTGGCAGCCGAATACGAAGTCCTCGGAGCCCCGACGGTCCTCGTCCTCGGGCAGAGCGGTGCGGTGCGTTCGCGCTTCGAAGGCTACGTCGACCGCGAGACCGTCGCCCAGGCAGTCACGAACGCCCGCGGGTGAGCGACGTAGCCGTCGAGCCGCAGGAGCTCGCGATCCGCTCGGCGCGGAAGGACGGCCGTGAGCTCGTGCGCCTGCGCTACGTCGAGGAGCAGAACGCCTTCCTGATCGAGTGCGAGGTCTACCCGGTCGGCGGGCTCCGGGTCGAGCCGCTCCGCCCCGGTCCCTATCGCTTCGGGACGCGGGACGAGGCGGACACGTTCATTCGCGAGACCGTCACGATCATGGAGTACCTCGGGTGCGACGTCACCTGACCCGCGGTTCGTTGCGCTAGACGAGAACGCGGGCGAGCTCCTCGAGGGAAGTCAGCCCGGAGACGACCTTGGCGAGGCCGTCGTCCCACAGCGTCTTCATGCCGGCCCCCAGGGCCGCCCGCTCGAGCTCCTCGCGGCTCGCGTGCTGCGCGGCTAGCCGGCTGATGTCCTCGTTCATCACCATCAGCTGGTAGATGCCGATGCGGCCCTTGTAGCCCGTCTGGTTGCAGCGGGGGCAGCCGCGCTTGCGGTAGAGGGCGACGCCGTCTGCGGAGGCGGCCTGCTCGGCGCTGAATCGCGCCTCGAGCATCTCGTCCCGCGTCGCCATGTACATCTCACAGCAGTGCGTGCAGAGCTTCCGCGCGAGGCGCTGGGCCAGGACCGCCGTGACCGCCGAGCCGGTAAGGAACGGCTCCACCCCCATCTCGTTCAGCCGGGTCAGGGCGCTCGGCGCGTCGTTCGTGTGCAGCGTCGAGAGAACGAAGTGCCCGGTGAGGGCGGCCTCGATCGCCATCTTCGCGGTCTCGGCGTCGCGGATCTCTCCAACCATGACGACGTCGGGGTCGGAGCGAAGGATCGACCGGAGCGCCGCGGAGAAGGTCATCCCGGCACGGATGTTGACCTGGACCTGGTTGAGGCCGGCGAGCCGGTACTCGACCGGGTCCTCGACGGTGATGATGTTGATCTCGGGGCGGTTGATCTCGTTGAGCGAGGCGTAGAGCGTCGTCGACTTCCCGGAGCCCGTCGGCCCGGTAACGAGCAGGGCGCCCGTAGGCTTGACCACGATCTCCTCGAAGGTGTTGCGCATCTCGTCGGAAAGGCCCAGCTCGGCGAGCGTCGGCGGCCGCTTCGACTTGTCGAGGAGGCGCATGACGACGCCCTCCCCCTCGACCGTGGGCAGGACGGCGACGCGGATGTCCAGGAGTCGGCCAGCCGCCTTGGCGTTGAGCGAGATGCGACCGTCTTGCGGCTTTCGGCGCTCGGCGATGTCGAGCTTCGCGAGCACCTTCAGACGGGTCGTGACGCCGGCGGAGAGGCGCTTGGGGATGCGCTGGAGCTCGTGGAGGACCCCGTCGACGCGGGAGCGGACGACGAGGGCATCGTCCTGGGGGTCGAAGTGGATGTCGCTCGCGCCGTCCTCGGCGGCCTGGAGGATGATCGAGTTCACCAGGCGGACGAGCGGGGCATCGGAGACGCCGTCGTCGGCCTCGAGATCGTCGCCCTCCTCCTCTTCCTCCTCGCCGAGGTCGAACTCCTCCTCGACGAGGGCGGCGCGCTCCCACGCTTCGGACGCCTTCTGCAGCCGTCTCAGCTCGAGGTCGATCTCCTCCCGCGGCGCCACGCCGATCTCGAGCGTGTAGCGCGTCGCGAGCCGGAGCTCGTCGATGGCCTGGACGTTCGTGGGATCGGCGACGGCGATCTTCAGCTGGTGGCCGACGATCCTGAACGGGAGCGCACCGACGCGCTCGAGGACGTGAATCGGAATCGCCTCGGCCGCCACCTTCTCCACCCCGCTCGAGGACAGGTCGACGTAGGGAAGATGGAGTCGCTCGGCCAGCTCGCGCACCTCGACGTTCGATGCGCTGCGTGGCCCAGTGCGCAGGCCCGGGACCTCGAGCCCCTCGACCGGCGCGTTGAGCCGCTCGTCCATGATCGCCTCGGCCAGGGAGCCGCTGCCAGCCCGGGAGCGGGCGCTCGCCAGGCGGTCGAGCGGGATCAGGGCCGTCGTCTCGATCAGATCGGCGACGAGCTGCGCGATCGGGTTCGATGAGATGCCCGCCCCGGGCGGGTACTCGGGCCTGACCTCCGGCGTCTCTTCGGCGTCACCCGCGCCGGTCCGGCGCAGCGGCTGCAGCTCGTCGAACTCCATCAGCTGAGTTATCGGCCGCCCGCCGTCCATCCCCAAGAGGGGGGATTGAGACGTCTCCTAGAGACCGGTGCCGCTCAGATAGGCGTCTAGCAGGGTGTCCCCGAAGAGCAGGGCGATCACGGCGCCGAAGGCGAGGAACGGCCCGAACGGGATCGCCATCCTACGGGCGGCTCCGCCGTGGCGGGCGAACAGGACGACAGCGGGCACGAGCGCTGCGAACATCCCAACCATGAGCGCTACGAAGACCAGCTTGCCCAGCATCGCGCCGAGCAAAAGGCAGAGCTTCACGTCGCCCATCCCCATGCCCTTCGGATAGGCGAGCAGCGCCGCGAACAGGAAGGCAGCCGCGCCCAGGGGTGCGAGGATCCACTCCAGCCACCGCTCGGGGTGGAGCACGAGTTGCGCCGCCAGGACGATCGCCGCGGAGGGAAGGACGATCTTGTCCGGAAGGATGCGGCGCTCGACGTCGATGGCCGAGAGGACCACGAGGGTCGAGCAGAAGAACGCGGCCAGGAAGGCGTCCGCCGTCAGCCCGAAGCGGAGGAAGCAGGCGGCGACGAGGAACGCCGTCAGCAGCTCGACGGCGAGGTAGCGTGCTCCGATCCGCACCCCGCACGACCGGCACCTGCCTCGAAGGAGCAGGTACGAGACCACCGGCACGTTGTCGTGCCACGCGATCTCGGACCGGCACGCGCCGCAGGCCGAGGGCGGACGCACGAGGGAGCGCCCTTCCGGGAGGCGTGCTGCGACGACGTTGAGGAAACTCCCCAGCGCGAGAGCCGGCGGAAGCGCGAGAACGGCGAGGGCGGCGTTCATCTCCTCACCTATCGGCGGTGACCACCGGCGGCCTTAGAACCTGTTTCTTAGCCGCTGTAGAGCTGCGGCGGGTTCGGCTGGGCGTAGACCGCGGGGTTGCCCGGCATCCCGACCGGAACGGTCGTGATCGTGTCGAACTGATCGTTCGTGACGTTGTTGTCGAAGATCATCGTCGAGCCCACGATGGGGCCGTCGGAACGGGCGTTGTTCGCGAAGCGGACGGCGTAGGAGGAGAAGAGGCCTCCCTGGAACTGGGAGCTGTTGTCCATCAGGATCCCGACGCCCGTGCCCGCGAGCCCGCCGCTCCCGCCCGCCACGAACGTGAGCATCTCGGTGTTCGGATTCCAGGAGGCGAAGTCGCAGTTGCTGCCCAGCGTGCCCCCGCAGAGCTTCGTGTTGTTGTTCATGTAGGCGGTGCCCGAGAGGTAGATCGTCGCCTGTCCGTTGTAGGAGTTGAGGGCGCCGTTCGTGAGCTTGACGCTCCCGTCGATGAACATCGTCCCGTAGACCGTCAGCACCTTGGTCGTGGCGTTCCAGGAGAGCTCGCCCGTAGGAGAGGTCGCGGGCCCGACACGGCACGTGTACGAGGAGGTGGGCGTCAGGTCGAACACGGGCACGCTGTTGTTCATGACGCCGTCGTTGTCCCACGTGGGCGGTGTGCCGCTGCGTGCGCCGTTTGTCGTCGAGCAGTCGAGCGACGGACCGGGGATCGAGTTCTCGTACCAGGCGGAGACGTCGGCCGTCGGGGCAGCGATCACCGGCACGGCGTTGTTCACGCCCACGACGTAGCTCGGGGGATTCATCTTCGAGTAGATGCGGCGCGCGTCCTGGTTGCCGCTGCACGGCGTTGCCCACGAGCCGCCCCCGTAGCGGCAATTGCCGCCGACATACGTCTCCACACGGGTGCTCATGCTCGTGCTCGCTCCCACCTGCGCGTTGTTCGAGAGGTCGAGGTTTCCGTGTACGAGGAGCGAGGTCTGTGTAACCGCCACGTTGTTCAGCAGGCACAGGTTGCCTTGGACGTAGAGCCGCGACGAGCCCGTCACGTTGTTCGAGACGGTCATGTCGCACGGCTGCCCGGTCCCGGTCGCGTAGATGTAGTTCCAGGCCGGGTTGTTGAGCGGCTGGGTCAGCGTCGGCGTGACCGGGATCTTCGCGGTCAGCGTGCGCGTCACCTCGCTCGAGCCCTGGCCGGTCGGGTTGTCGATCCGCCCGGTCGACGTCACTGACCAGGTCTGGGTGAGCTGGTCGAGCGTCCCGGACCAGGTCACGGTGCCGCCGTCGTAGTCATGGGTCGTCTCCGGCAGGAGGTCCGGCATGAGGGCGTTGTTCGTCGGCTTGGAGAGGACGGCCATCATCTCGTCGATGCCGGCTTCCGCGAGGTCGTAGGCGCTCGCGTTGCGGACGGAGTACTCGGCGCTTCGCGCGTTCGTGCTCGAGTAGTAGATGAGCGTCACGCCGGTCACGGAGAGCACGCCAAGGATGCCGACCGCCATGATCAGCGTGATGCCGTCCTGCCGTTTCAGCAGCTGCCGCAATCTCATCGTGTTCCCGTCCCGGGTCAGGGGTCCTGGCGAAGCGTGTTTCGCAACACGATGTCGTCAACCAGCCGCCAGGTCTTCCATCCCTCGTTCGGGTTGACGTTCACGGGGAAATCGACGTGGAGAAGCGCACGGGAGTCCCCGGACTCAGCCGTGTACGTGAACACCTCGTCTTCGACCAGGTAGTCGGCGATCGGGATCGACGTGCCTCCCTGGACCCGGCGCAACTCCCAGCGGCCACTGCCTTTCGCGACGGCCTGGTAGTCGACCGTCGTCGTCGCGCCGACGGCCGTCGGGCAGTGCGCCGGAAGCGCGACCCGAATCGCGGCGACCGGCCCGGCCGTGAGCGCCGAACCGTCCGTGTTGGTCACGCCGCTCGAGCAATGGAGCTCGCGGCGGAGCCGGTCGAGCGCAAGCCGTGCGTTCTGCTGAGCCTGGAAGCGGTTGTTGGCGTCGAACTCAGCCTTGGAGCCCGAGATGAAGAGGGTCGTGAGCGCGGTTGCGACGGTAAGGAAGATGGCGAGGACGGCGACCAGCTCGATCAACGTGTAGCCGCCCGGATCGCGGACCGACCGCACACGTGCGATCACGATCAGGACTTCCTGGATTCGACGAACGCGAGGGCCAAGCGCGCGACTCGCTCGCTGCGAGCGCCGAAGCCGAACCGGACGTACAGGCTGCGATCGACCTGGATGAGGGTCCGAAGCGCGTCGTCCCCGTCTTTCCAGCCGAACCGAGCCCCGGTCACGAGCCAGGCATGCTGGTAGAGCCAGTGGCTGACGAACCTCCGGCTCGGCTTGACGAGCGCCGCGGCCCGGGCCCTGAGCGCACGTGCGCGCTCCGGCAGCGGCAGCTCGCCGGCGGGCTCGCGCGGCGCGCCCGGAACGACGAAGTCGGGCCTGCGGTAGGCGACGCCCTCGTCCTCCTGCTGGGGAGCGGCGGGCGGCGCGGGGGCGGTCGTCGTCGTGGTGGGCTGTGCCTCGGTCGTGGTCACGGCGGGCTGTGTCTCGGTCGCGGCCGGAGCGCTCTCCTTCTGTGCCGCCTTCCATTTGCTCAGGAGGACGATCGCGGTCCCCTTGTACGACGAGCCGTTCTCGGGCACGCCGCGCTCCTCGTACTCACCGCTCCGCTTCAGGCGGAGGAGGACGGTGGGCGCGCCGTTGTCCACGACGCGGACCCCCGGCGCTGGAGTCTGGAGGACGACGGTGTTGGCTGCGTAGCCACGCACCGATCCCTGAACACGCCAGGCGAACCCGGCGTCCTGAAGGATCCCCTTGGCGAAGACGTAGGCTTGCCGACGCACGTCCGGGACCACGAGGACGTCCGGCCTGGCCGGCTCGGCCGCCGCAGGAGCGGCAGGCTGCGACGTCTTCGGCCCCCCGGCCGCCAGCGTCCAGCTGGCAGCCGCCAGCAGCCAGATCACGATGAGTACGATCAGGCGTGGAGCGAGCAGAGCCAGGCGGGCCGCCATGACCTCCAAATCGGCAGCGGCACGGGAAAGGTCAAGCCCCTATCCGGTATGAGCGGAGCGTGAGACGGGCGCTGCCCGGCTCAGCCGGAGTTCGAAGTCGTGAAGTGGATGACGCGGGTCGTCCGGATCACCCGGAAGACCGGGCCGCCCGCGGTCGCCCGCCCGCCGAGGCGCGGAAGGGCGGCGACCTCGGAGCGCTCAGGCGTGGGTGAGTCCTGCCACCTGAACGCGACCCCGGCGAAGGCCTGGAACCACGGCTCCGCCTGCGGGTAGTGCGTCGAAGGCCTGAAGCCGAGGTGAAGGTGCGGACCCGTCGAGTTCCCCGTCGAGCCGACTCGGCCGACGGGCGCACCCGCCGAGACGTGACTGCCGACGGCGAGACTGCCGTCGAGGGACGAGAGGTGGCAGTAGACGAATTCCTCCCCCGTCGTCGTCCGGAGGATGAGCCCGATGCCGCACTTCCCCGAATCGGCGGGGAATAGGCTGGTCACGACCGCATCGTGCAGGGCGTAGACCGGCGAGCCGAGAGGAGCGGCAATGTCCGCGGCGGGGTAGTCGTGGTGCGTGTGGGCGGTCGAGACGTTCTCCGGCCCACCGCCGACCGGGAAGACCCAGCCGTCGAAAGCGTCCCGCCCGCCGACGACCCCAGCAGCCTTCCACGCCGTCAGGTACGGGTACGGGTTCACGACTCCGTCGTAGCCCAGCGACCGGAGCTCGGGTGGATGGATCTCGAAGTGGAGGTGAGGCGGCGTGCCTGCGGCGTCCCCGGTGTCCCCGACGTAGCCGATCACCTCGCCCGCCTGGACCTGGGCGCCGTCCTCGGCGACCGGTGAGAAGCGTGCCAGGTGCGCGTAGTAGTACTCCGTGCCGGAGGCGTCGCGAAGCCAGAGGCGGTTCCCACCGACATCGTTCCAGCCGACGTTGAAGAGTGTCCCAGCCGTGACCGCTACGAGCTGGGTCCCCCGTGCGGCGAAGATGTCGTTTCCGTGGTGCCAGGTGGTGGTCCGGGTCGCTCTGAAGTCGTCCGAGAACGAGGCCTCGCCCGCAACCGGAAAGACGTGCCCGCCCGGGGCGAGACCCGGGCCGCCGGGGCCGGCGCTCGCCGCCTCCTCACCGATCCTCTTCACCGCCTCGACGGCCTTCGCGAAGCCCGCCTGGAGCCGGTTGATCCGCCGCCAGGAGCCCGCCTCGGCCGCATCGAGCCCCTTGAGCCTCGCGTCGAGCGCCGCGAACTCGGCGTCGCTCAGGTCCGGGTCCCCGAGGCGACGCTCGAGCCGAAGTCGCGTCCACTCGCGCCCGTCGTTCCCTGCCAGCGCGAGGTCGAGCGCCTTCGAGAGCCGAGCAACTCGGCGTTGAGCTGCCTCGATCCTCGCCTGTACGTTCGCCCCCGGGTAGACGAGCGCCGCGGGGCCTGGGGTGAACGGCTCATCCCCGAGGGTCCGAGCCAGCTCGAGCACGTCGTCCACGTACCACTGGGCGTGGTTGTAGGCGAAGATGGCGCGCTCGATGTCCTCGTGCGCGCCCGCCGCGGCGAGGTAGCGGGCAGCCGCGAAGACGGCGTCCTCGGGATCCCACGGGTTCGCGAGACCGTCGCCGTCGGCGTCCATCCCCCAGCGCATCCAGGTCGAGGGAATGAACTGCATCCAGCCCAGCGCGCCGGCCGAGCTCGGTCCCATGTTCTGGCCGTAGCCGGACTCGATCTTGTTGATCGAGCCGAGCACCTGCCACGGGACACCGTACGCCTCGCCGGCCTGCCGCCAGAGCGTGACGAGCTGCGCGTAGGAACGAACCTCGGGCCGCGCCGGCGGGCGCGAGAGCGGCGAAGGGACACGGATCGAGCCGGCAGCGTTCGGGACCCGGTAGCTGGGAACGTTCGTCGGAGCGGCCGCGAGCTGGCTCGAGGCCGCGGGAACGGCCGCCAGCGCGAGCACGGCGGCGGAGACGGCTAGGAGGCGCTTCACTGGTCCGATGCAGCGAGCCGCAGGCCGGGCAGAGGCTCCTCTTCCGGCTCTGGCTCGGCCTCGTCCTCCGCAAGGCTCGAAAAGTCAACGGACACGGTCTTCCCTTCCTCGGCGGCGCGCTTGCGGCGCAGTGCCTGGTCGACCGCGATCTCGAAGTCGTGGCGGTTGGTCGCCGCCGCCGCAGCGACCTCGAGCTCGACGACGTCGTCGACGACGAGCTGGACGAGGTGCTGAGAAAAGCTCTGCATGTGGTGGTAGCCCCCCTCTTCGATCGCCTCCGTGAGGCCGTGGGTCTTCTCTGGCTCGCGGATCAGCTCGGCGATGCGAGCGGTGTTGACCATCACCTCGACGGCCGCGACGCGGCCGCCGATCTTGCGCGGGATCAGCCGCTGGCTGACGACGCCGCGCAGCACGCCGGCGAGGATCTCGCGCACCATCATCTGCTTCTGAGGCGGGTAGAACTCGACGAGCCTGCCGACGGTCTCGGCCGCGTCGAGGGTGTGCAGCGTCGAGAAGACGAGGTGCCCGGACTCGGCCGCCTGGAGCGCCGTCTGGGTCGTCTCCTCGTCGCGCAACTCGCCGATCAGGATCACGTCGGGGTCCTGGCGCAGCACGCGGCGGAGGGCCTGCTTGAAGGACTCGGTGTCGAGCCCGACCTCGCGCTGGTTGACGATCGAGGCCCAGTCGTCGTGGATGAACTCGATCGGGTCCTCGATCGTGACGATGTGCTGCTTGCGGTTGCGGTTGATCCAGTTGAGCATCGCCGCGAGAGTCGTCGATTTCCCCGACCCCGTTGCTCCGGTGACGAGGACGAGGCCGCGGTGCTCCTCCGCCAGCTTCCCCACGCCCTCGGGCAGGCCGAGGCGCTCGAAGCTGGGAATCTCCTTCGGCACGAAGCGGAAGGCGAAGGAGATGGAGCCGCGTTGCCGGAAACCGTTGACGCGGAAGCGCCCGATCCCGTCGGCCAGGAACGAGGTGTCGAGATCGCCGGACTCGAGGAAGAGCTCGCGCTTCGCGGGCGAGCGCTCGGTCACGAGCAGCAGGACGGTCTCCAGGTCGGATTCCGTCAGAAGGCGCTGCTCGAGCGGCTGTAGCTCGCCGTCGACCCGGACCATGGCAGGCGACGCGACCTTCAGGTGCATGTCGCTTCCTCCGGCGTCGATGACGCGTGCCAGCAGCTCGTCCAGGTTCATGACGACGAGGCGGCTATCGGCGGAGCCTCGCGCGCCGCTTTAGCTCAAAGGGGGGATGAAGTGAAGCGAACCCCGTTTCGGCCCGGCGACTCAGGGCTTCGTTTCGAAACGGGTTCTAATCAAGGGCGAGGCGACGTTGGTGTTCACGAAGACGACGTCGGCGATCGCCGTCGGATCGACCTCGTCGAGGTACAGCCGCTGCCCCGGCACGTAGCGGTTCCGGTAGCGACGGAGCGCCTCATCCGGCGAGCCGAACACGTCCTCGTCCCGGACGAGCGCCCGGCGAAGCGCCTCGTCCGCGTCCACCTCGACGAACACCCGGAAGTCCCACAGGTCGTTCAGCTCGGGGCGGAGGAGGAAGAAGCCGTCGAGGAGGAGCACGCCGTTCTCGAGCGCCCGCGCACGAGACTCGTCGACCGGCTCGTCCGCGTACAGGTCGAAGACGCGGGTGCGGTAGAGGCCGCTGCCGCCCGGGCCGAGCGGCTCCAGCAGCTCACGGCGGAGCGCTGCGTAGTCGAAGGAGTCGAGGTAGTTGCCCTCCGGCGAGGTCGGCCCGCGCCGGTAGCGCTCCGCGCGTGGCCGGTGGAAGCCGTCGATCGTCGCGCGCAGGACCGGTCGACCGCGCGCTTCGACGAGCGGGCGGAGCTCGCCCGCGAGCGTCGTCTTCCCGGCGGCGTCAACGCCGTCGATCGCGACCCTGACGACGTGGGGCAGCCGGATCGCGGCGATCACGTCGGCGAGCCGGGCGAGGACGGCGTCTCGTTCGCGGTCGGTCATGCCCATCTCGCTACACTACGCCGGCCGCGGGGGAGTACCCGAGTGGCCAAAGGGGACGGGCTGTAAACCCGTTGGCTCAGCCTACGTAGGTTCGAATCCTACCTCCCCCATTCCCCGCCCCATGGTTGAGCGGAAACCGCATGGTTGAGCGGGACACACGTGCCGGGAAGGCCGGAAGAGCTCGTGCGATGCCTACCCCTGTGCCTACCTCGAAATTCACCCTCGGGAGCCGTCTAAAACGAGCGGACGTCATCGTGGGGAGACGGGCGCCGCCTACTTCGCTTTCACCGGGAATGTGCCCCCTCACATTTTCCCTGGTTTGCCCTCCCGGCTAGGCACGCCGGTGGGCTGGCGCAAGATCGGCGCCCGTCCGACGTCTTCTGTCGCCCAATCGCATTGGGTAGATCAGAACTGACCGGAAGGTGGGCGCGCAGACGCCAGGATCGACCTCCATGAGGTGAGGGCGGGCCCCTCGCTGCGGTCAGGGGCTCGTCCCCCACGGCTTCTACTGGAGCCCGACTGGCAGGATCTTAGGCGTGGCCGATGATTCCGCCCACTCGCTGGCCGACTTCGACCGCTACGTCGAGGAGCACAACGTTCAGCCTGGCGAGTACGGCGCGGCCTTCGCTCAGTGGCTCGCCGAGGTCACTGGTTGACCGGTGCCGCGGTTCGAGGAGGTCGAGCGGGAGGCCGGCGGACGGGGTCGTGATCGAGGGCGACGACCTCTACTAGCCGCCGCGGACCAGCACTAGCAGAAGATCCGAGCGGGGACGGCGTCCGTATCCCGGTGCGACTATGTCCCAACGGCACGCCGTCCTCGCCCTCCTCGCCGTCCTCGCCGCTCTCGCGCTGCTCGCCCCAGCCACTGCCAAGGCAAAAACGTTCTATGGGAGGGTCGGACCGGGCTTCACGATTACGCTCAAGCGCGCGGACGGGACCATCGTTCGTCGCGTGCAGCACGGAAGGCACACCTTCGTCATCCGCGATCGCTCGAGCATCCACAACTTCCATCTCTTCGGGACGGACGTCGACCGGAGGACAGGCGTCGCGTTCACCGGCCGCCGCAGGTGGAGCGTCAGGCTGCGCACCGGGACCCACAGGTACCGATGCGACCCTCACCGGACGACGATGCGGGGAAGGTTCACGGTCGTCTAGGCGGCGGCGCCGCTGTCGAGGCGCAACCCTTGCATCGTGGCGCGGGCCACAAGGACACCCTCGGACTACCCTGCCCACGCCCGGCTAGGTCAAGTTACGCCCGGCGCAGGGCGCTGCCTAGATGCCGTTTCGGACCGTCGTGAGAGGTTAGAACGCGGCGGGAAGAATGACCGAGCCCACCGGCGCACCCCCGAGCTCCCCTGGCGTTACCGGTTCCGGTGGAGGCTGACCATCTGGTGGCGCTTGCGCTATCGCGGCGCCGGGACTGACGGTGACGATTTCAAGCTGTTGGAGCTCGTGTAGACTGCTGCAAGCGTCAAGTGGGGTCAGCATTCGACGGGACGCGAGCGGGAAGAGGGCGATGACCGACTTCCGGTCGCCGGAGTTCGGGGCGGGCGCGGCCGGTCGCCGCCGACGTGGCTGGTCTTCCGGGGTCGATTAGGCGTGAACCCCTTTGCTGGGACTGGAGTTTGCGAGCACTAGGGGAGGTGGTGCCGAGCAATTTTGACGTGTCGTGGTTTTGCGGGATCGCTGGCAGGTCCCGCTGACAGAGCGGAAGGAGGAAGGATGCGGAGAGCGGTATTCGTTTTGACGTGTGCGTTCGTGTTCGTCTTCGGGTTCGTGCCGGCGAACGCGGCCAGCGATCCGCGGGAGGGGCAGGTTCCCGACGGGGCCGAGCTCGGGCTGGACGGCGGCCTCGGTATGAGCCATCCCGGTCAGCACGGGTCTACCTCGGGCCACTTGCCGCCGTCCTCGGAGAACGTCGAGCTGGTCGGCAAGCTGCGCCTGACGAGCCATGAGGGGGACATCTCGGACGTCTCCGCGCTCCAGACGGCGGACGGCCGCTGGTTCGCCTACGTGGGTGACTGGGGCGCGCACTGCCCGACGGGAGGGGTTCATGTCGTCGACATCACCGATCCCGCCAACCCGACCAAGGCGGGCTTTTTGAACAGCGGTGGGTTCGGCTACGTGACCGAGGGGCTCCAGGCACTCCATGTGGACACGGCGGCATTCACCGGCGACATCCTCGTCGTGAGCAACGAGTGGTGCCAGACGAGCGGCAACCCGAGGAACATGCCGGGCGGGATCACGATTTGGGACATCACCGAGCCGACCGAGCCGAAGCAGCTCGTGAGGGCGTTCGGGGACTTCGACCTCTTCGGGAACCGGGCGAACGAGGCCCACAGCGTGATCGCCTGGGACGCCGGTGACAACGTTTACGCGGCGGCGATCGACAACGACGAGGCCTTCGACGACGTCGACATCTTCGATATCACGGATCCGCGGAACCCGGTGCTCATCGCTGAGACGGGGCTCTTCGATCTCAACGTTGATCCCCCGGTTGCCAGGTGGCCCGCCGAGTTTGAGGCGTTCGGACAGGAGCCCACGTCGCACGACTTCGACGTGCTTCAGAAGCCGGACGGCACCTGGCACCTAATGGTGTCGTATTGGGACGCGGGCTGGGTCGACCTCGACGTGACCGACCCGGCGAACCCGACCTTCGTCGAGGACTCCACCTATGCCGAGTGCGACCAGGTCGTGGAGGAAGCGACCGGCGAGTGCCTGTTGCCGGAGGGCAACGCCCACCAGGGCGAGTGGAACGCCGACGGGAGCCTGTTCATCGGGACGGACGAGGACTTCACTCCGACCCGGGCGACCTGCTCCATCGAGGCCACGGTGATCGGCTGCACCGAGTTCGGATGGACGGATCTCGTTCCGCTCACCGAGCGGGACCCGGCCAACTTCTCCGGTACGCCGGTGTTCGGAGGGTCGGGATGCGTGGAGGACGTCAATCCGGCCAACGGCACCAGCGACCGGACCGACGTCCTGAATGAACTGACCCAGGCACAGACGGGCGCGGACGCGATCGCCTTCGTCAGAGGCACGTGCTTCTTCTCCGACAAGATCCAGACGGGGATCGAGGCCGGCTACGACATGGTGATCATCATCAACAGCCACGAGGCCTCGGCCAACGGGCTGATCCCGAACGCGTTCTTCGCTGGCGGCCAGGGCAGCCCGATCACCCCAGGCGTTGCCTCCGCCGTCATGATCGGCCACGCCAACGGGCACGAGCTCTTCAACGACCCGCCGGAGTTCGAAGTCGAAGAGGACATCGAGTTCGGCGCGATGGGCAACACGTTCAGCGCCGAGGGCGGCATTCTCGACGGCTGGGGATACGTTCGCTTGCTCGACAGCGACCCGGCCGGCGGCTTCACCGAGATCGACCAGCTCACCATCCCCGAGACGATCGATCCGGCTT
>Ga0081538_10001904_pt1 | contig 20954 bp, 20 predicted proteins | sample TabmetS5T2R1_FD_71022 | JGI IMG/M metagenome (GOLD analysis project Ga0081538, IMG submission 71022) | Tabebuia heterophylla rhizosphere microbial communities from the University of Puerto Rico - S5T2R1 | ecosystem: Host-associated > Plants > Roots > Rhizosphere ...
GCCATGAAGCACCTGCGGGTGCTGGAGGACGCGGGACTAGTCGTCACCCGCCGGTCGGGCCGGGAGAAGCTGCACTTCCTGAACCCGGTGCCGATCCGGCTGATCCACGACCGCTGGATCGACAAGTACCGCGAGCGTCGCGTCTCGGCGCTCGCCGAGCTCAAGGCCGAACTGGAGGAGACGGCATGACGACGACGACCGAGCTCGCGACACAGGTCTATCAGGTGTTCATTCGCGCGACCCCCGAGGCGATCTGGGAGGCCATCACGAAGCCGGAGTTCACGGCGAAGTACTTCCATGGCTCACGGGTCGAGATCACGCCGGCCGGCCGCCGCTCGATCGGGCCCGACGGCGAGGTCCGGGGCGACTCGCCGGTGTTCGAGTTCGACCCGCCGCGCAGGCTCGTCCACGGCTGGCACTCGATCTACGACCCCGAGCTCGCCGCGGAGGAGCCGAGCCGCGTGACCTGGGAGATCGAGCCGCAGAACGGCGGCTTCTGCAAGCTCACCGTCACGCACGATCAGCTCGAGGGCGCGCCCAAGACCGCCGAGAGCGTCGTGGGCGACGGCTGGATGATGGTGATCAGCGGCCTGAAGACCGTGCTGGAGACCGGCAAGGGCCTTACGGACCGACGCGGCCCGCTGGTCGGAACGTCAGCGCGCTCACGACCGGCCGCGACGCCGGCGCCGGCTGGTCCTGCGTCGAGTACGGCCGGTTGAGGAGGTGTCCGCGGTGGACGAGGGTGGTCGAGCCGCCGCCGTCGAGGTTGATCGCTTCCCGCGCGCCGAGCTCGAGCATTACGTCGGCCAGCTCGAGCATCGACAGGCCGCCGTCAACGTTGGAACGGCGCCCGTCGCAGGCGACTGCGACCAGACACTTCTCCGAGAGCCCGAGCGCGGCGCGCGGGTAGCGACCCTTGGTGATGTCCGAGTCGAACTGCCCCGCACCAGCCGAAAACCCTTCGCGATCCTCGTCGGCGTCGAAGATCACTTCGCCGTCGTCGAGGAGCAGCGGCCCCGCCTGGAGCAGATGGCCAAGCGGCTCGGCGGGCGCGGCGTCGCGCTGCACGAGGCGGACCGACTCGTCGGGGTCGATGACGACGCAGCCGCGCAGCTCCCCGTACGGCGGCGCGATGGGCTCGTGGTCTACCGGGCCTCCGTCGATCCACAGCTCCCCCAGCGGTCGGTAGGGGTCACGCAGGAAGAAGCCGCCCACGACCGCCTCCTCGACGTCGTTTGCGCGGCACCACACGTCCAGGTGCTGGATCCGCGGAAAGTGGACGACGCCCACGCGGAGTGAGGGCCGCGGATATCGCACGGCGTACACCGTCGTCACCTCTCCGTCAGTGAGTGCATGCCGCCAAAGGAGATACTCGATCCCGTCCCGGGCAGTCATTAGACGAAGCCCCACACCGTCCAGCCTCAGAACGACCAGAACACGGGGACGAGCAGCACGGCGACGACGCCGAAGAGGCCGAGCAACGGGAGACCGAGCTTCCAGTAGTCGCCGAAGCGGTAGCCGCCGGGTCCCATGACCATCAGGTTGGCAGGCGTGGCCACTGGAGTCAGGAACGCAGCCGCTCCCGCGACAGCGACGGCGACGAGCAGCGGCTTCGGCGAGACCGCGAGCTCTCCGGCCGCGGAGATCGCGATCGGGATCACGATCAAAACGGTGGCCATGTTCGAGATGAGCTGGCCGAGTACGAAGACGAGGAGGACCAGGCCGAGCAGAAGCGTCCGGGGCCCGGCGTCACCGACGACGTCGACGAGCCCGTCCGCCAACCGCTCCGCCGCACCCGTCTCGCTCATCGCGGTCGAGAGCGGGATCAGGCCGGCGACGAGAATCACCGTAGTCCAGTCGATCCCGCGGTAGGCCTGCTCGATCGAGAGCACGCTCGAGACGACCAGCGCTCCCGCCGCCAGCAGGCCCGCGACTGCCGGCGGCACGGCGCCGGTCGCGAGCAGGGCGACCATTCCGGCGAGCACGACGATTGCGCGCGTCGCCCCGGGGCCCAGCGGCACCGCCTGCCGCCTGACCAGCTCGGGCCGATCCACAAGCAGCACGTTCGGGTCGTCGAGGTGTTCCTCCAGCGCACCCCACGTCCCTTGGAGAAGGAGCGTGTCCCCCACAGCCAGCGTCGTCTCCCCAGCGAGCTCCTCGCCTTTGCGTTGCACAGCGAGCACCACCAGATCGCCGCTCTCGGTCACCATGCCCGGAAACGCGGTCTCGCCGACGAGGCCCGAGCGCGGCGGGATCACTACCTCCGCCGCTCCTTGTGCGCGAGTCAGCAACGCGTCGGGCTCGTCGAGCCCGTACTGGTGCACGAGCGTGCGCGCGTGAGCGCTGAAGTCAACCGGCATCGAGCGCGGCGCCCGGTGCGGCAGGAGGCGTTCGCCGAGGAGCACGACGATCGCGATCGTGCCCGCGAGGAGAGGAATGCCCACGAGCGCGAACTCGAAGAAACCAACCCGGCCGACGCCGGCGTCGTCGGCCTCTTCGGACACGATCACGTTCACGGGCGAGCCGCTCAGCACGAGTAGCGAGCCGGCGTGCGCGGAGAACGCGAGCGGCATCAAGAGCTGCGAGGGCTCTCGCCGAAGGCGCACCGCCATGACGACGACGACCGGCACGAGCGCGGCAACCGATCCGTTCACTGTGATGAGAGCCGTCAATCCGGCGCAGAGCAGCATCATCAAGACGAGCACACGGGTACGGCTCTCTCCGGCGCGCGCGATCAGCTGCCCGCCCGCCCAGGTCGTCACGCCGGTGGCGTCCAGCGCCTCGCTCACGACGAACAGCGAGGCGATGAAGATCACGGTCGGATCGCCGAACCCCGCGAGTGACTGCTCCAGTTCGAGCACGCCCGTCGCCCAGAGCGAGAGCGCGACCCCAACCGCGACGATCGCAACCGGCAGCCTGTCCCAAATGAATACCGCGACGACTGCGCCGAGGATGAGGAAGGTGATTGTCTCGTCGCTCATCGCATGCCCGGTCGACGCACACCGAGCGGCATCGCCATCGCCGGGCTACTCGAGCAGCGCGGCCGCTCCGAGCATGACGAGACAGGCGACGGCGAGGATGCCCATCAGCGGCAGCATGAACCGGATCCACCTGTCGTAGCGGACTCCGGCGAGCGCGAGTCCCGCCATCACCACGGCGCTCGTCGGCGTGATGAACCGCGCGATGCCTGCCCCCCAGCTCCACGCGGTGACCACGAGCGGGCGCGAGACCTCGGCGAAGTCGCCGAGCGGAGCGAGCAGGGGCATCGCAAGCGTCGCGTGGCCGGAAGACGACGGGATGACGAAGGCGATCCCGGTATTGATGAGGAGGACGATGCTCGTGAAGCCGACGGCGGACGTTCCGCTGACGGCGTCCTCCATCCAGGAGAGGATCGTGTCGATCGTCTGCGTGTTGTTGAGGATGACCGTCACGCCGCGCGCGAGCACGACCGCAACGGCCGCCCCGATGAAGTCCCCGAAGCCGCGCATGATGTTCCCGGTGATCTGCTTCTCGCCGAAGCCCGCGACGAGGCCGACGACCACGGACGCCACGAGGAAGAGGGCGATCAGCTCGGGAAACCACCAGCCGAGGTTCCACCACGGGTCGTTCGGAATCGGCTCGTGCGAGATCGGATCGACCTTGACGCCGAGGTCGAAGATCGAGTCCCACGGGATGACCGAGAAGACGAGCAACGCGAACGTGAACGCCGTGATCCCGAGGATCACCTTCTGACGACCGGTGAGCGTCATGCCCGCGGCCGACTCCTCCTTCTTGACCAGCTCCTCGTCCTCGGCGAGGAAGCCGACAAGCGAGCGGTCGGGCTGCGCCTTCACACGCTCGGCGTAGCGGACGACGTACGCGATGGTGAGTGTCGTGAGCACCGCCCAGCCGATCCAGCGCAGCCCGATCCCGTCCCCGATGCCGACGTCGGCGAACTCGCTCGCGACGCCGATCGAGAATGGGTTGACGGTCGAGGCCATCGCACCGACCGTGGTCGAGGCAATGATCATTCCGGCCACGGCCATGCGGTCGTAGCCGAGTGCGAGGAGGAGCGGGATGAGCAGGGCGTAGAAGCCGAGCGTCTCGTCCGCCCACCCCATCGTCGTCCCGAGTAGTGAGAACAGCGCCATGACGGCGACGATCACGAGCCATGGTCGCGCTCGCACCGCGTACGCGAGCTTCCCGATCGCAACGTCGAGCGCCCCCGTCGCGAGCACCATCGTCATGAACGCCCCGATCGCCAGTACGAACGCGAACACGCCGACTGCGCCGAAGAGGCTGCCGACCCCGAACGGCCGAACGAAGCCCGTCTCCGGGTCCTGGAGGCCGTAGAGGCCGTTGACGGGCGCGAGGAAGAAGTCCTCCACGCGCTCGTTGAACGCCTGCGGCGCGTCGACCTGTGTGTACGAGCCCGGTGTCGGGACCCCGTTCTCGTCACGCTCGAACTGGCCGGCGGGGATGAGGAACGCGGCGAGCCAGACGAGGAACGTGACGATCACGAGGACGGTGAGCGTCCCCGGGAACTCGAAACCCTTCTTCTCCTCCTGCGCGGCTGGGGCTGTCTCGTGATCGCTCATGTCGATCCCTCCGCTCGGTCGACGAACTCCTGGAAGAAGAGGACCTCGGCGAGCACGGCCTTCTCCCACTCGTCGACGAGCACGCGCTCGTCCGGGCCGTGGATGTTGGCGAAGCTGTCGATGGCGCCGAACACGAAGATCGCTGCGTCCGGGACGCCCTCGCTCATCGCCTTGACGAGCGGGATTGCCCCGCCGGTCGCGATCTCGACGGTGTCCGCGCCCCAGGCTGCGCTCATCGCGGCAACCATCGCGTCCCAGGCCGGACCGCTCGAGCGCGCGCGGAAGCCGTCGCCGGTCGAGCCTGGGGTGATCTCGAGCGGCACGCCGAAGGGACGCTGCGCCTCGAGGTGCCGCATGACCGCGGCCTGCGCCTCGGCCGCGGGCTGCTCCGGGTGGATGCGGACGTTGAGCACCGCCCGCGCGTGCGCCTGCACCGACGCCGGAGCTCCCTCGACGGCGGGCGCGTCGATTCCGAGAACGGTGATCGCGGCGCCGCTCCAGATCTTCGATCCGAGCCCGCCGGTCCCGACGATCGGGATGCCGTCTTCGATCTCCGCGAGCGCCCGGAACTCGGCGTCCGTGTACGTCTCCCCCGTCCACTCCTCTCGTCGGAGCCCCTCGACCGCGACGTCGCCGTGCTCGTCCCACAGCGTCGCCAGCGCGCGCAGGAGCACGATCAGCGCGTCCGGTGCCGCGCCGCCGTACTGGCCGGAGTGCTTGTTGCTCGCGAGCGTGCGCACCTCGACGGTGATGCGGGCGTCGCCGCGCAGGGACACGGTCAGCGACGGCTCGCCGGCGCGGATCGAGCCGCCGTCGGCGACGAGGATCGCGTCAGCGCGGAAGGGCTCGGGATTCTTCGAGGGATAGCCGTCCTCGAGCTCACTTCCGACCTCTTCCTGGCCCTCGATGAGCAGCTTGATGTTGACGGGCGGTTCGCCGCCGAAGGCGCGGAGAGCGCCGACGTGAACGAGGATGTTCGATTTCGAGTCCGCCGCTCCCCGTCCGTAGATTGCTCCGTCGCGCTCGGTCGCCTCGAACGGCGTTGAAGTCCAGAGCGCCTCGTCGCCGGCAGGGACAACGTCGTAGTGGCCGTAGAGAAGGACCGTCGGAGCACCCTCCGCCGCCGGTATCTCACCCGTGATCACCGGCGCCGCGTCGTCGAGCTCGAGCGTCCCGAAAGTCCCGACACCGGCATCTCGAAAGAGCTCGACGACAGCTTGATGCGCTTCGAGCAGCGCGGGGCGCGTGTGTTCGGGAAACTCCCACTCGGAGATCGACGGGATCGCAACGAGCCTCGCCAGATCGGCCTTCAGGCCGGGCATGAGCGCCGCAACGGATTCCGTGAGGTCGCGGGTCACAAAGAACCTGCGGTCAGCCGTGTGCGTGGCCATCATCTCAAACCCGCATGCACCGGAGCTGCGTACTCTTTCGAGGCAGGTCCTCGATCACGAGGAGGCTCCAGTTGAACGACGAGTCTTTCGACCTACGCCTGACGCGCGGCGACGCTCTCCGGCTCGCCGCCGCAGGGGCGGCCGGGCTTGCGCTCGGGGTTCGCTCGGCACGAGCAGCGCCGGTCGTACTGGCGGACGAGGTCGACGCCGCCGCGCGCGCGTTCCTCGGATCGCTTTCGCCGGCGCAGCGCGCCCAGGCGTCGTTTCCGTTCGGAGGCGCCGAGCGCACGCGCTGGCACTGGACGGTGCCGAGCTCGGTGCCGCGGAACGGGCTCACGCTCGGGCAGATGTCGACTAGGCAACGTCGAGCTGCACTCGCCTTGCTCCGGGCGAGCACCTCGCGGACCGGCTATGGCAAGGCGCTCGACATCATGTCGCTGCAGGGCGTGCTCAAGCGCATGTCCACGGGCATCAACGATCCCTTCGACGCCGACCGCTACTTCGTGTCGGTGTTCGGCAGGCCGGGTAACCGGGCGTGGGGCTGGCGGCTCGAAGGCCACCATCTCTCGCGGAACTTCACGATCGTCGGAGACACCGTCGTCACCGAGCCGTTCTTCCTGGGCGCGTGGCCGACCCGCGCCGGCACCGCGTATCGGAGCATCGTGCAAGGCGAACGCGCGATGCGACGCGAGGAGGACGCGGCCAGAGAGATCGTGCTCTCAGTCGACGGCCGGCTCCGACGGCGTGTTGTGTTCTCGTCGGACTCCCTGACCGACCACGTGACCCAGAATGCCGTCCGCGTGAAACCGCTCGACCCCGTGGGCGTCCTCGCTCGCGACCTCCCGTCCGCCGCGCAGAAACGTGTGCTCGAGATCGTCCGCACCTACATCGCGAACCATCCTGGGGCGACGGCTCGGCGGGCGCTCGCCCGCGTCGAGCGGGCCGGCATGGCCCGCATCCGCTTCGGCTGGGCCGGAAGCCTTCGCCCAGGCCAGCCTCAGTACTACCGGCTGCAGGGACCCACGTTCCTGCTCGAGTTCGACAACTCCCGCAACAGCGGGACGCACATCCACAGCGTCTGGCGGGACTTCGAGCGCGATTACGGCCGCCACCTGCTCTGACGCAAGACTGAACCATCGGCCAGGAGTGAAGAGCGCCGTTCGTGCCGAAAACACTTCCATGAACGACGAATCTGCGACAGTCATCGCGCCGGCGGTGCTGCACTGCCAGGAGTGCCTGCGGCCGTGGCTCGATCCCGGTGAGCGGTGGCGCCTCTACCTGGACGAGGACAGCCAGCCCGCGCTGGCGGTGCCGTACTGCGCGGACTGCGCGAGCCGCGAGTTCGACTGCCACTGACGGCTGCCGGAACCAGGGGCGCTCACGGGCGCGACCTGCGGCTCCGGCAAAGAGAATGCTCCTGTGGACGGCTACGCAGGACACTTCGTGCTCGCCACCTCGGTTGAGGGGCACGCCGCCGAAACCCTGGTGCGCGTCAGTGTCCCGGCCCTTCACCGCTCGCGGCTCGTGTTGCAGTTCACCGACCACGAGGTACAGATGGATGCGCGTGTGCTCCTCTGCGGCCACATCGGAGCCATGAAGCTGCAGGAGCTGGGCTATACCGGCCCGCTCCCTACGCGCCCTCGGCTGGCCGTCCGGAACTGATGGACACCGTGCGCACCTCCGGGTCGCGCGAACACCACGTCGTCGTCGTCGGCGGCGGTTTCGGCGGTATCCAGGCGGCCTTGAAACTGAGACGTGCGCCGGTCGAGGTCACGCTCGTCGATCGCCGCAACTTCCATCTCTTCCAGCCGCTGACGTACCAGGTCGCAACGGGCGCGCTTTCGCCCGGCGAGATCGCGTATCCGCTCCGCGCGGTCTTCAAGCGCAACCGCAATGTCCGCGTTCTCCTGGCAGAGGTCGCCGACTTCGACCTCGACGCACGAGAGCTTCACCTGCGCTCCGTCCCGCCCGTGCCGGCGCCTGAACGGCTCGCTTACGACACGCTGATCGTCGCCGGCGGCTCGCACTACTCGTACTTCGGCCACGAGGAATGGAAGATGCATGCCGCCGAGGTCAAGTCGCTCGAGAGCGCACTCGCCGTTCGCAGCCGTCTCCTCACCGCCTTCGAGGCCGCCGAAGGAGAGCCGGACCCAGGTGCGCGCAAAGCGTGGCTCACGTTCGTCGTCGTCGGGGCCGGTCCCACCGGTGTCGAGATCGCCGGCCAGATCGCCGAGCTGGCCTGGGACACGCTGCGGCGTGACTTCCGGACGATCGATCCCCGCGGCGCCCGAATCTTGCTCGTCGAGGCAGCTGATCGTGTCCTGACGAGCTTCCCACCGTCGCTGTCGGCGAAGGCCGAGCGATCGCTCCAGCGCCTCGGCGTGACCGTCCTCACAGGCCATACGGTCATCGGGATCGACGGCACCGGCGTGATGCTCGAACGCGGAGACGGTGGCACCGAGAACGTCGCAAGCCGCGCGGTCGTCTGGGCCGCCGGCGTCACCGCGTCCGGCCTCGCCGGCAGGCTCGCCGAGCTGACGGGAGCCGAGCGTGACGCGGCGGGCCGTGTCGCCGTCGAATCCGATCTGACCCTTCCCGGACACCCAGAGGTGTTCGCGATCGGCGACATGGTCCGCGTGCGTGACGCAGGCGGCGAGCCGCTCGAGCTGCCGGGCGTCGCACCTGTCGCGATGCAGCAAGGGCGGTATGTGGCCCGCGTCGTCCGCGCGCGGCTGCGAGGCCGCGAGCTTGCCGCCTTCCGCTATCGCGACAAGGGCAACCTGGCCACAATCGGCCGAGCCGCGGCGGTCGCGGACATCAAGGGCGTCCGGCTCAGCGGCTTTCTCGCCTGGGCGACCTGGCTGGGCGTCCACCTCTGGTACCTGATCGGCTTCCAGAATCGGCTGCTTGTCCTGATCCGCTGGTCGTTCAGCTTCTTGACCCGCGGTCGCGGCGCCCGACTGATCACGGGCGAGCAGACCGGGGAATTACACGGGCGCGATCCGTAGCTGAGACTCGGTTGCCTAGCGTTGCCGCCAGAGCGTAGGGTCGAGACCGACCGAAGGAGACGAGATGCCGCCAACGCCCGCGCCGCAAGGATCGCCGTCGACGCCGCCTCAGCGTCCCAGGTTCGGCTTCTCGCCTCGCTGGATCGTCTTCTTCCTCGCGCTGCTCGCACTCAACGTGTTCATCACCAGCCGGGCGATGGGGCCCGAGTCGCGGGTGCGTGTCCCCTACAGCCCGTTCTTCCTGCAACAGGTGAGAACGGCCAACGTGGACGAGATCACTTCCAAGGGCACGGACATCCAGGGCACGTTCGCAAGAGAGGTGACATTCCAGGACTCGAAGCCAACGACACGGTTCCGAACGGAGGTTCCCGCCTTCGCGAACACCAATGAGCTCTCGCGGCTGCTCCAAGAGTACGACGTCACGGTCAACGCCAAGCCACTCGACACCGGTTCACCGTGGTGGCAAACGCTGCTCGTCGGCTTCGCGCCGACAATCCTGTTCGTCCTCCTGCTCTTCTGGCTGTTCAGGCGCGCCGGCAACGCGCAGAACGCCCTCGGCTCGTTCGGACGGTCACGTGCCCGCCGCTACCAGGCCTCCGGAGACAAGGTCACCTTCGCGGATGTCGCCGGGATCGACGAGGCCAAGGACGAGCTGAACGAGGTCGTCGACTTCCTGCGCAAGCCGGACAAGTACCGCAAGCTGGGCGGCCGGATCCCGCACGGCGTCCTCCTCTCGGGGCCGCCCGGCACCGGGAAGACGCTGCTCGCACGCGCGGTCGCCGGCGAGGCGGACGTTCCGTTCTTCTCGCTGGCGGCGTCCGAGTTCGTCGAGGCGATCGTCGGGGTCGGGGCGGCGCGTGTACGCGACCTCTTCAAGGAGGCGAAGGAGAACGCGCCGGCGATCGTCTTCATCGACGAGCTGGACGCCGTCGGCCGCTCGCGCACAAGCGGCGTCGCCGGCTTCAGCGGCGGCAACGACGAACGGGAGCAGACCCTCAACCAGATCTTGACCGAGATGGACGGGTTCAGCTCGGCGACGAACGTGATCGTGCTCGCGGCGACGAACCGCCCCGACGTGCTCGACCAGGCGCTCCTCCGGCCGGGTCGGTTCGACCGCAGGGTCGCAGTCCAGCCGCCCGACCGCGCCGGGCGCGAGGCGATCCTTCGTGTGCACACCCGCGGTGTTCCGCTCGGCCCCGACGTCGACCTCGCACGCATCGCCGCGACGACGCCGGGGATGGTCGGAGCCGACCTCGCGAACCTTGTGAACGAGGCGGCGCTCACAGCTGCGCGGCGCATGCACGACGCGGTCGAGGAGGCGGACTTCACCGACGCCCTCGAGCGGATCCTGCTCGGCGCGGAGCGCAAGGTGCTGATGACCGAGGAGGATCGTCGGCGGACCGCCTACCACGAGGGCGGCCATGCCATCGTCGGGATGCTGACCCCCGGCGCGGATCCTGTTCGGAAGGTCTCGATCATCCCCCGCGGCATGGCTCTGGGAGTGACGTTCTCCGCGCCGGACGCCGATCGCTTCAACTACCTCGAGCCGGAGATCCACGCGAAGATCAAGGTCGCCCTCGGCGGCCGCGTCGCCGAGGAGATCGTCTTCGGCGAGATCAGCACCGGCGCCGAGTCCGACATCGAGCAGCTGACGGGGCTCGCTCGGCAGATGGTCGGGCGCTGGGGGATGAGCGACGCGCTCGGACCGGTCTCCGCGATCCCCCGCGACGGGTCGGGGCCGTTCCTCCCCGGCGGCGCGGAGGTGTCACCGGAGACTCAGAAGGTCTTGGACGACGAAGTGCGCCGCATCGTCGCCGAAGCGCACGACGAGGTCGTCACCCTCCTGACGGACAATCGCGCGCGGCTCGACGCGCTCGCAAGCGCGCTGCTCGAGCACGAAACACTCGACGAGGACGACGCCTACGCGGCTGCCGGTGTCACTCGTCCGGTGCCGACGCTGGCCGAGGAGCTCGCCGTGGCAGCGCGCTCCCGGATGTAGCGCTACTTCCCGTTACTCAGCGAGAAACTCGAGGAGGGCCCGGTTGACCTCCTCCGGATGCGTCCAGGCGATGTTGTGCGGGCCGCCTTCGATCCTGACGAGACGAACGTCGTCGATCAGCGCCGGCAGGCGCTCGGCGGTCGCACTGATCGGAAGGATTCGGTCCTCGGTCCCGTGCACAACGAGCGTTGGCACATCGACTTTCTCGAGGTCGCCGCGAAAGTCGGTTAGCCAGCTGTCGACGCATGCGTACGTTGCATGCGGAGAGGCACCGGCGGCAACGACGAAGGACGCCTGCCACGCTCGGTCGCTGATCCGGCTGCCGCCGAACACGTCGACGTTGTAGAAGTCGTTGAAGAGGTCTTCGAGGTACGCGTAGCGATCCTTGACGATCGCAGCCTTGATGCCCTCGAAGACCTCCGCGTCGACACCCGCCGGGTTGTCGGTGGTCTTGAGCAGGAACGGCGGGATTGCACCGAGCAACGCAGCCTTGCGCACGCGGCCCGAGCCGTAGGTCGACAGGTAACGCGCCACCTCGCCCGTGCCCATCGAGAACCCAACGAGCGCGACAGCCTGGAGGTCGAGATGCTCGAGCAGGGCGCTCAGGTCGGAGGCGAACGTGTCGTAGTCGTAGCCTCCCGTCGGCTGGCTCGAGCGACCGAAGCCGCGCCGGTCGTAGCTGATCACGCGGTACCCGTTGGCAAGCAGCTCGCGCTCCTGGCGCTCCCAGGAGTTTCCGTTGAGCGGATAGCCGTGGATCAGCACCACCGGCCGGCCGCTGCCGTGGTCCTCGTAGTGGATCTGAACCGGGGCGACGTTCTCGGTTGCGACTGTGATGCGTGGCACGCCGGAGCTCCGAGGCCGATCAGCCTCGTGACTGGGCCGGTCGCCGGCCGACCTCGAGTGCTCGCGCGAGGTCGGTGATCGAGAGCAGCCCGGCGAGGTGCCCGTTGTCGACCACGAGGCCGCGATTCGCCCCCGCGCCGGAAAGCTCGACCAAGGCGTCCACAGCCGGCTCGTCCTCGGTTAGCCGCGCGACCTCGTGCAGCGGGATCATCGTCTCTCGCACGTGTCGGGTGTCCCACTCCGCGCGGGGCACCGCGGCGACCGACGCGAAGGCGAGGAGGCCGACGGGAGCGCCCCCATCGAGGACCGGGTAGGTGGTGAATCGGTGCGACCAGGCGACGTCGTCCATGAACCGCCCGAGCGTTGAGTCGGCGTCGACGGTAACCGGGTCGCGCACCATCAGGTCGCGAACGCGCAGTCCGCCCAGCGCCTCCTCGGTCGCCAGGTAGCGGGCCTCTGCCTTCGCACCTTGCAGCAGATACCAGCCGATGAAGGCGAGCCAGGCGCCGCTGAACGAGCCCTGGAAGATGAACATGACGAGACCGAGAGCGATGAATAGGTAACCGAAGCCCTGTCCGATCTCCGACGCGAGGCGGGTCGCCCAGGCGTAGTCGCCTCTGGCTCGCCAGAGCGCGGCGTGCAAGACGCGACCGCCGTCCAGCGGCGACGCAGGCAAGAGGTTGAAGGCCGCCAGGATGAAGTTGATGTAGCCGAGCCAGGCCGCGGCTCCGTCGACGGCGCTCGGCAGACCGGCAAGCGCGATCGCCACGAACAAGGCGCCTAGCACGATCGAGACCAGCGGCCCGGCGAAGGCAACGCGGAACTCGGCGCCGGCGCTCCTGAACCGGTCCTTGAACTCCGCGACGCCGCCGAACAGCCAGAGGGAGATCGAGTCGACCTCGATGCCTTCCCGGCGCGCCACCCACGAGTGACCGAGCTCGTGGAGGAGGATCGACGCAATGAACAGCAGGGCTGCGACTGTGGCCGCTCCCAGGTACGTGGCGTTGGAGAGGCCCGGGTTCTGCGACGGAAGGACGCCTTCGGACAGCGACCAGACGATCAGGGCGAAGACGGCAATCAGGCTCCAGTGGAGCCGGACCTCGACCCCGCCGAAGCGGCCGATCGTCCAGTTCCCGTCCATCGTCCGTTCTTTGCGTTTCGCCTCGCCGTCGACCTCTGGACGACTGGCTGCTTCGCTAGCCATTGAGCTCTCCTTTCGCCTGCCTTCCGTCCCCCGGCTCTACGCCGAGGATCGCCGCCGCGTCTTCGGCGTCCGCCTCGTCGACGAGAAGTCGCGCACCGCCTCCCGTGAGATCGAACGGGTACGCGCCGCCCGCGTCGTCGGAGGCGAGCACCGAGGGAATTCCCGCCGCTTCCAGCGCAGTCTGCGCAAGCTCCGCGTCGCTTCGCGTCGGGTAGATGCCGACCGGGATCATCGAACGCCCCGAGCGTCGCATCCACCGGCGTCCGTCGCGCCCGTTGGAAGCCCTGGTCTGTGCAGTAGTGGCGCTATGCCGCGTAGACCCTGCTCGGAAGCGCGTCGCGAAGCTGCCTGCGCGAGCTGATGTCGAGCTTCGCGAACACCTTGTGGAGATGCCACTCAACCGTGCGCGGGCTGAGGAACAGCTGGGCCCCGATCTCTGGGTTTGTACGGCCGCCCGCCGCAAGTCGCGCGATCTGCTGCTCCTGCGGCGTCAGTTGGCCGCGCGTTTCGTCCGTCCGCTTGCGCACCGTCTCGCCGGTCGCCGCGAGCTCGCGACCCGCCCGCTCCACGAACGCGCGAGCACCGAACTCGCTGAACATCTCGTAGGCGCCGCGGAGCTGCTCGCGCGCGTCCACCCTTCGGCCTTCGCGGCGGAGCCATTCGCCGTAGAGGAGGTGCGCACGGGCGAGCTCGGGACGGAGGGGGGTACGCCGCAGACGGGTGATCGCTTCCACGTACAGGGTCTGTGCCGCGTCGCCGTCGCTCACCAGAGCCCGTGATCGCGCCGCGATCCCGAGCCCCCAATCGGAGCCACTCGGGCTCGTGGCCTCGACGAGTTGCTCGGCAGCTTCGGCGGCGAGGACGGCGTTGCCGGTTCGGACGCCGGCCTCCACCAGTTCTGCGAGCGCCCAATGAGAGACGAAGAGCTCAGGCACTGCGTCGCTCGCCTGCCGCGCCGCCGCGAGCGCCTCCTCATACCGGCCGAGACCGTTGCAGAGCACGGCCGTCGCCCAGCGCGCGTACTGCACCCCGAGCCCCTCGCCGCTGGCGGTGGCGTCCTCGATCGTGGTCTTCAGGAGGGCAGAGGACTCGTCTTCGGGCCCCTGGTAGGCCGCGAGCAGCATCGCGCCGTAAGGCGCGATGTGGACGCCGGTCGCGCCGGTCACCGCGTCGGCCTCCGCGACCACAGATGCCGCTCCCCTGAAGTCTCCGGTCCAGCTGAGGACGATCCCCGCGCCCTGCAGGGCAGTCGCCAGCAGCGGGAGCGCCCCCGCAGCACGGGCGAGCTGCAACTGCCGCGTGATGATCACATCGAAGCTCTCCATGTCCCAGAGAGCGGCAGCCGCCGACGCCGCCATCGCTCCCCACTGAAGTACGCGCTCGTCGTCGCGGAACGCGCTCACCGCTTGGCGCAGCGTGGGCGCCGCCGCTCCGAGGCCTTCGTCCATCAGCTGTGCGAGCCCATCCAGCAGGAGGTCGGATGGATGGGGATCCTGCGGCGAGGGCGGAGCAGCACGGGCAGCCCGCGAGACGTCGCGGAGCGTGCCGGCGCGCGCCAGCTCGCCCGCGGCAAGAGCGGTGCCCCAGGCCTCGAGGTAGGTCGCGCGCGCGAGGTCGATGTCGAGCGGCTCCAGCTGCCGCGCCGCCGCCAGCAGCTGCGTAGCGCCCGCGCCGAAGCTCAAAGCGGAGGCGATGCGCCCGCGCAGGAGGTTGATGCGAGCGTGCTGCAACTCGTCCAGCGTCCCCGCCTCAGCCATCGCCAGCAGTTCGAGCGCTGCCTCGAACGCGCCGGCTTGGAGGCTTGCTTCTGCTGCAGCCAGCGCGCGCTGCACGCGAAGCACCGGGTCGATCGTGAGCTCAGCGGCTCGCCCCAGGAACGCGGCTGCGGCGGCGAGACCGCCTCGCGCCTGCGCCCGGCCGGCCGAAACCACCAGCTCGCGAGCGACCTCCTCGTCTGGTTCGACGGAAGCATGAGCACGATGCCACGCGCGGCGATCAGGATCGAGCGCAGGATCAGTGGCCCCTGCTAGAGCGCGATGGGCGCTTCGTCGCTCGTCGGGGGGTGCCGCGCGGTAGATCGCCGACCGGAGAAGCGGATGGCGGAAGGTGACTCGCGCATCGATGGCGATCAGGTCGGCGGTCTCCGCGGGAGCAGCGGCCTCGACCGAGATGCCGAGGTTCGCGCACGCCCGGGACAACAAGACTGGATCGCCGGTCGGTTCGGCCGCACCAACGAGCAGCAGCCGCTGCGTTTCCGGAGGTAGGCGGTCGACCCTGCGGCGAAAACTTGCCTCCACGCGGCTTGCAAGCGGAAACGAATCCGCCACGGCAAAGCCGCCGGCGAGGCTGGCCGATGAGACGCCGCGAGGCAGTTCGAGGAGAGCGAGGGGGTTGCCTCGACTCTCCGCGACGATTCGATCGAGGACGCGTTCGTCGAGCCGGCCGAGCCTAGACGACGAAAGCAGCTCGCGTGAGTCGGCGGGGGACAATCCGCCCACGTGCAACTCGGGCAGCCCGTTGAGCTCGTCCAGCGCATTTTCGTCACGCTCCGCGAAGACGAGCACGATCGACTCCGCCTCGAGCCGGCGCGCGACGAACGCGAGGACCAAGGCGGAGGCGTGGTCGAGCCAGTGGGCGTCGTCGACAAGGCAGATGAGCGGCTGCGTCTCGGCGACATCGGAGAGGAGGGTCAGAACCGCCAGGCCCACAAGGAACGCATCCGGCTGCCGGCCGTCGCTCAGCCCGAATGCTGTGCGCAACGCGTCCCCTTGTGGTGCCGGTAGACCGTCGACGCGGTCGAGAACCGGCATGCAAAGCTGGTGAAGCTTCGCGAAGGGAAGCTCCATCTCGGACTCGACGCCGTCGGCGCGGTCGAGACGACAGCCGTCGCTCCGAGCCGCAACGTAATCGAGCAGGGCGCTCTTGCCGCAGCCGGCCTCTCCGCGGACGACCAACGTGCCGCTCCTCCCGCTCCGAGCAGCGCGAAGCAGCTCATCGAGCTGCGCGCACTCAACTGAGCGGCCGCGGAGCTCCGGTCCCCCCCGTACCGATGGGACCCGACCGTCCATTTCCAGCGAGGATACGCCCCCGGGCGAGACCAGGGAGTTCCACGGGCGCGACGGACCGATCGCGGCGCGATGCTCGAAACCAGCGCGAGGCATCTCTCGCGACCGTTCTCAATGGGGAGGAGTCCGACATGAGTAGCGCCGTCGCCACCGCCACGGAAATCCGTCCGTTCCACGTCGAGTTTCCGGAAGACCTGCTGGACGACATGCTGCGACGCGTCGCCTCGACGCGCTGGCCCAGCAAAGAGCTCGTCGAAGACAGGTCGCAGGGCGTGCAACTCGCGACGACTCAAGCCCTCGCCCGTTATTGGACGAGCGACTACGACTGGCGCAAGGCCGAGGCGAAGCTCAACTCGCTACCGCAGTTCGTGACCCAGATCGACGGGGTCGACATCCACTTCATCCACGTGCGCTCGCAGCACGAGGAAGCGCTGCCGCTAATCATGACCCACGGTTGGCCCGGCTCGGTCATCGAGCTGCTCGACACCATCGGCCCGCTCACCGACCCGACCGCACACGGCGGACCTGCCGAGCACGCGTTCCACCTCGTGCTGCCGTCTCTGCCCGGCTACGGCTTCTCCGCCGAGCCGGCCGACCTCGGCTGGAACGCCGGCCGCATCGCGCAGGCCTGGGCGGAGCTGATGCACCGCCTCGGCTACACGCGCTATGTCGCTCAGGGCGGTGACGTGGGCGCACTCGTCACGGACACGATGGGCCGGCTTGCACCCGAGGGGCTGCTCGGCATCCACGTAAACCTGCTCGTGACAGTTCTTGGCGGCCCCCAGCCAGAGGAGTCCGAGGAGGAGCGCGCGGCGGCGAAGCAAGTCGCCACCTTCAGGCAGGACGGCTTCGGCTACTTCCTGGAGATGGCCACGCGGCCGCAGACGATCGGCTACGCCCTGCAGGATTCACCCGTCGCGCTGGCCGCCTGGCTGCTCGACCACGACACCGACAGCTACTACAAGATCTCCCGCGCGTTCGTCGACGGCGAGCCCGTGGGCAATCTCACCCGGGACCAGATCCTCGACAACATCACGGTCTACTGGCTGACCGGCACCGGAACCTCGGCGGCCCGGAACTACTGGGAGGACGCGCGAGTCCTGGCTCAAGCACTCGCATCCGGCCAGCCTCCTCCGGCGGTCTCGCTCCCGGTCGGCTTCACGACTTTCCCCGGCGAAATCTGGAGGACCCCGCGCAGCTGGGTCGAGAACTCCTACCCGAACGTGAGCTACTTCAACGAGGTCGAAAAGGGCGGCCACTTCGCCGCGTGGGAGGAGCCCGAGCTCTTCTCGCAAGAGCTGCGGGCGGCGTTCAGGTCGCTGCGCTGACCAAGAGGAGGTTGGCATGAGCACCGCAGTCGAGACGGCAACCGACATCCGTCCGTTTCACGTCGAGATTCCCGACGAGGCCCTCGAGGACCTTCGGCGACGCATCGCAGCCACGAACTGGCCCGAGAAAGAAACCGTCACGGATCACTCGCAGGGCGTGCCGCTCGCGATGGTTCAGGAACTCGCGCGCTATTGGGCGACTGATTACGACTGGCGCAAGTGCGAGGCGAAGCTGAACGCCCTACCGCAGTTCGTTACGGAGATCGACGGGCTCGAGATTCACTTCATTCACGCGCGTTCCGAGCATGAAGATGCGCTGCCGCTCGTCATCAATCACGGCTGGCCGGGCTCGATCATCGAGCAGCTCAAGCTCATCGATCGACTGACCGATCCGACGGCACACGGCGGCGACGCGAACGACGCGTTCCATGTGGTCATCCCGTCCATGCCGGGCTACGGCTTCTCGGGCAAGCCGACGACCACTGGTTGGGGGCCCGAGCGCATGGGCCGAGCCTGGGCAGAACTGATGGAACGGCTTGGCTACAGTCGCTACGTCGCCCAGGGCGGCGACTGGGGCGCGTTCGTCGTCGACCAGATGGGCCTGCAGGCTCCCGAGGGATTGCTTGCCATCCACACGAACATGCCCGCCACGGTCCCAGCTGACGTCGACGCGGCTTCCCTAGCGGGCGATCCGCCGCCGGCCGGCCTCTCGGCTGACGAACGACGGGCATACGAGCAGCTGATCAGAACCTACGGGCAAGTCGAGTACGCCAGATACATGGCGACGCGACCGCAAACCCTGTACGGGATCGCCGATTCGCCCGTCGGACTCGCCGCCTGGCTGCTCGACCACAACGATGCGGACGGTCAGCCCGCCGCGGCGGTCGTCTCTGCTCTCAGCCGGACCTCGAGCGACAGCGGCGAGCTGACGCGAGACGAGGTACTCGACAACATCACGTTCTACTGGCTGACGAACACGGGCGTCTCAGCGTCGCGCCTCTATTGGGAGTACAAGGGTGGCTTCTTCAACGCGAAGGGTGTGTCCATTCCCGTTGCCGTGACCGTCTTTCCCGGCGAGCAGTATCAGGCGCCGCGGAGCTGGGCGGAGCGCGCGTACCCGAACCTCATCTACTTCAACGAAGTCGACAGGGGCGGACACTTCGCCGCGTGGGAAGAGCCCGAGCTCTTCTCTCAGGAGCTGCGAGCGGCGTTCAGATCGCTTCGCTGAAAGGAGACGTCATGGCCACCGTCCAGCAGGCACCCGGAATCAGGCGCACCGATCTGCAGCAGCACGATCTCAGCATCCCCGGCCGCGAGGTGATCCAGAACCGCGTCGACCTCGGGCCCGAGGCACCGGCCGTGCGGCACAAGCACCCCGGGGAGGAGATCATCTACGTCATCGAAGGATCCCTGGAATACGACATCGACGGCCAAGAGCCGCGGACGTTCCACGCCGGCGAGGCCCTGCTCGTCCCGCCCGAGACGGTCCACGCCGTGCGGAACGTCGGCAGCGGCAACGCAGCCGAGCTCGCAACGTACGTCGTGGAGAAGGGGAAGCCGTTCCTCGTGATCGTCGAATGAGCGAAACGCGAACCCAACTCACGCGCGACCTGCCGGTCGAGGGGCGGCTGGCGTCGCTTGACAGCGCCACCGGTTGGCTCAACTCGGATCCGCTCACGATCGCGGATTTACGCGGGAAGGTCGTCCTGATCGATTTCTGGACGTACACCTGCATCAACTGGCTCCGCACGCTCGGCTATGTCCGCGCGTGGGCGGAGCGCTACGAGCAGGAGGGCCTGGTGGTCGTGGGCGTCCACACGCCGGAGTTCCCGTTCGAACGAGAGGTCGAGAATGTTCGCTGGGCCGCGAAAGACATGTCCGTCGAGTATCCGATCGCACTCGACAGCGACTATGGCGTCTGGCGCGCCTTCGACAACCACTACTGGCCCGCCGTTTACATCGCCGACGCCGAAGGCCGAATCCGCCACCACCAGTTCGGCGAAGGCGCATACGCAGAGCAAGAGCAGGTCGTCCAGCAGTTGCTCCGCGAGGCGGGACGAAGCGTCGGCGACGAGCTCGTCTCCGTCGGGGACGAGGGCCTCGAGGCACAAGCCGACTGGTCGACCTTGCAGACTCCAGAGACCTATCTCGGTTACGAGCAGGGCTACAGCCGCGTCGATGGGGACCGGCTGGGGCTCAATCAGTGGGCGCTCTCGGGAGACTGGACCGTCGAGCCGGGTGCGGCCGTCCTGAACGCCGCCGGAGGGCAGATCCGAATCCGCTTCCATGCCCGCGACGTCCACCTCGTCTTGCGGGCGCAGGCGCCTCCCGTGCCGTTCCGGGTCCTCCTCGACGGCGAACCTCCCGGGACCGCCCATGGGCTCGACGTCGACGAGGACGGGCGAGGGAAGCTCGTGCAACCGCGGCTCTACCAGCTGATTCGTCAGTCCGGGCCGATCCGCGACCGGACCTTCGAGATCACCTTCGACGCTCCCGGTGTCGAGGCCTACGCGTTTACATTCGGCTAGATGGAGAGGGACAGGGCTCAGGAGCTCCTTCGCCGCGAGCGCGAGCGGATCGAGCGCGCGCTGGCCGAGCAGACCGCCGCGCCCGACGACGACCTGACCACGCGAGACCAGCATCTCGGCGATCAGGCGACGGACCTGTACGACGACGAGCTCAGCGCCGGCCTGCGCGATCAACTCGCCGGCGAGCTCGCCGACGTCGCACGAGCCGAGCAGCGTCTTGCCGACGGCACCTATGGCATTTCGATCGAGAGCGGTGAGCCGATCCCCGACGAGCGCCTCGAGGCGAACCCGACCGCCGAGCGGACCGTGGAGGAGCAAGCGCGGCTCGAGCGTTAGAGTCGAGGCGCTCCCTGGAGGACGGAATGAGCGATCCGATCATCTCCCGAGGTTTCCGTGGTCGCCGTCGTGACGACGATCGCCGTGACCGCATCCCACCCGGTCAATACGCGACGGACGACTTCCCTGTGCTCTCCGCCGGGCCGACGCCTCACACGCCGCTCGAAGCGTGGGACTTCACGATCGTGGGCGAAGTCGACGAGCCGCGCCGCTGGACCTGGGAAGAGTTCCGCGCCCTGCCGAGCGAAGAGGTCACCGTCGACATCCACTGCGTGACCAAGTGGTCGAAGCTGGACACGGTCTGGGAGGGCGTCTCGGTCGACACGCTGCTCGACGGAATCGAGACCGCCGCCGAGCACGTCGTCCAGTTCTGCGACGGGGGCTACACGACCAACGTGCCGCTCGAGGATGTCACGGGCGGGAAGGCTTGGGTCGCGTTCGGCTACGGCGGCGAGCCTCTCGAGCCGGAGCACGGCGGGCCGGCTCGCATGCTCGTCCCGCACCTCTACTTTTGGAAGAGCGCCAAGTGGGTGCGCGGGCTCCATCTGTCCGTGACGGACGAGCCTGGGTTCTGGGAGGTCAACGGCTACCACAACTACGGGGACCCGTGGCGGGAGCAGCGGTACTGGGGCGACTGACCTGGCTCGTCGCGGGCGTCGTCGCCCCGGGTCC
>Ga0081538_10001905_pt1 | contig 20952 bp, 22 predicted proteins | sample TabmetS5T2R1_FD_71022 | JGI IMG/M metagenome (GOLD analysis project Ga0081538, IMG submission 71022) | Tabebuia heterophylla rhizosphere microbial communities from the University of Puerto Rico - S5T2R1 | ecosystem: Host-associated > Plants > Roots > Rhizosphere ...
CCCCAGCTCCCCCGCCGACTCGATGGCGTCCAGCGCCTCCACCTGCTCGAGCTGGGCGGCCAGGCGCTGGTCGAGCAGGGCGAGGAACAGCTCGTCCTTGGTGGCGAAGTTGGAGTAGACGGCGCCCTTGGTGTAGCCGGCCGCGTCGGCGACCTCGTCGACGGTGGCGCCATGGAACCCGCGACGGGCGAACACCTGGCCGGCGGCGTCCAGCAGCCGGGCCCGGGTCTGCTGCCGGCGCTGTTCCCGGGTCAGGCGGGTCATGCCGACCTCCCGGGCTTGACATACTGGTGAGTATTCACATACTGAAGAGTATCACAAAGGAGGAGTCATGCAAACCATCACCCAGAGCGTGACCATCAACCGGCCGGTTGCCGAGGTCTGGGACTACCTCAGCAACTTCGAGAACACCACCCGGTGGTCCCGGGGCGTGCTGGAGGCGAGGCAGACCTCCGGCGGCCCCCTCGGCGTCGGCGCGACCCTGCAGGCCGTGGTCACGGCCTTCGGCCGGCGCCGCACCGCCGACTACCTGGTCACCGAGTTCGAGCCCGGCCAGGCGTTCGCCTTCGAGGTCAGCTCCGGGCCGCTGGCCAGCCGGGCTCGCTACTCGGTCGAACCGGCGGGAGCCGGGACTCGGCTGACCGCCTCGGGCGAAGCCGTCGTCACGGGCGTCGCCAGGCTGCTCGCGCCCATCCTCGTCCGCACGGTCAGGAAGCACAGCGAGGCCGACCTGGCCAACCTGAAGCGCATCCTGGAGGCGCCGGTGGCCGCCCGTCATCCCAGGAACCCGTAGCCGATGTGGAGGTGGCCCTGGTGGCCCTCGTCGGTGAAGTAGGGGCGGCGGCCGAACCGGAACGGGGAGCCGATCTCGGAGGGGCGCAGGGGGCCCTGGAGGCCGTCCAGCCAGCGGGCCAGGGTGCGGGCGGGGTGGCTGTGGCGGCTGACGGGACGGCCGTCGACCATGTCGATGTCGACGGCCCGCCAGACGGTGTGGTTGGAGATCCGGGTGGTGCCCTTGACGAAGCGGGAGTGGCCCGAGCGCAGGCAGCTGAGCCGGATGGTGTGGCGCTCGGCCAGGACGGCCAGCAGGGACTGGACCCGCAGATCCAGGCGGCCCGAGGCCAGGTCGGGCCGGGGGTCGCAGCCGCGGCTGGCCGTGGTCGTGATGCGGGGGCTGGCGGCCAGGGCGCGGACGAACGGGTCGCGGGCCGGGGCCTGGACAGGGGCGGCCCGGGTGTAGCGGCCGGCCAGGGTCACGACCTCGTGCACGTACCAGCAGGCGTTGTTGTAGCGCCGCAGGGCGGTGTGGAGGGCGGCCGAGCCGAGGACCTGCGGGCACGGGTCGCGGCCGACCGCCTCGGGGCGGGCCAGGCCGTCGCCGCAGAGCTTGCGGGCGGCGGCCGGGACGGCGTGGGCCGGGTTGTAGACGTGGGCCCGGACGCCGGTCCCCCACGTGTCCCAGGTGCTGGGCGGGCCGTTGGTCAGGTTGAACTGCATGGGGCCGGCGCAGCAGCCGGCGCGGTTGATGCCGTCGCGCACGCCGGGGGCCGGGGAGCGGCCGTGGTCGGACTCGACCTTGCCGATGGCCGCCAGGACCTGCCAGCTCAGGGCCGGGCAGGTGCCGGCCGCGGTCACGTAACGGGCCAGGTAGTCGGGCGGGATGTCGGCCAGGGCGGCGTCGCTGGCCCCGATGTGGGGGCCGCGGGGCGTCTCCCCCGCCGCCGGCGCCGGGGCCGGGCGGGCGCCGCCGACCGCCCCGGCGACCGCCCGGCCCAGCGCCCGCGCTCCCTGCACCGGGAACCCGGGGGAGGCGATGCTGGCCAGCAGGCCGAGCAGCAGCAGCGCGACCAGCACGCCCCCGCCGCGCAGGCGCGCCCGGGTGCTCACCGGACGCTCCAGCCGTCGCGGCCCAGCCGCACCCGCACCAGCGCCGTCCGCAGCCGGCCGCGGCCGTGGTCGGCCAGGACCAGGACGCGGACCTCCTTGGCCGACAGCCGGTCCTGCTGGAGCGGCTTGACCTTGGCCCTGGGGACGCCCTGGCGGGCGGCGTACCAGGCGGCGGCCACGGCGGCGGGCCGCTCCCCCACCGGCGCCGGCCGGTCCCGGCCGCGCAGGCCGCCGAGGCTCCCCGGGTCGGCGCGGCGGGCGGTCCGGGGCCGGGCTGCCGGGCTCCCCGTGGGGCCGGCGGGACCGGTCACGGCCGGCTGGGCGGCCGCGACCGGCACCTCCCCGCGGTCGTACAGGGCCGCCACCAGGACGGCCAGGACGACCGTGAGGGCCGCCGCCCTGGCCAGCCGCCGCCCCAGCTCCCCGGTGGCCGCGGCCAGCGCCCGCCGGCCGCCGGCCCGCAGCACCGCCACCACCCGGAGGAGCGCGTCGTTCGTCCGGTTCGAGAAGTGAGGGGTTCCGGGGTCCGAGGTCCGGGGCGGGCCGGGGTCGGGCGCCGGGCCCTGCTGACGGTGGTGGTCCTTGGCGGCCATCAGGCGGCACCTCCCCGGGCGGTGGCGGGCTTGGGGGGACGGGAACGGCGGGTCGGCTGGGCCGGGCGGGGGCCGGGGAGGGCGCGGAGGCGGGAGGGGCGCCGGGGGCGGAGGTGGCGCAGGGCCAGGAAGGCGGCCAGGAGGGGGGCGGTGGAGCCGGCCAGGAGCATGCCCAGGTAGGCGTCGGCGGCGTGGGTGAGCTCGGCGACCCGGATGACGACGAGGGCGGCCAGGGCGGTCCCGGCGAGGAGGGCCAGGGCGGCGGCGAGGGGGAGCAGCCACCAGCGGAGGACGGCCCGGCGGCGGCGGGGGTCGGCGGCCAGGGGCAGGACCAGGGGGCCGGCCAGGGCGAGCAGCCACACCAGGGTCTGGGCGCAGCTGGCCAGCATGGCCAGGGCGACCAGGGCGAGGGCGAACGGCAGCACGTAGGCCAGGGCGAGGCTGGCGATCACCGCCCGCTCGGGGCCGCGGCGCCCGACCGCCCAGTCGCCAACGGCCGTGACCCGGGACCGCAGCGACCCGAGCACGCCCGGCTTGGCCGTCGGCGGGGCCGTGGCCAGCACCGTGGTCCCGGTCTGGAGCCGCGACAGGGGCTCGCCCACGAACGCCGTCCAGTAGCGCTCGGCGACCGTCCGCCGCACCGCCTCGGCCCCCGGGCCGCCGGCGGCGAGGTCGCGCGCCCCGGCCCCATCGCCCCGGCTCGCCGTGGCGACCGACCCGCTGGGGTCGGCGGTGGCGGCGGCCTTGGTGATCAGGTTGGGGATGGCCGTGCCGGCGCGGGCGGCCAGGGCGGTGGCCGTCTGGGGGTGGGTGACGAGGACGGTGAGGCCGACGAGCATGAGGAGGGCGGCCAGCCAGGCGCGGCCGGGGCGGCGGCGGAGGGTGCCCCAGGCGGCCAGGGCGCAGACGGCGGCCAGGGTGGCGCCCTCGAGGGGGAGGCGGTGGCGCTCGCGCCAGGCGGACAGGTCGCGGGCGGCGGGCTCGCCGGCGTGGAAGTCGAGGGGGCTGAGGCGGTGGACGTCGCGCTGGCGCTCGATCGACCCGCGGGTGAGGGCGGCGGTGGCGCCGACGGCCCAGCGGGCGTAGCCGTTGAGGGCGCCGCCGCCCTCCAGGGCGACCCGCTCGCGCTGGTAGTCCCAGGTCGGAGCGGCCGGGGCCGGGGCCCGATGGGGCGCCAGGGCCAGCACCACGGCCAGGACCAGGAAGGCGGCGGCCAGGTAGGCGGCCAGCACCATGGCCATGCCCGGGGTGGGCCTGGCGGCGGCGGGCCGGGCCGGGGGGCGGCCTCGGCGGATGGTCATGCTCACGGGAAGCCCCCTTTCGAGGCGTGGGAGGGCAGGCCGGTCCGGGGCCGGGCTCGGGCAGGCCGGGGCCATGCCGGGCACGGGTCGGGCCGGGCGGGGAGTCGGTTCGGTGGGTCACGGGCGCCGGCGGTTCAGGCGCACCGGTAACGGGTGGAGCCGGGGAGGCGTTGCCAGGGAGGGAGGGGTGCTGCTGGCCCCATGGTCGGCCCCGCCGGGAAGGAGATCAAGGCTTGACTTCGCGAGGGCCGCAGGGGTGCCCTGGTCGCCGCCGTGGATGACCCGCGGCGCTACGACGAGGGGACGGCGGTTGGACGAGCGACCCTGGTACACCGACTTCTTCGACGACGACTACCTGCGGATCTTCGGCCCGCTGCTGCCCGACGAGCGGAGCGCGGACGAGGTCAACGCGGTGGTCGAGCGGCTCGGGCTGGCCCCGGGGGCGCGGCTGCTCGACCTGTGCTGCGGCCCCGGCCGGCACGCCGTCCCCCTGGCCCAGCTCGGCTACCGGGTCACCGGGCTCGACCGCAGCCGGCGACTGCTGGGCCGGGCCGCCGCCGGGGCCGCCGGGCAGGGCCGGCGGCTCGACCTGGTCGCGGCCGACATGCGCCGGCTGCCGTTCGCCGACGCCAGCTTCGACGCCGTCCTCAACCTGTTCAACGCCTTCGGCTACCTCGAGGACGAGGCCCAGGACGAGCTGGTCCTGGCCGAGGTGGCCCGGGTCCTGGCCCCGGGCGGCCGCTTCCTCCAGGAGCTGGCCAACCGCGAGGCCCTGGTGCGGGACTGGGACCACCACCGCGTGCTCCGCAACGACGAGGACCTGGTGGTGCTCCAGGAACGGACCCTGGACCTGCGCTCCAGCCGCGACCGGGCCCGCTGGACCCTGATCGGCCGGGACGGGCGCCGGGTCACCCGCGAGGTCGCCATCCGGCTCTACACCCTGACCGAGCTGGCGGCCATGCTGGACCGGGCCGGCCTGGAGCTGCTCGAGGTCCACGGCGACCTCGAGGGCGGGCCGCTGGAGCTCGACTCGAGCTTCGTCGTGACCCTGAGCGGGCGTGCCGGCAAGGGAATCAGCTAAACTCTGTGAACCACTCATTCGTCGCTCTGGGGTGAGGGCAAGGGGGGCGGGATGGACCTCGGCCTCGGTTTCGACCAGGCCGCCATCGGGATGGCACTGGTCGGCCTGGACGGCCGCTTCCTGCGCGTCAACCGCGCCCTCTGCGAGCTCCTCGGCCGCTCCGAGGCCGAGCTGCTGGACAGCACCATCGCCGACCTGGCCGAGCCCGGCGACGACCCCGTCCTGGCCAACCTGGGCCGGGCCGCGGCCGCCGAGGGCGGGGCGGCAGCCTTCCAGGTGGAGCGGAGCTGCCGGCGGGCCGACGGCGCCCGCCTCGACCTGCTCATCAGCGCGGCCCTGCTGCACGACGCCGAGGGGCGGCACCTCGGCTTCTTCGGCCAGGTCCAGGACCTCACCGAGCGCAACCGGGCCGCCCGGCAGCTGCGCACCAGCGAGGCCCGCCTGCGCTCGGTCATCGCCAGCGCCCCGATCGTGCTCACCGCCTACGACACCGACGGCATCTGCCGCTTCTCCGAGGGCCGGGCCTTCGAGCGGCTCGGGATCACCCCCTCGGAGCGGGTCGGGCGCTCGTTCGTGGAGCTGCGCGGCGACCAGCCCGAGGCCGCCGCCGACTTCCAGCGGCTGCTGGCCGGCGAGGAGCTGTGGGCCAAGCGCCCGGTCGACGACGTCATCTTCGACGTCCACTACCGGCCCCTGGTGGACCCCGACGGCAAGGTCGCCGGGGTGGTCAGCGTGGCCGTGGACGTGACCGACCTGGAGCGGGTGGAGCGCGAGCGCCGCCACCTGCTGGGCCAGCTCATCACCGCCCAGGAGGAGGAGCGGCGCCGGCTCGCCGGCGACCTCCACGACGACGCCGTCCAGTCCCTGACCGCGGCCCGCATGCAGCTGTCCATCCTCGACCAGGTGGTGGCCCGCCTGGGCGGGGAGGCCGCGGCCGCCGTCCAGCCGGCCCTGGACCTGGTGCACGAGAACCTGGAGCAGGGGCTGGCCGCGGCCCGCACGTTCCTGTTCAACCTGCGGCCGCCGCTGCTGGACAGCGCCGGGCTGGAGCCGGCCCTGCGCCAGCAGCTGGCCAAGCTGGCCGAGCGGACCGGCTGCAAGACCGAGGTCACCTGGCTGCTGGAGGAGCGGCTGGACCGGGATCTCGAGATGGTGGCGTTCCGGGTGGTGCAGGAGGCGCTGGCCAACGTGGCCAAGCACGCCGACGCCAGCACGGTCCGGGTCTGGGGCGAGCGCGAGGGGTCGATGGTGGTGATCGCGGTGGCCGACGACGGCGTCGGCTTCGACCCCCAGGTGGCCAGCGAGCGGGCCGCCGCCACCGGCCACCTGGGGCTGCGCTCCATGGCCGAGCGGATCCAGACCGCCGGCGGCCACCTGGAGCTCAGCTCCCGCCCCTACCAGGGCACCCAGGTCGTCCTGCGCCTGCCCGGCTAGCCGGTCAGCTCTCGGCGGTGGGGCGCAGGCGGCGGCCGACCAGGGCGCCGGCGCTGCCCACCACGTCGCGGTGGAAGCGGTCGGCGGCGGCGGTCAGGTGGGCCAGCTCGTCGGGGGCCAGGGTCAGGTCGGCGGCGGCCGCGTTGGCCTCGACCTGGGCGACCGACCTGGCCCCGGGGATGGCGACCACCCCGGGGTGGGAGACGACCCAGGCCAGGGCCACCTGGGCCGGGGTGGCCTGGTGGGCCCGGGCCAGCTCGCGCAGGGCCTGGAGCACCGGCTCGGCCCGGCGCAGGTTCTCGGCCGAGAACAGGAGATTTCTGGCCCGCACCCCGCCGGGGGCGGTGTCGGCGGTGTACTTGGCGGCCAGCACCCCCTGGGCGAGGGGGCTGTAGGCGACGACCAGGCGGCCGGCGGCGGCCGCGTACGGCAGCAGCCGGCGCTCGGGCCGGCGGGTGAGCAGGCTGTAGCGGACCTGGTTGGAGACGACCGGGCCGCCCAGGGTGGCCTCGGCCGCCTGCCAGCGGCCCAGGCCGTGGTTGCTCACCCCGACCTGGCGGATCAGGCCGCCGGCCTGGAGGGTGTGCATGCCGGCCATGGTCGAGCGCTGCGGGACCAGCGGGTTGGGCCAGTGGACCTGGTACAGGTCGAGGTGGTCGGTGCCGAGGCGGGCCAGGCTGCCCCGGGCCGCCGCCGCCACCCGGTCCCGGGTCGGCCAGGTCGGGGTGACCTTGGAGGCCAGCACCACCTCCTCCCGGGCCGCCGGGTCGGCCAGGGCCCGGCCCAGGAGGCGTTCGGACTCGCCGCGGCCGTACAGCTCGGCGGTGTCGATCAGGGTGATGCCGAGCGCCCGGGCCCGCTCGACCACGGCCAGGGCCTCGGCCGGGCCGAACTGGGCGCCCCAGCCCCACTCGGGGGAGCCGAACTGCCATGCGCCAAGGCCGATGACCGACACCCGCAGGCCGCAGGCCTCGACGTAGCGCACGCTTGGCGTCCCCTCCCCACCGCTGGCCGTCGGGGATGCAGCATTCCGCAGCCCCGACGGTCGCAAACCCGTGGGCGCGCGGCGGGTCAGGCGGTACGGCGGCCGGCGAAGGCGCGCAGGTCCAGCACCGGGGCCATCGGGGCCGGCGCCGGGGCCGGCGCCGGGACGGCGGCCCGGGGCCGCGGGGCCAGGAACCCGATGGCCGGGACGGGGGCCGCCTCGGCCAGGGCCAGGGTCTCGGCGACCTCGAAGAACAGCTCGGCCAGGCCGAGCCGGAGGGCGGCGCAGACGGCCTCCAGGACCTCCGAGGAGGCCTCCTTGCGGCCCCGCTCGACCTCCGACAGGTAGGTCAGCGACACCCCGGCGGCCGCGGCCACCTCCCGCAGGGTGCGGCCCTGGGCCAGGCGCCGGCGGCGCAGCGCCTCCCCGACCGCCTCCCGCAGCCTCACCCGCCCACGACCTCGTCGATCAGGCCGTACTCGAGCGCCTCGGCGGCCGAGAACCAGGTGTCGCGTTCGGTGTCGCGGTGGATGCGCTCCACCGGCTGGCCGGTGGCGTCGGCCAGGAGCTGGTCGATCCGGGCCCGCTGGCGCAGGATCTCCTCGGCCGCCCGCTCCAGGTCGGTGGCCTGGCCCTGGAACTGGCCGGCCCACGGCTGGTGGATCAGGACCCGGGCGTTGGCGGTGGCCCGCCGCCGGCCCTTGGTCCCGCAGGCCAGCAGCACCGAGGCCATCGAGGCGGCCATGCCGGCGCAGGTGGTGGCGACCGGGCAGGACAGCTCGGCGATGGTGTCGACGATGGCCAGGCCGCTCAGGACCTCCCCGCCGGGCGAGTTGATCCGCAGCTCGATCGGCTCGGAGGGATCCTCGCCCTCCAGGTACAGCAGGCGGGCCATCACGTCGTTGGCCCGCTCGGTGTCGATCGGCCCCGACAGCAGGATGACCCGGCGGCGGAGCAGCCGGTCGACCGGGTCGATCGGGCGGTCGAAGGGCTCGGTGAAGGTGCCGATGCTCATGGGTGCACGGTACCGGACGCGCGGCCCGCAGACGACCCGTTCCGCCGAGGGCGAACCCGGTAGGATCGGGCCCCGACCCCGGACCTCGGAAAGGCGGCCATGGCCAGGTTCCACGAACTCGAGGGCTTCGTGATCGTGGCCGGCTGGGGGGTGCTGTTCCTGTTCGGGGTCGGCCTGTTCCTCACCAGGCGCGACGCCAACCGGGTGTACTGGGCCCTGCTGACCGTGCTCCAGGTGCTGGTGGTCGTCCAGCTCCTGGCCGGGCTGGTCCTGTTCGCCCAGGGCGGCCGCCCGGCGGTCCTGCACTACCTGTACGGGGCGGTGTTCCCGGCGCTGGTCCTGGCGGTCTGCCACGTGTTCACCCGGGGCCTGGAGAAGCCGCCCTACCACCTGTTCTTCACCATCGGGGCGTTCTTCGTGTTCGGCCTCACGGCCCGGGCGCTGATGACCGGCCTGGGGATCGGCTGACCCGTGGCCCGCGACCGGCTACTCTATCGTTCAACCTTCCGGCCCGCCCGATTTGCAAGGTTCCGGCTCCGCCCCCTAGATAGAGGCAGCGTCCACTCCGACCCGAGGATGGCCATGCAGCCCCGTCGTCGCGTTCCCGCCGTCCGCTGGTTCGCGGTGACGGCCCTTGCCCTGGCCGCCGCCGGCTGCGCCCCCAACAGCGTCACCGAGCAGGGCGAGGCGGCCCGCAACCTCTACCTCCTGTTCCTGTACATCGCCGCGGTCGTCTACGTGGTCGTGGCGGCGCTGGTCATCTGGTCGGTGGTGCGCTACCGGCGCCGCGACGACGAGCTGCCCAAGCAGACCCACGGCAACAACAAGCTGGAGCTCACCTGGACCATCATCCCCACGGTGATCGTGCTCGTCCTGTTCGTGTTCACGCTGCAGGCCCAGGACAAGATCCTGGACAACTCCGGCCAGGCCGACGTCAACGTCACCGTCACCGCCTTCCAGTGGAGCTGGCGCTTCACCTACGAGGGCGCCGGGGCCGAGGTCCTCGGCACCCCCGAGTCCATCCCCGAGATGGTCGTGCCGGTGGGCCAGCGGATCCGGGTCAAGCTGGTCTCGGCGGACGTGGTCCACTCCTTCTATGTGCCCCAGACCCTGTTCAAGCGCCAGGCCATCCCGGGCGTGACCAACGAGTTCGACCTCACCTTCGACAAGACCGGCCTGTTCCACGGCCAGTGCACCCAGTTCTGCGGCCTGCAGCACACGGACATGGTGTTCCGGGTCCGGGTGGTCAGCCAGAACGAGTACCGGAGCTGGCTGGCCGCCGCGGCCAGGCGCGGCTCGGCCGGGCAACCGGGAACCTAAAGGAGCCACGAGCGAACCATGGCGACCACCGAGCTGCCCCTGCCGGCGCTCCCCGAGGCCCCCCACGAGGAGCCGGGCGGCATCGTCGACTGGCTGACCACCGTCGACCACAAGAAGATCGGACTGCTCTACATCTTCACCTCGTTCGCGATCTTCCTGGCCGGTGGCATCCTCTCGCTGCTCATCCGCACCGAGCTGGCCCAGCCGGGCCTCCAGACCATGGGCGAGAACACCTACAACCAGGTGTTCACCATGCACGGCACCCTGATGATCTTCCTGTTCGCCGCCCAGGTCTCCACCGGCCTGGCCAACTACCTGGTCCCGCTCCAGATCGGCGCCGCCGACGTCGCCTTCCCGCGGGCCAACGCCATGTCCTACTGGCTGTACCTGTTCGGCAGCCTGATCGTGCTCTCCAGCTTCTTCGTGGCCGGCGGCCCGGCCGCGGTCGCCTGGACCGCCTACCCGCCCCTGTCGACCGAGTACTTCCAGGGCACCGGCATGGACCTGTGGATCATCGGGCTGGCCGTGGTCGGCATCGCCGGCATCCTCGGCGCGGTCAACCTGGTCACCACCATCTTTCGGATGCGCATGCCCGGCATGACCATGTTCCGGACGCCCCTGTTCACCTGGGGGGTGCTGGTCAACCAGCTGCTGATCCTGTTCGCCTTCCCGCCCCTGACGGTCGCGTTCGTGCTGCTGTTCATGGAGCGCAACTTCGGGGCCAGGTTCTTCGACGCCGCCGCCGGCGGCAACCAGGTTCTCTACCAGCATGTCTTCTGGTTCTTCGGCCACCCCGAGGTCTACATCATCATCCTGCCCATCTTCGGGGTGATCTCCGAGGTCATCCCCGTGTTCTCGCGCAAGCCGCTGTTCGGCTACCGGGCGATGGTGTTCGCGTTCTTCGGCATCGCCGCCCTGTCCTTCGGCGTCTGGGCCCACCACATGTTCACCACCGGGGTGGTCTATCTCCCCTACTTCTCGATCATGTCGCTGCTGATCGCCGTCCCCACCGGGATCAAGATCTTCAACTGGATCGGCACCATGTGGCGGGGGTCGATCACCTTCTCGACCGCCATGCTGATGGCCCTGGGGTTCATCCTGGTGTTCGTCAACGGCGGGATCACCGGGGGGATGATCGCCTCCCCGCCGATCGACTTCGCCGTCAACGACACCTACTTCATCGTCTCCCACTTCCACTACATCATGGTCGGCGGGCTCCTGTTCGGGATGTTCGCCGCCTTCTACTTCTGGTTCCCCAAAATCACCGGGAAGCTGCTGTCGGAGCGGATCGGCCGCTGGCAGTTCTGGATCTTCCTGGTCGGCTTCAACCTCACGTTCTTCCCCCAGTACCTGGTGGGGCTGGACGGCATGCCCCGGCGGATCGCCGACTACCAGCTCGAGCGCTGGTCCTCGGCCAACCTCGCCTCGAGCGTCGGCGCGTTCCTGACCGGGCTGTCGGTGCTAGTGTTCCTCTGGAACTTCGTGGTGTCGGTCCGGCGCGGCCAGCCGGCCGGTGACGATCCGTGGGAGGGCAACAGCCTGGAGTGGGTGACCACCTCGCCGCCGCCCCATCACAACTTCCACCACCTGCCCGAGGTCCGCTCGGAGCGGCCGGCGTTCGACCGCCGCCACGGGCCCGCGTTCGCCGGCGCGGGCGCCGCCACCGACCCTGAGCGCGACGTGGATCGAGGCTGAGCCGATGACCGATGAAGCTGGCATCCTCCTGCGGGTCTCGGGCTTCGGGTTCGCCGCCGGGATCGTCTACTGGTTCCTCAGCTACGAGTGGCTCGGGACGGTCTGCCTGCTGCTGCTGGGCGCCGGGCCCGGCTTCGCCGGCCTGATCCTGGTCCACGAGCAGCGCCAGCGCGGCGGCACCGGCGAGTCCCGGGCCGCCGCGCTGCGCCGGCTGGCCGGCATCCCGCCCCGCGACCCTCCCGGCTCCCAGGAGCTGGAGGCCGAGGACCTGGGCGTGCTGCCGCTGCCCACCATCTGGCCGCTGGCCGCCTCCCTGGGGGTGGCGATGCTCCTCACCGGCCTCATCTACGGCCTGTGGCTGGTCATCCTCGGCCTTGGCCTGCTCGGCTACGCCACCTGGGGCTGGCTGGCCGCGGTCAACCGGGAGAACCGCTACGGCCGCATCCAGGCCAGCACCAGGGCGCCGTCCCCCCAGTCGGGCCCGGTCTCGGACCCCAGGCCCCAGCCCGACCCGGCCGACGCCGACCAGCGGCGGGAGACCGGGACCGGCCCCGGCGGCTAGGCCGGGCGCCGCGGCTCAGCCGGTGTGCGGCCCGGTGGGGGCCGGGGCCCGCTCGCCGTCGGCGGCCGCCGGGTCCAGGCTGACCGTCTCGTAGCCGCCGTCGGGGGTGCGGCTGAGGCGGACGCCGGCGTTGATGCGGGCCGGGCGCAGCCGGGTGCGGCTCAGGCCCTTGCAGATCCAGTGGGTGACCAGGAAGGTCACGATCGGGGCGATGAGCAGGCTCCACTGGAGGATGCGGGTGATGGTCTCGACCGGGACGTTGAGCAGCACCCCGAAGATGTCGTTGCCGCCCTCCAGGAACATGATGAAGAACACCATCAGGCCGGCGGCGCCGATGCCGGTGCGGACCGGGGTGTCGCGGGGGCGGTCCAGCAGGTGGTGCTCGGCCCGGTCCCTGGTGAAGCGGCGCTCGATCCACGGCCACAGGGTCAGGATCCCGAAGGCGATGCCGGGGAACAGGATGGCCGGCCAGAACACCTCGGAGATGGTGAACCCCCACAGGGTCAGGTCCCAGGGCGGCCCCAGGCGCAGGGCGCCGTCCAGGAAGCCGATGTACCAGTCGGGCTGGGCCGGGGAGGTCACGTTCCAGGCCACGAACGGCCCGTACTGCCACACCGGGTTGATCTGGGCCAGGCCGCCCAGCAGAGCGAGCACGGCGGTGACGAACAGCAGCAGCGACACCGACTTGAAGGTCTGCTCGGGCCAGAACCGCTTGCCGACCACGTTGCGCTCGGTGCGGCCGTGGCCGGGGAACTGGGTGTGCTTCTGCAGCACCAGGATGGCGATGTGCACGAAGACCAGGGCCAGCAGCAGCGCCGGGATCAGCAAGATGTGGAACACGAACAGCCGCGAGATCATGTCGGGGGCCGGGAACTCGCCGCCGAACAGCAGGTAGGTGACCCAGGTGCCGACCACCGGGATGGCCAGGGTGACCGAGTAGAAGATGCGCAGGCCGACGCCGGACAGCAGGTCGTCGGGGAGCGAGTAGCCGGTGAAGCCCTCGCCCAGGGCCAGGAGCAGCAGCCCGATGCCGATCAGCCAGTTCACCTCGCGGGGGCGGCGGAAGGCGCCGGTGAAGAAGATCCGGCACAGGTGGATGACGATCGCGGCCACGAACACCAGGGCCGCCCAGTGGTGGGTCTGGCGCATCAGCAGCCCCGCCCGGACCTCGAACGACAGCCGCAGCACCGAGTCGTAGGCGGCCGACACGTGCTCGCCCTGTAGGGGGGCGTAGGGCCCGTCGTAGACGACCTCCTGGATCGACGGGGTGTAGAAGAAGATCAGGAAGGTGCCGGTGAAGATCAGCACGACCAGGCTGAACAGGGCGATCTCGCCGAGCAGGAACGACCAGTGGTCGGGGAAGACCTTGCGCAGGGTCGCGCGGGCCAGGCTGGACGTGCCCAGCCGCTCGTCCAGGTACTTGAGCGACCGCTCCACCACCATGCTCATTTCCTGCCTCGATTCCAGAACGCCGGCCCGACCGGCTCGGTGAAGTCACCCTGGGCGACCAGCACGCCCTCCTCGTCGACCCCGAGCGGCAGCTGCGGCAGGGGACGGGCGGCCGGGCCGAAGAACGGCTTGCCCGCGTCCGCGACGTCGAACTGCGACTGGTGGCAGGGGCAGATGAGCGACTGGTTATCGGCCCGGTACAGCCCCACCGGGCAGCCGGCGTGGGTGCAGATCTTGGAGTAGGCGACCAGGGTCCCCTCGGGCACGCCGGCCATCCGCTCCGGCGGCAGCCGCAGGCTGCCCGGCCGGACGTGGATCAGCAGCGCCTGGGCGTCGGCGGCGCCCTCGGCGCCCTCGGGGAACACGGTCAGGAAGCCGTCCTCGGGCACCGTGTCCACGGTCACCGGCTCGCCGTTCTCGTCGACCACCCGCTTGCCCCTGGCCCACGGGGTGACGAAGAGGCTCCTGCCCGGGGCCGGGCCCAGCGACAGCACCGGCAGCAGCAGGGCCAGCCCCAGCGCCCCGCCGGCCCCGGCGAGCAGCTTGACCAGCATCGAGCGGCGGCCCAGCACCGGGCCGACCTCCTCGGTCAGGGCCATCTCGAAGGCCTGGCGGCCGGCCGCGCCGCTGCTCAGCTCGTGGCGCTCCTCCACCACCTCGCGGGCGTCCAGCAGGTGGTTGGCCCAGAGGCCGAGCGACACCCCGAGGCCGCCGAAGGCGATGGCGAACAGGACCCCCTCGATCTGGGTCTGGCCGCCGGCGAAGTAGACGACGAACAGCCCGATCCCGGCCACGATGGCCACCGCCAGGGCGACCGCGGCGCGCCGTTCGGCCCGGCGCTGGCCGCCGGTCATCTCCCTGCCGGCCGGCCCATGCTCGGTCTGGCGGTCGACGTCCACCGGCTCGCTCCCCTGCTGGTCGCTGTCGGTCATCCGGATCTCAGCCCCGCCCGGCGATCCAGCGGGCGGCCACGACCAGGAGCCCCAGCCCGATCACCCAGGCCACGAACCCCTCGGGCACCGGCCCCTTGCCGCCGATGGGGGCGCCACCCCGGTTGTAGGGCCTGGTCTGCAGGCTCTCGACGTAGGCGGCGATGTCGTCGACATCCTGGGTGCTGTGGGCGGTGCCGAACTCGTAGCCGATCAGGCCGCCCCCCACCGGCATCTGCCCGGGGCCGATCTTGATGGCCTCGGCCACGTCGATGGGCTCGACGCCCTGGAGGGACACGGCGATGTTCTGGCCGCCCAGGGCGGCCCCGGCGCCGTTCATGCCGTGGCAGGCGGCGCACGCCTGGCCGTACAGCTGGCGGCCGCGCTGCAGGTCGCCCCGGGCCGGGTCGACGTCGGGGATCTGGGCGTCGCCGACGGCCTTGCCGACGTAGACCACCAGGGCGCGGATGTCCTGCTCGTTGAATCGGGACTCGCCCCGCTCGATGGCCGGGCCCTTGTTGTCCTTCCAGGGCATCCGGCCGGTGCGCACCGCCCAGTCGACCGCGGCCGCCCCGCCGGTGTCCTTGAGCGACGGCACCGTCGGGTAGTAGCTGGGCCCGGCCGGGTCGGGGCCGTGGCAGGAGGCGCAGGCCTGCTGGTACAGCTGGCGGCCGCGGGCCTCCAGGGCCGGGCTGTCGGCCGGCTGCTGCTGGCCGGCCAGGGTGGCGGCCCGCCGGGCGGCCGCGGTCCCGGTCGCCGGGGTCAGCAGCAGGGCGAGGACGGCGACGCCGCCAAAGAGGATCGCGGTCCGGCGCACCAGGCTGCTCCCTTCGACGAAGGCCACCCTCACTGCTCATGCTAGGGAGGCCGGGACCGGCGGGCAATTCCAGATCGACCAGCGATAGGCTCTTGGCGGGACCGATGCCACCAAGGGGGTCGCATGGACAGCGACGAGCTGACCTACGGCAGCTACCTGCGGGTCCCGGAGCTGCTGGCCCTCCAGCGGCCACGCTCGCGGCCACCCCACCCCGAGGAGCTGCACTTCATCGTCGTCCACCAGGCCCTGGAGCTGTGGATGAAGCTGCTGCTGCACGACCTGGGACGGATCGTGGAGCTGCTGGACGGCGACGCCTTCGCCCGGGCCCTGGCCCTGCTGGGGCGGGTCAACCACACCCTCGGGCACGCCCTTGACCAGATGCGCAGCCTCCACACCCTGGCCCCCTGGGACCTGCACCAGTTCCGCAGCTACCTGGGGACGGCCTCGGGGTCCCAGTCGGTGCAGTTCCGGGAGCTGGAGCTGCGCTCGGGGCTGCGTGAGCCGGCGTACCTGAAGGCGCTGGAGATCGAGTACGGCGGCGCCCTGCCCGAGCCGCTGGCCACCCGCCTGGCCGAGCGGTCCCTGGCCGACGCCCATGGCGCCGCGGCCGCCCGCCTCCAGATCACCGATCCGGAGGGGTCCGGCCGGAGGGGTCCGGGGAACCCTGAAGGGGTGCCCCGGTCGGACAAGGAAGATCTCCGAGGGGGTTCCCCGGTGGATCTGGCCGGCTGGGCCGACTTCTACATGGACCCGGGCCCGCGGGCCGACTTCTACCTGGTCTGTGAGGCCCTGGTCGACTACGACGAGCGGTTCACCCGCTGGCGCCAGGAGCACGTGGCGCTGGTGCAGCGTACCCTCGGCGACCACGCGCGCGGCACCGGCGGCATGGCCATCGCCTACCTCCAGCGGACCACCCGCTACCGGTTCTTCCCGGTCCTGTGGGCGCTCCGCGACGAGCTGGTGGTCAGGGGCGGCGGCCAGCTGGTCGGCCGGCCGCGGCAGGAGACGAGCTGAAGGAGGCGCGGCGGCAGGTGGAGTACCGGCGGTTGGGGGCCAGCGGGGTCAGGGTGTCGGAGATCGGGCTCGGGTCCTGGCTGACCTACGGGGTCGGGATCGAGGCCGACCGGGCCAAGGCGTGCGTGGCCCGGGCCTACGAGCTCGGGGTGAACTTCTTCGACACCGCCGACGTCTACGGCCGGGGGGCGGCCGAGGAGGTCATGGGCCAGGCCCTGGCGCGGTTTCCCCGGTCCTCCTACGTGCTCGCGACCAAGGTCTACTTCCCGGTCGGGGACGGCCCCAACGACCGCGGCCTGTCCCGCAAGCACGTCCTGGAGTCCTGCCACGCCAGCCTGCGCCGGCTCGGCACCGACTACCTGGACCTGTACCAGTGCCACCGCTTCGACGACGAGAGCCCGCTGGAGGAGACCCTGCGGGCCCTGGACGACCTGGTCCGCCAGGGCAAGGTCCACTACGTGGGGGTGAGCGAGTGGACCGCCGCCCAGATCGGCGACGCCCTCGCCCTGGCCGACGAGCTGGGCCTGGACCGGCTGGCCTCCAACCAGCCCGAATACTCGATCCTGCGCCGGCGCATCGAGGCCGAGGTGCTGCCGTTCTGCGCCGGCGAGGGTGTCGGCCAGGTGGTGTGGTCGCCGCTGGCCCAGGGGGTGCTGACCGGCAAGTACCGCAAGGGCCTGGCCCCGCCGGCCGACAGCCGGGCCGCCTCCCGGCGCATGGGCGCCTTCGTCGGCCGCTTCCTCACCGACGAGGTCCTGGACGCGGTCGAGCGGCTGCGGGTGGTCGCCGACGAGGCCGGCCTGACCATGGCCCAGCTGGCCCTGGCCTGGGTCCTGCGCGAGCCCGCGGTGGCCTCGGCCATCGTGGGGGCGTCGCGGCCCGAGCAGCTGGACGACACCTGCGCCGCCGCCGGCCGGCGCCTGGACGCCGAGGTCCTGGCCGCCGTCGACAAGGCCGTGGCCGGGGTCCTGGAGCCATGAGCGCCGCCCCGCCGCTGGCCTTCATCCCGCCGCCGCCGACCAATGGCTTCCAGGTGGGGCCGCTGTTCTTCCACCTGTACGGGCTGTGCATCGCCCTGGGCGTGCTGGCCGCGTTCTGGCTGGCCAACCGGCGCTGGGTCGAGGCCGGGGGCAGGCCGGGCGAGCTGGAGCGGCCGGCCGTCTGGGCGGTGGTCGCCGGCTTCCTGGGCGGCCGCCTCGGGTACGTGATCACCCACACCGGCGACTTCCGCGGCCGCTGGCTGCACGTGTTCGCCATCTGGGAGGGCGGGCTGGCCCTGTACGGCGGGCTCACCCTGGGCATCCTCACCGGCCTGTGGGTGGCCCGCCGGCGCGGCCTGCCCGTGCTCCGGGCCCTGGACGCCGCCATCCCGGCCATCCCCCTGGCCCAGGCCTTCGGCCGCTGGGGCAACTACTTCAACCAGGAGCTGTTCGGCACCCCCAGCACCCTGCCCTGGGCGTTGAAGGTCGACCCCGAGCATCGGCCCGAACGCTACGCCGACGCCGCCACCTTCCACCCCACCTTCCTGTACGAGTCGCTGTGGAACCTGGCCGTGGTGGGGATCCTGCTGCGGGTGTCGGCCACCCGGAGGCTGCGCCCGGGCAGCCTGTCGCTGCTGTACCTCCTGCTGTACGCGACCGGCCGGTTCGGGCTGGAGCTGCTGCGCACCGACACCACCTACCGGCTGCTGGGCCTGTCCCGCAACGGCTGGATCTCGGTGGCCGTGGTCATCGGGGCCTCGCTGTGGCTGTGGCGGCGCGAGCGGCACCGCCCGGCCGCCGAGGCCGACGCCAGCCCCGGCGACCCGGGCGGGGACGACGCCGAGGAGCGGCAATGGTCATCCTGAAGTCCCGCGACGAGATCGCCACCATGCGCCGCGCCGGCCGGGTCGTGGCCCACACCCTGGAGCGGGTGGTGGCGGCCGTGCGGCCCGGGGTGAGCCTGCGCGAGCTGGACCAGCTGGGGGCCCGGGCCATCGCCGCCGAGGGGGCGACGGCCTCGTTCCTCGGCTACCACCCCCGGTTCGCCCCCACCCCGTTCCCGGCCAGCCTGTGCCTGTCGGTCAACGAGGTGATCGTGCACGGCATCCCCGACGGCCGGCGGCTGGGCGACGGCGACATCCTGTCGATCGACTGCGGCGCGGTGGTCGACGGCTACCACGCGGACGCGGCCGTGACCGTTCCCGTGGGCGAGATCGACCCGGCCGCCCGGCGGCTGCTGGAGGCCACCGAACGGGCCCTGTGGGCCGGGATCGACCAGGCCCGGGTGGGCAACCGGCTGAGCGACGTCAGCCACGCCGTCGGCCAGGTCGCCCACGACGCCGGCTACGGCATCCTGGCCGACCACGGCGGCCACGGCGTCGGCCAGCTGCTGCACGAGGACCCGTCGGTCGACAACGACGGCCGCCCCGGCCGCGGCCCGCGCCTGCGCGACGGCCTGGTCCTGGCCATCGAGCCGATGTTCGTGGACGGCGACCCGGCCTACCTCCACCGCCCCGACGGCTGGGCCGTGGCCACCCGCGACGGCTCCCGCGCGGCCCACTTCGAGCACACCGTGGCCGTGCTGGACGAGGGACCGGAGCCGCTGACGGTCCCCTAGCCGCCCGGCGCCGGTCGCAGCCAGGTCGTCGGCGGTGAGCTCCTTGACAGGCATCTCGCCCTGCGTACAGTGAGCCTTGACAGCCGTGAAGTCGTCCTGAACACCTTGTCCGAGGTGAGACTCCTGGCCGTGCCGGGCGATGTCGCTTGACGAGCTCCTGCTGCAGGCGCTGAACGGACTCAGCTTCGGCGCGCTGCTGTTCGTGCTCGCGAGCGGGTTCACGCTCGTCTTCGGCCTGATGCAGATCGTCAACCTCGCCCACGGCGCCTTCTATCTCGTCGGCGGCTACGTCGGCATCGTGACGGTCACGGCCACCGGCAGCTTCCTGGCCGCCCTGGTGGCCGGGATGGCCGCGGCGGCGGCGATCGGGCTGGCCTCCGAACGCCTCCTGCTGCGGCGGGTGCGGGGCCGGGAGCTGCCCGAGGTCCTGCTCACCGTCGGCATCGCCCTGGTGCTGGCCGACGCCTGCCTGGCCGTGTTCGGCGGCAACCCGCGGTCGATCGCGGTCCCCTCGGCGCTGTCGGGCAGCGTGCGGCTGGGGGCCATCACCTACCCGACCTACCGGCTGTTCGTGCTCTCGCTGGCCGTGGTCCTCGGGGTCCTGCTCTACGGCATCCAGCATCGCACCCGGCTGGGGGCGCTGATCCGGGCCGGGGTGGACGACCGCGAGATCGCCGGGTCGCTGGGGATCAACGTGCCGCGGGTGTTCACCGCGATGTTCGTGTTCGGCGCTGCGCTGGCCGGGCTGGCCGGCGTGGTCGCCGCCGGGCTGCTCACCCTCCGGCCGGGGGCCGACACCGACATCCTGCTGTTCGCGCTGGTCGTGGTCGTGGTCGGCGGCCTCGGCAGCCTCCAGGGAGCGGCGGTCGGAAGCGCGCTCATCGGGCTGGTGGACGCCTTCTCCAAGGCCTGGGTCCCCGAGCTCTCGTCCTTCGCGGTGTTCGCGCCGATGGCCATCGTGCTCATGTTCCGCCCGGCGGGCCTGTTCGGCAGGTCCAGGGCATGAGCGTCGGCCGCTGGGCGGGTGCGGCCGGGTTCGCGGTCGGGACCGGGGCCGTGGTCGCCGCCCCCTATGTGCTCCCCAGCTACGTCGTCTCCCTGCTCACGCTGACCTTCATCGCCGCCCTGCTCGCCGCCAGCGTGAACCTGCTGGCCGGTCTGGCCGGCCTGGTCTCGATCGGCCACGCCGGCATCGCCGCGGCCGGGGCCTACGGCGTGGCCTGGGCCACGGTCCAGGGCCTGGGGCTGCCGGCGGCCCTGGGGGTCGCAGCGGCGCTGACCGTGGCCGTGAGCGCCGTCTACGCCGTCACCACCATGCACACCAGCGGGATCGTCTTCCTGATGATCACCCTGGCCCTGGGGATCACCGTGTTCGGGCTGGCCCTGAAGCTGTCGAGCGTCACCGGCGGGCAGAACGGCCTGACCGGCATCCGCCGACCCGGGCTGGTGCAGGAGTGGTGGACCTTCTATTTCTTCAGCGCCGCGGTGTTGGGCCTGTGCCTGCTCGCCCTGGCCGCGCTGGCACGCTCGCCGTTCGGGCTGATGCTGCGGGGGATCCGCGAGAGCCAGAGCCGGATGACCAGCCTCGGCTACTCGGTGCCGGCGGTGAAGTTCGCCGCCGTCCTCGTCTCGGGCGCCTTCGCGGGCTGTGCCGGGGTCCTGCTGGCCTGGAACTCGGAGTTCATGAGCCCCTCGGCGGCCTCGTTCCCGCGGTCGGCCCTGGCGGTGGTGATGGTCATCGTCGGAGGCACCGGGACGCTGCTGGGCCCACTCGTCGGCGCCGGGATCGTGGTCGCGGCGGAGTACTGGCTCAGCTCCTACCTCGAACGTTGGCAGACGGCGCTGGGGGTGGTGCTCATCCTGGTCGTGCTGTTCGCGCCCCGCGGGATCGTCGGCGGGCTTCAGGACCTGGCAGCGCAGCGCTCACCTCGGCCTCGGAAGGAGGGGTCATGATCCCAGGGAGATGCAAGGGTCGGCAGCCGGCCGCCCGGCTCCTGCTCGCCATCCTCGCGCTCACGCTCGCCGCCGCGGCCTGCGCCCCCGACGAGGACGGCGGCGGCGGCGGGACCGGCGGCACGGTCAAGCTCGGGTTCATCTCGCCGGTCACCGGCTTCGTGGCCGCGCTCGGCACCGACATGCGCCGCGGCTGGGAGATGTACTGGCGGCAGAACGGCGGCAAGGCCGGCGACGTGACCGTCCAGACCGTGTACGAGGACGACACCGGCGATCCGGAGGTGGCCCTCACCAAGGCGCGCCGCCTCGTCGAGCAGCA
>Ga0081538_10001906_pt1 | contig 20950 bp, 17 predicted proteins | sample TabmetS5T2R1_FD_71022 | JGI IMG/M metagenome (GOLD analysis project Ga0081538, IMG submission 71022) | Tabebuia heterophylla rhizosphere microbial communities from the University of Puerto Rico - S5T2R1 | ecosystem: Host-associated > Plants > Roots > Rhizosphere ...
GACGTGACGGAAGTCCCCTATGTAAGTAGGTTTGCCCCTGACGAGGAACGTTTCACTCACGGGCAGCAAGGTGTAGCGCCCGGCTTTCTTCTCGATCAGGGCGGAGGCGATTAAGCTATCAAGGACAATGCGGGTTGCCCTGGGGTCGGTTCGGGCTTCGCGCGCAATATCATCGGCGGTCAGAAATCCTCTGTGAACCAGCGTGAAGAAATCGTACTCGAGAGCGGCGTCTAGGATTTGACTGTTGGCGAAATCCCCCAAAATCCGCATCAACGCACGTGGGGATAACTCTTCTGGAGGTTTGCCCGGCTGTGTCGTCACGCTTTGTATAGCCCTTCTTTGTTCACGTACTGATAGACTCCTTCGAAGAACCAAGCGAAATACGCCGTGCCCATGCGCAGGCAATATTCCAGGCTGAAGCCGGGGCGGGTATCGGCGCGGCCCTCTTCGAGCATTTTTCTCAACACAGTCCAGTCGAGATCCGCGTGCGCCATAACACCGTCGGCGTGCTCTTCGAGATCGGCTTCGGCATGCACCCGGAAGTAGACGATTTTCTCTTCCGGCATTTTGTAGGCTTTGCGCAGCGCGCCGCCGAAGAATCTCGCCCAATGGCCGACCGCTTCTTCCACGCAGAATGAGGCCCACCATTCAGCCATGGTTCCTTCATAAAGTACGCCGCGGTAGTATTCGAGAAAGGCGCGGCACTCAGGAAGCATTTCGTATTCGATCATCTGATCGTCGGTTAGCCCGAAATTTCTTCCCTGCTCCAGAACGATGCGAATATGGCCGGGCGGCTTCGGATGAATCATCTCATCCGCCACGTGGTTGGCGAAGTGCTTCTGCAACTCAGGGTGGCGTTTGAAAAACGGCAAGTGACGTTGGTAAGCGACGCCGTGAAAGTTATTGATCTCGGCCACGAAGCCGTACCAGTTCTGCCAGAAAACCTGGATCGCTTCCATGGGTAGGGTTCCTTTTTCAAGCTCCGTGTGAAACCGGCCTTTAAAAAGCCAGTGATCGGCCAGACCCAGAAGGTATTCTTTCAGTTCCGCGACCACCGCCTCCGCTTCTTGCGGCGATAATCTCTTGCCGAAGTAGTTTTTTCCATTTGCTCCCGCCATCGCGTTTCTCCTTCCTTCGCTAATACAGCGCCCCGGGATTTAGAATATTATTGGGGTCCACAACCTGTTTGATTTCCTTGACCAGGTCGTAAAGATTGCTCAGACGTTGATACGGGTAGGGACCCTTGGTGCTTAACGTTGGCGCGGTCCAAACAACTCCCCGCTTATTGCTGAACTCCTGCACCATGCCCATCCACTTGCGTAACTTCCCTACGTCTTCTTCATCGTAAGGATTGTAAAAAACAAAATACTCTTCCTTGATCGCCAGGTCACGGGTCACGTAGCTATCATGTTGCGGTGAATGCTCGGCGTCCCAGAGGCCAGATGCTCGTTTGGCAGCCTCGTCGAGATCATACATCTCTTGAAGGAACGTCAGGGGATACATCTTCGAGGTCACCGCGAACATGCCGCTGTGGCGCACCACCGAACCACACCAACCGTCCGGTCCCATAATGTGATAATCCGGCCAGCCGTGTAGCCCGTGCTGCTGCGCTTTTGCACCCATCGCTTTCTCGGCGATCTCCGGCACGTCGATGCCGCCCGCCTGATTATAGATTCGTCGCATTCGTTTTTCTTTGAACGCGAGTTCTTCCCCATCCCGCGCCATAATCACCGTCTTCAAAAAAAACCAGGCGTCGTCCGGGATCTTACGTTTGTCGTACAGACCTTCTTCCATGGGCCAGTGGTACTGCCAGCGATCGGTGAAATGGATATCATAGACCACCTCACCACGGACCAGTTGCATCAGCGTATCTTGCACGCGGTCGAGCTGGTCGCGCCGGAATGTGTAGCAGTAGTCGTGCAGCCATTCTCGCCGTCCTTCGATGGCTCGCAGGCAAACTTTGCTGATAATCCCCATAGAACCGGCCGCTAAAGTGAACAGACCCAAGAGATCCGGCAGGTGGATCCATTTTTGAAAGGGACCAAAGGTAGTCTCCTGGTTGGCCAAGGCACCCAGGCGGAGAGTCTCGCCATTGGCCAGAATGACCTCCAGTCCGAGCACCATGTCGGCGATCCAGCCGTAGCGAGTCATGCCGTAGCCGATGCCGCCCTTATTCACCATGGCACCGATCACCACTGCTGGACCGTAGGTTCCAAAGTTAGGCAGCATCAGCCCGTGCTGCCTCAGGGCATGATGAATAGCGTAGACGCTCGCGCCACCCTCGGCGATCACATACTGCAAGGTTGGATTGACTTCCAAAACCTTGTCCATACCTAGCATGTCCAGAAGGATGCCGCCCTTGAGGGGTGAGCTGATACCCATGCCGACACCACCCTTGGCGACAATCGGAATTTTATGTTCGTTGGCGAATTTTAGAACCTTGGCCATCGAGTGGTTGCCGAAAGCGTCCGATTCGACGCGCACGATAACATCCGGCAATGCCCGATAGGCGCCGTAGGCAAGGGTATGCTGATAATTGATTTTGTCGATGGGATTCGTCGAGACAAACCGCGGGCCGACGATTCCTTTGAGATTTTCAACAATCTGATCCAGCGATAGCATGAAAAACAAAACCTGCGGCGGAATTATAGACGCGCTTAGCGACTGAAGGCGATTCTATCAGAGTTGGAGATGACTTCCACCGGTAATCAGGATGTGGCTGCCTGTCAACATGCTCGCTTCAGCGCCCGCCAGAAAAGCGATGGCACCCGCCACATCCTCAGGGTAAAGATGTTTTTTCAACGGCCGGGTTTGGCGTACTCGCTCCCGATATTCTTCAGGCATGATCATAGAGGCGTCGGTCAGGGTAAAAGCCGGCGTCACCACGTTGACGGCGATTCCCAAGGGCCCCAGCTCGATAGCCATGGTGTCGGCCATCGACTCCAGAGCGGACTTCGCTGCGGCGTAAGCGCCCATGCGCGGCAACGGCTGTTGGGCCAAGCGCGTGCTGATGACGATTATGATGCCAGCTTTCTTTTCGATCATTCCCGGCAAGCAGAGCTGCACGCAATTGTGAAAAGCGCATAGCTCATGTTCGATCGCCTGGTGCAAGTTCTCCCATGATAGTTCATGGAGCTGACCCACGCTAAAGGGGAAGTAAGCGTTGTTAACCAGCACATCGACTGCACCTAAGTGTTTCTCGGCTGCGGCGACCATCGTCGCCACTTGATCTCTCAGGGTCACATCCGCGCGAAAGATCATGCCTCGGCCGCCCTGGCATTCAACTTCGTGAAGAACTTTTTGCGCCGCTTCCTGGTTTTGATGGTAGTTAACGATCACGGCGGCGCCGGACTGCGCGAGCCGCTTTGCCGCCGCAGCGCCGATACCTCGGCTCGCCCCCGTGACGAGAGCCACTTTCCCTCGGAGCGGCTGGAGTTTCGCGTCCTCCGTCATTGCACTCGCGACAGTCGTCTATATCGCAACGGCATCTTCCGCCGCGCCCTTTTCGTACTTGGCGGCGTTATTCTTGAAGGAGAGAAACTTCATTCTGACGTACGGCGAGCTGTAGCCGTTCAAGATCCGGTCGATTCTGCCGGGCTTAGCGTAAAAAGATTGAAAAGCCCAGCCGGTCAATTCGCCCAGCTGCTGGCGCGTCAGATACTTGGTCGGCATGACGCAGTGTTCGAGATCATAGAGGCTGAGATTATCGATTTCGATGACACCGTCCTTCATCGCTTTCTTGTAAATGGGCGATCCGGGGATCGGATTCAACAACTGAAGCATAATGATGTCAGGGTCGATCTCATCCACCGCTTTGGCGCGTTGGCGAATCTTCGCTTCGTCGTCTTCCCAGAAACCATTGAGATAAGTGGCGATGGTTGAAATATCATTTTTGCGGAGAAAGTCGATCAGTTCCTTCAGTTCTTTGACGCCAACTTTCATCGGGCCCTTGCGAGCCTCAGCGATCTCCTCGTCCGTGCCGCCGTCGATGCCAATGAGGACTTGGTAGAGACCCACCTTGCGCAGGCGAGGAATCAGATCCGCGTCTCGAATTAAGTTTTGGGCTCGGCTGAGACAAAACCAGCTCATGTCGAGTTGCTTTTTTTCCAACTCCTCCACCAGGTCAACCATCTTTTGCCTGTCTGAGCTGAAATCATCATCCATGAAAGTGAGGGCTTTAACCCGGTATTGCGTGCTCAGAAGCTCCATCTCATCCGCCACCTTCTTGCCGCCGCGGGTTCGATGCGAAGTAAAGTCGCGTGGATTACGCGGATCCACCAACCACCACTCATAACAGAAATGACAGGCTCCCTCGCACCCCCTCGACGTCACGGACTCGTTATAATTGGGGATGACGGAATAGCCGCAGTAGCGGTCCATAGGGAATAGATCGTAGGCTGGCATCGGCAATTCATCGAGGTTCTCAATCAAAGGCCGCGCGGGAGTCAAAACGATCTCCTCGCCCTTGCGGAAGCTCAGTCCCCTGATATTGGCAAAGTCAGGGGCGGATTTCTCAAGTTCTGCCAAAAGCTCGCAGAGGGTGTATTCATTGTCGCCAAAAACCCCGACCAGCGCGAAGTCAAGCTGCGGGTTGGCCGTCATGATTTGTTGGGGTACGGCCGTGTACATCAAGCCGCCGCCAACGGTGAGGGTCCCGGGCGCGGTTTCTTTAATCCGTTTCATGGCAGCGTGAAATCGATTCAACTGAGCAGCTCCTCCTGCCGCCGGGATCATGCTGCCGAAGAAAACAACATCGGGTTTCCTTCGTTTGACCTCGTCCAACATGCCGTCGTCATCGCAGGCGAGCGCGCGGCAATCGAGGGCTTCCACCTCGGCCGCTTGTTTTTCACGGATGAAGGCGGCGAGTTGCGCATGCAATGAATTGACCGCCAGATGGCGATCCCCCCAGGGCGCCCAATTTCCCATGGGAGGCGTGACAAACAAAATTTTCATCAACTTTTTCCTTCCTCGTTCCGGTAGGATTATTTAAACTCAAAATATTTAATACCTAAACGATTGTCAAGATCAGAAATGAGAATGACGGTTCTAGGGCAGCTACCTCAGCTTTACAAAAATCGCCGGACCCAGTAGAGTTAAGTATTGACAACACCAGGCCCTTTTGTTACAGGTTCGCGTACTGGGTGGATGGGGGCTTGCATCCAGAATAAAAACAGGAGGGTAAATTTATGGCTGAACAAGCCGCTGAAGAACAACTATTAGACGTACGAGTCGCCGAGGCATCCGCGCTCTACAAGTTTTATCTCAACAACGAGAAAGCCATCCTGGGGACCGCCGCGGTTACGATATTTCTGGCCGCCTGGGAACTGGTGGGGAATACCCTACAGCTCATCAATCCCATGTTCATGAGCGCGCCATCGCTTATCTGGAAAGCAGCGGTTCAGTTGTTCGCTTCGGGGGAGATTTGGAACGACCTTCGAGTAAGCGGCATTGAGTTCGGCTGGGGATATTTACTCTCTGTTATTGTCGGTGTTCCTTTTGGTATCGCTACCGGCTGGTATAAAAAGATGGCCTACATCTTCGATCCCTTTATCAACGCTATGAATGCCACCCCTCGCGTCGCGCTTTTGCCTCTGGTGATTATCTGGCTGGGGATCGGCATCTTGTCGAAAGTCGGGATTATTTTCTTGGGCGCTGTTTTTCCGATTCTGATCAATAGCCGGGACGGCGTAAAAACCACACCCTACAATCTGTTGACCGCAGCCCGGAGCTTCGGCGCCACGGAATGGCAGATTTTCCGGAGTGTTGTTTTGCCCTCAACCCTTCCGTTCATTATTACGGGCCTCCGGCTTGGCGTTGGGCGGGCCCTGATCGGAGTCATGGTTGGGGAGTTGTACGCTGCGACGGCCGGCATCGGTTTTATGATCACCGTAGCGGGCGCAACCTTCCAAACGGATAAGGTCTTCGTCGGTGTATTGATCTTCGCGATCACCGGCATGGTTTCAATGGAGATACTGTCCAGGCTGGAAGCCCGCTTCGACAAGTGGCGTCCGAAGGTCGGGGCCGTTGCGTAAATTTAACTCCCGCTAATTTCCTGTCACACCAAGAGGTGGCTTTCGACTGAACAACGAAAGCCACCTCTTTTTTTGGCAATGCAAATGATCGGCCTATTGGATTCCCTGGGCAGAATTCCCGGTGCTTTGCGTTAAGCGAAGGTTGCTCTTGATCGCATAGAGAAAGTATTCCTAGAAAGAGAATTGATGCGCGGATTTACCGGCCTTCTGCTGCTTGTCGTCCTGTTCTTAGTTTTTTCTTTTCGACAAACGATTGCTCTTTATTTAGACTGGCTATGGTTTCAAGAGGTCGGTTACACGCAGCTCTTCACGACGAGCCTCGGGTACAAGGTCATTTTAGCTCTCGTGTGCGGCGGGCTGCTCTCCGCGCTAGTCTATTTTAGCCTCAAGATTGCCGCTATCACTCCGACGGGTTTTCGTTTTTCGCAAGCTGATAATGTTATCGAGCTTCCTTCCCCGGACTTGGTCGATCCATTGTTGCGGCGGTTACTTTTGCCCGGGTCGCTTTTCCTGGGCCTGCTCGCAGCGCCTCAAGGTGCTGCAAATTGGGAGCGTTTGCCGCTTTTTCTGAACTGGATGCCTTTTAATCTCAACGACCCTCTATTCAATTTCGATATCGGTTTTTACCTCTTCCGACTGCCCATGTATCGGGCGGCCTATCACTGGCTGATATTTGCCCTGGGGCTGACACTACTTGCCACCGCCGCTGTTTATTTCCTCTATCGTGGCATTCAATATGGCCCTCGAGGACTTTTTCTGTCGGAACGAGCCCGCATCCATCTCTTGGTGTTAGTGGCTTTGCTTTTTGTGGTCAAGGCTGCAGGTTATCTTTTGGATGCCTTCGACCTCGTCTATTCGCCTCGGGGCGCAGCCTTCGGTGCCAGCTACACCGATGTTTATGCCAATTTGCCGGCGCTGCGCATTCTTGCTTTGCTTTCGCTACTGGCGGCAGCTCTATCTGTTGCGCAAATTTACCGGCCGGGATTTGGTTACGTCCTCTTTGGCATCGGCGCGTTAGTTGTGGCGCACCTCATAGGCCTCAACCTCTACCCTTCTTTGCTACAACGTTTTCGCGTGGTGCCCAATGAAGTCGAAGCCGAAAGACCCTTCATCGAGCGCAACATCAAATTTACCCGGCTTGCCTATGGATTGGATAAGGTCGAAAGCAACGATTTCCCCGCTGAAGAACAGCTGACCGCCGCCGACCTAAAGCGCAATGAATCCACCATCAAAAACATTCGCCTTTGGGAACACAGGCCGCTTCTGGCCACCTACGCGCAACTTCAAGAGATCCGTACTTACTACAAGTTCGTTGACGTCGATAATGACCGTTACATGATCGATGGCACGTATCGGCAGGTCATGCTGTCGGCGCGCGAGTTGTCCCACCAGCATTTGCCTAGCCGCATCTGGATCAACGAGCACTTGACCTATACGCATGGCTACGGCCTCGTCTTCGGCCCGGTAAATCAAGTCACTCCAGAGGGGCTTCCGGAGTTCTTCGTCAAGGATATTCCGCCGGTTGCCGCCGAGTCTGTGAAGATAACACGGCCCGAGATTTATTTTGGGGAGCTGGCAAACGATTACGTCTTCGTGAAGACCGCAGCGCGGGAGCTGGATTATCCCTCCGGAGACCAAAACATCTACACGGATTACCAGGGCACCGGCGGAGTGCCCGTCAATTCGCTTTGGCGGCAACTTTTATTATCCGCACATTTCGCGACACTGAGAATCGTCCTCTCCCAGGATATCAAGAACGAAAGCCGGATTCTGTTGCATCGCCGGATTCAGGAGCGAGTGAAAAAGATTGCCCCGTTCATTACGTTCGATCGGGACGCCTACTTGGTGATCGCCCAAGATGGAAGACTTTTTTGGATCATCGACGGTTACACCACCTCAGACGGGTTTCCCTACTCGGAGCCGATGCGCCAACGAGGAATGAACTATATTCGTAATTCGGTGAAAGCCGTGATCGACGCCTATAATGGCACGGTGAGTTTCTACCTGAGCGATCCCGAGGATCCTATTATTTTGGCCTATGCAAAGATCTTCCCCGAGCTAGTCCAGTCCATTGATAAGATGCCTGAGGATCTACGCGCTCACATCCGTTACCCCCAGGACCTGTTTGCCATTCAGGCCTACATGTACGCGACCTATCACATGCAAGATCCCCAGGTCTTCTACAACAAGGAAGATTTACTGAGCATACCGCGGCAGAGCATTGACGTCAAAGAACGAGAGATGGAACCCTATTACACGATTATGCGCCTGCCGGGCGAGGCAAAGGAAGAATTTGTTCTACTCTTGCCTTTTACACCCAACAAACGCGACAACATGCGAGCCTGGCTGGCGGCGCGCAGCGATCCTCCCCATTATGGGAAACTCATCGCCCTTGACTTTCCAAAAGCAAAACTGGTTTACGGACCCAAACAAATCGACGCGCGCATCGAGCAGGATGCCTTCATCTCGCAGCAGTTGACTCTTTGGGGGCAGCGGGGACAGGTTATTCGTGGAAGCTTGCTCGCCATCCCGATTGAGACTTCGCTACTCTACGTTCAACCGCTCTATCTTGCCGCAGAGAAGGGATCGCTGCCGGAGCTAAAGCGGGTGATTGTCGCCTTCGGGAATCAGATCGCCATGGAGGAGACCCTAGAACAATCCCTGCAAAGGATTTTTGGCGGAAAACCAGCGCCTAGACCGGCGGTGCAACCGGCTGTCGCCGCACCGCAGGCCCAGACTACCGAAAAGGAACTGGCCCGGCAGGCGCTCGTGCACTTTCAACGCTCTCAAGAATTACTACGCGAGGGAAACTGGGCCGGCTATGGCGACGAACTCAAGAAGGTCGAAAATCTGTTGCGCGAGATGCAGAAAGGGCGCTGAAAGCCTTAATGCAATGGGCAAGGGCGCGCGGCCTCTAGGCGAATCAGCCCCTTTGATGAAGAGGAAAAGGTGCTCTTTTTTCCCTCGTTAATCACGCCTAAGCTGGAATTCACAACCCTCGTTTTTTGACCCTTTTGCTGTTATACAACTGCGATGGTAAGCCAACGGCGGCAGCTCGCCACCAGGGGAGTGATCTTTATTGTCTTGGTGGGGCTGCTGTTTTTTTTCAGTCACTACCTGCCGCAACCCTTTACCGCCCTAATACCCCCGGGAGAGGACTTCGATGACTTTGAAGGGATCTATTCGAGCAGCGACAAACTGAGCAAGTTTCTCCAAGCTCTAGGTCCCTATTCTCCAGCCGTTTTCGTCCTGTTCCAAGTACTCCAGGTAGTGGCTGCGCCTTTTCCCGGAGAACTGACCGGAGTCGTCGGCGGATATGTCTATGGGGAGACCATGGGCTTTCTGCTTTCCACGGTGGGACTCACCATAGGCTCATGGGTTGCGTTTGAACTGGCTAGTATTCTGGGCAGGCCTTTTGTCGAGCGCTTTGTTAATCAAGAGGTGCTGCGAAAATTCGACTTTCTCACCACCAATACCGGCGCCGCGATCTGTTTTTTGTTGTTTCTTATTCCCGGCTTCCCCAAGGATTATCTTTCCTATCTTCTCGGTTTAAGCCGAATGAAGCTCAGCACCTTTCTCATAGTGTCCGTTATCGGCCGCATCCCGGGAACCTACCTGCTCACCGTGCAGGGCGCCAAGTTTCGCAGCCAGGAATATCACACCGTGGTCATTGTCGGCGCAATCTGCGGGGCGATTCTGCTCTTGGCGTATCTTTACCGCGACCAGATCTATCAATGGATTAAGCACTGGCATCACGAACGATAGCAGCCATACGGTCCCGCTACTTGTCGAACCCCTATCGCTCCGGAAACGAATCTCTACAGTCCAGCGCTGTGTGTTGTCAAATAGAAAACCACAGCGACTGCGATGCGATACCAGGCGAACGGCGCAAGACTCCAGTGTCCCAGTAAACTGACGAAGGTCTTCACAGCTACGAGAGCCACTAAAAACGATACCACGAAGCCCACGCCAAACTGAAGCAGATCCTGGGCGGCAAAGAGACCGCGCATTTTCGCTAACTCATAACCCGTGGCGATGAACATGATGGGAACGGCAATCAGGAAAGAAAATTCTGCCGCTCCCTTCCTTTCGAGCCCCACGAGCATTCCGCCGACAATAGTCGCCGCCGCACGAGATGTTCCCGGCCATAGGGAAAGAACCTGGAAAAGCCCGACTCCAAGGGCCTGAGTTAGAGTTAGAGTCTCGAGCGAATTTGAGCGGCGCCGGGAAACAAGCTTTTCAGCGAGCAAAATCGCAACGCCGCCGATCGCCAACGCCCAGGTTACTGCCAATGGAGTAAAGAGCTGCTCCTTGATCGCATGGCGGGCGAAGAAACCAACGATCAGAGCGGGTATCGTTGCCAGTGCAATACGCCAAATGCCGGACCATCCCCTTAAGGTCGAATCCGAACCAATGCCGGATCGGTTGGGAATCAGCTCAATGAACCGTCGCCAGTAAAGCAATACAACGGAGAGGATCGCGCCAAGCTGAATGGCGACCTCAAAACTTGCGGCCTTTTGACCGACGAATCCAACCAAATGACCGACCAGGATCAAATGACCGGTGGAAGAAACCGGAATAAACTCCGTGAGCCCTTCCACAATACCCAAAAGAACAGCAACAGCTAAAGGATCCACGCCTCCTCCGATCGCTTATGTCGAAACCACTCGGCTCTCATATCAAATTGAAATCAAAACCGGTTGCGGATCGTTCACGGTTTGGACACCAAGACATACTCGCCGACCTTTACAAGCTCCTTGGTGTTATCCCCTAGCTGGCTCCGAAATCTGGGGATGTTGTGGGCTTTTGCGAAAACCAGGACCGGGGGTGTTCCTTTCTTCCAGGCGTCGGCCAGCTCAGCAACGTCAACCAGGATTTTGTCGTTGCCCGGCGCCGGCGCGGGAAAGTGGCGAGAGACGTAAGGACTGCCCATCCAAGTTTTCTTTCCCGGGGAGCCGACAACCCAAATCGGTCGATCGCGACGTAGATAAAAAATCAGCCCCGTTAGATAAGTATCATAGATGGCAACCTGGCTTTCATGGGTGATGAAAGGAGCCGCGCTGTGTGCGAGCGTTTTGGCCGACCGGCTCGAGGCGACTGTCGCCATGAACTGGCCCACGAGCCATAGAAAGAGGATCATGCTGCTACAGAGGCACAGGTATGCGGCCAATTGGCTTCTTCCAAGAGCTTTCCAGTGAGCGTACGCAAAGGCGCCGAGAATGAACGTCATGAGTGCAGCCGAGAATCCGATAGAGATCAAATTCGCGCTTACGTTATCGCGAACGGGCGTCGGCAACAAATGCGGCCAAGTTCCGCCAATAAAAAAATATAGGACAGAGCCGGCTGACGGAATCCAAGGCAAATACAAAAACCAGGTTTTCTTTGACGCGGTTTGATTGAAGTGCTCCACGATCATCTGTCCCGAGAGGATAGCCAGCGGCGGATAGACCAACAGCACGTAATGAGGCAGCTGCGAATTTGATAAAGAAAAGAAGAGAAACGGTAAGACTATCCAGAAAATCAAGAAGAGGTTCTTGTCATCAAGCTTTTGCCACGCAACCTTGGCAACCCATGGCAGCCAAAGTGTCCACGGCAAGAATCCCACCGCCAGCACAAAGAGGAAATAGAACCCACTCGCATCATCTCGTTCGAACTCATCGGTCAGGTAACGATTAAAGTGCTCGTCCCAAAAATAGTAGCTAAGATAACCCGGGTTTCTCGCATCAACCCAGAGGTACCAGGGCGCAACGATAACGAGAAAAAATAAGGCGCCTGGAAAAAGGTGAAGCCGGCGCAAAGCGGCCCACCTTTTGGTAACCAATAAGTAGATGAAAAAGACCAGCCCCGGAATGACTAGCCCGATGAGTCCTTTGATAAGCGTGCCCGTGGCGAGCGCTCCATACAGAAGCCAGCAGTGGATTTTTTTAGCTTTCTCTTCTTTCGCGTGTATGGCTGAATAAAACGAGGACAGAGCGAGGGTGATGCTAAAGGTCAGTGTCATGTCAGCGATGACGACGCGGCTGAGGAAGAAAAACTGGACGCTCGTAAGCAGAATCAGCACGCTCCAGCAGGCCTCCCATAACCCCCATCTTTGGCGGGCGAATCGATAAACCAAGAACAGACAACCGAGAGCGGACAGGACGGAAGGCAATCGGCCGGACCATTCTGAAATACCAAAGATCTTGTAGGCAAACGCCACCAACCAGTAAAAGAACATCGGCTTATCCAATACCGGTAGGAAGTTCTCATGGGGCGTGACCCAATCGTTTAGTAGGAGAATCTCTCTGGCCTTCTCCGCGTTTCTTCCTTCGTCAGGCTCGAACAAGTCGGCGCTATCGAGATTCACAAAAAGAACTGCCAGACAAAAAAGGCAGAGAAGCCAAGGCAGGTAATGATATACGCCATCAATAATTGAAATGCCTCGGCCGGAAGGTTCCCGTCGTAGAGAGAGGTTGACCACCAAATGTTCTCGAAATAGAGTCGCTTATAGGTTTACCCGACGCGGGTATATTTTCAAGACGAGCGTAACGCACGAATAGCAAAGTAAACCGCGCTTTCAGTGGCCACGCAGAGTGATTGGCCACTCACAAGTGGCTTGATTGACATTGACTCGGTCTCGGGCGTAGAAGGTAATGCAGGCAACAAGTCCCTTATCTTGGGAAATCGTATGCCGGAGATTGTCGCCGTCAAAATGAGTCTTTTCTCCTTGTTGTTTTCGGCGTTTGTTCTATCCTTGTTGACAGATTTCGCTGCGGGCCAGCAACCTGTGGCCAGTTTCTTTTACGATGAGCGGGGTAACATCACCCGCCAAGAGATGGATACCAACGGTGACGGCAAGATGGATCGCTCAACCTACTACGACCGCCAAGGACAGATTGAAAAGGTTGAACAAGACGTGAATTTCGACGGCAAACCCGACATCTTCGTATACTACGAAGCAGGAAAGCCCAGGCGTCAAGAGATCGCCAGCAAAAACGATGGGCGTATCGATGTTTGGCACTTCCTCGACGCCTCGGGGGAGATCGAGCGCAAGGGGCAGGACACTGTCGGGTCGGGAAAACCGACGCTCTGGGTTTACTATCAGAACGGTCAGCCGGTGCGCAGCGAAGAGGATTCGAAGTCTGCGGGTAATAATGCCAAGCGTACCGTCCTCTACAAAGACGGCAAGATCAGCCGCATTGATGAAGACACCAACGGCGACGGCACAGCTGACAGTTTCTCCTATTTTGAAAATGGTCAGTTAATTAGGAAAGAGTTCGACCGGAAAAATAACGGCAAAATCGACTTGCGTGGCTTTTACCAAGACGGAAGGTTGGTAAGACAGGAGGAAGATCTACGGGGCGACGGTAGAGCCAGTCGTATTATTTACTTTCAAGGCGAAGAGGTAGTCCGCCGCGAGGAAGATTCGGCCGGTCGCGGCAAGACGGACATGATTGAAACGTTCGCCCAAGGCCGGGTCAACAAGCGTTTCCGCGATACCCAGGGAACTGGGAAATGGGATATTATCCAATACTTCAAAGACAACGAACTGGTGCGTGAAGAACGTGATACCGACGGCGACGGTTTTTTGGATTTAAGACTCTTGTACGAAAAAGGTCAGCTGGTCCGCCAGGAGGCGGACACCAATGGCGATCGACGTGTGGATGTGTGGGTCAATTTTCAGAACGGCGAGCGTACTGAGCAATTGGAAGACCAGAACTACCGTGGTAAAATCAGCGCGCGCTACGTCTTCAAGAATGGCCAGGTGGTAGCGCAGGAGCAGGTCGCAGACGCTGACCCTCCTTCCGTCGCTGCTCCTTTCGTGGCGGTTGAAGAGGAGTTAAGGAGTGTGGCAGGCTACCAGGCTTCAAGGTTGGCGGACACGGGAGCTAGCACCGCCAGGGCCGGAGTGGAGTCCAAAAGCGATCCAAAGTAAGATTTGAGCTGGGTTTGATATGAATAAACCTTTGGGACTCCTGGTATTTGGATTATTCATGATCGTCGGCTGTGCCCCCGTAGCGGTCCAGCAGCCCCGCGTATCCTCGCAGCAGCCCCCGGTAGCCGGCCAGCAGCCTTATCCTGATCCGAACCCAGACCCCAGTATTGTCAATCCTAACAGTCCTACCACGGGGCCGAGTCAGTCTCAGATTAGCGGTTCACAACGGTGGCAGCATGCTTGGGGCAAAGCGATGGAGGGCTTGGCCCTCGGTGGAGCCGTGGGCGGGCTCTACGGTGCGGGCGGCGGACTGGTGATCGGTTTGATTGCGGGTTTGGTCACCGCCGATTCTCACTACGGAGCGATCAACTCCCAGATCCAGGTGGAACAACAGAAGGATCGAGCGCTAGAAGCTGCCATCGAGCAAGAATTGGAACGCCAGAGATCACTGGAGGGACAAATTGCACAAGCGTCGCCCCCCAAGCCAGAAAATCCTCCCGCAACGCCACCCGTAGCAGACCGCGGTCAGCCACAAACGCCGTTACCTCAAGGTAAGCCACCCGACAACATGGCTGTTGCATCTCGGAGTAGTCCTCCCCCTCCCGCCGCACCGAAACCGTTCAAAAACGTCGACGTGAGGGATATTAACGGTGATGGTGTGCCGGATCTGTGGATCTATTACAACCCACAGAAGCCAGAGGAAATTATGCGCCAGGAGGAAGCTTCAAAGGGTGACGGTAGAGTCGACACCTGGAGCTATTTTAAAGACGGCAAACTGGTCCGACGTGAGGTAGATACCAAAGGTCATGGGAAGCCGGATACTTCTTTCTATTACGCCAATGACCAAATCGCCCGTGAAGAGCGCGATGAGAATGGCGAGGGTCGGGTCACCTACCGCGCCGTTTACGAAAATGGGCGTCTAGCCCGGTTAGAGAAAGACCCCAACGGCAGCGGCCGGATGAGTCTTTGGGTGTACTACGATACGGCAAAAGAGGGCGAGGTCGTCAGCAAAGAAGAACGCGATCTTAACGGTGATGGCGTTGCCGACTTGTGGAGTTACTACGAAAACGGTCGGTTGGTACGCCGAGATGTCAGCGCCATTGGCTTGGAGCTCCTCTCCAAGCAGGAACAAATTCCGGTCACGGTCGCAGATCCCAAACAGATTTCAGCCCCGGGTAGCTGATATGACCAGTGACGTGTCAAGTGGCTGGGGCGATCTCGGCCTGTTCTCCCTTTTCCGCAGCCCATTTCTTTTTCCGTCTTTATTGCTGCATGCCATGCTTTTTTTGTTGGTCTGGCGAGCCGCCACTTTTTCAATCGTGCGACCGGAACCTCCTATCTCAGTTCAATTGCTAGACGTAAGCGGCGGAGGATCGGACACCAAGAGCATCGGCCCCGGTAAAGGTCCCGGCGGGCCGCGCACGCTGCCTAAACTGGGCACGCCTACTCCTCCGGCACAGCGTACAGGCAAGCTCGACACTGGATCTCTGGAGAGTTCGGCCCCAAGCAAAAGTGTCGAACCTGAGCCTGCGCCGAATCCAGTGGTCCTCCCGGGTCCCAAGGTTTTAGCGACAGACACGAGACATGAAACTGTCAATGCAAAAGAGACATCGCCCGACTCGCTCGTTCGACTGCCGACTAAGGAATCCCCTACCCATCTACCGTCGACCGCTGCCGGTGATTTGGCGATCAACCAAAAGAATCTCGCGGCACTCAAAGGAGCCGGGGACGCACCGGGAATCAAGGCGCTGAAAGAAGGCGCACAGGTTCCGGGCGCGCTCAAGGGCACAGGTAGTGGTGCGGGACCTTACGGAGTCCCGGGAGGAAGTCCAAGTGGAACAGGTCTGGCTGGCGGCGGCACCGGCACGGGCAGTGGCGGAGGCAGCAATACGGGTTTAAAAGGGATTTCGAACGCAGACTACAGTCAATATCTAAACCAGCTTAAGAAGCGGGTCGAATCGGTATGGAAATATCCCGAGGATGTTACAGGAGTTCAAAAAGTTACTGTTCGCTTTAGTCTCGACCGGGCCGGAAAACTCACTCAAGCGGTCGTACTGGACTCGTCGGATTCAAGGCTGAATGCCAGCGCGGTGGAAGCAATGAAACGGGCTTCCCCTTTCCCTCCGATTCCGGAAAGTTTGAAAGATCTTGCCAATGAACCTCTGATCATGCGCTTCGAGGTTTCCAATCGGGTCCGGGGATAAGCGATCGGCTTTCTCAGCTCTCGCCTCAGAGACTTTCATTGAATTAATTTTTGTTTAAGGTAATCTTCAGCGGAGATTTCTGGAAGGACACCATCATGCAGCAACAGGGCCTAGATCTTATCGATATCATTCACAAAGGTGCCATCGCCACGTATCCACTTATTTTGATGTCGATAATCAGTGTCACGGTGGTGTTAGAACGCCTCTGGTCGCTTAAGAACATCGGTTCCATTACTCTGCGCATCACAGAATCCCTCCTCGAACCGATCAAGAAAGGACAGCGAGACTTGGCGATTGCGATCTGCAAGCAGAATTCTCACAGTCCCGCCGGCCGGATTTTCTTGAATGTCCTGGAAAGAGAAGGAAACCCCGGGCTCGACACAGCGGGCACGGTGGCTACAGAGGCGATGTTCGAGGAGACGCAGAAACTCAAGAAACATCTCTGGATTCTTGGGACGGTTGCCAGTAGCGCGCCATTCATAGGACTACTGGGCACGGTCGTCGGCATTATCAAGGCTTTCGAGAGTATGGCGGTCGCGGGTACCGGAGGATTTGCCGTCGTCGCCGCCGGTATTTCTGAAGCCTTGGTGGCGACCGCTCTAGGTTTGGGAGTGGCAATCATCGCGCTCGTCTTTTACAATTATTTTCAAACCCGGATCTCGACCCTCAATGGTCTTTTCCGCATTCAAGTTGGCAAGATTCTCCAGCACATTACCGCGTGAGGTGATTCTTATGGCGATGACTCCCCTGGGTGGCAATGAAGACGGTTCGGAGATTATGGCGGAAATCAATATTACGCCTCTAACCGACATCTTCCTGGTACTATTGATCATTTTCATGATTACCAGTTCGGCGATGATCGAATCCGGCGGCAAGGTTAACCTGCCCAAGGCAGTCGCGACACAATCCGAAGCGCGTGGAACTACGGTCACCTTAACCCCGAAGCGCGAAATTTATGTGAATCAGAAAAAAGTCACAGAGGAAAACTTGGAGCCTACTTTGAAAGAAGCGCTAAGCGGCAGCCCTGACAAAACCGTGATTCTGAGGGGAGACCGGGATGTTCTTTTGGGAGAGACCGTCAAGGTGATGTCGATCGTCAAGAGGGCGGGAGCTTCCGAGATCGCCATCGCTGCCGAGGCCGAGCGAACGAAGCGCTAGTGGGCATGAACCGAAAAAGGTCAAAACAAGTCCTAAATCGACGGACGCTACCGTGGCGGCCCCTCGGTTGGCGGCGGCACCCGTTGCGACTGGCCCACACTGTCTTCCCTCTTTTTCTCCGCTTCTTGTTGAATATCCTCCGGGCTTCTTCCTAAACGCTCAACTTCTAGCTTGAGATTCCTTTCTCTTTCTAGAAAGACCTGCAAATCCAAAGAGCGTTGATTGCCCGGCTCATAATAAATGGACAGTGAATCACTTTTAGTCGAGCCGTCACTCGCGCGTGCAAACACCTCGATTTGGTTGCGTCCTTCCTTTACCGGGACCGCAGCAGAAAAGAATCCATCGGCAGCTAGGCGTAAATGGGTCGCTTTCTGTCCTAGGGTTTGGTTAACGACTTGAACGTAATCCACGCCTACGGCTGAAATGTTTTCCACCACAGCCAGGACATCTGCGGCTCGCGATACCGGGGTGTAGGTCCCCCCGCTTTCTTTAGCAATGCCGACGGCAGCGCGGGGGTATGAAAGCGCCTCTTCACCCAGTGCGAAGACGTGCACTTTTATTCCCGCTTTGCCGGCGAGGCGTGCCGCATTGATAGCAAAATCTGTATCCTCCGGCGCCGCCCTTCTTCCTCCCCCAATGGGCATCGTTGGGAAACCGTCGGTCAAAAGAAATTGGACTTTGATGGTATCCGGTCTCTTTTCACTACTCCCGAGCCCCATAAGCTCGGTGATTGCCATACGAATTCCTTCGGCCATATTCGTCCCACCGTACGGGCCGTTTCTCAGAATATCATCCAGAACGCGCCGAACTCGCTCGAAATCGTGGGTCAGGGGTTGCAGCACTTTGGCCCCCTCACTGAACGTCACGACACCGGTGCGTGTCGTCTGGGAATTAAGTTGGAGAAGAAGTCGACGGGCGGCCGCCACCTCAGCCGCAAGAATAGAGTTCCGTAGATTCCTGATCGGAGGCTGGCCCAAGCCGATACCGCCCATGGAAATCTGCGGTCTTCCGAAACCGAAGGAACCAGAATTATCAGGGACCGGAGACAGATCTCCGAAATTGACCCCTGCGTACTGGGACGTGCTGCCTGAGACATCGATCACTAACATAATATCGACATTAGATGACCGACCCAGATCCGTGGCGACCTTACCGCTGATCAGGACTGAATCTTGCTCTTGGGTGATTCGCGAGCCATCTTTGGGCGAGAGAATCTGGACCCGGGGCTCGGCCGCCCCTATAGCTTTGGGCCAGGAAAGCAACACTAATAAGAGAAACAAAAGCCCTCGGAATCGGTTCGATTGATTCATGGCACTCTCCCTCCGAGCGTTAAAACGCTAACACGAATAAATGCTGCTGTAAACGAAGGTTGAACAAGGTTTCTCTTGAGTACCACCAGGGTCGTTGGCGTGTTATACTTGAAAGCATGAGCCGGATGTTGACAATTATACTGCTTGCGCTCTTTGTGCACGGCTGGACGGTTCCGGCTTTGGCTGAATACGCACTCCATCTAAAAAATGGGCGGCGTATTGTTGTTCAGAGCTATCGGGAAGAGGGCCGGATGATCAGGTTTCATAGCCTCGGCGGTGAGATCGGAATCAGCAAAGACCTGATCCAGCGAATTGAGAAAGTCAGTTACGTAGCGACAGGTCAACAGACCCAACTTCAACCGCCAGCACCGAGCCCGCAGGCAGGCGGACAGGCGCCCACGCCTGAAGAGGAGAGGGCCAAAGAGGAAAAGGAATATCAGCAGAAGCTCCTCGAGATCACCAGCCAACTTAAGGAGGTGCGGGACCGTTACTCTCAATTGCTTCGTGGAACCACAAGCGCCGAACCGAGCCAGTTAGTCACCGAGGAACAGATCAAGGCGAGCCAGGCGGATGTCATCTCGCGTTTTCGGGATGCGACCTCCAACCCTGGCGAACCCGCGCCGGTGAGATTACTGACGCCGTCGCCTTTTAGCAGTCTGCCACCGACCATAGTCGAGGAACAACCTCCCGCCCGGGCGCCGACCACTTACGAAAACTTGCCCTATAACGAAGCCCAGAAAGAGTTTAGCGAGCTACGCCAGCAAGCGAATGAGCTTGAAAAAGAGAGAGAAAAATTGATCAACGAAATGCGCCAGAAAAATATGAGCGTAGGCTCGCTATTTTTAGAATGACGACCGCTCGTCAGATTTGTTCTACGGCGGCTCTGAGGCCGAGCAAATAACTCTGCACGCCGAATCCGGTAATCTGCCCGACCGCCGCAGCCGCGATATAAGAATGTTTGCGGAATTCCTCTCGTCTATAAATGTTGGAGATATGAATCTCGATCGTGGGAATTCCAGCCGCCGTGATGGCATCCCTGATCGCTACGCTGGAATGAGTATAGGCCGCCGGATTGATAACAATGGCGCCAAACTGCTTGGGAGCGTCCTGAATCCATCCCACCAGCTCCCCCTCGCTGTTGGACTGCCAAATCTCTACTTCGACACCCAACTCTTTGGCTAGCGCGTGCATTTTCTTGCCGATCTGTTCGAGGGTCAAACGGCCGTAGATTTCCGGTTGTCGCTTGCCCAGTAGATTCAGATTCGGGCCGTTAAGCACTAGGATTTTTTTCTTCTTTGCCATGACCGAGTCGCTGGGTTGTTAAGCACCCATCGATGAGATTCAAGAGGATTTCAAGCGCCCAGTGCAGCCAGAATCTCGCTGGGTGACAGCCAGTGGAAACGGGTTTTGCCGATTCCGGCGCACATGACGAACTTGATTTTTCCACCTGCTGCTTTCTTGTCCACTTCCATCCCTTGAATCAGGTTCTGCATGGATACTTCGCGCGGGATCTCAAGAGGCAGGCCTGTTCTTTTGATGAGCTTGCGAATGCGTTCGGCACTTCGCTGGTCGCAAAAGCCTTCTTGCACGGAAATCGTTGCCGCTTGAAGCATGCCGATTCCTATCGCTTCGCCGTGAAGGTATTTACGATAACCGGTTGCCGCTTCGAGTGCATGGCCAATTGTATGACCAAAGTTGAGCACCGCGCGATAATCGTCTTCCCGCTCGTCGGTTTCGACGACCTTGGCTTTGATCGCGCACGAGGTCGCAATGACTTGCGCCAGCAACGCGCGATCCAGGCTAATGAGCTTCTGGATTTTCTCTTCCAGGAGTTTGAATAGGGCAGGGTCCGCGATAACGCCATATTTGATCACCTCTGCCAGGCCGGCGATAAGCTCCCTGCGAGACAGCGACTGAAGCACCGCCACATCGATAAGCACCAATCGTGGCTGATAGAAAGCACCAATGAGATTTTTCCCCTGTTGATGATTCACAGCGGTTTTTCCGCCGACGCTGGAATCGACTTGCGCGAGCAAAGTCGTTGGCAACTGCACATACGATATGCCCCTCAGGAAAGTTGCGGCGGCAAACCCAGCTAGATCACCGACAACTCCACCCCCTAGTGCCAATATGCAGGATTGGCGCTCAAATCGTTCCGCGATGAGCCGGTCATATATGGTGGACGCCGAATTCAGATCCTTATGCTGCTCGCCGTCAGGAATAAGCACGGGTGTGACATCGAATCCGGCAAGGCTCAATGAATCGTGAATGGTGTCCAGATAAAGCTGGGCCACCGTAGGATTGGTGATGACCGCAACCTTGCCTCGAAGA
>Ga0081538_10001092_pt1 | contig 20943 bp, 22 predicted proteins | sample TabmetS5T2R1_FD_71022 | JGI IMG/M metagenome (GOLD analysis project Ga0081538, IMG submission 71022) | Tabebuia heterophylla rhizosphere microbial communities from the University of Puerto Rico - S5T2R1 | ecosystem: Host-associated > Plants > Roots > Rhizosphere ...
CGGACACCGGCTCGCCGGAGCCGTCCTGGACGAGCTGGTCGACGTAGCGGACGTGGCGGGTGGCCGGCACGGCGCCGCGGAACTCGAACACCACCCGGTCGAAGCCGGCGTGGCGGCCCGCGCGGACGTCGACCAGCGTCGGGGTGGACTGGGCGCCGGCCGGGGCGGCGGCGAAGGCCAGCACCAGGCCAGCGAGGCAGACGGTGAGAACGACGGTCCGGACGAGCCGCATGGCGACCACCTTCCTTGATCAGCTTGCACACCGAGCATCCGCCGTGCCGGTCACGCCGCAGGAACGGCGGGGCATCCGAGTGGCCGCGCTACCGACTCGAATTGGTCACGGAGCCGGTGGCAGCCGCCCGAGCGCCTCCTCCACCCAGCGCCCGAAGGTGTCCAGCAGCCCGACCACGGTGTCCGGGTCGGCGACCGGCCGCCGGCCCTGCTCGGCGGCCTGCCGCGCGGCCTCGGCCCACTCCGGGAAGGCGGCCCCGACCGCCGCCGCCTGCTCCTCCAGCACCGTGGCCCAGACGCCGTCACGCGCCATCGCCACCGCGAAGCCCGCCTGCACCATCCGCTTGGTCGCGACCCGGCAGGCACGCCGGACGGCCTCGGGATCGGGCCGTGTGCGCAGCGTCTCCCTGGCGCGCGCCAGCACCGCCGGGGTGTCCTCGTGGAACGCGGCCGCCACCGCCGCCGACGGCCTGGTCCGCGGCAGGCCGGGCCGCAGGTCGTCCCCGCAGATGCACACGCAGAGGTCGCGGAGGAACACCTGGAAGCCGTACCGCTGCCGGGGAGACGTCGCCTCGCGCAGGTCCGTGAACGCCACGCCGGCGCCGGCCAGCAGCGGGAACCGGCCCACCAGCGCCTGCTCCACCCGCGCGGCGGCGAGCCGGTCCGCCGCCCCCGCGGGCGTCCACAGCACCACCACGAGGTCGAGGTCGGAGCGCCCGGGGACGGCGTTGCCGCGCACGACGCTGCCGTACAGGTAGCCGCTGTGCAGCCGCGGCCCCAGCTCCCCTACCAGCAGAGCGGCCGCCGCCTCCGGCACGCCCCGGTACGCCGGCTGCACGTTGGCCAGGTCCGCCTCGGGGACGATGTAGCCGTCGGGATCCAGGCGACTGGCCTCCATGCCCGCGATTGTGGCCGATCGGCCCGGCGGAGGTCGTAAGGTTGCGGCATGAGCGGGTTCGCCGACGTGGAGCTGGTCCTGCTCGACCTGGACGGGACCGTGTACGAGGGCAGCCGTCCCGTGCCGGGAGCGGCCGCGGCGGTCGCGTCGCTGCGCCGCGCCGGCCTGGCCCTGCGCTTCCTCACCAACACCGACTCGGTCCCGCCCGCCGCGCTGGTCGAGCGGCTGCGCGGCATGGGCGTCGAGGCCGCCGACGGGGAGGTGCTGACCCCGGTGGCGCTGGCCGTGCGGCTGCTCCGCGGGCGGCCAGGCAACCGCGTGCTGGCGGTGGCCGCGCCGGCGGTCAAGGAGCTGCTCGGCGAGGCGCTGGCCGGCCCCGGGGAGCGGCCCACCCACGTGCTGGTCTGCGACCCGAGCTTCGGCGCCTGCTACGACGACCTGGACGCCGCCTTCCGGGCCGTCCTCGACGGCGCCGAGCTGGTCGCCAGCCAGGTCAACCGCAGCGCGCGCCGCGACGACGGCGAGCACCTGGACACCGGCGGGTTCGTGCGCCTGCTCGAGTACGCGGCCGCCGTCCAGGCCACGGTCCTCGGCAAGCCGTCGCCGGAGTTCTTCCGCCTGGCCCTCGACACCGCCGCGGTGGCGCCGGCCAGGGCGCTGGTGGTGGGCGACGACCTCGGCGCCGACGTGGCCGGCGCGCATGCGGTCGGCCTGCGGGCGGTGCTGGTCCGCACCGGCAAGGGGACGCAGCCGGCACCGCCCGGCGGCGGGCCGGACGAGCCAGACGCCGTCCTGGACAGCGTCGCCGACCTGCCCGGCCTGCTCGGCGTCGAGTAGGGTGACGGGCGACCGGACCCCACCCGAGGAGCCGTCCCGTGCCCGCTACCTTCGCGACCCTCCAGACCACCAAGGGCGCCATCCGCGTGCGCCTGTTCCCGGACACCGCCCCCAAGACGGTGGAGAACTTCATCGGCCTGGCCACCGGCAGCAGGCCCTGGCGCGACCCTCGCAGCGGCGCCGAGCAGCGGCGGCCCCTGTACGACGGCACCGTGTTCCACCGGGTCATCCCCGACTTCATGATCCAGGGCGGCGACCCGCTGGGCACCGGCACCGGCGGCCCCGGCTACCAGTTCGAGGACGAGGTCGACGGGCCCAGGCGCTTCGACCGGCCCGGCTACCTGGCCATGGCCAACGCCGGCCCGAACACCAACGGCTCGCAGTTCTTCATCACCCAGGTGCCGACGCCGTGGCTGGACGGCAAGCACACCATCTTCGGCGAGGTCGTCGAGGGCATGGAGGTCGTGGACGCGATCGCCGCCAGCGACCGCGACGCCCGCGACCGGCCGCTGCAGGACCTGCGCCTGGACCGGGTCGTCATCGAGCAGCAGGAATGACCGAACCGCCCGGCCACCAGCGGACCGGCGGGCCGTGGCCTTCCGCCTCGGCCAGCAGCAGGTGCCGCTTCCCGGCCACGCTCCACCCGGTGATCCGCAGCTCGAAGACGTAGCGGTCGGCGACCCGCCGCGACTCCAGGCCGAGCCGCGCCAGCGGCGCGGTGCCCTCGCGCCGGGCCCGCCCGGCCGCGGCGGCGATGGCGGCCTCGACGCGCGCCCGCTCCTCCCGCTCCAGGTACGGCCACACGGACGAATGCCACACCACGGTCAGGTCCGTCCCGGGCGGCGCCGGCTCGGCCAGCACCCGCGCCAGCCAGTCGGCTGCGCCGGCCCGCTCGACCCTGGCCGGCACCGCGGCCGCGACCCGCAGCGCCGCGCGCAGCCTGGCCAGCCGCGCCACCTGGTCGGCCCAGACGTAGGAGGCCAGCGTCAGCCGCCCCTCCTCAGTGGTCGGGTCGACCGGGTCCGGGTCGCAGCCGGCCCGCTCCACCACCCGGACCCGCACCCGTCCCGGGTCCCGGAAGGGCACCCCCACCCACGGCCCGACCAGTCGCACCGGCGAGGCCGGGTCGCCAAGCGTCACACCGCCGACCTGGTAGGCGAAGCGGTCGGCGCGGAGGTTGAGCCCGGCGCTGGCCCCCAGCTCCAGCAGCTGCACGTTCACCGGCCGCTCGAAGCCGCCCTCGGCGCCGGCGGCGGCGACCAGCAGGCCGCCGTACAGGGCGGCCGCGCGCCCGACCTCGTTGGTCTGGACCGGCCGGTCGAGCAGCGCCCGCACCTCGTCGCGGTGGGCCGCCAGCGTCCGGCGGAACGCCGGCCAGGCGTCCGCGGGGTGCCCCTGGCCACCGGCGCTCGGGTAGGACGCGGCCAGCTCCGGCGCCCGCCCCTCCAGCACCAGCCGGTGCACCGCCCCCAGCAGCCGCAGCCCGGGCACCACGCGGCCGGGCAGGTCCTCGCGTCCCGCGAACGTCTCGGCGACCACCCCGCCGGCCTCCAGGTCCTCGGCGGCCCTGGCGAGCAGCCCGGCGTAGAGCGGCGACCCGAGCCGGGCGCACTCGGTGGACTGGTCGCGCAGGCGCTCGGCGAGGGCGGCGGTCATGGGGCCATGGTTGACGGGGTGGCACGGACGGTGCCACCTTCGCGGTAGGTGAAGCAACGGAAAGGGCAGGACCATGCAGGCACCCGAGCGCGAGCCGGTGATCGTCGGAGCGGTGCGGACGCCGGTGGGGCGACGCAACGGGGGCCTGGCCGGCGTGCACGCCGTCGACCTGGGCGCGGCGGCGCTGCGCGCCCTGATTGACCGCTGCGGCGTCGACCCCGAGCGCGTCGACGACGTGATCATGGGCTGCGTCTCCCAGACCGGAGAGCAGGCAGTGAACGTGGCCCGCAACGCCTGGCTGGCGGCGGGGCTGCCCGAGGAGGTGCCGGCCACCACCATCGACCGCCAGTGCGGCTCCTCGCAGCAGGCGGTGCAGTTCGCCGCCCAGGGCATCATGGCCGGCGGCTACGACCTGGTCGTCGCCGGCGGCGTCGAGCACATGACCCGGGTGCCGATGGGCTCCACCATGGAGGGCCCCGGCGTCCCCTTCGGCCCCACCATGCACGCCCGCTACCAGGGCAGGCTGGTGCCGCAGGGGATCTCGGCCGAGCTGATCGCCGAGAAGTGGGGCCTCACCCGCGAGGAGCAGGACGCCTTCTCCCTGCGCTCCCACCAGCGCGCGGCCGCCGCGCAGGACGCCGGCCGCTTCGACCGGCAGCTCGTGCCCGTCGAGGTCCCTGGCCCCCACGGGGCCTCCACCTGGGTCCGGGCCGACGAGGGCATCCGGCGCGACACCTCCATGGAGAAGCTGGCAGGCCTCAAGCCGGCCTTCCGGCCCGACGGCCTGGTCACCGCCGGCAACTCCAGCCAGATCTCCGACGGCGCCGCCGCCCTGCTGCTGGCCAGCCGCGCCACCGCCGAGCGGCTCGGCCTGCGTCCCCAGGCCAGGTTCGTGAGCTTCGCGCTGGCCGGCGTCGACCCGGTGCTGATGCTCACCGGCGTCATCCCGGCGACCGAGCGGGTCCTCCAGCGCGCCGGCCTGCGCCTCGGCGACGTCGACGTGGTCGAGATCAACGAGGCGTTCGCCAGCGTCGTGCTCGCCTGGGGCCGCGAGGTCGAGCCGGACTGGGAGCGGGTCAACCCCAACGGCGGCGCCATCGCGCTCGGCCACCCGCTGGGCGCCTCCGGCGCGCGGATCATGACCGACCTGGTGGCCGAGCTGGCGCGCCGGGACGGCCGCTACGGGCTCCAGGTCATGTGCGAGGGCGGCGGCATGGCCAACGCCACCATCCTCGAGCGGCTGGACGGGTAGGCGCATGCCGCGGAACTGGTGGCGCCTGGGGCTGCTGCTCGCGGTGGCGGCGGCGGTGGTGCTGTTCGTCGTCGGCCGCGGCGACGTGGTCCTGGCGGTCCTGCTCGGCGCCCTCATCCTGGCCACCGGGCGGGCGGTGTTCCGCGGCTACTCGGTCACCAAGGGCCCGACCGGGCCGCCGGTCGACGTGGACGACGAGGGCACGCTGCTGGTGTTCGCCTGCGAGACCTGCGGCGAGCAGCTCGTGCTGCTGCGCAAGGGCACCGACGTCCCGCCCCGCCACTGCGCCGAGAGGATGGTCCTGCGCCGGGTCCCCACGCCCGGCTCCCAGGCCGACCCGAAGCTGAACTGACGGCGCGGCGGTGGCTACTCGCCGTCGGCGATGCGTTCGGCGCGGTCGCGCAGGGCGCGGAAGTCCTGGCCGCGGCGGTCCTCGGGCAGGAGCTTGTCGGTGCTGGTGAAGCCCCAGCCCTGGTACTTGACGGCCACCCGGGACCAGCGTCGCCGCAGCTCGCCGCCGCAGGCCTGGCAGGGGCCGGGGGCGCCGCTGCCGAGCGGCTGGAGATGCTCCTCGACCGCGCCGCAGGCGCGGCAGGCATACTCGTAGACGGGCATCCGCTCGGCTCCGCTCAGGTTGTCCCCAGGGTTATCCCCAGCTGGGGACAGAATGACAGAGGTGTAGTTCGGCAGCTCAAGTCCAGCGTGTCGCCAGCAGCAGGCCGAAGACCAGGGGCGCGAACCCGAACGCCAGGTTCAGGTTGCCGCGCTGGTCCAGGAACCCCGGCAGCGCGCCCATGTAGAACAGCAGGATGTAGATGAGCCCGACGAGAAGGCTGACGACGATGGTGGGACCCACCCATGGTGGGGACGGCTTGGGCCTGGGCCGCGGCGGCGGCTGGTACCGGCGCCGCTTGGAGCGCGACTTGGGCATGCGAGACGTTCCTTTCACGGGGCGCCGCCCGCTCCGGCGCCGGAGGGCGGCGACGACCATCGATCGTACCGTGGGCGGACGCCGCGCGGCGATAGCGATGCTGCTGGCCTGCCTGGTCCTGGCAGCCTGCGCGGGCGGGGAGGCCGGCGGGAGCGCCGGCGGCCAGGCGCCCGCGACCGACCGGCTCGGGTCCCGGCCGCTGGTGCCGCGCACACCCGCTCAGTTCGAGGCCGACCTGGCGGCGCTGCGGGGCAGGGTGGTGGTGGTCAACTTCTGGGCGAGCTGGTGCCGCCCGTGCCGCGACGAGATGCCCGCGCTCGAGCAGGTCAGCCGGGCCTATGCGGAGGCGGGCAAGCCGGTGACCGTGGTCGGGGTCGACGCCTCCGACGTCCGCTCGGCGGCCAACGACTTCCTGACGGCCGTGGGCGTGACCTACCCGACCGTGTTCGACAAGGACGGCCTCAGTGGCGGCGTCGCCACCGCCTGGTCGGTCACCGCCCTGCCGCAGACCTGGTTCGTCGCCCGCGACGGCAGCCGCGCCGGCCGCCTCGCCAGGCCCGTGACCGCCGCGGAGCTGCGCGCCCGCATCGACGAGCTGTTGTCCGGTTCCTGACCCCTGACGGGGCCGAGAACGCAATTGCATCCGCAACCGCGTAGGATTGCGCGATGACCTCGCCTGCGCCGGCAGTTCCTGGAGGTGACGGTGCGGAGAGCTCTACGGGCAACAGGCTGGACGTTCATCAGCATGGGGGCCTTCGTCCTCTACTTCCTGGTGTACCAGCTTGTCGGCACCAACGCGGTGACCAACGCCGGCCAGACCAGCCTGCGCAAGGAGCTCCAGCGCGAGTGGTCTGCGGAGCCGGCGCCCAAGGGCGATCCCAAGAAGGCGCCGCCGCGCCGGGTGGCGCGCGGCAAGGCGCTGGCGGTCATCGACATCCCCAAGATCCAGCTCGAGAACAAGGTGGTGGTCGAGGGCGTGGGCCGCGACGAGCTCCGCAAGGGCCCGGGCCACGTCCCGAGCACGGTGCCGCCGGGCCAGCCGGGCACCTTCGGGGTCTCCGGCCACCGCACCACCTACGGCGCGCCCTTCTACCGGCTCGACGAGCTGGAGAAAGGCGATACCATCACGGTCGTGACACGCGAAGCGATCTATACGTACTCCGTCACGCGCACGGCCGTGGTCCGGCCCACCGACACCCAGGTGCTGGACAACGTCCGCGGGCCGAACGGTGAGCTGAAGGCGACCATCACCCTGACCACCTGCCATCCCCGCTACTCGGCCCGCCAGCGACTGGTGGTCTTCGGCGACCTCAGCCTCACCACCACCAACACCGGCAAGGTGGCGGCATGAGCTGGCGCGGGCAGGGAAGGCGGGCGCGCAGCCGCCGCGGCGAGGACGCCGGTCTCGAGAACACCGCTTGGCTGGAGGAGCTGGAGAAGGCCGCGGCCGAGCACGATCCCGACGAGGAGGAGTGGGCGAGCAAGCTGCGCCGCCGCCGGTCGGGGGAGCCCGAGCCCCCGCCGCTGGCGCCCGACCCGCCGCCGCTGGCGCCCGACCCGCCGGGCCGCGCGCAGGAGCCGCCGCGGGCGCCCGCCGCCCACGACCTCAGTCCCTACCCGCCGCTCGGGGGCGAGCCGGCCCCGCCGCCGCCTTCCAGGCCGCCGCCAGCGCCCGCCCGCGAGCCGGACTACCGGCTGCTCGGCATGGAGACCGACACCCGCCGCCAGGGTGGCGACTGGGACGCCGGCTGGGACGCCGGGAGCCCCGGCCGCGCCGGGGCGGCGCCCGACTGGGCCCCGCCGGACCCCTCGCCCGGCGCCGCCCCGCGCGCCGGCGGAGCCGCCGACTGGGCCCCGCCGGACCCCTCGCCCGGCGCCGCCGACTGGGCCCCGCAGGACCCCTCGCCCCCCGCGCCCGCCGCGCCCGGCGCGGGCGCCGACTGGTCGGCCTGGGAGCCGGAGGGGACCAGCCGGGGGAGCCGGGACCCGGTGGGCCGGCCGGAGGGGTCCGGGGAACCCCGAAGGCCGGAGGGACGGGCCCCGGTCGATCGGGGCCTGTACGACCTCGGCGAGCCCGAGTGGCGGCCGGCCGGGCCCGACGCCGCCACCGGCGCCTGGTCGCCGGCCGAGCCGGTCGGCCGCGAGCCCGACTACCCCGCCCTGTTCGGCGAGCTGAACCGGCGCAGCGCGGCCCAGCGGGAGGCGCTGTGGGACAGCGCGCCGGCGCCGGCGCAGGAGCCCTACGAGGACCCGGGGTCGCCCGACCCGCCCGCCCCCGCCTGGCCGTTCGAGGACACCACCGGCACCTGGGAACCGAGCGACCGCTCCTTCATCTGGCCCGCCGAGGAGCTGCCGGCCACCTCCAGCGACTGGGAGCCGTCCACGCCGTCCTGGCTGGACGAGCCCACGGCCCAGCCGCCCACCTGGCAGGCCGCGCCCGCAGACACGGCCCCGCCGGCCGCCCCGCCGACGGCGCCCGACGACTGGGCCGCCGGCATCCAGTCGGGCGTGCCGCCGGCGTCGGCCGCCCGCCAGTGGCGGCAGGACGAGGCCGTCTACGCCGAGCCGGCCGTGCCGCTCGACGCCAACGGGATGGCGCCCCCACGGTCCGCCGAACGCATCCAGATGGCCGAGCCGGCCGACCACTGGGAGCCGTACGAGCGCCCGCGCGCGAGGTGGCCCAAGGTCGTCGCCATCGTGTCGTGGATCGTGCTGCTCATGGTGGTCTGCTGGTTCTACGTGTTCCCCTGGCTGGAGCGGGTCCTGCCGGAGAACTTCTGAGCGCGACCCGCCCTGGGGCACCTACGCGGCATGCCCCAGATACTGCTCGACGGCCGACACCAGGTACTCGACATCGCCAGCCCGCGTCGTGGTGGCGAGGCAGCCAAGGCCCGAGGGCGCCAGCACCACGCCATGACGCAGCAGGAAGAACGCCAGCTTGCTGAGCTCGCGCCTGGCTCGCGGGTCGTGTGCCTCCTCGGGCGAGGAGGGCGGTCTCGTCCGGGGCCACAAGTTGAACAGGGAGCCGGCGTGCCGCACCGTCCAGTCCGCGCCTCGACGCGAGAAGACGGCGCGCAGCTCGGCGCAGAGGTCCTCGGTGAGCGCGTTGAGCCGACCGATCTGCTGCTCGTCGAGGTCGTCGAGGCAGGCGATGCCGGCGGCCATGGTGAGGGGGTTGCCGTTGAACGTCCCCCCATGCGCGATGGCGGGCGGCCCGCTCTTCCCGGAGAAGAGCCCGGCCAGGTCGGGCCGCATGGCGACCGCCCCGACGGGCAGCCCGCCCCCGATGTACTTGCCGAGGCAGATGAGGTCCGGGGCGAGGTCCAGCTGCGAGCTTGCCCCCTGGTAGGCCGTGCGTGACGACATCACCTCGTCGACGATGAGCAGCGCGCCGTGCCGGCGACGGAGCAGATCTATGACGGCAAGGAAGTCGGGCTGGGCGGGCGCGAGGGCCCCTCGGCTCGGCCACGGGTCAAGCAGCACGCAAGCCAGCTGGTCGCCTTCGCGCTCGAACGTCTCCTGTACCCCGTCCGGGTCGTTGAAGGCGCAGAGCACCTCGTTGGTGCGTGCCTGCTTGGCCTCCATGTCCCGGTGAATCGGCAGCTGGGACCCGTGGTAGCAGCCGCGGAACCGCAGGATCCTGGATCGCCCGGTGGCCTCACGTGCTGTCTGGATCGCGAGCATGACGGCTTCCGTTCCGGAGTTGACCAGGCGGATGCGCGCGGGCTGGATCGTCACTCGCCGCAGCAGCTCCCGGCCCAGCCGCTCCTCGAGCCCACTGGGGAACGATACGGCGCCGATCCGGTTGGCCTGCTCGGCGATCGCGCTGGCCACCGGCGGATAGCAGTGCCCGTGAATGAGCGTGGTGTAGTTGAAGAGGAAGTCGATGCGCTCGTCGCCGTCGACGTCGACAAGCTGTGAGCCCTGGCCATGGTGCTGGGTTGGGCTGTAGGGATCGCGCCGGATCGTCTCCCTGGTGATCCCGTCAGGGAAGACGACCTGCGCATGCCGCGCGTGCTTGGCCGACGAGCTTGTGGGGTCGAGGAACCGCTCGGTATGGAGAAGACGCATACCGCCCCCCTGCATGCTGCTCTACCTCTTCGAGAGAGTTAAGCACCTCGCCCGCTTGCGCGTCGATGGCCGGGGAGCCCGACCCCGGGCGTCAGCGGGAGCGCAGGTAGTAGACGCCGCCGCCCAGGCGTCCCGACTCGATCCCGTCAAGATGGCTCTGGTAGATGCGCCGAGCCGCGTCGAACCACTCCTCGTCGGCGATCTTGACGATGGCGTCGTGGTTGGCGTGCAGCTTCTCGAGCATGGCGGCGTACCAGGTGCCGAAGCGATTCGAGTAGTCGGCAAACTCCGCCACGCGCCAGCCGGCCGCCTCGGCCGTCCCTGGGAAGCTCGCGAGGTCGATCGGATGCCAGCTGTTCTGGTAGACGGATCCCTCCCCGCCGTTCCGGGTCCTGGCCGTGTAGTCGAAGAGCACCAGCAGGCTTCGTTCGTCCGCGAGCCTCCTGAGCTGCTGGAGGCAGCGGAGCTGGTCCCGCCGTTCGAAGAGGTAGAGGACGTTGAACAGGTAGATGATCTGGAAGGCGCCATCGTAGTGGCGGGCGCAGCGAAGCGCGTCGAGGCAGCGGAACTCGAGTGAAGCGTACCTTGACTTGGCGTAGGCGATGGACGTCTCGTCGGTATCGAAGCCGTGGACAAAGCCGAACCCACGCTCGTAGAGGTACTGCGCGGTCCCGCCCCGGCCGCAGCCGACATCCAGCAGCCGCCGGCTGGGATCCTTGCCGAGGGGGTCGAAGACCAGCGCGACCGCCTCCGCCTCGCCGGCGTGGGCGAAGTCCCCGCCGCGGGCCAGTGAGGAGATCTCCTTGCCCTTCGCCGAGCTCATGCTCTTGTCCACGGAGGTCCTATCTCACGATCGGCTGGCCGGTCGGGTCGAAGAAGCGGCGATGGCTGTCGAACGCCGGGACGAGCTGGTCGAACCAGGTCGCCCCGGCGTCGAACTCGGCAAAGAACGGTCGCCCCACCAGCTCGGGGTTCCGTGCCTGGAGGTAGTGGAGCTGGAACACGTCGGTCCCGCCTATCTCGGTGATCCCATCGACGGCGACCTTGCCCGGCGTCGCCGACATCACCGGACCGCGGACCGTGCGACCCAGGCCCGAGATCCGGGAGTAGGCGGCACGGAAGATCGACAGGCATTCGGCCAGCGGCACCTCGAAGTACTCTCGGGGGCCGGTGTCGCGCTCGACGAACATGTAGTAGGGGACCGCGCCGAGGTCCAGGGCGGTCCGCCACAGCTCTGTCCAGAGCTCCGGACGATCGTTGATCCCGCGGATGAGCGGCGCCTGGACGTACACGGAGGCGCCGGTCGCGCGGATGCGGCGCACCGCCTCGCGGGCCGGTTCGGGCGCCAGCTCGCGCGGGTGCGAGTAGTGCGCCATGACCGCCAGCTGCCGGCCCGACGACACCACCCGCTCGAACAGCCGCGACACGTCGTCGGCGTCGGGATCATTCAGGAACCGGAAGGGCCAGTACGCAACCGCCTTGGTGCCGATGCGGACAGTCCGCACGGAGTCGATGGCCAGCAGCGGCGTGACGAACCGGGCGAGCACGTCGGTGCGCATGACCATCGGGTCGCCGCCCGTGATCAGGACGTCGGTCACCTCCGGGTGCCGCCGCAGGTACCCGGTCAGAACCTCCGGGTCGTTGCAGGAGAGCTTGAGGTCGGGCTCGCCGACGAACTGCGCCCACCGGAAGCAGTAGGTGCAGTAGGCATGGCAGATCTGCCCCGGAGCGGGGAAGAACAGGACCGTCTCGTGGTACTTGTGCTGGATGCCACCGAGGAGATGGCCCTCCACCTCCGGGACGTTCAGCGTCAGCTGGCCAGCTGGGTGGGGATTCAGGCGTCGCCGGATGTCGCGCGCCTCCGCGGCGATCACGGCCGGCAAGGCGTCGTCGCGGAGCAGCTTGACCATGCGTGCAAGCTCGTCGGGGCGGAGCATGTCGGGCGACGGAAATGTGAGACGGTAAATCGGGTCGTGCTCCAGATCGTCCCAGTCGATCAATTCGTTGACGACATAGGAGTTGGTGCGGAACGGCAGGACCGCAGCCACCGCCCGCATGGCGAGCAATCGCTCGTCTGTCTGGCCGCGGAGCTGCGGAATCCGATCGAGGCTTCGCGCGGTATAGGCCTCGTACGCGGGTTGCCCGTGGCTGTTGGCAGCCGGCACGGCCGCCCAGGCTTGTCGCGGAGGCATCTCATGCGGCTCCTCGGGAAGGGACTCGGGGTTGCACGGGGGCAGCCCCGCCGATTGGTCGGAGCCGCAGGCGGGCGCTGGCAACCAGGGCGCGGAGAGTGTAGCGAGTCGAAGCGCCGTGGCAAGCAGGCTCCGACCGGCCCCCACCAGGGATGTCCAGCGTCCCGCAAGCAGGCTGCAAGGCCTCTGTGCGATCTCAACCCGCTGTGCGCGTCCGGGCAGAACCATCGATGCCGGACTTGGCGCGTCATCCGGGCGGCCTTGTGGTCGTCGTGGTGGTCGTCGACATCGTGGTGCTCGTCACCGTGGTGGTGGTCGTCGCCGTGGTGGTGGTCGTCGCCGTGGTGGTGATGGTCGCAGCCTGGGTGGTTGTGCTCACTGCCGTGGTCGTGCTGGCTGTGGTGGTCGTCGGGTTGGAGGGCGGCTCACTGGCGGCGGCGCTCGACCCCGGGCTGGGGGACGGCTGCTCGGGAGCGGTCGGTGGTTCGGTCGTGGAAACCCCGCGGTGCGGCCGGGACAGTGCCGGACAGTCGACCTTGGGTGCCGGCCGACGGTCGTCGGCCAGCAGCGAGCTGCCATTGATCGCCGTCACGGCGGCGACGAGCACCCAGGCGATGACCTTCCCCACCGTTCGATAGGAATTCCTGAGATGCCGCGGGCCCAGCCTGACGACCAACGCGAACTCTCCAGACTCTGGATTCCAGGCGGCCTTGACGAATCGCTCAGGATTTTCGCTGCGATGACTGCGCTCACTGGTCTGCCGAGGCTTACCGAATAGCCTCACCCGAGTCATCCCCTCATGGCTGTGTCGAGTCGTGTGGCCAGTTTCTCGTGAGCATGTTGAATGGAGCCCGGGAAACGTCTCTCGAATTGCCCGGCCGGTTCTCCGGTCGCTGACCCTGAGGAGCGCCTCCGCCATTTGAGACGGGCACCTCGCGCGGAGCCTGGCGATCAGGCGCCGAGAGTTTAGCGACCGGAAGCCCCACGGCAAGCAGGCCCCCGCCGCCCCTACCAGGGCTGTCCAGCGTCCCGCAAGGAGGCTGCAAGGCCTCTGTGCGAAGTCGTCCAGCCGCTGTGCGCATTCGAGCCGGACCTTGCAACCCGGTTGGGGAACCTGGACGATATGGGCTCAACCAGCCGGAACCCATTGCAGGTATGAGGCCTCCAAGCTGGCCAGACCGTTGAGGAGCCGTATGCGATTCAGGATCCTCGGGCCGCTGGAGGCCGAACATCGCGGCGAGCTGCTGAATCTCGGAGGACCGCGGCAGCGGGCGGTGCTCGCATTCCTGCTGCTGTACGCCAACCAGCCGGTCCCGAGCGAGCGGCTGCTCGAGGCGCTCTGGGGGACCTCGTCCAAGGCCGCCCGCAACTCCCTGCAGAGCATCGTCTCCCGCCTGCGGCAGCTGCTGGCCGGCCGGGACCGCGACGGCGGCGTGAGCATCAGCTCCCGGAGAAGCACCTACCAGCTCACACTCGACCCCGACGACCTCGACTGCCTCCGGTTCGAGCGGCTCCTCCGGGAGGGGCGGGCGGCGCTCGACGAGCCCGGCGCCGACCCGGCGGCCGTCTCCACCACCCTGGAGGAGGCCATCGGCCTGTGGCGCGGGGATGTCCTGGCGGATCTCCGCGGCCAAGGTCTCGACGAGGGCGCGATCGTCCGGCTGGAGGGCCTCCGGCGCGCGGCCGTGGAGGCGAAGGCCAAGGCCGACCTCATGGCCGGCCGCGAGGCCGACGTGATCCGCGAGGTGCCGGCCGAGATCCCCAACGACCGGTTCAACGAGCGGCTGCGCGACTACCTCATGCGCGCCCTCTACCGTGCCGGCAGAGCCGCCGAGGCCGTCGACGTCTACCAGGACTTCCGGCAGCTCCTCGAGGACGAGCGGGGCATGCGGCCGAGCCGGGAGCTGCAGCAGCTGCACCAGGACATCCAGCGACAGCAGGTGCGGGACGACTACCGCCAGCGGGCGATCCGCGCCCAAGGGACGCCCGCCACCCCGCCGGGCGAGGCGCCTCCGCCTGCGGCCGAGATCTTCGTCGGGCGCGAGGCGGAGCTGGGGCGGCTGCGTGACGCGCTCACGGCCGCCCGCGCCGGGCAGGGACGGCTGGTCCTCATCGGCGGCGAGATGGGGATCGGCAAGAGCTACCTGGCCCGGCACCTCGCCGCCGAGGTCAAGCACGAGGGGCAGGACGTGCTCTGGGGCCGCGTCTGGGAGGAGGAGGGCGCGCCGGTCTACTGGCCCTGGTTGATGATCCTGCGCCAGCTGCTCGACAGCCATGATGTCGACTGGCTGCGGCAGCGGCTCGGAGCGGACGCCGCGGTGGTCGCCCAGGTCGTCCCCGAGGTGGCCGAGCGGCTCCCCGGGCTGCCGGAGCCCCCGAGGCTGGAGCCGACCCAGGACCGGTTCCGCCTGTTCGACTCGCTGACCAAGTTCCTCAAGCGAGCGGTCAGCGACCGGCCGCTGGTGCTGGTGCTCGACGACCTCCACCGCGCCGACGACTCGTCGCTGCTGCTCCTCCGTTTCCTCGCCCGCGATCTTGGCGACGCCCGCCTGCTGGTGGTCGCCACCTACCGCGACTCCCGCGCCGACCAGAGTGAAGAGTTCGTCCGCACGCTCGCCGAGCTGACCAGGGAACCGGTGACCAGCCGGCAGGTCCTGCGCGGCTTCGACACCCGCGAGGTGGCCCGCTTCGTGGAGCTGGCCGCCGGGATGACCATCCCCGACGCGTTCGCAGCCAGGCTTCACGCCCGGACCAGCGGCAACCCGCTGTTCCTCAAGGAGATCGTCCTGCCGCTCGCCGACGGTCGCGACCCGGCCGAGTTCGAACGCGGGCTCGACGACTTCGTCCCGCAGGGCGTGCAGGAGGCCGTGGAGCGGCGGCTGGCCTTCCTCCCCGACCACGCGCGGGACGTGCTCAACAAGGCCTCGGTCATCGGACAGCAGTTCACGTTGGAGGTCCTCGTCGAGGTCACCGGGCAACCCCACCCGGAGCTGCTCGCGCTGCTCGACCAGGTCATCGCGCTCGACTACGTGACCCCAGCGCCCGACCCCGGCGGCGACCGCTACCGCTTCGCCCACGTCCTCATCCGCGACGCGCTGTTCAGGAGGCTGCCTGCGGCCAGCAGGGCCGCGCTCCACCAGCGCGTCGGCGAGGCGCTGGAGAAGGTCTACGCCGACGACCTCGAGGCCCGGTACATCGAGCTCGCCCATCACTACACGAACGCAGCGGGGGAGACCGGCAGCCAGAAGTCGCTGGACTACCTCCAGCTCGCCGGCGAGCAGGCGGTCGCAAGGCTCGCCTACGCGGACGCCGTGCGGCTGTTCGAGGCGGCGTTGCAACACCCGACCAGCCGCTCCCGCCGCTGTGACCTGTTGCTGGCGCTCGCCGACGCGCAGATGCGGGCGGCGAGCGGGCAACGGGCCCGGAGCACCTTCATGCAGGCGGCCGACACCGCCAAGGCGCTCGGCGACCAGGCCCGGTTCGCGCAGGCGGCGCTGGGGTTCGCCGGGCAGCTCGCCGACTTCGGGCTGGTCAGTGAGCCGCTCATCGAGCTGCTGGAGGAAGCGCTCGACACCCTCGACGAGGACGCGCTGGCCCTGCGCGCCCGCGTCCTCGGCCGCCTTGCCGACGCGCTGTACTGGGTCGACCCGGAGCGGCGGCCGGGCGTGACGGAGGAACGGGCCAGGCTCAGCGCGGAAGGCGTGCGCCTGGCCCGCCGGGCCGGCGACCCCGACGCGCTGGCCGCGGCGCTACACGGCCGCTGGTACGCCACCTGGCGGCCCGACAACGCCGAGGAGCGCCGGACGATCGCCGCGGAGCTGCAACAGGTCGCCGATGGCGGCGGCAACTGGGAGCTGTCCCTGCTCGGCCGAATGTGGAGCGTGATCACCGCCCTCGAGCTCGGCGACGTGCAGACCGCCGACACCGAGATCGACGCCTACGCGGCCAAGGCGGAGTCGCTCAGGCAACGGTACCTGCTCGCCTGGCCGACGCTCTGGCGGGCGACGCGCGCCATGATGCAGGGCCGGTTCGCGGCGGCCGAGGAGCTGAACCGACAGGCGCTGGCGTTGAGCGAACGGGCGCCGGACGCCAAGCTGATCGAGAACGCCGCCACCCTGCAGCGGTGGTTCCTCGATGACGAGCGCGGCCGGCGCGAGGCGCTCGAGGACGGGCTCGAAGGCTTCATCGACCGGTTCCCAGGCTTTCCCTCCTGGCGACTCCCGCTGGCGCTGATGCGCCTGGCCGCCGGCGAGCCGGAGGCGGCCCGCGCCGAGCTGGAGCAGTTCGCGGCCAGCGGGTTCGGGCGGCTCCAGCGGGACGCCAACTGGTTGGCGACGATGACGCTGCTGGCGGAGATCTGCGCCGCGCTCGGCGAGGGGAGCCGGGCGCCGCTGCTCTACGAGCTGCTCGCCCCTACAGCGACCGCTGCGTCGTGATCGGCTATGCCGCTGTCTGCCGCAGCTCGGTCTCCCTCCAGCTCGGCCAGCTTGCCGCGCTGCTGGATCGCTGGGAAGCGGCCGAGCAGCACTTCTCGGCGGCCCTGACCGTCAACCGCCGGGTCGGCGCCCGCCCGGCGCTCGCGCACACCAAGTACCGCTACGCCCGTGCCCTGCTCGCGCGCGGCCGGGGAGACGACCGGGACCGGGCCGAGGGACTCCTCGAGGAGGGCCGCCAGGAGGCCGTCTCGCTGGGCATGAGCCACCTCCTCGAGGAGATCACCTCCGCGCTGGACACCGCCTACGCCCTTCGCTGAGCGCACTCACCGGTCGCCGAACGGGTCCTCGACGCCGTCCGGGGTGCCGATGCGGAACGCGTTCAGCACCGCCGCCAGCAGCGTATAGTAGCCGACCAGCAGCACCAGCTCGACCGTCCCGCGCTCGCCGAGCATGGCGGAGGCGCGCGCGTAGACCTCGTCGTCCACGCCGCCATCGGCGACGAGCTGCGACACGAACGCCCAGACGGTCCGCGACGTCTCCGTGCCCTCCGGCGGACGACCGGTCCGCAGCCGCTGCAGGTCGTCGTGTGGCAGCAGTCCCGACGACGCCGCGATCGCCGCGTGCGCGAACCACTCGTAGCTCGCGCGCCAGTGCGCGGCCACGGTGAGGACGGCGGTCTCGGCGACGTCTCGCGGGAGGGTGGAGTCGCGCCGCAGCGCCGTCCCGACCCGCTGGACCGCGTCCCCGATCGCCGGTGACCGGAGGAGGGCGTCGAACGGTCCGAGCAGCTCGCCGTCCCGGCCGACGACCGCGCCCACCTCGGCGAGCTGAGATCTGGCCGCCACCACCGACCGGTACACCGTCCGGGCCTCCGGGGGCATCGCCGCAGGGAGCAACGGAGCCAGGCGTGCGCTCATGACCGCCATCATGCGCCAGGCCGCCTCCCCGGGCTACGGGCACCACCGGCACCAGCCGCCACAGCCGAGGCCGTGGCAGTGCGCGCAGTAGCAGCGCGACCGGTGCCTGGCCGCCCAGGCCCCGGAGCGACGCCCGCGCCTGCTGGATCTCGCCGACATCGCATTCACCTCCAGGACCAGCGTCCCCGACCCCGCTTGCAGGCCACCGACGAGGAACTGCCCGCGGGCCTGCAACGCGGCAACGCCGCGCATGCACGCCGCTGAGCGGCCGCTGCAAGCCGGCCGTCAACGGCCTGCAAGTTGCACCCTGCATGCTTGCCATGGTGGCTGGTGGGGAGCCGGGCGCCGTGAGCGGCGGGAGGTGCGTGGCCGTGAGCAAGCACTGGACGAGCGAGCGAGTGTTCATCTGGCAACGGGTGAGCCCCTTCAAGGACTGCTTCGAGCTGTATGGGGGCGGTCGACCGCTCGCCAGGCTCACGATCGGGGGGCGGACGGTCATCAGCGCGCATCTGGAGACCACCGACGACCACCGGCTGGTGTTCACGGCGGAGGGGATCGGGGACCGGCGGATCAGGGTGGCGGACGCGATCAGCGACCGCGTGGTCGCCAACTTCGAGCGGCGCTGGTCGGGCCGGAGCGGCATCCTCCGGTTCGTCGACGGCGGCGGCGAGCTGGAGTGGCGCAGGGTCGGCTGGTGGCGGCCCGCCTACCTGTTCACCGACCGGTTCGGCAACCCGCTGCTCCGCTTCGACCCGGACGGTGCCGCCACCGGATACGGCCTCGGCACCGAGCTGGAGCCGCTGATCGGCTCCTGGCGTGACCTGGTGGTGTTGCTCTCCCTCGGCTGGTTCCTCCTGGTCGTCGCCGGCACCGCCGTCCAGCCGGCGCGGCGCCCCACGCGACTGACCTGGGACTGACCCGCCGCGCACCTTGGTCGTCGAGGCGTTGTCCAAACCCCCGGCGACAACGGATACTGCCGGCTTAGCAGGCATGCGCACACGTCCCCGTGTGCTCGACGAACTGAGGTGCGACCACCATGGCCGACGCGGCGACGCCCTGGCTCGACAACTACCCGCCTGGCGTCCCGGAGCACGTCGCGGTCCCCAAGGCCAGCCTGGCCGGCCTCCTCGACGACGCCGCCAGGGACTTCCCGCATGCGCCGGCCCTGCACTTCGAGGGCCGCACCATCTCCTACGCCCAGCTCTCCGAGCAGACCCGCCGCTTCGCCGGGGCGCTGGCCGGGCTCGGCGTCGGCAGGGGGACCCGCGTCGGGCTGATCCTGCCCAACTGCCCCCAGGCGGTGGTGGCCCTGTTCGGGGCGCTGCGGCTGGGCGCCACCGTGGTGCAGAACAACCCCCTGTACACCGAGCGCGAGCTCGGCCACCAGCTCGCCGACGCCGGGGCCGAGGTGGTGGTCTGCCTCGACCTGGTCTACGAGCGGGTCAAGGCGCTGCGCGGGCAGACCGCCATCCGCGAGGTGGTGGTGACCTCGGTCCTGGACGAGCTGCCGGCGGTCAAGCGGGCGCTCGCCCCCTACACCAAGCGGGGCAAGGCGGCCACCGCCAGCCTGGCCAAGGACGAGCCGGTGCGGCGCTGGCGCGAGCTGCTCGGCTCCGCCCCGCAGGGGCCCGACGCGCCGGCCGACGTCGACCCCGACCGCGACCTGGCGCTGCTCCAGTACACCGGCGGCACCACCGGCGTCTCCAAGGGGGTCATGCTGACCCACGCCAACCTGCGCGCCAACGTCGAGCAGGTACGGGCCTGGTTCCCCGACGCCGACCCGGGCCGCGAGATCATGATGGCGGTGCTGCCCTTCTTCCACGTCTACGGGCTCACCGTCTGCCTGCTGCTCGGCATCCGCCTCGGCGCCGCCCTGGTGCTGCTGCCCCGCTTCGACCTCGACGGCGTGCTGGCCGCGGTGGACCGCTACCGGCCGACCCTGTTCCCCGGCGTGCCCACGATGTACGTGGCCATCAACAACGCCGTCGAGAAGGGCGGCCACGACCTGTCGAGCATCAAGGCGTGCCTGTCGGGCGCGGCGCCCCTGCCCATGGAGGTGGCCGAGCGCTTCGAGCGCTTCTCCGGCGGGCGCCTGGTGGAGGGCTACGGCCTGTCCGAGTCCTCCCCGGTGGCGACCGCCAACCCGATCTACGGCAAGCGCAAGGCCGGCACCATCGGGATGCCGCTGCCCGACACCCTGGCGCGCGTCGCCGACCCCTCCGACCCCGACCGCACCATGCCCGTGGGCGAGCCGGGGGAGCTGGCCATCAGCGGCCCGCAGGTGATGCAGGGCTACTGGAACCGGCCGGACGAGTCGGCGCAGGTGCTGCGGGACGGCTGGCTGCTCACCGGCGACATGGCGGTGATGGACGACGAGGGCTACTTCGCCATCGTCGACCGCAAGAAGGACCTGATCATCGCCGGCGGCTACAACATCTACCCGCGCGAGGTCGAGGAGGTCCTCTACGAGCACCCCAAGGTCCTCGAGGTGGCCGTCGCCGGGGTGCCCGACGCCTACCGCGGCGAGGTGGTCAAGGCGTTCGTGGTCCTGCGCGAGGGCGAGCAGGCCACCGTCGACGAGATCCGCGAGTTCGCCAAGGCGCGGCTGGCCGCCTACAAGGTCCCGCGGGCGGTCGAGTTCCGCGACGAGCTGCCCAAGACGCTGATCGGCAAGGTCCTGCGCCGCGCCCTCGTCGAGGAGGAACGCGCCAAGGTCGAGGCGAAGGCCGAGGCCGGCGGTGAGTGACCTCCCCGGCCAGGGCCGCCGGATCCTGGTGATCGACAACTACGACTCGTTTGTGTTCAACCTGGTTCAGTACCTCGGTGAGCTGGGCGCGCGGACGGTCGTGTGGCGCAACGACGCCGGCACCGTCGGCGACGTGCGCGACCTCGACCCCGACGGGGTGCTGATCTCGCCCGGGCCGGGCCACCCGCGCGACGCCCGGCTGTCGGTGGACGTGGTCCGCGAGCTGGGGCCCACCCTGCCGGTCCTCGGCGTGTGCCTCGGCCACCAGGTGATCGGCCACGTCTACGGCGGCCGCGTCGGCGCCGCGCCCGAGCTGGTGCACGGCAAGACCTCGCAGGTGCTCCACCAGGGGCGCGGGGTGCTCGCCGGCCTGCCGGTGCCGTTCGCCGCCACCCGCTACCACTCGCTGGTGGTCGAGCGCGAGGGCCTGCCGCCCGTGCTGGAGGTCACCGGCGAGACCGCCGGCGGCCTGGTCATGGCCCTGCGCCACCGCCAGCACCCGGTCGAGGGCGTCCAGTTCCATCCCGAGTCGATCCTCACCGACGCCGGCCACCGGCTCCTCGGCAACTGGCTGGCGGGGCTCCGCACGGCCGCCGGCTCGGCCGCCTGACCCTACGGGCTGCTGGTCGTCGTCGCCCCCGCGGTGGTGGTGGTCGGTTGGGTGGTGGGCGTGGTGGTCGGTTGGGTGGTGGGCGTGGTGGTCGGTTGGGTGGTGGGCGTGGTGGTCGGCTGGGTGGTGGGCGCGGTGGTCGGCTCCGTGGTCGGGGGGGCGGGCG
>Ga0081538_10001908_pt1 | contig 20933 bp, 19 predicted proteins | sample TabmetS5T2R1_FD_71022 | JGI IMG/M metagenome (GOLD analysis project Ga0081538, IMG submission 71022) | Tabebuia heterophylla rhizosphere microbial communities from the University of Puerto Rico - S5T2R1 | ecosystem: Host-associated > Plants > Roots > Rhizosphere ...
TGGTCGAGGGTCGAAGCGCCCAGCCTGGGAGGTCCTGGCCGCCAGGCGCTCGAGTCGGTGGTCTGGACCGGCGACGTGGTGGTGGCCGGTGGCTACGCGAGCGACGGCAACGGCCAGGGCCAGGCGGTGATCTGGCGGTCGGCCGATGGCGCCAAGTGGTCCAACCCCTCGGCGCCCCTGGCGCTCGACAGTGACGGCCGGACGGCGGCGGCCGACTACAGCGTGACCAGCCTGTCCTTCGACGGCTCCGGGATCACCGCCAGCGGCGGCAACAACTGGCGCCCGCACATGTGGTGGTCCACGGACGGCGGCCAGTCGTGGAAGCTCCTGCCCAACCCGGTGCACGCAGGGCTGTTCGGCGACGGCGTGGCTCTGGTCGACTCCGCGGCGTCGGGATCGGTGCGCGTAGCCATCGGCGCCGAGCCGAGCGTCCTCTACATCGACTCGGGCAACCGCTGGCAGGACGCCTCCGGCGACGCCTTCCCTGCCGGTGGAACCCAGCCCTTCGCCACGTCGCTGGCGGTCGGGCCCAAGGCCACGGTGGCCGCGGGGTACCGACACAGCGCTCCCAAGGGGGCGACACGCGAGACCTTCGGGGGGCAGATCTGGCTCGACCGCGGCGCCAGTGGCTGGGAGGCCATCGACAGCAAGATGCTCGCCGCCGGTCAGCTCACCGACATCGTCCCGTTCAAGGGCGGATTCGTGGCGGTGGGCACCGAGGACTTCGGCGTCGCCGCGGGCCGCCAGTTCCTGGGCGACAGCCAACCCGACGGGCTGTTGTGGACGTCACCCGACGGCCGGAAGTGGACCCGCCTCGGTGCCGTGTTGTCGGAGGTGACCGAGGGCGATCTCGAGGTGATCGAGAACCCCGACGCCAACCAGGCGCCGGTCATCGCCGGCATCCTGGCGAGCCAGCCCCCCGAGACGATGGCTCCGGCGGGCGGCCCCGGCGTGCGATCGCTCGACGCCGCCGCGCCCATTGGCAACGGCTTCATCGCCGTGGGTGTCGCGTACGTGGCGGGCGACGCCGACCCCATCGTGGTCACGTCGCCTGACGGCAAGACGCTCAAGGGCGAGAACCCGGGGGCGGGGGGCGCCGGCACCCAGCGCTTGCGCGACGTCTGCGTCGCCAACGACACCGCCATCGCCGTCGGGACCTCGGGTGGGGCCCGGGGCTCCGACGTCCTCGTACGCCTCCGTGCCAAGGACGGCAAGTGGTCCGAGGTGACCCACGACGGCACGTTCGGCGGCGACGGCAACCAACAGGCCTACGGCTGCGCCGCCAGCGACGACGGCTTCATCGTCGTCGGCTCGGACGACCGCAGCGGCGACGCCGACGCCCGGGTGTGGACGTCGGAGGACGGACGTGAGTGGACCCGCACCGAGTCGGGCATGTTCGGTGGCGGCGGCGACCAATGGGCCAGCGCCGCGGCGGCGGTGCCCGGCGGCGGCTGGCTGATCGGCGGGACCGACACGGCGGTCGGCGACGGCGACGTGGCGCTGTGGCGCCTCGGGGACGACGGCGAGATCTCCCGCCGCGACCGCGGCGAGACCGAGCTCGGCGGCACGGGCAGGCAGTCGGTCACCAGCATCGTCATCGACGACGATCGGGTGCTCATCGCCGGCACCGACTACGGCCGCGCCGGCATCTGGGAGTCGGACACCATCGACCGCTAGGCCCGGGGTGTACGGGCCCCGAGGCTCCAGGCCCCTACGCGCTACCAGCCGCGCTCGGCAAGCTTGGTGTCGAGCTGGGCGATCTCCTGGCCCCGCATGGCCTCGCCCAGGCCGCGGCTCACCTTCGCCACGATCCCCGGATCGTCGTAGTGGGCGGTGGCCTCGACGATCGCCTTGGCCCGCCGCGCCGGGTCGTCGCTCTTGAAGATGCCCGAGCCAACGAAGTTGGCCTGGGCGCCGAGCTGCATGACCAGGGCGGCGTCGGCCGGGGTGGCGATGCCGCCGGCGCAGAACAGCGGCACCGGCAGCGTGCCGGTCTCGGCGATCTCCTGCACCAGCCCGACCGGCGCCCGCAGCTGCTTGGCCCAGTCGTAGGCCTCGGCCGAGTCCGCCTGGGTGATCTTCCGGATGTCGCCCAGGATCGAGCGCAGGTGGCGCACCGCCTCCACGATGTTGCCTGTGCCGGCCTCGCCCTTGGAGCGGATCATGGCCGCGCCCTCGCTGATCCGCCTGAGCGCCTCCCCCAGGCTGGTGGCGCCGCACACGAACGGCACCGTGAACGCCCACTTGTCGATGTGGTGGGCCTCATCGGCCGGGGTCAGCACCTCGGACTCGTCGACGTAGTCGACCCCCAGCGCCTGGAGGACCTGCGCCTCGACGAAATGGCCGATGCGGGCCTTGGCCATGACCGGGATCGTGACGCTGGCGATGATGCCCTCGACCAGCTCGGGGTCGCTCATCCGCGCCACCCCGCCGTCGCGCCGGATGTCGGCGGGCACCCGCTCGAGGGCCATGACCGCGACCGCCCCCGCGTCCTCGGCGATCTTGGCCTGCTCGGGCGTGACCACGTCCATGATCACGCCGCCCTTGAGCATCTCCGCCAAGCCGCGCTTGACGCGCACGGTGCCGGTGTCGTGGGCAGGAACGGGGGAACCTGCGGGTTCGCTCATGCGGTCAGTCTACGGGCGACCCAACCGCAGGTCCCCGGCCACTTACCGGTCCAATTCACCGAGTCCCCGACATTCTGGTTGTAGCTATGCGGCATATGACCGCACGACTACAACCAGTTCGCGGGTCAGAGCTCCCGAAGGAGGGCGATGCGTTCCTCGAGGGGCGGGTGGGTGTCGAAGAGGCGGTTGAGGCGAGACAACCGGCCCTCGCGCTGGGTCTGCGCGGCTGGTTGCTCGATCCACAGGTGGGCGGTGGCGTGGCTGGTGGCGTGCACCACGGTGGAGTCGTCACGCAGCTTCTCCAGGGCCGAGATCAACCCCGGTGGGTAGCGGGTCATCTCCACGCCCGACACGTCGGCCAGCGTCTCCCGGCGCCTGCTGATCGTCCGCTGCATCACGGTGGCGATGAAAGGCGACAGCAGCAGGAGAGCGAAGCCGGCCAAGGACAGGATCGCCAGGGGGCCCTGGTTGCCGCCGTGGTCGCGGTCGTAGTCGCCGTACGGGTTGCGACCCATCCCCCACCACAGCAGCCGGATGCCGAGGTCGGCGAGGAGGGCCACGATGCCGACCATCGTCACGGCCAGGGTCGACACGAGGATGTCGTAGTTCTTGACGTGCGACAGCTCGTGGGCGAGGACCCCCTCGAGCTCGATCCGGTTCATCTTCTCGAGCAGCCCGGTGGTGACCGCGACCGCGGCGTTGCGGGGATTGCGCCCGGTCGCGAACGCGTTGGGCGCCGGGTCGTCCACCACGTAGAGGCGGGGCTTGGGCAGGCCCGACGCGATGCACAGCCCCTCGACGATGTTGTGATAGCGGGCGAACTCCTCGACAGGGGCGGGGCGGGCCCGGCTCATGCGCAGAGCCACGGCGTCGGACTTCCAGTAGGCGAGGAAGCTGGTCCCCACGGCGATGACGACGGCGATCACGATGCCGACGGGTCCCCCGCTGATGAGGTACGAGAAGGCGACCGCCACCGCCGCGACCAGGATCACGAACCCGGCGATGAGCAGCCAGCTACGGCGCTTGTTGGACGCGACCTGGTCGTACACGAAGGACCGACTGTGAGCGACGGCGCTCAGAACTTGACCTGCGTCGGGCCGCGCGACTCGTCGTCGGCCTCGAAGTACTCGCGCTCGGAGAAGCGGAATGCGTTGGCGAGCACGTTGGAGGGGAAGCTCTGGATCTTGGTGTTATAGCGGTACACGGTGTCGTTGTAGAACTGGCGGGCGTAGGCGATGCGGCCCTCGGTGCCGGTCAGCTCCTCCTGGAGCTGGGCGAAGTTCTGGTTCGCCTTGAGGTCGGGGTAGGCCTCCGACAGGGCGAAGAGGGACTTGAGCGCCCCGGTGATCTGGTTCTCGGCCTCCGCCTGGTCGTGGGGACCGCTGGCGTTCATGCCGGCGTTGCGGGCCTCGATGACGGCGTCGAGCGTCTCGCGCTCGTGGGACGCGTAGCCCTTCACCGTCTCCACCAGGTTGGGGATGAGGTCGTAGCGCCGCTTGAGCTGCACGTCGATCTGCGCCCAGGCGTTCTCGATGCGATTGCGCAGCGAGACGAGCCCGTTGTAGCTGAACACGGCGTAGAGCCCGACGAGGACCACGATGACGAGGATGATGATCAGGGCGAGCACGGGCGCATCCTAGGCCGGGGTCATCGATCGCATGACGCAGCCGATGCGCGGTCCGAGTGTCCGCCCCGACCTCCTGGCGCAGTTTTGGTTGCTGGGCAGCCAATTCGGCGCCGGGAACCCGCCGGGTGCGCCGGAGTCGTCCGACCCGCCGGGAACTGGCGCCGAAGTCGCCGTTCAGGCGACCAGGCGCTGGTAGCGCTCGACGTACATCTCGGCCAGCCGGACCATGGAGAACGCCTGGGCTCGCAGCTCCGCGGCCCCGATGAGGTCGGCGCGCAGTCTGCTGTCGTCGAGTGCCCGCCACAGCGCGCGACCGAGGGCGTCGCTGTCCCCCGGCGGGGTCATGAGCGCATCCACCCCGGGGGTGACGACGTTGCAGTAGCCGTCGAGCTCCGACGCCACCACCACCGCTCCGGCGGCCATCGCCTCCAGCAGGACGATCCCGAACGACTCGCCGTGCAGGGACGGGGCGCAGAAGACGTCGGCGCCTCGCATGCGCGAGGCCACGTCGGCCTCGCTCAGCCGTCCCAGCCATTCGATGCGGGGGTCGCCGCCATACGCGGCCCGGAGCGCCTTGGTCTGGGGGCCGGTACCCCCGACCCAGACGCGCACCTCGGGGGGCAGCAGCCGCAGCGCGTCGAGAAGCACCGCCAGGCCCTTGCGGTCCTCGTGCCGGCCTACGAAGAAGATCGTCGGACCGGTGGTGGGCGTTGGCGTCGCCTTGGCGAACCGCTCGACCTCGATTCCGTTGAACAACAACTCGTACTCCCCACCAAGCGCTCTGTGGGCCGTGGCCATGGCGTCCTTCGACACGGCGCAGCGCAGGTCGAGGCGACGTGCCAGCCAGCGCACCCCCGGAACGGCGTAGGCCGCGCTGTCCCCCGCACGGTGGAAGGTGCCGACGATCGGCGCGTTGCGGAACAGCAGCGCCGTCATCGTCGGGCCCGGGACACACGGCTCGTGCAGGTGGATCACCTCGAAGGCCTCGTCCCGCAGGGCCCGGATGGTCCGCAGCTGGGCGGCGGGGTCGGGTGCCAGCGGCGCCACCGACCCGTTGGAGGCGGTCGGCACGCTCTTGCCGAGCGGCGTCACGCCGCCGTCGGGCGGCGGGCCGTCGCACGGCGCCAGGACCCGCACGTCCTCGCCCAGGCCCCGCAGCGTGCGAGCCAGGCCCAGCACCTGGGCCTGGACGCCACCGGGCACCGTGAGGCTGTAAGGGCAGACGAGCCCGATGCGCACGCCGTCAGGCTAGGTGGGCGACGGGCAGCGGGCGAACGGACGGCACGCGTTCACAGCTTCACCCGGCGGGCGCCCGGACGGTCGCTGGGCCAGTTGGGCTGGAGCAGGTGCCATTGCTCGGGGGCGCGGCGGATCAGCCCCTCGAGCTCGTGCGCCATCGCCTGGGTGATGCGGGTGACGTCGTCGCGGAAGGATTTCCGGCGCTCCGCCACGATCGGCGGGCGCAGGATCGCGTGGTGGTGTCCCCCACCCTGGTCGTAGACGCCCGTGGGGATCAGCGGGGCCCCCGTCCGCAGGGCCAACACGGCCGGGCCGGAGGGCAGGGTCGTCGTCTCCCCGAAGAAGGTGACCTCGGCGCCGCCGCCGCCGATGTCGCGGTCGCACAGCAGGGCGATCACGTGGGCCTGCTTGATGGCCTTGACGATCGAGCGCGCAGCGTCCGGACCGAGGGGCACGATCTCCATGCCGATGCGCTGGCGGAACTCGACGAACCAGTCGAACAGAGCCGGGGGTTCCACGCGCTCGACGACCGCAGTCACCGGGACCTTGCGGACCCGCGTGAGCCAGTAGGCACACCACTCCCAGCTCCCGAGGTGCGGCAGCACCAGCATGGGACCGACACCGCGCGCCAACGACTCCTCCACGTGCTCGAAGCCCTCGCGGGTGAGGCCCCGGTCGAGCTCCTCGGCGCCGATGGTCGGGAGCCGGAACGACTCGCCGTAGTAGCGGCCGTAGGAGCGGAAGACCTCTCGCACACGGCGTTGCAGCTCCGCGCCGCCCAGGCCGGGGTCGACGCGGCGCTGGTGCCGCTCGACCATGGCGCGCTGGTCGCCCGGCCGCAACGCCGCCAACCCGGCCACGCCCGGTGCGAGGACGTCGATCACCGAACCGGGCAGGACCTGGGCGATCGCGTAGGCGCCTCGATATGCGGGGGTGACGACGTCCATCACGGCGAATCGGGTGGGGTCGGTGCCGGTGTCAGGCGAACCCGTTGCTCGACCGATGTCCTGCTCAGCGACGACGGCGGTGTCCGACCGCCTGACGACGCCACGTCCGCTGCGTCGAACGGGCGACGCGGCGGGCGCGCCAGCGCACGGCCAGCGGCTGGACCTGCGGCGCCGACGCCTGGCGCCAGACCCGCTCGAACCGCTGCCCGGCCGTGATCAGCGTCAGGACCAGCATCACCCAGAGCACCGGCACCAGCAGCGACTCGAACAACAGGCCGAACCCGAGCACGATGAGCCGCTCGGCCCGTTCCATGAGGCCGCCGCGGGCGTCGAAGCCGAGCGACTCGGCCTTGGCCCGTTCGTAGGAGATCAGCAGGGAGGCCGCCAGCACGGCGAGGGGCAGAACCGAAACCCGTCCGGGCTGGGTGGACGCCAGGTACCAGGCGACACCGCCGAGCAGCAGCGCGTCGCTGATGCGATCGATCACCGAGTCGAAGAACGCCCCCCTCGGCGACGCAGTGCCGGACGCCTTGGCGACGGCGCCGTCGAGCACGTCGGGGATGGCGGTGAGGATGAGCAGGACCAGGCCGGCCCGGAGCCAACCCTGCGCGATCGTGAGCGACGCCGCCGTCGCCATGGCCAGCCCCGTGAGCGTCAGGTGGTTGGCCGTGATCCCGGTGCGCCTGATCTGGGCACCGATGGGTCGCAGGCCGTTTTCGAAGGTGCTCCGCCAGCGTCCGTCGAACATCGTGTCTCCCGTTTGGGCACGCGCCACTGCGTGCGGAATCAGGCTAACGCCGCGTGCCCGCCGGCAGCGACCACCCGGGCACGGCCGGCGAGACGCCACGATGACCTCTTTGGGGGTCCGCTAGCCTCGCCCTCACGGCGCTCATGTCTCGTGGACACAGGGGGTCCTGGTGAAGCGGTACGCGACCGATCACATTCGCAACGTCGCACTTGTGGGCCATGGCGGCTCGGGCAAGACCAGCCTGGCCGAGGCGCTGCTCCACCGCTCCGGCGCCATCAACCGCCTCGGACGTGTCGAGGACGGCACCACGGTGTCGGACTACGACCCCGAGGAGCAGCGCCGCACGATCTCGCTGTCGCTGTCGCTGGCACCCTTCGAATGGCGCGACCACAAGATCAACCTCATCGACACGCCGGGCTACGCCGACTTCATCGGCGACGTCGCGGCGGCGCTGCGGGTGGCCGACCTGGCGGTCTTCGTGGTGAGCGCCGTCGACGGCGTCGAGGTCCAGACCGAGGTGGTGTGGAAGATGGCCGCCGACATGGGCCTGCCCCGCATGGTGTTCATGAACAAGCTCGATCGGGAGCGGTCCAGCTTCGATGCCACCCTGAACCAGCTGCGGGATCGGCTGGGCGCCGGCATCGCCCCCCTCGAGCTGCCGATAGGCGAGGAGGCGAACTTCCGGGGCATCGCCGACCTGCTCACCGACACCGCCCACATCTACGAAGGGGGTCGCCCCCGCACCGAGGCGATCCCGGAGGACATGGAGGCCCGCGAGCACGAGGTCCGCGACAACCTCGTCGAGGGCATCGTCGTCGCCGACGACGACATGCTCGAGCGCTACCTCGATGGCGACGTGCCCGGCGTCGAGGATCTCGAGCGCACCCTGCACGATGGCATCGCGACGGCCACGGTGTTCCCGGTGGTGGTCGGCTCGGCGACCCGCGAGATCGGCATCGACCGCCTGGCGGACTTCCTGGTCGAGATCGGCCCCTCACCGCTCGACCGACCCACGTCGGTCATCGCCGGGGACAGCGACGTCGAGGTCGCGGCCGACGCCACCGGCGATCCGTTGGCGATCGTGTTCAAGACCATCGCCGACCCCTATGTGGGTCAGGTGAGCCTGTTCAAGGTCCTGTCGGGGACCCTCCGGCCCGACGACCATTTGACCAACAGCCGTACCGGCGGCGACGAGCGACTCCACGGCCTGCTGACGGTCCGGGGCAAGGAGCAGGAGACGGCCAGTGAGCTGGTCGCCGGCGAGATCGGCGCGGTCGCCAAGCTGACGGGGACCATGACCGGCGACACGCTCGCCCCCCGGGGCAAGCCGGTCGTCGTGCGCCAGATCGAGCAACCGGAGCCGAACCTGGCGGTGGCGGTCGTGCCGAAGACCCAGGCCGACGAGGACAAGCTGGCCCCCGCCCTCCACCGCCTCCAGGAGGAGGATCCCGCGCTGGTGGTCGAGCGCATCGACGAGACGCACCAGACGCTCCTCAAGGGCACCGGCGAGACGCACCTCCAGATCACCATGGAGAAGCTGACCCGCAAGTTCGGCGCCAACGTCGAGACCGAGCCGGTGCGGGTCCCCTACCGAGAGACGATCACCGGGGCGGCCAAGGGCGTCGAGGGGCGTCACAAGAAGCAGACGGGGGGCCACGGGCAGTTCGGGGTCTGTGTCATCGACGTCGAGCCCCTGCCGCGGGGCGCCGGCTTCGAGTTCGAGAACCACATCGTGGGCGGCGCCATATCCCGGGGCTACATCCCGGCGGTCCAGAAGGGCATCGAGGAGACCATGCGGTCGGGTGGGGTGCACGGCTATCCGGTCGTCGATGTGAAGGTGACCCTCATCGACGGCAAGGAGCACTCGGTCGACAGCTCCGAGATGGCGTTCAAGGTCGCAGGGCGCCTGGCATTCCGCGCCGCCCTCGCACAGGCCGACGCTGTGATCCTCGAGCCGATCAGCCGGCTGGAGGTCACCGTGCCGGTCGACCTGCAGGGCGACGTCATGGGCGACCTCAACGCCCGGCGCGGCCGGGTGCAGGGCACCGAGGCCGAGGGCGACGGCACCCAGACGGTGATCGCCCTGGTGCCGACGTCCGAGATCCAGCGGTACGCCATCGAGCTGCGTTCGCTGACCGGCGGCCGCGGTCGGTTCCGGGCCGCGCACGATCACTACGACGTGCTGCCCGGCCACCTGCTGGGCTCCGTCAGGCGCGAGGTGGGCGAGGAGTCCTGACGCGGCGCCGGGCCGTCGGGGCGCGCCGGAGGGGGTGAGCCTTCATGGGCATGGAGCGATGCGATGAATGCGGCTTCGATCCCGCGGAGCTGCGTCCCCGGAACTTGCCGGTCGCCATCCGGTCCTACGGTCGGCGCTACCGGGCGCCGCTGACGCGGGGCCTGGCGGACGAGGACCTCGACGAGATCGTGCGTCGGGCGCCCTCGGCCGACGTCTGGTCGGCGATCGAGTACAGCGCGCACGTCCGGGACATCTTCCGCGTCTTCGACGACCGGGTCCGCTGTGCGTTGGCCGACACCGAGCCCGCGGAGACGGTGGTCGACTGGGAGGGGAAGGTGGCGGCCGCCTCGCCGACGCTCGACCGCGAGGAGCTCGCCGACGACCTCGACGATGCCGCCGACACGTTCGCCACGGTGTTGGCGGAGCTCGCCGACGACGAGTGGCGGCTACCGACGATCACCGGCCGAGGCAACCCGGCGACGATCGCCGAGGTCGCGGTCATCGCCGTGCACGAGGGCAGCCACCACCTGCTCGACGTGGGGCGCGTCCTGCGCTCCGCACGGGGACGCTGAGCGCGGAGATCCCGGACCGGGTCCGACCCTCAGGTCAGGCGGGGAGGACGTCCTCGATGGCCGCCACCACCTCGTCGGCCGTGGGCTCCACCAGGGGGCTGAAGCGGGCGACGACCTTGCCACCGGGCGCCACCACGAACTTCTCGAAGTTCCAGCGGATGTCACCGGTGTGGCCGTCGGCGGCGTCGGGCACGTCCACCAGCTGCTGGTAGAGCGGGTGGCGGCCCTCGCCGTTGACCTCGATCTTCTCGGTCAGCGGGAAGGTGACGCCGTAGTTCGTGGAGCAGAACGTGGCGATCTCCTCGGGCGCGCCCGGCTCCTGGGCGCCGAACTGGTTGCACGGCACGCCCAGCACGGTGAAGCCGCGGTCGACGAACCGCTCGTGGATCTCCTCCAGCCCCGTGTACTGCGGCGTCAGCCCGCACTGGGACGCCACGTTCACGAGCAGGATGGCCCCGTCCTCGTAATCGTGGAGGTCGGTGGGGCGGCCATCCAGGGAACTGATGCTCACGTCGTAGATCGACCGCGCTTCCCGCTCCTGCCCTTCGGCCGCGCCGCTAGGGCTATCGACGCGCTGCTTCCCGCTCCCACGGCCGCTCGGGCCGGTGTCGCTCTCTGGTCCTTCGGAACGCTCGCTCATGCGGGCAAGCTACCGGCCGGGCACCCCGGTTACCGGGCTGGGCGTGTCCGGACTCGCGGACACGTCACTACCGACGCGCAATGCGATGCCGACGCCGGCCAGGATGACCAGTCCCCCGAGCACCTGCGCTGGGCTCAGCGCCTGCTCCAGCCAGGCCCACGCCACGACGCTGGCCACGACCGGCTCGAGCATGCCCACGGCACCGACCGTCGTCGCCGACAGGTGTGCGAGCGCCGCCAGGTCGAGGAGGTACGGCAACAGCGTCCCGAGCACGATCACCGCGCCGAGCGCCAACCACACGGGCACGTCCGTGCCGTCGAGCCGCCCGCCGAGCGAGGTCGCCTCGGTCATGACCGCACCGTCGACGCGCCACAGCGGCTCCAGCGGCACCCAGAACAGGCTGGCGAACGCGAACGTCCAGAACGCCGTCGCCAGGGGGTCGGTCGTCCCCGACGAGTGGCGACCCACGAGCAGGAAGGTGGCCAGGCAGGCGGCCGCGGCCACGCCCGCGGCCAGGCCGACCGCGTCGAGCCGGGCGTCCGTCCACACCTCGGCCACCAGGGCGAGCCCGGCCAGCGACAGGGCCAGCGCAACCCACACGCCGCCGCCGACCTGCTGGCGCTGGACCACCCGGGCGTAGACCGCCACGAGGACCGGGCCGGTGAACTCGAGGAGGATGGCGATGCCCACGGGCAGGCGGTCGATCGCCTCGAAGTAGAACCACTGGATGAGCGCCGCGCCGGCCACGCCGAGCACCGCCAGGTGGGGCAGGCTGGCCCGCGGCACGCGCAGGCGGGGCAACGAGCCCAGTGCGGCCAGCACCGCGAACAGCCCGACGGCGGCGCCCGTGCAGCGCAGCGCGGCCAGCTGGCGGGGGGCGATCCCGGCGTCGAGCACCGCCTTGGAGATGCTGGCGTTGGCACCGAACAGCCCCGCGGCCACGATCACCTGCACGTAGCCCCGCGCCGCGTGCGAGCGCGTGACCCGCATCGGGGCGGAGGGCTCCGTCGCCGGGATCGTCATTCGGCCAGGCTGGCAAGGTTCGACGCGCTAGAACCAGCGAAATGGACCTGTCACAGCTCTCCCCGTCCGACGCCGTCGTCGCGCTGCACAGTCTCCAGCGGCGCTACCGGGGGCTCTTCGCCGGCCTGAGCGATGACGAGTCGCCCGACGACCTCGCGCACCGCCGGGCCGGGGACTGGTCGGCCGCCGACCACGCCGTCGCCGCCGCCCGGTTCATCGCCGGTGCCAACCGGGCCCTGGCCAGGATCCTCACCGCCGATTCGCCGACGGTCCCCGTTGCCGACGTCGACCCGACGGCGTCGTCGAGCGCCAACGCTCCCCCGGGCCCGGTGGACGTCTTGGTGGCGGAGCTGGGGGCCGAGGCCAACGCGATGGCCGACCGCATCGAACACGTGCCGGGTGGGGACTGGACGCGCACCGCCGTGGTCGACGATGGCTCCCGCCGCACGGTCACGGCGCTCGACGTCGCACGGGCTGCGGTCGATGCCGGCGTCACCCACCTGCGTGAGGCCGAGAAGGTGCTGGCGACGGTCCGCGGGCGCCCCATCGATCCCGACTGAGTGCACCGGTGCAGAGGCGCTGGCACGTCACCCCGCGGCCAGTCCTCGACCGATCGGACAACGATGCATCCGCAGCGGCGCCGGCTGCGTACTCCACGTGAGCGGCCGGTCCCCGCAGCGTTCCTGTGAGCTCGGGGATCGACCGCTCGCGGGGGCTAATCGAAACTCACCGCTCTCTGTGGACTTGGACGGGGCCCGCGACCACAATCGGTGGCGGAAACCGTTGAGCGGGAGGATCGGGCATGAAGTTCGTGCTGTCCTACAAGGAACGGGCCGGCGGATCCGTTGCCGAGCGCGTCGCAGGTGGTGAGGCAGCTCAGAAGCTGCTGGCGAACTGGTCGCCGAGCGACGCGGCGACCATCCACCAGTGGGTCCAGCGCTGCGACGGGACCGGCGGCTTCGCCGTGATCGAGACCGACGACTCGGCCGAGCTGTTCAGCGACCTGGCGGTGTGGGGAGCGTGGCTCGAGTTCGAGGTCGTGCCGGTCCTGGACATCGCCGACGCCACCTCCCTCACACAGGACGCGCTGCAGAAGGCACGCTCGGTCCTCTAGGGGTCACCCTGCCGTTCGGTCGGCAGGCGCTACCGGCCAGCGTCAGCCAGGTCGACCGCGTCCCTGGTCGGCCACATCGGCGACGCCGCGCTCACGACGTTCGAACTCGGTCCGAGTGAGCTGTGCCCTCGCCGCGGCATCCTCGCCCGTGCCCAGCCACAGGCCCCGCACGATGATGTACGCGAGCGATCCCAGCAACGGGAACAGGATCAGCGCCACCAGCCAACCCGCCTTGGCCCAGCCCGAGAGCTCGCGGTTGCGGAACAGGTCCCGCACCACGACGATGAACACCCAGACGATCGCGGCCAGCATGAACAGGAACAGCGTCGTCCAGATCAGCTGACCAACCCCGACGTCGGCAACGACCATCGTGTCCCCCTCCGACACGGCTCCGTTCGTGTCCTGCGCTCGCATTCGACGCGATCATCGTCACCAACGCTCCACCCGGTTGGGGTGAGTTCTACTGCGCCATACTCGGTTGATGGAGCATGCGGGGATACTGGCGCACAGCGTCGAGGGGGCGGCTCTGTGCCTGCGCGCGTTCGCGGCCGAGGGCTTTCGCGAGCTCGGCCCGCACGCGCATCCCGACGTCACCCTGGACTGCATCGCGCTGGCGGAAAGCATGCCGGCGTGGGAGTCCGGGGACTACGAGGGTGTCCGCGCGATCCTGGCGCGCAGCGCGGCCGCGCTCGCAGCGGCCGGAGCAACGTTCTTCGCCTGCCCCGACAACTCCGCGCACGTGGCGCTGGAGCAGCCGGGTGACCCGCTGCCGCTGCCGGGCGTGCACATCGCCGCCGAGGTCGCAGAGTCCGCCGCCCGTGAGCGGCGCCGCCGGGTCGGGATCCTCGGCACCCGGTTCACGATGGACGGATGGATCTACCCTCGCGAGCTCGCCGACCGGGGCATCGAGCATCAGGTGCCGGCGGAGGACGACCGGGAGATCGTCGACCGCATCATCTTCGACGAACTGGTCAACGGAGTCTTCACCGACAGCTCGCGGCGCGCCTACGTGCGGGTCATCGAGCGCTTCCAGCAAGACGGCTGCGACGCCGTTGCATTGGTGTGCACCGAGATTCCGTTACTGGTCGGAGCGGATGCCTCGCCGCTACCGGTCCTGGACTCCACCCGGTTGCTCGCGCGCGCCGCGTTCCAAGTCGCGACCGGACGGCGGCCGATGCCGACCTGGCGCGGCGGCCCGCCGCCCGTCTGACACAGACCTTCGAGCTGCGACCAGTCCTCGGGCTGGGCCCATGCCCGCCTCCTCGACGATCCCGGACAGTGAGGCGTATGCATCCGCGGCTGTTCGGGTAGCGACCCGTCAGGGGAGGATGGTCCCCTGGTCTGCCTTTCCGCCGCTACCAGGGGACCGTCTCGCGTTGGGGGCCCGCAGCGGCGCGGAGCCGGTCTTCGTGGCGTCCCGCTGCGATGAATGGCCCGCAGGCGGGTCGGGTACGCCACGGATTCGGCGGTCCCCCGGTGGGGCGGTCCCGGGGGACCGTCGCTCGCGCCGCAGCTCCGCAGCCAGCGAGCCGGCGGCCCGCCGGATGGCTTCCTCCCCCACCGGCGGGCCGCTTTCGCGTGGCCACCCCGCGTCGTACAGTCGGCGTCGCGGCCCGGTCGGGGCGCCCGTATGCCCGCCCGTCCCGGCCGGGCGCCCACGCCAGCCCGCCACGGCAAGGCCCAACAGTTGGTCGTGGGGGCGTGCGGGGCCATGGGCCGACGTAGTGGATCGCGTGCCCTTGTCCCATGCCCCAGCGATTTCGGTAGCGGTGGGTTTCAGCGCTACCCACCGTCGGGCGACAGCCGCCTGGTTCGACCGCCTCGTGCCACTGCCCCGGTGCGAGGCGGTCGTGCGTCAGCGGTCGCGTGGTAGACCCTCGGGACGGCGGACAGAGGGGACTAGGGATGGCGCGGCGTAAGGCAGATCGTCCGGCAGAACGAAGCGAGCGGGGAGCTGAAACGGCCGCGGTCGCCGCCTACCTGACGGCGCTCCGGGCACTGAAGGTGCCGGCGACCAGCCGGGCCGCCCTCGTGAGCGGCGTGCCCGCAGCGTTGTATCGCAAATGCGTACTAATCCGGGGGTCGCCACCGTCAGGTCCAGAGGTAGGTGTCGATTCCGCCCGAGATTGTGCGGTCGCGGTAGCGGTGCGCCCGTGCACTTGCGTGACTATGTGTGGCGACCTGCGGAATTGCCCGAATCGAGCTGCGACCAGTCCTCGGGATTGTCCTCGACGAAGTGCTCGATCACCTCGCCATCGTGGCCGTCCACTAGGACGAGCCCCCGCTTGGCCGGCGGGTTCTCGTCCGAGTACAGCAGGATGCGCCAGGTCGGGCGGCTGAGCAGGCCACGCCATCCCATCTGGGCCGATGCGTGGCCCACCGGGAACCCGACGGTGCGCGAGGCCGCCACCAGGGCGTCCTGCTCGTCGACGTCCAGGCTCCACGCCGTGGCCAGCTGGTAGGCGCCGGCGACCGCCAACAGGGCTCCGGCGAACAGGAAGCCGCCGTTGACGTAGGGCGAGTCGTCGACCAGCAGCCACACCACCACGCAGGCGGCGGCCGTCGCCAGGTAGAGGTACCCGGGGATGCGGCGCCGGTTGTTGTCGGGGAACAGGTACGGTCCGACGTAGCCCGCGGCATGCAGATCGTCGGGCAGCTCGTCGACGACGTCCTCGTCGCGATCGGATCGGGCCTCCTCGGGCACGGCCGAAATGAAATCACTCGGCGCCGGGCGCCGGCCAGGCGGCGCGCAGCTTGCGCCAGGTGTCTCCCAGGGCTTCGGGTAAGACCCGGACCTCCGCCACCGCGGTCATGAAGTTGGAGTCGGCGTTCCAACGGGGCAGCACGTGGACGTGCATGTGCGACGGGATCCCGGCTCCCGCCGCCTCGCCCAGGTTCAGCCCCACGTTGACCCCGTGCGGCGAGTAGGCGGCCTTGATCGCCACCACCGCATCCCGCACCGCGGCCCACAGCTCGGCCGACTCATCCGGGGTCAGGTCCTCGAGCTCGCCCACCTCCCGGTAGGGCATCACCAGCACATGCCCGCAGGTGTAGGGGTAGGCGTTGAGGATCGCGAAGACGCTCTCGCCCCGCCACACGACGTGCGTGTCCTCGTCCGGCAGGCCCGACGCCAGGATGCGGCTGAAGAGCGACCCGCCCGCCGGCTCCCCGTTCCCGGCGACCGCCACGTACGACGATCGCCATCCGGCCCACAACCGGTCCATGGCCTGTGACCCGGGCTCCCGCCCCCCGGCGCCGGTCACGTGTGGGCGGCGATCTCGTCGCGCAACCGCTCGACGAACGTCGTCACCGGCAGGTCGCGCTCGACCTCACCGCCGCGGGGGTTGTCGCCGATCGTGTCGTTGGCCACGTCGTCGTCGCCCACCACCACGACATGGGGCACCTTGTCGAGCTTGGCCTTGCGGATCCGTGCCCCGAGCGGCTCGTCGGCGTCGGTCAGGTCGACCCGGAAGCCCTCGCCACGCAGCCGTTCCGCCAGCGACTCGGCGTGCGCCTGGTGGTCGGACCGCACCGGAAGCACCTGCACCTGCACAGGCGCCAACCAGGCCGGCAGCGCACCCGCCGTGTGCTCGAGGAGCACGCCGAAGAACCGGTCGAAGGAGCCGAACAGGGCGCGGTGGATCATGTGGGGCCGGTGGCGCTGGTTGTCGGCGCCGACGTACTCGATGCCGAACCGCCCCGGCTCCTGGAAGTCGACCTGCAGTGTCGAGAGCTGCCAGCGGCGCCCGATGGCGTCGCGCACGTGCACGTCGATCTTCGGGGCGTAGAAGGCCCCCTCCCCCTCCGCCACCACGTAGGGGATGCCGGCGGCCTCGATGGCCTGGCGCAGGGCCACCTCGGCCTCGTCCCAGTCGGCGATCTCGCCGACGAACTCGTCGGGCCGGGTCGAGAGCTCGGCCTCGAACTCGTCGAACCCGAAGTCGCGCAGCAGCTTCAGCACGAACGCCAGCAGGCTGCGCAGCTCGTCCACGAGCTGCTCGGAGGTGCAGAAGATGTGCGCATCGTCCTGCGTGAACCCCCGCACCCGCAGCAGCCCGTGCACCACGCCCGACTTCTCGTACCGGTAGACGGTGCCGAACTCGAAGAGCCGCAGCGGCAGCTCGCGATAGGAGCGCTGCCGCGACGCGTAGATGAGCACGTGCATGGGGCAGTTCATCGGCTTGGGGTAGTACTTGTGCCCCTCGTCGAGCTCCATCGGCGGGTACATGCTGTCGGCGTACCAGTCGAGGTGGCCGCTGGTCTCGAACAGCTCGGCCTTGGCGATGTGCGGGGTGAACACAAAGTCATAGCCGGCGCGCTCGTGCTCGGCGCGGCTGTAGTCCTCCATGAGCTTGCGGACCAGGCCGCCCTTGGGGTGGTACACGGGCAGGCCGCTGCCGATCTCCGGCGGGAAGTGGAACAGGTCGAGCTCGGCGCCGAGCTTGCGATGGTCGCGCTTCGCCGCCTCCTCGAGCTGGTGGAGGTGCGCTTCCAGGGCCTTGCGGCTGTCCCAGGCGGTGCCGTAGATGCGCTGCAGTTGCGGGTTGTGCTCGTCGCCACGCCAGTAGGCGCCAGCCACCCGCATGAGCTTGAAGTGCCCGAGATGCCGCCCGGTGTCCTCGACGTGCGGCCCCCGGCACAGGTCGATGAAGCCCGGCCGGCCGCGAAACGGCGGATGCTCCTTGGGCTTGGCCGGCGGGTTCTCGTAGGTGCGTGCGGCCCCGGCCCCGCTCGTCGCCGACATCGGATCGGTCGAGGCGTCGGCGATGATCTCCAACTTCAGGGGATGGTCGGCGAACACCCGGCGGGCGTCGTCGGCCGGGATCTCGTCGCGGAGGAACGCCTGCCGCTCGTCGATGATCTCGCGCATGCGCGTGTCGATGCGCTCGAGGTCCTCGGGTGTGAAGGTGGCGCCGTCGGGCAGCAGGAAGTCGTAGTAGAAGCCGTCCTCGACCGGCGGGCCGATGCCGAAGGTGGCGTCCGGGAACAGATCGAGGACCGCTTGGGCCAACACGTGGGCCGTCGAGTGGCGGATCGTGTAGAGGCCGCGCGGGCTGTCGGCCGTGATGATGGCGACACGGTCGCCGTCGTGGAGCTCGGCGGAAAGGTCGCGCTCCTCGCCGTTGATGTCGGCGATCACGGCGGCCTTGGCCAGTCCCGACCCGATGTCGCGGGCGAGATCGGCCGCGGTGGTGCCCGACGGCAGCGCGCGCGTCGATCCATCGGGCAGCGTGATCTCGATCTCGGCCATCCTTGCCGAGGTTACCGACCCCCGCTGGCGGCCCCCGAAAGCGTCTGGGCGACGCCCACGGGCTGGCGTTCTCCATCCTCGCCGCCGCCGTTGCCCCCGGTGGCCAGGGCGACGGGCGGCTGCGACGGCAGCGCATCGGGCTTCCGGGTGGCGTACTCGTCCACGTACTCCTGGCCCGACAGCTCGCGGATCTCGAACATCAGCTCGTCGGTGAGCTCGCGCAGGATCAGATGGTCGTCGCAGCGGTCGCGGTAACGGCCGACGTCGATCGGCCGCCCGATGCGGATGACGCACGGCCGGAACGGGTTGGGGACGTTCTGGCCGGGGGGCTGTATCTCTCGGGTCCCCAGGAGGCCGACCGGAACCAGCGGCGCTCCGGTCCGCAGCGCGAGCCGGGCCGGGCCCGTGTGGCCCCGGTGCAGGCGGCCGTCGCGACTGCGGGTCCCCTCGGGGTAGATGCCGAACAGCTCGCCGCCCTCGAGGACCCCCGCGGCGGTATCGAGCGCCTTGCGGCTGGAATCGCCGCCCGAGCGGTCGATGGGGATCATGCCCAGGGCCGGGAACAGGTGCTTGGTCTTCCAGTTGTCGAGGTACTCGGCCTTGCCGACGAACGTGATCCGGCGCGGCAGCACCGACGGCAACAGGAACGAATCGATCACCGACACGTGGTTGGGGCAGATGACCGCGCCCCCGGACGCCGGGAGGTTGCGGGCACCCTCCACGTGGATGCGCCAGCCGAACCGGAAGACGGGCGTGAGCACTGCGCGGGCCACTGGATAGAGCCACCCGAACTCGCGCTCGCCACTTCCGAACAGCGTTGCTCTCCGCTCTTGGCCTTCAGCCGGGCCGCTCGGGCCTCGCTCGCTCATTGCCCTCCGGGGCGCTCGAACACGCCGCGAGCCTACGTCTCCGACGCCCGGTTGGGGGAGGCGTCCGCACCACCGCCTGGGCCTGGCCGGCCCACCGCTGCCGGCTCAGGGACGGGCGAGGTCCACCCCGATGAGGGCCGCCCCGGCAGCCACGCCCCGGCCCGCGTCGGCCGCCTCGTCGAGCGCCCGCAGGGCGCCCGGGGTGTCTAGGTCGTCATCGAGTGCGACGCGCACGGCCTCGAGCGCCGCCCGATCGGTCCCCCATCCCTCCTCACCGGCCGCCGCCTGCCAGCGCTTCAGGCGGTGGGTGGCCTCGGGCATCACGTCGTCGTCCCACTCCCACTCGTGCCGGTAGTGATGGGCCAGGACGGCCAGGCGGATGGCCCGGCTGTCCCAGGCCTTGCGCAGCTCCGAGACGAACACGAGGTTGCCGAGCGACTTCGACATCTTGTCGCCGTCCAAGCGCACCATCGCCTGGTGCATCCAGTGCCGCACGAACCGCTCGCCGGTGGCAGCCTCCGACTGGGCGGCCTCGCACTCGTGATGGGGGAAGATGAGGTCGCACCCGCCGCCGTGCAGGTCGATGGTCGTCCCCAGCTCGCGCAGTGCCAGGGCCGAGCACTCAATGTGCCAACCCGGCCGGCCCGGCCCCCACAGCGACTCCCATGAGGGCTCGTCGGGGGCGGATGGCTGCCACAGCACGAAGTCGAGCGGGTCGCGCTTGTTGGGGTCGTCGACGTTGCCGCCACGCTCGGCGGCGAGGCGCAGCATCTCGTCGCGACCCAGGTGGCTCACCTGCCCGAACCGCTCGAAGCTCGACACGTCGAAGTACACGCCTCCCCCGGCCTCGTAGGCGTGGCCGCGATCCAGCACCATGCCGATGAAGCCCCGGATGTCGGGAATGGCCGAGGTGGCGCGGGGCTCGCTCCACACCGGGAGCAGGTCGAGGGCACGCATGTCGTCGTCGAAGCGGGCGGTCTCGGCGGCGGCCAGATCGAGGTAGTGGACGCCGAGCTCGCGGGCCTTGCGCAGGATGTCGTCGTCGACGTCGGTGATGTTGCGCACGCAGCGCGTCTCGTGACCCCGGTCCCGCAGCCGGCGCTGGAGCACGTCGTACGTGAGGTAGGTGGCGGCATGGCCCAGGTGGGTGGCGTCGTAGGGCGTGATGCCGCACGTGTACATCGTCACCACCGGGCCTGGTGCGAACGGGACGATCTCGCCCCGCGCCGTGCAGTGGAGCCGCATCGGCTCGGCGCGGGACCCGCCGGCTGTCACGCCGTGTGCTCGCCGGCCGGGGTCCGGGGCCCCCTCGCCTCCGCCGCCCCGGCGGACTCGCCGTCGCGGATGCCGGTCAGCTTGACCGCGACCCGGGTCTTGTAATGGGTGTTGAGCTGCATCAACACCGCCGTGAACGACTCGATCGGCGTCGCCATGGCCAGTTCACCGGCGTTCAGGGGCCGCATGTTGGGGATCTTGGCCACGATGTCGCTCGTCACCTGGATCGCCGCGGGGTGATCGGAGCAGATGAGCACGTCGCTCTCGATCGGGTGGTCGAGGTCACCCAGTTCGCGGGCGGGCACGTGGTGCAGCGCCGCGGCGACCATGCACTGCGGCACGGCCGCCTGCACGCTCGCCGCCACCGACCCGCGTGGCGGCACCAGGGGCTGGAACTCCTTGCCCAGGCGCGTGAGCGCGTTCGCCATCGAGACGACGACCTTGCCGCGCAGCTTGTCCTCGACCGACGCCGCCGTCTGCGTGGCGCTGTCCCAGGGCGTGGCGATCACGACCACGTCGGCGTCGGCGGCGCCGGCGTTCTCGGCGGCGCCGATCGTGAGCTGGTGCTCGGGCCACTGCGCTAGCAGCTTGTCGACGATCTCCATCGCCCGGTACTTCGACCTGGACCCGACCACCACCTCGAACCCGACCGCGGCCAGCCGCGCCGCCAGCGCCCTACCTGCCGGGCCGGTTCCACCGAGGATGCCGATGCGCATTGGCGACACGGTAGCGGCGGTCCCCGTCCGATCGACCAAGGGGCGGCGG
>Ga0081538_10001909_pt1 | contig 20909 bp, 15 predicted proteins | sample TabmetS5T2R1_FD_71022 | JGI IMG/M metagenome (GOLD analysis project Ga0081538, IMG submission 71022) | Tabebuia heterophylla rhizosphere microbial communities from the University of Puerto Rico - S5T2R1 | ecosystem: Host-associated > Plants > Roots > Rhizosphere ...
CTCTCATTGCATATTTGAGGAGCCTGTCAGGGTTTTCAGGTGTGTACGGCATCAAAATTCGAAATTCTTTTCGTGCTAGATCACCTTCTGATGTTATGACAGGCGCATAATGATCTACTTCTTGCTTGAAGGTATACATTCGATATAGGATAAAGCCAACTAGAACCCATAATGCAGCAATACCCCAGCTTAGTGGTTGCGTGACGAGCAGGTAAAATGCCAAACCTATTTTCAAAAATATCCCTATGATGGGAATTGCAGGAAATAGAGGTGTCTTAAATCCGTAGTCAAGTCTGTTACCATGGATCTTGCGTATTGTAATTACGGATATATTTACTTGGATGAACAGCAGCAAAAAGATAACGCCAGCTGCAACTGCAATTTGGTCTAATGGAAGTGCATAAGCCATTACAGCCATAATAACACCTGATATCGCTATGGCAACATGAGGTGTTTTGTTTTTTGAGTGAATTGAGCTCAATATATGTGGCAGATTGTAATGTCTGCCCATTGCAAATGCTACTCTCGCTGATGAAAAAGTGGTAGCGTTGAGTCCTGCCAGGCTAGAAACTATGCCTCCTGCAAGGACTATAAAAGCACCAAATGGAAGAAGTAATTCTGCTGCTTTCATGATTCCAAGCTCTTGGTTTTCTCCTATGAACTGCCAGGCTGGTTTACCTTCAGGAAATATTCCAGCGATGGAAACAAATGCTACAAGGCAGTAAAGAGTAACGACAAGTCCGAGAGATATGAAAATCGCTCTTGGTATATTCTTCTTTGGATTCTTTACCTCTTCACCAGTTTGAACTATGACTTCATATCCTTCAAATGCGATAAAGGTTAGACCCATTGCAGCCACAAGTCCAGCAATCCCATTTGGAATAAAGTCAGAGAAGTTAGTGGTCCAGTTAGGATGAAGGTACATGCTCCAAAAGCCAGCAATTATTAACGCACCAATAGTTCCAAGCTGAATGAAAGTCACGATGTTGCCAGTTTTGCCAGTTTCTGAAGTACCTTTGATGTTGATGTAAGTAAAGGCTACAACACATGCCACAGCCATTATCTTGTCGATTGAAATTATACCAAAAAGTGGCTCAGTGACAACAAGACCAAGAGATTCAAGCAAGCTGCCCAAGAATGAAGCAAATCCAACCGCATAAAGGCTCCCAGCAATAGAGTGAGCAAGCCAAGCCATCCAGCCACTAATAAAGGCGTTAGGGCGGGGCAATCCTTCTCGCACCCAGAGATAGCCACCACCAGCTTCTGGGATTGCAGAGCCTAGTTCTGCATACGCCATAGCAGTAAAGAGTGTGATTATTCCATTGATTATGAAAGCAATTAGAACTGCACCGCCTGCTAGGTTTATTGCAGGACCAATGAGGATAAAGATGGCTCCAGCTATCATAGCTGCTATTCCAACCATTATAATGTCTAGTAGACCTAGAGATCGCACCAGTTGATGCTGGTGAGGGTGTTCAGGAGAACTTGGAGGTGTGACATCTGATGGTGGTGCCAAAGGAAACTCCTAGAATGGTCTGGCTATGTTTAACGTTACTTATGAATATTTAATTTCCTTTCGAATTTTCTGAATTCATTGTGAGCAACATTGATGTAGGATGATGACTAACATCTCCCCTCGCCGGGTCTTCTGAAAAAGTCCTGTTACAAATTAGTATAATAATTTTTTCTCAACATCATACTATACTTTGGCAAATAGAGTCTCCACTGCTATTCAGCTTTACTCGCCTGCGGCTGTATCGATAGCGCTTTTCACACACCTCAGGACGTTACCATCCTTGCTATCTGACACATATATGACATATACTAGTGCTGTCTCTTTTCCCTTAACTTTTCGTAGCACTCTTCCTACCCTCTGGACTATCTGGTTCATGTTAGAAGTTGTTGCTAGAATTATCTCTATTCCGACTTCAGGAACGTCATAGCCAATTTCAAGCGTATGGACAGAAAGCAAAGGGTAGAACCTTTTCCCCCATTCTGATAGCACCTGTTGCCTCTTAAATGACGGCATTCTGTTATCGATTAACATTGATTCTATACCTTTCGACTTGAGCTGCTGTTTTAGTTTGCGAATAGATTCAAGCGTTTCACTAAAAACCATAACCTTTTGGTTGGGATGTCTTGTCTTTATCAGCTCTACTGCCGTTGCCAGCTTGTTCTCTGCCGAGGCAAGCAGCCCTTTTCTTTTCCTGACATTTAGGAACCAAGCCTTTGCCTGCCAGCTTGGAAAGCCCCCTTGCCTTGCTAGTTCCATTATTGCCTCTGCATTATATCTTTTGAACCGGGCAGAGATAGTCCTTATTTTACTGCTATATTCATCATAGGCTTTTTGTTCCTCCTTTGTCAGGTTCACTCTTACTGGGTTGATAATTGGCCTTGCCAAGCGTCCATCTGTGACTGCATCTTTGATAAGGTATTTTCTAACTGAGGGAATGATCGATATTATTGTTTGATTCTTTGGATCAGCTTCATCAATAGTTGCTGTTAGCCCCAAAAGCGCCTTGCTGCTGCTGCTGCCACTAGAGATAATATCAAATATCTTGCTAAATGAGCGCGATGTTGCATTTGCAAGGTGGACCTCATCAAAAATTATCATATCAGCTCTTTTTACAATCTCTAGGTTGGCTACAGCGCTCTGATAGGTACTGATTGTTATCTCTCTAACATCCTTTTGTTCCCCAAAATACTTGCCTATTTTCTCCGGTTGTATACCATATCTGACAAGCCGCTTGTAGTTTTGTTCAATTAGAACAATCCGCGGCACCAGCATTAGGATATTGAACCTCTTAGTAAAGTTCATGCCAGCTGCCTTTCTGGCACATTCAAATGCGATCTCAGTTTTGCCAGTGCCACTGCCGTAAATGACTGACCCTCTGCATTGATTGACAAGCCAAGCTTCAACTGCCTTTACCTGGTCAGGCTTTAATTCAAAGGGAAACTTGAGATTCAAAATTGCAGGAAGGCTGATGTTATTATCATTTTCCAGCTCCTCTACAATTTCATGATCTGCAATATCTGGTTCCTTGCGTGTTGTATGATTGGCAGAAAGCAAATCTAAAGCAGAGATAACCAAGATCTCTTGTTCTTGCTTACGCTCTTTTGTAATCATGGAAGCAACAATAGAACATTAATGGTATATTAGTAAAGAAGTACCTTGAGGAGAGGGGCTGCCATGCTTAGCACCTCTTTATCATCATGGATGTGAGCATTTTCTTGGACTCTAGCGCACTATGCCTTGTACTATCTTCTATTACGATAGTATTTGTCAATTTTCTTTCGATGATCTCGGATATACTATTTTCAAAATTTACCTTGCCCTTGCCTAACGTCCTATGATCGTCTATTATGCCATTTGTATCGACCGCATGGAAGTGGATTGGCTCAAATATCTCAGATAAATCCGTATTTTGTCCAGTTCTTATTAGCTGATGTGCTGTGTCTATGCCCCGGATCACATTAACGAAATTCCCTTTTCCATATGAGATATTATTATAATCGATAGCGTCTGAATAATGTTCTTCAAAGACAATTTCGATGGGTTTGCCTTCAACTTTCTTATCTGCAGCGTACTTTGCAATTTCTGCAAGCGACCGCATAAAGCTTGCCTCTATCTTTTCCTTTCTCATTTTCCGGTAAGCCTTCAGGGCAGGAGCCAAAATTCCATAGACTTGAATTACCTTACATCCTAGAAAATATCCCATCTTATTAGCGCGTTCTGCTTTAGGATTAAAGAAAGCAGGCATGTCACTGAAACTGTGCAGAACCATTCTTAGAATTCCTGCAGCTTCCATATAGTCAAGTGTTTTCAATGTGTATTCTACTGCGCATTTTCTTTCTGTCTGGTTTTCTGAATCAATGCTTGGCCGGAAAAGCGTTCTATGAAGGGAATTAATCATGTGCTTGTCTGCACTGTATTGACCCATCAGGTTCAGGCAGTTTGGCTTGGCTTGAACCAGATAATGAAGATGGTCTTCGTTGAGCTCTACTCCAGAAAATCCATCTTCATGCGCTAGCTGAATAGCCTGCAGCGCATTTGCAATAGTTACATAGGGTGCCACTGAAGTGATAATCTTGGGCCCTTGCTGATGCATATTTTTGCTGCTCAACTAGACACCGTGGATAAATAAGAAGAAGAGGGAAACATATACCCATTGTTGCACACTTGCCCGAATAAAGGTATTTGTAAATAATTCTATAAAAAAGCACACCTGACAGATGTAAAAGGAGCAGACCTAGTGAGAGAGACATTTTGAGGTATGGCCAATAAGATATAGAGAGCTTATTAAGAGAAATAATATTTAGGTAATAAAAATAAAATCACATGTCTCGTAACTCATTCTATTTATTGTCACCAGAGATTAAATTATTAATTTTTTCGTCTAACTTATTTTCAATAGTTTCCAAAGTAGAGTTCATACGGTTTCTATATAATGTCAAACCAATTCTTTTGGCATAAGGCTGTCCTTTGGCAAATGATTCAGCCATATTCTGCACAAATTCTGGTTCTATTTTAGGAGGCATTGGAGGCTCAAAAGGATCAACATATGCTTCTATAATAGTAGGCTTTCTTGTTGTATTATCATTCATGGCCTTTTTCATGATTGGCTTTATATCGTCAGGCTCCTTTATTGTATAGCCTATTCCGCCACAGGCTTCAGCAATTTTGGCAAAATCTATTGGACTAAATTCAACACCAAATTCTGGATTTCCAAGAAAGGCCATTTGTTCCCAACGAATCATCCCAAGTGTATTATTTTTTAAAATGATAACTTTGATTGGCAAGTCATATTGTACTGCTGTAGCAAATTCACTCATTAACATTGCAAATCCTCCATCACCTACAAACGCTATGCATTGTCTTTCAGGATATGCGAGTTGAGCTGCTATTGCATAAGGCAAACCACATGCCATCGATGCCAAAGTTCCAGATACTGAAAATTTCATTCCCTCTCTAATATTTAGAAAACGTGCAGCCCATATAGTATTAGTACCGCTATCGACCGAAATTATGGCGTTGTCATGTAGTTCTTCAGAAACTGCACTAGCTAATGTCTGTGGTTTGATTGGCTTTTTATTATGTGCCGGCTTACTTTGTCTATTAAGTAACTCAATCCATTCCTTCATTGAATTCTGCTTTGATCTTAGGAATTTGTGTTGTTCTTCTTCTTCTTGATATTGCATTTGATGGCTGCTATTTTTGTTAGTGCTGCCGTCTGTTGTTGTTGTTCTTCTTCTTTCCCTAAGTAATGGAAGCAAAGCAGACAATACTCTTTTTGAATCACCTATCAGACCCACTTCAACTGGGTAACGTAGTCCTATTCTCTCAGCCTTAATGTCAATCTGAACACCTCTTGCTTGTCCCGGTTTAGGAAGATACTCAATATATGGGAATGAGGTTCCAATCATTAATAATGTGTCAGCTTCCTCCATAGCATCAGTTGCAGGTTCAGTTCCCAACATACCAATTCCTCCTATGCTATTTGGATGGTTATCAGGAATCACAGCTTTGCCTAAAAGGGCTTTGACAACCGGTGCCTCAATCTTCTCTGCTACAGATATTACTTCTTGGCCTGCATTTAATGCTCCTTGGCCAACAAGAATAACTATCTTGTTACCTGAGTTAATAATGCCTGCTGCATGTTCTAACAAATGTCTATCTGGTAAAACATTACCTGCAGCAACAAAAGTATCAGATGTATGACCTGGCACTTTATGCCGTGAATATTTACCTTGCAGTTTTCTTTCTTGTACATCTATTGGAATTGTCAAATGGCTAACTCCTCTCTGTGCAAATGCTGTTCTACATGCTATGTCAACTGCCATCTCTGCTTGTTCTGGAGCAGTTATTATATTATTATAAACAGAAACATCTGAAAATAGCTGCAGCAAATTTACATCCTGTTGATAAGATGAACCCATTAAATCAGAGTAGGTACTTCCCGTTATTGCAATTACAGGAGTATTATCTAATTTGGCGTCATATAATCCATTTAAAAGATGTATTGCACCGGGGCCTGACGTGGCAACACAAGCTCCAAGCTTACCTGTATATTTTGCATAGGCACAAGCCATAAATGCAGCAGACTCTTCATGTCTTACAAGTATAAACCTGATTTTATCCTGCCTAGTTCTCAAGGCTTCCATAAATCCATTAATACCGTCGCCAGGTAAACCGAAGATGATATCTACATTCCAATCTACTAACGCTTCTGCTATAATATCTGCAGTTCGCATATTCTCATATTCGCTCAAATCCTATGTTCAGTTGTGTAATGTACTATATCTGATAAGTAAGTTGATAACAGCACGATAGTTATCAGCTACATAGACACATGATTCCTACATTTAGATCCTTGTAGGACTTACATTTGCTGTCTCTACATCATGTGTTTGCAATGATGTCTTTATGCAACTCACACACACACGCACACAAGAAGTAAAATTCTTCCTTACTTCTTTATTCGCTGGTCAATTTCCGTTATCAACCAGTCCTGTGGCCATTTAATATCAAGGGGTTGAAAGACCTCTGCCTTTTTTACTCCTGGAAAAGATTCCACTTTCCTAAAGATTCTCTCGATATCAAATACATTTTCGCTATAGAGATTGAGTATTATAACGTCTTTATGAATTAGCGTTGGATGCCTGAGGAGGTACCGTGATAAATCCGAGTAGATCCTTTTAATGATATCTTGGAATAGGCTCTTATCTGCCTGAGCCAATATTGTGAAGTAACTATATCCTTTCATTGCAGAGGGATTGTATACAAGACCAAAATTAAGTAAGCGATTCTCTGTCATGGCCTCCATCCTTCTAATGACTGTTCTACGCGAAGCTGAAATCACATTGGCTATATCTGTGATTGTCATTCTAGGATCAGAAAGTAGACATCTTATTATTTTCAGATCCGTTTCAATTAGTTTAAAATTTGATGTATGATAACCAACAAAGATCTCTCTGATGTTTATGGAGGCTCTAGTAGTATCTTTTTCGACGAGTCCAGATAAATCGTGATAGAATGTTTCCTTGAGAAACTTGATTTGCTCTTCCTTACTTGGCCTGACGATAATTCCAAACACAGATGTTCCACCGATGCCATTTATGCCAAGGTAGATGTTTCCAAATTGATGCAAATACTTGGCGATTTCTTCGAGGCTTGCATTGTGATGTCTAATTATGAGAAGACAATTCATACGGTATCCAAGGGTAGCAAAATTCACGTTTGTTATGAATTTCTCTATTATCTTGTTTTGAATTAAGATCTTGACTCTCCTTTTGACAGTATTGGTAGTCAGTTCAAGCGTGAGTCCTATGCTTCTATATGATGTTCTGCAATTATCAGCCAAGATTCTGAGAATCTGCAGGTCTAAATGGTCCATGTGGAAATCTTCTTCTTCTTCTTTTTCAATCACCTCTGGACCCACAACTACTCAAAATATCAAAATAGTATAAAAATTTGTGTCACTAATGTGCAATTGCATATGCGCCAGCACTAAATATAATGACGGATAAGGAACATCGGGAATTTTCCTTGGAAAAACTTCAACCATATTATAGTGATAATAATAATATTAATGTCAGGATTCCGTTGTCAGCATGGAAAGTCCTAGCTGTTCTGGCCAGCCTTGCAACTATGGCCATGTACGCGGAGACCATGCTGATACCAGCTATTCCTGATCTTATTCACAATTTTGACGTGTCATATAGCATGTCATCTTGGATACTGACGGCGTATCTAATTTCTGGGGCAGTCATGACACCAATTGCAGGCAAATTGGCAGACATATACGGAAAAAAGAAGGTTCTGCTCGGGATATTAGCTGTATACATAATAGGGCTTGCGATGGCCGGTTTCTCACCTAACATCTACTTTATGATTGCGGCAAGAGCGATACAGGGAGTAGGAATGGCCATGTTTGTCATAGCATTTGGCATAATAAGAGACAAATTCCCTAGGGAGAAGTTGTCTATTGGCCAAGGCGTCATTTCATCGATGTTTGCCTCAGGAGCAGTTTTAGGTCTTTTGCTTGGAGGCATCATAATTCAAAACTATGGATGGCAGGCAACATTTCTTTCTGCCATCCCAATTGCAATTGCACTGTTTGTAATAAACAGCAAGTTCAACTATGAGAAGCAAGGCCGCCACGCCAAACAAGGAGAAAATCCACATAGTATGACTAGGGATACGCCAATAGTGGTAGGGCATCATCATCATCCTAAGAATGGAAAAGTCGATGTCAAAGGCGCGATTACACTCGCGACTTTTATTACTTCGTTTTTGCTTGCGTTGACGCTTTCAGAAACAAGTGGAAATAGTAGTTCTTCGCCTAGTCTTTTGATCTATTCCTTGATAGCACTAGGAATCGCTACATTTGCACTCTTCGTGATTATAGAAAGGCGAGAGAAATATCCTCTTGTCGACTTCAAGATTATTTTACATAGGGCCATACTTCCCAGTAACATGATAATACTAGTTGTAGGCTTTTCAATGTTCATGGTATTCCAGACAATACCTGTACTTGTAAGAAATCCACAGCCCTTTGGCTTTGGACTGGATGCAGCGGAAGCTGGATATGTGCAATTGCCTTTTGCAATTGTACTTCTAATATTTGGTCCAACTTCAGGCTTTATAGTTGCCAAGATGGGATCTATTAGACCAATCATCATAGGTATTGCAATTACAATTGCAGGCTTTCTGGGGCTATTGGCATTCCATGCCGACCTCTTGACAATTTCCCTTAACTTAGCCGTACTCTCAACGGGATTATCATTGACAAATGTAGGGGCAATGAATGTCACTATGCTAGCGACTCCTATACAACATACAGGAATGTCACTTGGCACAAACAACCTTATGAGAATCCTTGGCAGTTCAATCGGACCTGCGCTTGCAGGGATGTATATGCAAGCAAATCAATCCACCTTACTAATAGCAGGCCAGACTGCGTCATTTCCAAGTGCAAATGCATACAATTCCATATTTCTAACTGCTGCCATATTGTCTCTAGTTTCAATTGGCTTGGCACTATTCCTGCGAGGAAAAGTAAAGAAAATGTCAATACCAAACCTGTCCTGAAGCAACGGTGAAAAACAATAATTTTGCCCCATGATATAAAAGTCAACAATCTACCAAAAACATACGGAAACAACACTGTAAGAAGGGCACAGTTGGAGGTAAGCCACTTAACACGTGAAGAAAAGGTTAAAGAAGGTTATACTTATCAAAGGAGCCTACTAGATTACATTAGAATGATTTTTTTCTGCAATATTTTGCCAACGGATGGAAAATTTCTAATATTATATAATAAAGAAACGCAGGAATAACCAAATTCGACGCCCCTAAATGCGAACTGCACCGCCGTAAGGTACTATCAAACTCTTATGTACGGGAAATCAGGTCGCTGAAAGTACAACATCAAGGTTTTATTAAAGCTGATTCGCTAATTGCCGTGGTAACTTCATGTCCTAATGTCTCAAGATTGCTTATAAAGCGCTCACATAAAAAATTGAAATTCCCCTGCCGCAAGGAAAAATATTGAATTTTCATTCGTTAGCAGGCAGTTTCATATTAAATAAAAATTTGATACAAGTATTAAATCTTAATTTTAGTATTTCATGATTCATGGAGCACAAAACCAAAAGTGGCTGTATTGTAGCAGGAATGTTAGAAGCAGCAGCATTAGTGGCTGGTAGTCATAGGTTATGACAGCACTGCACTGGACAGGAGATATAAAATGAAGAATCAGGATAGCTATTCTGATAGCAATGCATACAGATTAGTGAATGCAGACCCTGCCACAATTCTAGAGCATATCAAAAATACTAATTATGGAGATCACAACCTAGTTATCTATCCTGGTTTGGAGCAATTTGAAGAATTTTATATTGAATGCTGTAAAGATTCGATCTTAGACAGAAACGGAATATTTATTGTTGTCACCCACTATCAGCATGTTTCTTCAGTAAGAAAAAAGATGAACCTACTGGCAGGAATAGATACAGCAAGGTATGAAAATGACGGCACATTGATAATCCTTGATTCTGAAATGGCATATCAGCCAAGTGTGGAACAAAATGGAAGACATAATATTATTAGTGTTTTAACTAGTCTGTTAACGAAATATTCACAAGAACATGACAAAAAAGGAATCACAGTGGTTGGTGATCTGGGTACGTTTTTCCTAAAGAAAAGAATAGCTGACCTCATTTCACACGAGCTATCAGTGCTCAGTAGAATAATTGCTAATAATATTAGATGCTTCTGTTGCTATCATAAAGATGATTTTAGCGTCCTTCAGGAGGAGCAAAGAAAAAGAATAATACGGCATCATTTGAATAATTTGATTTTAGCTTAGCAAGAAGAACCCCTGATGCAATTCAGCATAGACATAGGTTGCTCTGTCACTCTAAATGAAGACTTCAACATAAACGAATGTGTTATAGACACTACAAATGGAGCCAGAGCTTGATTGTACACCTAACACGAACAAATTGAATATTCAGTCACCACTGTTTTGTAGAATCGTGCAGATATTCCCACAAGTAAACCTGTAGAAGAAGAGTGTGGGTGGGTAGGTCACTGCATATTAGCATGGTATTATTTCAAGCCAGACAAAATGGAAAAGAACAGAACATACAAAAAGAATTGTTAACATCTTATAATATGAAACAATGACACCCTGAATATGTTATACTACACTTGTTGCATGAATTAGTCGTGTTAGTTTAATATAACATAAGGTTCAATTGCATTTGACGTAGCTATGCCTTCTGCTACGAGCAACAACCATATCAGAGTTTTGGTAGTAGATGATGAGCCTGATATACTGTTGGGACTTAAAGCAGTTTTAAAAGGGCGAAATCATTATGTTGAAACATTTGACAATCCTTCAGAAGCTTTGATGCATCTGACAAGTAGTGATAATGTTAATCCCTACGATTTGGTCATTACTGACTACCGAATGCCTGGTGGCATATCAGGCCTAGACTTAGCCAAACGAATCAAGGAGTATACAAGAAGAAGGACAAAAGTCTTCTTGATGAGTGCTTTTGATGTATCATCTTTACCTGAATTTAGCGAAGCATTAGAATCAAAGATAGTAGACGAAGTTGTTCAAAAACCTATACCAAACGAGAAGTTAATTGCTATCATTGAAAAGAGCTTTTTGCGTAATCATCATCAATAGCTGTTGATGTCGGGACATAAGTGTGAGCCGTTTATAAGCCTGTAACCAGACAAAGGAATGCGCTGGTAGTCTTGTTACACCTAATGCAACCAAAGGGCATCGTTCTAGTCTCTATTAGAAAAATTGGGCGAGATACATGCAAAGACAAGACAGACAAGAACTTTTATTTTCGCTGTGATTCCGGTCGGGCACAAAATTACACAACTGCACCACTGTGCATGAGTGTGTACTATGACCCCGACCGATCACAGTTAGTAACTTCAACTTAGGCGTCTCTGCTTTTTTAACTTTGTGGCAAGCAGTCAATCAAATACAATCATTATGTATATATCGCTACCTTCAAATGGTATACAGAACTAACAAACTGGTTTTGCTTTATACTAGAGTTGTATCTGCCATGCTATGATCGACATTAAAATAACCATAGCAACAACTATTTTATACAGTAGAATATGCTAACCCTACAATTACTTAGAGTCAGAACTAGAAACGGAGCTATATTCCCAATGTTCTGCACCAAAGAAGAAGATATAGAGTTGGCAAAGAGGATTATCCAAGAATTTAAACAAGCATCTAAGAATAAAGAGAAGAAAGCAATGCTTGAAGACAGGATCTCAGCAATAGAAGAATCGGATGCTGGTAACGATTACAAACTTGTGAGGGGATTGTACGCCCTCCTAGAAAGGAGATGCACATTCAAGAGTAGAGATGTCATTAATGACAATGAGGGGGAAACACGCAGCACCATTCCGATTATCGATCCGCCTCGCATTAGAAAGGCGATATTTGAAGAATCATCAAAAAGAGGTTTTGCATTAACTGAACTAGAGAGAAGGGAAATTGCATATTCTGTGGCCTCTAAATTGCACCTATCTTCTTCTGATGTTATGTTAAAAGCCATGTGGAGCGATTTGGATGATAACCTAATACTCGATTACTTTGATGCAATAGACCCTGAAGCATTGGTTGGATGGTATAATCTGTCACTCATGCAAACTTTGCTCTTTAACTGTACAAAGCTTGATTTTTACATTTCAGGTGGCTTGAATTGGAAACGTGTGTTAAGAACTGTAAAGAGGCTTGGCTTGATGTACCATTTACAACAGCCACAGCAACAACAAGAAAATCGGATTATTTGTTCTCTTGAAGGACCATTAAGCCTCTTCAAATTGACAGATAGATACGGGACATTGCTTGCTAAGTTGCTTCCATCAATAGTTTTCTCTTCAGATAAAAAAAGAGAGGACAGCAGTGGTAGTAGTGGTGAATGGCACCTAGATGCGTGGATCGTAAGGAAAACAATGGATGGGAGGAAAATCTATGAATTTAAGATTTCAAAAGATGAAATTCCGAAACTGCTGACAGATCCATATTCTTCTTCTTCTCCTAGTTATATTACCGGAAAAGAAGTGGCAGGGCCATCATCATCTCTCTACAATGATTATAATAATAATAACTTTGATAGTGCAGTAGAAGAAAAATTTGCTAAGAGATTTGATCAGGCTGGAACTGGTTGGAGGCTGATTAGGGAACCTGATCCTCTAGTGCTATCAAATGGGGGCGCTTTCATTCCAGATTTTATGTTTGAAAAGTATGACAAGAAGATCTATCTTGAGATTGTAGGATTCTGGACAAAAGAGTATCTCGAGAGGAAACTGCAAAAGTTAGCTGATATTTTTATTTCAGCCGATAGCAGGAAGAAGAGGAATAATAGTAACAATAAAACAGATTTTCTATTCATTGCAGTAAATGAAGACTTCGCTTGCTCAAAATCCTCTTTTTCTTCAATAGTGCCAAAAGAGCAGCTGATATTCTACAAAAATGAGACTGTTCCAGTAAAGCCCATTCTTGATTACTTGAAGTCAATTGATAGAGAAATGATTGAGAGAAAACTCAATGATCCTAATTTGAAAATTGAATTGGATAATGATGATGATGATAATAATAATAGTAATGTAGTTATTTCAATCAATGAGCTTGCACAAAAGTACTGCATTCCAGCAGAAGTAGCACGACAAATCTCTCTAAGAGATAATAAGGAAAAATACATTGAAGCGGGAATGTATCTGATACCCAGGTCCAAAGCGCACAAGTTAGAATCTTTGCTAGTCGGAACAAGCAGATTTATTGATGCTTGCTCAATTCTGTCAAAGGAAGGCATTCCAGAATCCTGTCACGCTGAGCTTATTGCCAAGTTAGGCTATGATGTCAGCTGGCAGAGTATCGATGCAAGTACTGCAGTCATCGTAAAAAGAAGGGAATGATATACTATCCTCTAGCCAGTACACATATGTGTGTATAAGATAAGCCAAAGGATAGAAAAAAACAAAACATTTTAATTGGTTCTACAAAGAGTTGGGTTACATGCGCCCGGGTAGTATAGAGACCTTTGGTTGCTTCTAAGTGAAAACCAAAAATCGTACAATCCGGTCTAGTATGGGGGACTGTCACTCCTTCGACCCGGGTTCGAAATTCGGTTTGATATAAAACCGAACGAATGTCCCGGCCCGGGCGCTTATACGTTTTCAGTATTCAAATTAAAGCTTGAATTTACAACAAAAACAAACAAACCGTTACAGTTCTCATCCCATGCAGGATTGTATAACACCCAACAGTCCAAGCTAAATTCATCTCTTTACGTTCGGAGAAAGAAATGCTATTTCTCTATTAGACGAGAAGAGTTTCTACAATGGCAGGAAACCGTGACATGAATGATAATAATTGACAAGATTTTGTTACTGCTGCCTCCTATGACTAAAGGCAGCGAGATAGTGAGCAGGAACTGCTTCTGGGCCCTATGAAAAAGTTAGGATATTGAGGCTATTGTGCGCTTCTCTCTTAATGAGGATCTTACCAGTCTTAGCACATCTTCTAATGAGCTCTCCAGAGGATTAGAGGTTACTATACCATGAAAATTACCTTTGTTGAAAGATACTGCCAATCCTCCTACCAATATAGGGATCAAAAACTTTGATCTTATTTTTTTCACTAGACGTACTCCTGCTTTAATATTATCTGGAAGTGTAATTGAAACCATTATGAGATCCGGCTCAATATTCCTTATGAACGTAATAATTGAATCTGTAGGAATGGAAGGCGTGGCATTAAAGACTCTGTATCCTCTGCTTTCCAAGACAGATTCTATCACCGATGCAGACAAACCATGTAATTCACCCTCAGGAGAACATAACAGGATCTTCTCTAGGTTATCTGGTTTTGAAATTCTCTCATTTATTGCAGCAACCAGACCATATGCGGTATTGGTACAAACGTGCTCTATTGCAACATCAATTTCACTTTTTTCCCATTTAATGCCTATTTCGTACATAACTGGTTTGAGAATCTTGTCATAAAATTCTTCCAAAGAAAGAACATTTTTTGTTTCCTCATAAATTGTTGTAGCTCTGTCTACATCTCCTGAAGCCAGTGATAGATAGAGTTTTTTTGAAAAATCTTTAATAAGCGTTTTCTTCTTCTCTAAATCTTGAGGGGAATATTCAGAAAGAAATGACAATATTTTTGGATCTTGTCGGTATCGCATAGGTATATCTTCAAGCTCAACTTCAGAGGATCTACCTAGATACTTGATGGTTTGTTGCCTAGATGTCTTTCCATCAGCATTCCACTCGCTTTTTACTAGGTATGCATATTCTATGCCCTTCACCCTCTTGCTTCTGATATATACCATATTGCTAGATAAACCAATGATAACACCACTATATAACTCGTGCTAACTTTTTCTACTAATGACTAACTGATAATAATGCATAAGATGAAACTTGGATGTCAGGACTGACAAATTAGTATGCAAATAAATACATCACTAATACAAGCCCTGACTATCAGGATTCTCAAGTTATCCCAAATTTCTTAGCAGAACACTAAACAGAATTGCGTAAGGTCAACAATAGCCAAGCAATCAGTCTTTATATTTATTGTAAATTTAGTGCTAGATTCATCTCAGGTACTTCACTATATAGTTGAGATACTAATTATGTAGTCTCCGCCTCCCCTGCAATTACATTTTTGTGTTATATGCTCAACAGGCCACATCTTCTGTCGATTTAGGGCTGAACAAGAGAATAGATTCTATAAATCATGTTTCCTTGAATGTTTCCAACTCCGTTCCACTTCATCACATGATAGTCTGAAGGATGGAGTTCTTTCGTGAATCCTTCTGTACGGTTTATGTGTTCGAATAGACATTGACCCATAAGCACTATATTTGACGATGCCAGTGCAGTAATCTTTGATACGATACTCAAGCTAAATCCTATTAAGTCAACATTGTTTCCAAAAGAAATTACCAAAGCATCACCATAATCGATTCCAAGCTTGATTGATATCCTTGGAATTCCTCTCTTAATTAGCTCTGGATTAATAGAATTTTTCAGGATCTTAAGCAGATCCTGACCGCATTCAATGGCATGTCTGCATGCCGTCCCATTGTCGCTCACAAAAATAGCTATTACTGCATCACCTACATACTTGAAGACCAATCCTTCATGTTTCTCAATTGTCAAGCTCATTTGTTCCCAGAAAGATCTGATAACAAATTCTAATTCTTGAGTTGAAAGATACATAGTCATCTTAGTCGAGCCTACAATATCTACATAGAGAACAGCGATTCTTATTGTACTGCCTGACAAAGGTTTCAAGAACGATTTACATCTATCAGTAAACCGCTCAACCTGGTTTACTTCTGTAATCTTGCCCCCCATTTCATTCTCTGTAAATTCTGAATTATACACATGTTAGCTGTTCACGACGTTGTTTATAAGCAGGTGCTAATTTATCCTACTAGTGCTAACATTAGCTGATCTCACAAAAGTAAGATAACAGATAGTATGAAGGTTGTAATTTAGGTTTAGGCCGGACACGACTATGTTAAAGGCAATTACTAAAGCGACGTAGGGATCATTAATCTTCTGCAAAGATAAGTGACGAAGTTAATTGATGTAACTATTTCAGTCGCAATAGAATTTCTATCATAAACCATACCCTCTATTCCTTCTCCTCTGTTCAATACTGCTTTGATGTAGTTATCTATAACGAAGTCTTCTGTATTTTCACATAACCAGCCCGAAATTGGGAAGCCATTTAGTGTTCCTATGCAATTTGTTCCTAATGATATTATTTGTCCCTTCTGAAGGTATTCTAATTTTATCATTTCCTCTCCTGCTTCTTTTCTAAGTATGTTTTTGGCAACATTTCTTGCCTGTCTTACTGCAAACTGTGCTAATTGTGGAGACATCTTGCCTTCATTATCTAGCGGAAAAGCAGAGATATCTCCAATAGCAAATACCTTATCAAATATTCCTCCATCTGATCGTAAGACCTGGGAGTACTTGTTTACTATAATCCTGCCTGAGCCACTCCTTTTGACTTCTGGAATTATGTTTAAATCCTGCCCTCTAATTCCTGCAGTCCAAACTGTTACGTTTGTTCGTAAGGTTTCCCCAGAGGACAAAGTGATGCTGTGAGGACCTATTTCTATTATCGGTTTCCCTTTTAATATTTCTAAATTCTTATCCTTTTCCAGCTTTCCTTTTACCATCTCTATAATTTTTGGATCCCATCCAGTGAGTACTTCTCTCTGAGCTTCGATAACCCTGATTCTAATTTTGTTACCATACCTTTCAGACAAAGCCCCTGTTAGACTGAGCCCTGTGGCACCTCCGCCTGCTATTGTCAGTATAGACCCTTGCGGCAGGCTCTTGATTATTCTCTCTAACTTAATACTATCATGTACGGATCTTAGAGATAGTGTATTTTCTCTGGCGCCTTTTATTCCAAAGTACGCATTTTTTGCACCGATAGCAATTATCAAATAATCATATTGTATGATCTGTACTATTCCAGACTCTGTCAAAACGATTTCAGCTTGTTTAGTAACAAGATCCACTTTTTCAGATTTGCCTTTTAAGAAAATGACATCTTTTCCAAGAATACCTTGTATATCCAACATTATCTCTCTAGGTTGTAATTCGCCTGAAGCTACCCTGTGGATATTTTGCAATAATTGAAGTTGTGGAACGTCACTTACCAGTGTAACTTGAACATTCTTATTCTTACACAAATTAGACGCAGAAAATATTCCTGCGTATCCTCCACCCAAAATCAAAACTCTCATAATTTATGAGATTATTATATAGTATAAAAATATCGTGCCAACCTAACATAATAGTGCCTAACTTCTGATGATCCAAGATTAGGAATTATTTAATGGTGTACTTCAAAAATGGTTATGTTTTCACCATAAATAACTCTGGTAATATCAAAAGTCTAACCCATAAAGCGACTGGTATTGATACATGATCCAAAAAGAGTGATTAGTTTCTAACTGGTTAGTAGTAGTGGGAAAAAGAATATTCAATTGTGATTTTCGTAGCGATAGCAAATGAAGCGCAGACTCGCTCTGTGGTTTTTTACTTGAATTTAATAAATTGAGAAAATTTGAAATTACTTATTATCAAATCTATGCCTAAACCTTTTGTCATATTGTACGCTTTGCCTGTTAAATTCTTTCTTGCGCTCTCTAAGTATGTAAAGCCTGCTTGCAATCAAACCCATGATTGATCCGTATACCATATGGAATGCAAAAGCAGACCCTAATATCACATAATATAACCCATTAAAATGTGAAGCGATTAGGAGTATTTGGTAATTGGGAGCAGAGAAGGCATATGCATCCAATCGAGTTTGAATGCCAAAAGTTGCCAATGGGAAGAATAAGACTGCCCATAATGCTATTCCTACAATCATTCCCGTTAACAGTCCGTTGTATGTGTTATAGGGAGAAAGTTTTGGCCAGAACATTGCGAATTGCCCGTAAATGTTTCCTGCAGTTAACCCGGTTAACAAGTGTAGGCCAAAACCAATGAACTGCGCAGTTGTAACATCCTCAAAACCAAGGGAAATTCCTATCACTGCAAAGAATGTACCAACAGGAGTTTGAGAAACAATATCTATGATAGCCAACATTCCAGATATTGCCCACGCTGCAATAAATCCAGCAAAGGAACAATAAAGCAAGAAAGATTTGGACTGCTTCAGTTTTCTTTCATAATACATACGATGAAGATGTCAATACTGATATTTAAGCTAGGGGTAATACTGTTTTCTAGTGCTAACTTTTCAGTATATATCATTTGTGAAGGAAGTTTCAATTTCAACACCATTTAAATTAAGAAGTGAGCAACATTAGTTGTCGGTATTGAGCTTGATACCACTCATCCTATTGGAATAATCGTAATCAAACACTGATAATGGTTTAATTTCTATTGCTACTTCATTCTCTGCTCTTCTTAATAGGAACTCAGCTAATTGAGATTTCTCGTCTCCAAGGTATTTTTTGATAAGTATATGAAGGATCTCAGGACCTCTAGTTTCATTCAATTTTGCACGCCCCCATCCCCTAACACCTCGATACGGTGGTAAATCACCAGCTACTTCAAATCCACACTTAGAATTGTTAGATAGATATTTCAAAATCATAGCGTTTTTCTGGGTAGCACAGAAGAACCTTTCTTCCATATACGCATACCACAGCGATATGACTATTGGCCAGTCAGCTGTCGTTACACATGCAAGTCTAATTGGAATGCATGCTCTGGTTAGAAAATCATTTACATTCATTTACGTAGCAGGAATGAATATGAAATTATAAAAATGTCAGGATAATTATAGTTAGCACTATGTACATCTGTTAGCCCTAGTTTATATAGTAAGACGTATCAGAAATTGCATGAAAACACAACCACTTGCGTGGACGTTAATAACTGGCACAGCAGCAGTAACTGCTGTAGGGGCTTTCGTACCAGAACCTGCACTGGCAGTAGGAAGTGTAGTGTTAGGAGGAGCAGCACTTGTCTCGACCCTGCATGCTCGGATCCAACTATCCAGACAAAGAATTAGCGAGAAGATGCTTGAACAGATGAGATGATGGGTTTCTTCTCCCGCCTCTTTCTTTATATTTCATTTTTAGCAGGTTACCATCCACTGTTTGGATTAGCTATAATGCTTATCAACATTTTAGAGCAAAAAAGCATTAATTCTGACTAATTCATACATTGTCAGAGTTAGAAGAGGTAAAAAGCTATCATGATATCAATCATTGACAGGCCCGTACTATCAATTCTATCTAAATTTCTAAACATTTTTCTATATTGTATTTAAAAAGAATCTGTTAGTGACCTAGCTATAAAAGCGCTTTTCTCTTGTTCTCTGTCTCCAATATATACTGCTAAGTCAAATTTCTTTGCGCACAAAAGTCCTAACCTATACATTATTAATGGTGGAGAATATGTTCCCCAGCCAGACCTTTTTCGCCAGATGACAACTATTCGTGATTATGATGATAGCCCTCACCGTGAGTAACATCATCGAGATCAAAAAACCTAGTGCTAACTGAGTAATCATAGAGGTAATTTTAAATCAATTGGATTAGGTCATATCCAGATATGACAATGCAAATATCATCCATTTTTGAGCCAAAGACAAGGAGTGTTTTCATTAAAAATACTAAAATTCCAGCAACTAACAAAGATGCTTTTAATTATCATGCTAGGGAAGGTGCGCTGGAACGATTGGTGCCTCCCTGGAGTTTTTTAACAGTCACCAGTCATAAAGGAGATATCAGAGATGGGACCATATCCACCTTCAAGGTCAGCTTAGGGCCTATTGGCTTCAAATGGAAGGCTGCACATTTTGGCTATTTACAAGACAGACAGTTTCAAGACAAGATGATAAAAGGTCCCTTTCAAAGCTGGGTTCATACTCATTCTTTCATGCCCAGTGAAATAGGCCATTGTATAATGGAGGACAAAATAGCATACTCACCACCATTTGGAAAATTAGGTCATATACTATTGAATAACACTATCCAAAACAACCTAAATCAATTATTCCATTATCGACATCGCATACTAGGTAACGACATTAATCTCTGGAAAATAGCTGGAAGGAACAAGGGTCAAAAGATTTTGATAACAGGTTCACATGGTTTGATAGGATCTTCGCTAATTCCGCTTCTTAGTGCGGCTGGAGAGCACAAGATAACGCGATTGACAAGACCTCGGTCTAATCCTAACAATACAGATTCACATTCAATAGTATGGGACCCAAGTAATGACAAAGTAAATGTTAAGGAGCTTGAGGGATTCGATGTAGTTGTTCATTTAGCTGGCGAGAATATCTTTGGCAGATGGACAGATTCAAAAAAGCAGAAGATACTAGAGAGTCGTATAAAGAGTACAAGGTTACTATGTAATTCCTTAATCAAACTTGCGAATCCCCCATCCACCCTCATTTGTGCCTCTGCAACTGGATTTTACGGAAATCAAGGAAATAAAGTTCTAACCGAAGAGAGTAAACCGGGTTTCGGGTTCCTTTCAGACGTATGCCAGAAATGGGAAGAATCAACAGAAACTGCAAGGGATGCTGGTATAAGAGTCGTAAATACAAGGTTTGGAGTAGTTTTGACTCCAAAGGGTGGCATATTACAGAAACTACTCGCACTATCAGGATTTGGCATAGTTCTGAGGCCTGGAGATGAGAACCAGCATATCAGCTGGGTATCAATAGAAGATGTGATAGGCACCGTCTTTTATTCAATTATCAACTCTTCAATCAGAGGTCCTGTCAATGTAGTATCTCCAAACCCTGTCACAAACCTAGAGTTTTCAAAAACTCTTGCAAGAATTGTAA
>Ga0081538_10001910_pt1 | contig 20907 bp, 21 predicted proteins | sample TabmetS5T2R1_FD_71022 | JGI IMG/M metagenome (GOLD analysis project Ga0081538, IMG submission 71022) | Tabebuia heterophylla rhizosphere microbial communities from the University of Puerto Rico - S5T2R1 | ecosystem: Host-associated > Plants > Roots > Rhizosphere ...
CCCCGGCGCCGTCCGGGTCGGTCCACACCCGCAGGTCGCGCCGGTAGCGGACCGCCCTGGCGGCCCGCGGATGCCGGTCCGGGTCGCCCACCGGCCGCAGGGCCAGCGGCGGGTCCCCACCCAGCCCCGGAGCGGCCAGGACCACGTCCAGGCTCCCCGGACGGCTGCCCAGCCGCTCCCCGAGCCACCCCAGGAACCCAGGGCTCATCGGCGCCCCCAGGTCCCCCTCGGGCAGCCGCGCGGCCACCAGGTCGGGGTCGACCCCGGCCGCCACCACATGGTGGGCGGTGAAGGCCAGCACCGCGTCCACCGGCCCCTCCGGCCCCGGCCACACCTCCACCACCCCATCGGCCGGCGGCGGCACCCCGCCGGCCGCGTCCTCCAGCAGCCGCAACAGCCGGTCACTCACCGCCCGAGCCTACCGCCCTGTGGACGGCCGCGAGCACCGCTTCGCGCCGTCGGCTACCCTCCCGTTCGGGGCCCCGGCAGCCCGGGTCGAGGCTTCAGGCCGTCCCCCGGCCGTCGGTGGTCGGACCGGCACCGTTCGTGTTTGGCGCGGGTTCGTGGAAGGCTGATGGGGTAGAGACGGCCGAGCGTCCCCGTCCAGGAGCAGCCATGCAGCATCCATCGCGACCCACCGAACCCCGACAGGAGCTGGTCGACCTGGCCACCAGCCTGGTCCCGGCACTGGCCGGGCGGGCGGCCGGCTACGACGAGGCGGACGCGTTCTGCCACGAGGACTTCGACGACCTGGTGGCGGCCGGGTACACGGCCATCACCGTCCCGGCCGAGCTGGGCGGCGGGGGGGCGGGCGCGCTCGACCTGGTCGCCGCCCAGAGCAAGCTGGCCGAGGGCAACCCGGCGACCGCCCTGGCCGTCAACATGCACCTGCACGGGGTGGGCCTGCTGGCCGAGGCGTTCCGGGACCGGGTGGAGCCGTTCCTGAAGCTGGTCGCGACCGACGGGGCCATCCTGGCCGGCGGCTTCTCCGAGCCCCAGTCGGGCGGGAACTGGTGGTACCAGGCCACCACCGCCACACCCCTGGCCGGCGGTGGCTACCGGCTGTCGGGCACCAAGACCTTCTTCACCGGCTGGCCGCGGGCCACCCACCTGTTCCTGACGGCCGCGGTCGAGACCGGCGGCGACCGGGAGCCGATCGGGTTCCTGGTGCCGCGGCCGGAGCGGGGGGCGCGGGTCCTGGGCGACTGGAAGGCCATGGGCATGCGGGCCACCGGCAGCCACGCCCTGGCCATCGACGAGCTCGAGATCCCGCCCGAGTGCGTGGTCGCCCAGGGCTTCCCGGTGGCGGTCAGCTTCCTGGTCGGGTCCCACTGGTCGTGGCCGTCGTTCGCCAGCATCTTCCTGGGCGCCGCCGAGGCCGCCTTCCGTCACGTGGCCGACGGCCTGCCCAGGCGGCGCAACGAGGGCCTCGGCCAGACCCTGTCCGAGCTGCCAGGGGTGCAGCAGGCGGTGGGGGAGATGCGCATGAAGCTGGACGCGGCCCGGGCGACCCTGCTGGCCGCCGTGGCCGCTCCGCCCGACCCCGACCCGGTGGCCCACTACGGCCGCATGGCCGCGGCCAAGCTGTTCACCTGCCAGACCGCGCTGGAGGTCTGCACCCTGGCCCTGCGGACGGCCGGGGGCAGCGGCTACCTGCGCACCGGCCCGTTGGAGCGGCTGCTCCGCGACGCCCACGCCGGGCTGCTGCTGCCCCCATCGCACGACGCCACCCTCCAGTGGCTGGGCCGGGTCGAGCTCGGCACGGGCGGGACCCCTTGAGGGCGCCGGCGCTGGTGATCGACCGGACCCGGCCGGTGCCGCCGGCCCGGGTCTCGATCGACAACGAGTACTACGAGGGCATGGACGAGCTGTGGTGGGACCCGGCCGGCCCGGCCGCCATCCTGCACGCCATCAACCGGCCCCGGGTCGACTTCTACCTCGAGGCCCTCGGCGACCCCGACGGCCGGCTGGTGCTGGACGCCGGCTGCGGCGGCGGCCTGGTCGCCCGCGAGCTGGCCGCCGCCGGGGCCGAGGTGGTCGGGGTCGACCGCTCCCTCGGCAGCCTCGGGGTGGCCCGCCGGGCCGTCCGCCCTCACTTCGCCCCCGCCCAGGGCCGGCTGGAGCGGCTCCCGTTCGTCGACGGCCGCTTCGACGCGGTGGTCGCCGCCGACGTGCTCGAGCACCTCCCCGACCTCCCGGCCGCCGTGGCCGAGCTGGCCCGGGTGCTGGCCCCCGGCGGCCGCTTCGTGTTCGACACCATCAACCGCACCCCCTGGTCGTGGTTCACGGCCGTGTTCGGGCTGGAGCGGGTGCTGCGCATGGTGCCGAGGGGCACCCACGACTGGCGGCTGTTCATCCGGCCGGCCGAGCTGGACCGGCTGCTGCGCGGGGCCGGCCTGGCCCCGGTCGAGGTCGTCGGCCTCGCCCCCCGGATCGGCCCCGGGGTGGTCGCCCGCGGCCTGCTCACCCGCCGCATCGACGTCCCCAGCTTCGCCACCAGCACCGGGCGCCGCGCCGCCTACCTGGGGCACTACCGAAAGGTGGGGGTTGGCCAATGACCGCTCGCCTCCAGGCCGTCGGCACCGCCATGCCGGACCACTACGTCTTCAAGCAGTCGGAGATCGTCGAGGAGTTCTTCGCCACCCAGCCGGGATGGGACCCGGCCTTCGCCGAGGTGTTCGAGAAGTCGGGGGTCGAGCGGCGGGCCTCGGTCGTCGACCCGGTCTGGTACGGGGCCCGGCCCCGGACCACCGCCGACCGGATGCGCGTGTTCGCCCCGGCCGCCCGTCGGCTCGGGGCCGAGGCGTCCCGGCGGGCCCTGGAGCGGGCCGGGCCGGAGGCGGCCGCCGAGGTCGTCGACCTGCTGGCCGTCTCCTGCACCGGCTACAGCGGGCCCGGGCTCGACGTCCACCTGGTCGACGACCTCGGGCTCGGGGGCCGGGTCCGGCGCCTGGCCGTCGGCCACATGGGCTGCTACGCGGCCCTGCCGGCGCTGCGCACGGCGGCCGCCCTGGCCGCCGCCTCGGGCCGCCGCGCCCTGGTCACCTGCGTGGAGCTGTGCTCCCTGCACACCCAGCCGCCGAGCACCCGCGAGGACGCCGTCTACCTGGCCCTGTTTGGCGACGGGGCGGCGGCCGCCCTGGTCGGGCCCGGCGGCGACGGCCCGGTCATCGCCGGCTCGGCCACCGTCACCGTGCCCCGCAGCGAGGAGCGCATGGGCTGGCTGGTCGAGGACGAAGGCTTCCGCATGTGGCTCTCGCCCCGGGTCCCGGCCCTGGTCGAGCGGGGCGTCGGCGGGCTGGTGGACGACCTGCTCGGCCCCCACGGCCTGACCACCGCCGACGTCGCCCACTGGGCCGTCCACCCCGGCGGCCCCGAGATCATCGACCGGGTCCAGCGGCGCTTCGGCCTCAGCGACGCCCAGGTCGCCCGCTCCCACGAGGTGCTGGCCGACGGCGGCAACCGCTCCTCGGCCACCGTGCTGTTCATCCTCGAGCAGCTGCTCCACCACGGCGAGGTCGAGCCGGGCGAGTGGATCGTCGCCCTCGCCTTCGGGACCGGCCTGACCCTCGAAGCCCTGCTCCTCCGGGCCTGAAGGAGCTCGCCCATGCGCATCGTCCGCTACAGCCGCCAGGGCGACGTCGGCTTCGGCATCCTCGAGGGCGAGACCGTGGCCGCCATCAGCCCCCATCCCTTCGGCGCGTTCGAGTACACCGGCGAGCGCCTCCCGGCCGGCGAGGTCCGGCTGCTCGCCCCGGTGCTGCCGAGCAAGGTCGTGGCGGTCGGCCGCAACTACGCCGAGCACGCCCGCGAGCTGGGCAACGAGGTTCCGCCCGCGCCGGTGCTGTTCCTCAAGCCCTCGACGTCGGTCGTCGGGCCCGGCGACCCGATCGTCCGCCCCGAGGGTGTGGGCCGGGTCGACTTCGAGGGCGAGCTGGCTGTGATCGTGGGCAAGCTGGTGCGCCGGCTGGAGCCGGGCGACGCCATCCAGGCCGTGCTCGGCTTCACCTGCGCCAACGACGTCACCGCCCGGGACCTGCAGCGCGCCGACGGCCAGTGGACGCGGGGCAAGGGCTTCGACACCTTCTGCCCCCTCGGCCCCTGGATCGAGACCGACCTGGACTCGAGCGACCTGGCCCTGCACACCCTGGTCAACGGCGAGGTCCGCCAGCAGGCCCGCACCTCCCAGCTGGAGCACGGCGTGGCGGAGCTGCTGGCCTTCGTCTCCCGGGTCATGACCCTGCTCCCGGGCGACGTGCTCCTGACCGGCACCCCGGCCGGCGTCGGCCCCCTCGAGCCCGGCGACCGGGTCGAGGTCGAGGTCGAGGGCGTCGGCGTCCTCAACAATCCGGTTGTGGCCGAGCCTCGCTGAGCGCGATCGCCCGGCGGTAGACCGCCTCGTAGCCCTCCACCATGTCGGGGACGTCGAAGCGGTCGTACACGTGCGCCCGGCAGGCCTTGGGGTCGAGGGCGTCGACCCGCCGCAGGGCCGCCGGCAGCTCGTCGGGCCGCTCGCAGATGTAGCCGGTGAGGCCGTCGACCACCACCTCGGGCACCGAGCCGGCGCGCAGCGCCACCACCGGCGTGCCGCAGGCCATGGCCTCGACCATGACGATCCCGAACGGCTCGTCCCACTGGATGGGGAAGACCAGGGCGCTGGCCCGGGCCAGCAGCTTCTTCTTCTCCTCGGTGGTGGCGTGCCCGAACCAGTCGGCGTCGGGGCCGAGCAGGGGCCGCACGCGCTGCTCGAAGTAGGCGTGCTCGGCCGGCTCGTTGCACTTGGCGGCGAGCACGATCCGCCGCCCGGCCGCCCGGGCCGCCCGGATGGCCAGGTCCGGCCCCTTCTCGGGGCTGATCCGGCCGAGGAACAGCACGAAGTCGTCCTTGTCGGCCTCATACGGGTACGCGTCGACCGGGATGGCGTTGTAGACGGTGGCCGCCCAGGGCAGGTGGGGGCCGTTGGCCCGCTGCGACTCGGAGATGGCGACCAAGGCGTGGTGGTGGCTGAGCAGGCGGTAGTACTCGCCCAGCTCGCCCTGGACGGGCCCGTGGGCGGTGAGCACCGTGGGGGTGCGGCGGGCCCGGGCCGGCAGCGGGCCGCCCAGGGAGTGGTCATGGACCACGTCCACGTCCAGGCAGCGAAGGTGCTCGTCCACCTGGAGGGCGTGGACGATCTCGGGGAACGGCGTGCCCAGATCGGCCACGGGGGGCTCCTCATAGGTCTGGAGGAACCGCTGGGCGCTGGTCCGGCAGTCGCCGGCGCCGATCAGGGTGACGTGGTGGCCGCGGGCGACCAGCCCCTCGACCAGCCAGTGGGCCATGGCCTCGATGCCACCATAGCCATCTGGCGGGATCGGGAACCAGGGCGGCGCGACCACAGCGACGCGCAGGTGTTTTGAAGCATCCTCGGATGCAGACACACTGGCCTCCTCACCGTTGGGGGGTACGGCGGTGCCAAGGGCGGAGCGGTGGAGCTGTGGAGCTGTGGAGCTGGGGGGCCGCTACCTTACCGCGAAGCACCGCGTCCAAACGAACTCGCGTAGCATTCGTCGCATGAGCGAACCCGTCCGGACCCGGTTTGCCCCTTCGCCAACCGGCTTCCTGCACGTCGGTACCGCGCGGACCGCCCTCTACTCCTACCTGTTCGCCCGGCGCCACGGCGGCCGGTTCATCCTGCGCATCGAGGACACCGACACCGAGCGCAACGTCGCCGACAGCGCCGCCGGGATCGTCGATGGGCTGCGCTGGCTGGGCCTGGACTGGGACGAGGGGTATCTCAAGGGCGGCCCCCACGGCCCGTACGTGCAGACCGAGCGGCTGGACCGCTACCACGCGGCCGTCAACGCCCTCGTGGCCCACGGCGACGCCTACCTCTGCTACTGCACCAGTGAGGAGCTGGAGCAGCGCCGCAAGGCGGCCGAGGCCCGCGGCCTGCCGCCCGGCTACGACGGCCACTGCCGCAACCTCCGCCCGGACCAGGTGCGCGCCTATGAGGCCGAGGGGCGCAAGCCGGCGGTCCGGTTCCGGCTCCCCGACACCGGCGAGACGGTGGTCGAGGACCTCATCCGGGGCCGGGTCGTCTTCGACAACGCCACCCTCACCGACTTCGTCATCCTGCGGGCCAACGGCGTTCCCACCTACCACTTCTCGGCGGTGTTCGACGACGTCGACATGGGGGTCAGCCACGTCATCCGGGGCGAGGACCTGTTCCCGTCCACCCCCCGGCACGTGCACGTGTTCCGGGCCCTGGGGCGGGCTACCCCGCCCGCCTTCGCCCACCTGCCCCTGATCGTCGGGGCCGACCGGCGCAAGCTGTCCAAGCGCCGCGACCGGGTGTCGGTGCAGCAGTTCCGCGACGACGGCTACCTGCCCGAGGCGATGGTCAACTACCTGGCCCTGCTGGGCTGGTCGCTGGACGACCACACCGAGCTGTTCACCCTGGCCGACCTGGAGCGGGTGTTCTCCCTGGAGCGGGTGTCACGCAACCCGGCCGCCTTCGACGTCAAGAAGCTGGACGCCCTCAACGGCCACTACCTGCGCCAGCTCGAGCCGGCCGACTTCGCCGCCCGCGCCTGGCCGTTCGTGGAGGCCCAGGGGTTCCCCGGCGCCACCCCGGACCTGCTGGCCAGGGCGGCCCCGCTGGTCCAGGAGCGGGTCAACCACCTGACCGAGGTCCCGGGCATGGTCGGGTTCCTGTTCGGCGACGAGGTCGAGCTCGACCCGGCGGCCGCGGCCAAGGTCCTGACCGAGGACGGCCGCGCCTTCCTGGCCGAGGCGGCGGCCCGGCTGGACAAGACGGAGCCCTGGACGGCCGAGGCGATCGAGGCCGCCTTGCGCGGCCTCCAGGAAGAGCGCGGATTGAAGCCCAGGACCGCCTTCCAGCCGGTCCGCCTGGCCATCACCGGCCGGCTGGTCAGCCCGCCGCTGTTCGAGTCCATGGAGCTGCTGGGCAAGCCCCGCTCCCTGGCCCGCCTGGATTGGGCCGCCGCCCTGCCCGGTTGAGGGATCCGGCCGGCGGCCGCTAAGATGCCCGAGCCCGTGGGCCCACGGTCCACGTTCCCTGGGGTGTGGGGTAATTGGCAGCCCGACGGGTTCTGGCCCCGTTAGTCTAGGTTCGAGTCCTGGCACCCCAGCGCAGCCGCGGCCCCGTCGTCTAGCGGCCTAGGACGCCGCCCTCTCAAGGCGGTAGCGCCGGTTCGAATCCGGTCGGGGCTACCATCGTGGGCCAGCAGCTGTGCCCTCTTCGTGCCCGCGCCGCTGGGGCCGCTACTGCTGCGGCGTCTCCAAGGACTGGCCGGCGCGACCACCACTGGTCCTGGTGTCGGGGCTCACCCGCTCCGCCAGGAACTCCTCCCAGGTGCGGCGGCCAACCGCCTGGTCGGGCGCCAGGTTGGCACCGGCCCGGACCGCCCGGGCAGCCCGGCCGGGCGTCCTGAGCGGCACGATCAGCCGGCGCCGGTCGGTGGCCCGCAGGTAGCTTCGGACCAGCTCGGCCAGCTCGTAGATCCGTGGCCCGCCCAGGTCGGGGACCAGCCCGGCCGGCCGGTCAAGGGCCAGCTCGACCAGTCGGTCCGCCACGTCCCTGGCGTCGACCGGTTGGAACCGCCAGCCGGCCGGGACCAGGGCCACCGGCAGCCGGGCCAGCTGCCGCACGGTCAGCAAGACCAGGTCGTGGAACTGGGTGGCCCGTAGGGTCGTCCAGCCCACCCCGGAGCCGGCGATCACCTGCTCGGCGGCCCGCTTGGACGCGAAGTAGCCGAACATCGCCCGGTCAAGGCGGCTGGTGACCGGGATCCGGTCGGCGCCGACGACCGAGATGAACACCAGGTGCCGCGCCCCGGCCCGCGACGCGGCCTCCACCAGGTGCCGTGCCTTGACCTGGTCGCCCCTGGCCGTGCCGGCGCAGTGGATGATGGTGTCGACGCCGTCCACCGCGGGCTCGACCCCTTGGCCGGTGGCCAGGTCGCCGGTCAGGTAGCGGATGCCGTCCTCGTCGGCCCGGCCGTGCCGGCTGAGCACCCGAACGTCGCGGCCGGTGTTCCGCAGCCGCGGGACGACCTCGCGGCCCAGGGTCCCGGTGCCACCGGTGACCAGGATGGGGGATGTCATGGCGTGGCGCTCCTTCCGCACAGCAAGCGGTGCTACCTCCCCATCGTCGTGACCTCCGACGCCGGCGGCATTGCGGCCAGCGGGAGTTCGCGATCTCCGGCTACCCGGTAGGCGCGGCGGGCAGGTCGCCGCGCAGGTGACACCTCGGTCGCGCCGGCCAGCCCGTCGCCGGGCAATCGCGCCTGCTGGTGGGCGCGCGGCCCGGCGTCATTGCTGTTGGCGGGTAGGTCAGGATGCCGGCTGGCCAGAGACGCCGTTGGGCGCTGGCGGCAACGACACCAGGCCGCCGGTGCGCCATCGTCGCTGCAGGGCCGGCACGGCAGGGTGGCCACACGACCCGGTGGACCACCGGACACAGGCCGGCCTCGAGCAAGGAGGACGCGCATGCGTTTCTGGTATGGCACCAACAGGCCGCTTCCCCTCAGGTCGGGATCGCGGCGCCCGCTGGTGGCACTGGCCACCCTGCTCACCCTCGGGGTGCTGGCCGCCGGGTGCGGCAACTCGGGGGGCTCCGGGTCGGGCTCGGGGGGCTACGGCTACGGTGGTCCCGCCACGACGAGTGGCGGCCAGTCAGGGGTGGCGACGGTCGCGGCCACCACCAGCAAGCTCGGGACGATCCTGGTCGACGGCAGCGGCCGCACGTTGTATCTGTTCGAAAAGGACCAGCCGGACCAGTCGGCCTGCGCCGGCGCGTGTGTGGCCGCCTGGCCGGTCGACCAGACCAGCGGCGCCCCCAAGGCGGGCAGCGGCGTCAAGGCCGCGCTGCTGGGCACCATCAAGCGTGGTGACGGCACCACCCAGGTGACCTACAACCGCCATCCGCTGTACTACTACGCTGGCGACAGGCAGGCCGGTCAGCAGAACGGCCAGGGCGTCGACGCCTTCGGCGCCGTCTGGTATGTCCTCACCCCTGCGGGCAAGGCCGTCGGTGGCTGAGCCTGACGGCGCGAGCCGACCGGGCGCCGCGACCTTGGCGCGCCACCGGCCAGGGGTTCCATCCCCGGTCGCATCGTGGGCGCTGCGGGCCGGCGCGGCCGCGGCGCTGGGGGTCGACGCGGTCGTCCACTGGCAGAACGCGCCGGCCTACGACGGCATCGGGACCGCCCTCACCCAAGGGGCGCTGTTCCGCGCCGAGGCGGCGGTGGCGGTCGTCGCCGGGCTGCTGGTCCTGGTCCGGCCGCGACCCAGCAGCTGGCTGGCGGCGGTGCTGGTCGCCGCCAGCGCACTGGCCGCGGTGGTGCTGTACCGCTACGTCGACGTGGGGCCGCTGGGGCCGTTGCCGGACATGTACGAGAACACCTGGCAGGTCCCCGGCAAGCTGCTGTCGGCCTGGGCCGAGGGCGCCGCGGTCGTGCTGGCGGGACTGGGCCTGCTGACCCATCGCGGCCGGTAGACACCGGCCGGCTGCCGCTGCGCGGCATCGCCCGAGACCGACACCGTTGACGCAACAACGAAGGTGGCAGGATGCCAGCCGAGCCACTACCCAGGGTCCCTCTAGGCGGTAGCGCCGGTTCGAAATCCGGTCGGGGCTACCAACTACCACCCATGCTCCTCGGTGGCCTCGACCGGAAGCGGCTCGGCGCCGCCGGCGAAGTCGGTGCCTGGGACGACCTGGCCAGGCGCTCCCGGCTGGGCCGGAAGCGGCTCGGCGCCGCCGACGAAGTCGGTGCCCAGGGGGTTGGTGTCGTCGGGGATGAGGCTGGTCAAGAGAGCCGATCGTGGCATGCCATGTCACTCCGTGCTGTCGATGGGGGAGTTCGGGTTGGGGCGCCGGCGTCCGCGCCCAGGCGTGCCGTCCAGGCTACCGGTCGGCGGCAAGCACCTCCTGATGGATGCGTTCGTGGGACGGCGGTGCGCTCGGAGTTGTGGGCCGCGGCTGCTCGTCTACCGACGTCGCCGACGCTCGCGCCGCCCGCCCTTGGTGTCCTCGCCGAGCCGCACCCGCTCCCGCCGGGTGGGGACGGCCTGCTGGACGTGCTCGGTGCTGACGTACCTGCGCAACCTGACCCGGCCTCGCTCCCCCTGGGTGGGAACGGAACGGTCAAGAGGGTCGTACTCGAGGCCGTAGTGGCGCCACAGCTGCCGCTCCTCGGCCTCCGACAGGCGCTGGTCGGCGTCGATGCGGGGGGCGTCCATGACCAGCTGCTTGTCGTAGGGGACGAGGACGTCGTGGTCGCTCTGGAAGGCCTGGGCGAGGGGGACGAAGCTGGCCTTGGCGCCGAACAGGCCGGTATTGACCAGGGCCCACTCGGGCTGCCCGGTCTGGTCGTCGAGGTAGATGGCGTCGATGGTGCCGATGCGGCCGCTGTCGCGGTCCAGCAGCGCGCGGCCTGGCCAGGTGCCGACAGTTTCGAAGTCGGGCATGCGGGCTTCCTTCCCTTCCGGTCCTCCCAATGAGCTGCCTGCCGGTAATGACCTGTAGCCGGGCACGGCATGACGCGCATCCTGAGCCCAGGATGGCCAGGACCCCCCGAGGAGGACACGCGAACCCGGGGGGTCCTGTTGCTCAGCCGGTGAGCCGTTGGATCAGGTCCAGCTCCTGGGTCAGCCGGCGGGGTGCGAGGTAGTCCTGGCGCACGCGGCGGTGGGCCTCCCGGCCCAGCCGCGCGGCCCGCTTGGGATCCTCCAGGAGGGTGGCGGTGGCCCGGCCGAAGGCGGCGAGGTCGCTCGGGTCGTCCAGCAGCAGCCCGCTCCGGTCGTGGGTGATCTGGTCCTGGATGCCGCCGACCCGGCTGGCCAGGACCGGGCGCGCCTTCCACATCGCCTCGGCCACGGTCAGGCCGAATCCTTCGGCCAGGCTCTTCTGGACGATCACGTCGGCGCGGCGCTGCAGCGCGTTGACCATGGCCCCGTTCTCCTCCAGGTCGTCCATGGGCAAGCAGGCCAGGTGCAGTCGGGCGCGGGTCCCGGCGGGCAGCGCCGCCGCCGCCCGGCGCACCTGCTGGAGGACCAGTTCGCTCTCGGGATCGTCAGTCACCGAGGTGGCCGCCGGGCCGGCCAGGACCAGGTGAGCGCCCAGCTGGTCAGGGACGTGGCGGATGAACCCCTGGAGGACGCCCAGGGGATCCTTGAGCGGATCCCAGCGCGACACCTGCAGCAGGATCGGGACGGCCGGGGGGATCGGCGCGTCCTGGATCATCTCGGCCCGGCCCTCCACGCGGCCCGGGCTGCCGTCCAGGTGGCGGAACACCGGCGCCGGGAGCTCCCCCTTCGGAGCGTCGAGGATCCCGGCGGCCCGCAAGATGGCACTGACCGTGGGCGGCGCCATCGGCTGGTTCTTGGGCGCGAAGACATCGATGCACGGCGGGATGACGGCCATGCGCTCGCGGTCGAGGCCTTCCCAGCAGTAGGCGGGGCGGGAGAACACGTAGGCGTCGGCCGCCTGGACGTAGGGGCGCAGGAACTCCCATGCGCCCCTGGCCAGGTCGTTGGGCTGATCGACGCCGATGTGGCAGCTCCAGACGACGGTTGCGCCCAGCCGTTTCAGCTCGGGAGCGAGCCCGACGGTCTGGGGGTCGTGCAGGACCACGACGTCGCCCGGGCCGACTCGTCGCTGCAGCTCGGCGAGCGTCTCCTTCTGGGTCTGCTCGTAGATCCCCCGGACGGTCTGGTCCAGCCCGCGTCCGTCCCCTGGTCGGCCGTGTAGCAGGTGATGGAGGCGCTTGGTCACCTCGAAGAAGTCCTCGGTCCCCTCCAGCACCACCCAGCGGGCCTCGATGCCGACGCCGGCCAGGTAGCCGAGGAGGAAGCGGAGCATCTCGGCGACGCCGCCACCCTGCTCGGTCGAGTTCACATGCCACACGCGCCGGCCGGCGAGCCGATCGGTCGCCTCCGCCAACCGGTGCGCGAAACGACGGGCCGGCTCGGGCGGAAGCACGCCGTCGAACCGTCCAGGGTCAAGCTCTTGGATGTCGATTTCCCTCATCGTGTGCCGCCTTCAACGCGGTCTCGGCCGACGTGCCACCAGGGGCGCGGCGCGCCGCCCGGATCGGTTGCTCTCACCGGGCGGCGGCCGCCGGCAAGCGATCACCCTCGGTCGCCTGCTATCTCCTCTGAGCGCGCAGGGACCCAGACATGACGTCAAGGGCCCGACGCGGCCGGGTAGGCGGGACCCGGATGGCTTCACCCTCCGTGTCTGCCGGTGCACCGCCGCTCGCGCCGGCGAAGCGCTCACGGGCCGTCACCGTGGACCTGAGGCGGTGACCGCCGCATCGGCGGTCCGAGCACGGAGGGTGAACCCTGTTCGCCAGCATCCGTACGAGACTCTGGTGTCGGAGAAGTGGCTGTTCGCGCTGGTCGGGGGCTCCGTGGCCCTCGCCGGCCACGGGTTGCTGAAGGCGCTGATCGCGCTCGGGTGCGCCGCCGGGATCGCGAACGCGCTCCAGGCCGTCGCCACCCTGCAGCTCATCGCCGCGGGCGCCGTCGAGCTCGTCGCCGGCAACCGACGGCTGGCCACCTTCCGACCCCTGGCCGGCGGACGGAGCTGGCGCCGGCTGATCCCGCGCCTGCGGGCGGTGACGACCGGCCTGGCCGGGGTCTGCCTGGCCGCGGTCCTGATCGGCTCGTGGACCCGACGCTGCGGCCGCGGCAGGATCCACCCCTCTGGTCCGCCACCCAGTGGCTGGCGGACAACGTCCCCCGCGACCGGGTCCTGGTCGTCCACGACAGCATCTGGACCGACCTGGTCCACCATTACGGCTTCGACCCGCAGCCGATCATCGTCTACAAGCTCGACACCGACCCCGCGGTCCGCGAGCAGCTGCGCCGCATCGACTACCTGGTCCTCCCGAACTGGTACTACGCCACCCCGGTGGGCGTGGCCAAGTACCCCACGGTCGCCGAGGCGCGCAAGCACGCGGTGGCGGTGGCGCGGTTCGGCTCGGGCGACGACGGCGTCCAGGTCTACCGCGTCAGCCGGTACTGGCGGCCGGGGTAGCCATGCGGACGCCGGGTCGTGAGGCGTCGGGCGGGCTGGTCCGCGCGGTGGTGGCCGTCGCCCTCGCGGCCGCGCTCGGCGGGGCTTGCGCCAACACGCCGGACACGACCCTGCAACCCGATCCGCCGGCGGTCGCCTATGCGCCGCTGCAGCATCCGTTCCGCGGTGCCCGGCTGTTCGTGGACGACCAGACGGCGGGCGCCCGCTGGCAACGCGAGCACGGCGCCGGCTGGCTGGACCCGATCACCACCCGGCCGCAGGCGCGCTGGCTGAACGGTCCCCAGGACCTGGCCGGGCTCCCAGCCCTTGCCGCCCGGGCCCGCCGGCAGCGGGCCCTGCCGGTGCTGGTCGCCTACTACCTCCCCGACCGCGGCTGCAGCTCCTCCGACCAGGGCGCCCCCACGAGCGGGCACTACCGTCGCTGGATCGACCGGCTCATCGACCGCCTCGGCTCGACGCGAGCCGCCATCGTGGTCGAACCCGACGCCGTCGCCGCCGACTGCTTCGACACCAGGCGCGCCCTCCTGCTGCAGCACAGCATCCGGCGGCTCGCCAACGCCGGCCAGTACGTCTACCTGGACGCCGGGCACGCCCGCTGGCGGAGCACCGGGGAGATGGCCCAGCGCCTGCTGCGCGCCGGCATCCAGGACGCCCAGGGCTTCTCGGTCAACGTCGCCAACCGCCAGACCACCAGGCAGAGCTACCAATGGGGGCGGGAGCTCTCGGATCTCCTCGGCCGGCGCGAGTTCGTCATCGACACCTCCCGCAACGGCCTCGGCCCGCCCCCGGACACGCCGGACCGGGACGACGAGTGGTGCAACCCACGTCGGCAGGCGCTGGGCCAGGCCCCCACGACCAGGCCGAGCATGCCCGGGCTGGCCGCCCTGCTCTGGATCAAGCTCCCCGGCGAATCGGACGGCATCTGCGGAGGCGAGACCACCTATCTCTTCTCCCCGACCCAGGCCCGACGGTTGACGGTCAACAGCCCCTTCGTGCCGGCGGAGCGCCGCCGGCTTGCCGCGGCCGCCGAGGTCCCGCCGACCACGGAGATGCGCTACCGAACGTGATCGGAGTGGCCTTCTGAGGGTGGCTGGCGTAGCAGTCTGGCGGCGGCCTCCTCCACGACGATGCCCTGGCGCGCGGCCGTCTGCCGGATCCGCTCGGCGGCGGTGTCCGCGGAGAGGCCGTGGCGCTCCATCAGCACACCCGTGGCCCGCTCGAGCGCCAGCCGCCGCTCCAGGTCCGCCTGGATGTCCTGGGCATGGTGCTGGCCGGACTGAAGCGTCGACAGCAGCTCGGTGAACCCCCGCTGGGTCATCTCGAAGACGGCCAGGGCCTCCACGAGGAACTCGGATGCCGCCTGGGCGATGTGCTCCAGCTCCTGGGGGCTCCTGTGGGTCTTGAGGACATCGAGCAGGATGCCGTGATGGATGCGGGCCAGATCGAGGACGCTCAGCTGCTCGCCGATCGCCCGCCGGCCGAGCTCGTAGGCCGCCCGGCGGCCCCGTTCGCCGCGCTCGGAAAGGTACTGGAGGAAGGCGGGAGCGTAGTCGCGCCGGAACCGCTCGTAGGCGTCGCCGGTCACAGAGCACCATGCTGGTCGGCTGCGGTCATCGCTCGGCCGTACGGTCCTGGCCCTCCTGGAGCAGCCGCTGCAGGCACGCCAGGCCCTCTTCGAGGTCGAGCGCGGTATGGACGTCGTCGAGGCCCATGCCGAGGCGCACCATCGCGAAGGCGACCGACGGCTGGATGCCGACGATCACCGTCTCCGCCCCACGCAGCCGGGCCGCGTGGGCCAGGTTGAGCAGGGTGCGGGAGCCGAAGGAGTCCATGACGTCGAGGGCGGCGACATCGATGATGACGCCGCGGGCGCGATGGGTGCCGATCTGCTCGACCAGGTCCTGCTGGAACTGGACGATCTCGCGGTCGTTCAGCGCCTCGTGGATCGAGGCGATGAGATAGCCGCCCTGCCGCAGGATCGAAACCAGCACCTCGACCGTCCAGTCAGTGCAGATGGTTGTCGACCGGGTCCGACTTGGTGACCCTGAACCCGAGCAGGCGCTCAGCCTCTTCGACGCCGCCCTGGAGGTCGCCGACGGTGTTCATCTTGCCAAGCTCGACCCCGATGGTCACCAGGGTCTGGGCGATCTCCGGGGAGAGGCCGGTGAGGATCACGCTGGCGCCCATCAGCCGTGAGGCATCCACGGCCTGCACCAGGTGGTTGGCGACCTCGGAGTCGACGTCGGGGACGCCGGTGATGTCGATCACCACCACCTTGGCCCGATGGCTGCGGATGCCCGCGAGGAGCTGCTCGGTGAACTGGTTGGCGCGCTGCTCGTCGAGGACGCCGATGATGGGCAAGATGAGGATGCGCTCGCGCACCTGGAGCACGGGGGTGGACAGCTCCCGGATCGCGTCCTGCTGCTGGCGGATGACGCGTTCGCGTTCCTGGACGAAGCTGACGGCCACGGTATTGGCGATGCGGTTGGCCGCCGGCTCGTAGGCGTCCAGGACCCGGTTCAGCAGCTCGAAGTCCTTCTGGTACTTCTCGAACAACGACCGGGCCAGGACGTCGCGGAGCAGCAGGACGATGCCGACGACCTCGTAGGTCTCCACCCCACGGGGGATGATCCGCTCCGACAGGTCGCGGGCATAGGCCTGGAGCGCCTCGACGCTGCCGGTCTCCAGCACCTCCACATAGCTGTCGTAGACCGAGGTGGCCATGGAGAAGGTCTCCTCGTCGGTCATGGCCGACAGCAGGTGCGCATTGGTGATCCGGTTGGCCCACTGCTCCCGCAGCTCGGTGCGGCGGTCCCGCAGATGGGTCACCAGCTCGGGCAGCAACTCCAGGTCCTCCTCCCGGGCTTCCTGGACCACCGGGACTTCCTCCGGGGTGCCTGTACCCATTTCGACTCCTTCCTCAAGCGACCATCACGTGTCTCGCCGCCATTTCGTCATGGTGACGGTGGTTCCCCTGTCGACCTCCGAGGTGATCTCGAACTCGTCCATCAGCCGCCGCGAGCCCGGCAGGCCCAGCCCCATCCCCCCGTAGCCGCTGTAGCCGTCCTGAATGGCCCGCTCCAGGTCCGGGATGCCAGGCCCGGAGTCGCGAGCGACCACGGTCACTCCTTGACGACTGTTCTCGCCGACCAGGCTGATGACGACCTCGCCCCGCTCGGCGAACATCACGATGTTGCGGGCGATCTCGGAGATGGCGGTGGCGATGATGGTGAGCTCGGTCGCCGAGAAGCCCGCTTGGGCGGCCAGCTCGCGGCCCTGCTTGCGGGCGGTCACCACGTCGGCGTCGGTCTGGACGGGGATCCGAACCTCACCGGCCACCGACGCGGTCCTTCTCCGGTCCAGCAGGGGCTCGCTGAGCCGGGCGCACCAGGCACAGGCGAGCAGGTGGCCCCCCGCATCGAGGTCCCGCTGGCGGCGCCGGTCCCCGGCGGACAGCGCGAGCAGCACGGGGCGGCAACGGGCGGTCGGCGGCTCGTCCTGCTCCAGCTCGAGAAGGTATTCCACCCGGAGCTTGGCCCGCGCCCGGCTGAGCTGCGCGGCGACCGCACCGGGGGTGGAGTCCCGGCTGGCCGCCAGCGTCGCCGTGTCCATGCCCTCCACCTCGTGGGCCACCAGCGCCTGCTGGTCCTGCTCGGGCAGCCTGGCCAGGGCGGTGGTGATCGCCCGGCGCTCCTCACGGCGGAGCGCCTCCTCCTCGGGAAGCATCGGTTCCCGCAGGTCGATGAGCCGGTGGGCGTGGCGCCGGCCGCGGTCCTCGCTGGTCGCCAGCGACGTGACGAGATTCCTGGCGGTCACCACGGCGTAGGGGGCCAGGGTCCGCGGTTCCAGGCGCCGGCGCGCCGACATGACCCGTGTGAGCGTCTCCTGCACCAGGTCCTCCACGACCTGCCCCTCACGGACGCGGGCGGCGATGACCCGCCGCAGCAGCGGCGCCAGCTCGAGAACGTCGTCATGCCACAGCTCGCTGGTGGGCTGACCAGCGCTCAAGCCCATCGCTCCTGCGGCCGCAGGCCCTCGAGCCGGGGGGCAGTGATCGCCCAGGACCACCCCGCCTGGGGCGAGGGCGCCGAGTTCCCTTGGGCTTGCGTCATGGGTCGTCTCGCACGAGTCAGTACTGGTAGAGAGCCTTCATCGGCCTGAAGCTCTGGAGTCCCCGAGCAGGCCTGCCAGGAAACCGCGAGACGCCACAGGTGAGTGGGCTGCCGTCGGGGCTGCTATCGGCAGGCGATGCCCCTCTGTGCGGAACGCCACCGGCTGTCCGGCCGTTACGACCGAGCAGGGCGCAGGAGGGGAAAGGGCGCACAAGCCGGCGCAAGTGTGGTCGGTTGAACGCTCCAGGTGGCGTAATGCGCGGATTTGTCCTCACTCGCCAATTGCGGATAACCTTCCCGGCCGTCACCGGACAGCGCGTCACAAAGGCGGGAGCGGTTGAAGCACAGATTGCCGCTGGTTCTCCTCGTGGCCTTGGCCGTGGCTCTGGCCAGTATCGGTCCGGTCCTCGGCCAGACGGCCGATCCGACGCTGGCGCGCCGGCCTCCCGATGATGTGACCGACCCGCCGCCGCTGTTCACCTTCGAGCAGTACCCGCCGTCGACGAGCGACAACGTGGTCCTGCAGTGGGACGAGGAGCTGCTGCAGGCGGTCCGGGCGCTGCCCCCGGGGCCGACGGTGACCGCACGGGCCATCAGCGTGGTCCACACCGCCATCTTCGACGCCTGGGCGGCCTACGACGCCCGGGCCAGGGGCACCCGCCTTGGGACCACGCTGCGCCGCCCGGCCGCCGAGCGCACCCTGGCGAACAAGAACAAGGCGATCAGCTTCGCGGCCTACCGGGCCCTGGTCGACCTGTTCCCGGCCCGGCAGTTCGACTTCGCCGAGCAGATGAGCTACCTCGGCTACGCCGTCGACGGCTCCGACACCTCGACCCCGGCCACCGTCGGCAACACCGCCGCCCAGGCGGTGCTCGACTACCGCCACGGCGATGGCTCCAACCAGCTCAACGGCTATGCCGACACCACCGGCTACAAGCCGGTCAACACCGGCGACGTGGTGGTCGACCCCTGGCGCTGGCAGCCGCTGCGGGTGCCGCTGGAGACCGGTCCCGAGCAGCATGCCACCACCCCGCACTGGTCCAAGGTCAAGGGGTTCGCGCTCAAGTCGCCGTTCCAGTTCGCCGTCCCCGGTCCGGACCGGCTGCAGACCGGGTTCGACCCCAAGCACGTCGACAACCTGCTCACCCAGACCTCGAACCTCACCGATCGCCAGAAGGTCACCGCCGAGTACTGGGCCGACGGGCCCCGCTCGGAGTTCCCCCCAGGCCACTGGGCGCTGATCACCCAGGTCCTGTCCCGCAAGCGCGGCCACAGCCTCGACACCGACGCCAAGCTGTTCTTCGCCCTCGGCAACGCCCTCATGGACGCCGGCATCGCCGCCTGGGCGGCCAAGTACCGCTGGGACTTCGTCCGTCCGATCACCGCCATCCGGTCGCGCTACAAGGGCAAGCAGGTCACCTCCTGGCTGGGGCCGTATCGGGGCTACGGGCAGGTCCCCGGCGAGAAGTGGATCCCCTACCAGGCGCCCAACGTGGTCACCCCGCCGTTCCCCGAGTACGTGTCGGGCCACAGCACCTTCAGCTCGGCCGCGGCGGCCATCCTGGCCAAGTTCACCGGCAGCGACAGCTTCGGCGCCGGCGTGACCATCGAGGTGGGCACCTCCCTGTTCGAGCCGCGGACCGACACCCAGGTCGGCACCCCGGCCACCAACATCCTGCTCACCTGGCCGACCTTGACCGCGGCGGCCAAGGACGCCGGGCTCTCACGGCGGCTCGGCGGCATCCATTTCCAGGACGGCGACGAGCACGGCTACAACCTCGGCCAGCGGGTCGGCGGCAACGTCCTCGCCCGGACCTTGGGCTACGTCAACGGCACCATCGGCGGATAACCCCGCCCGAGCTGGGTCGGGTGTAACGCCGGCGGCCCGGTCGTCGCTTTTCTTCAGTTGGAGGGCGTTCGCGTTCTACCGGAAGAGGACCACGATGATGAGGGGGGCCACCTCCATTGATGCGAAGACTCGTCGTACTCGTCGCCTTGGGGTTGGCGGTGGCCGTTCCGGCCGGCGCGCAGACCGAACCGGCCCGGCTGGCGGTCACCGCCACCTCCGGCCATTGCGACCAGGGGCTGCCAGTTGTCGACTACACGGTGACCAACCAGTGGTCATCGCCGGTGTCGGTCCAGGTCTGGTGGGTGGCTGACGCATCCGTGCACGGCTTTGCCGCCAGTCACGACCTCAACGCCACCCCGGACGGCGCCGCCGGATCCTTCCGTCTGCCCTTCAGCTTCTACTCGACCGTGACCGTGTACGCCACTGCCGGCTGGCCAGACGGCAGGGTGACCACCAACGCCTCCTGGGCGATCCCGGTGGCCGACTGTGACGCGCCGACCTCTCCGCCCACCACGGTCGTCCAGCCGCCCACATCCGCCACGACCACCACGATCGGCGACGGCGACGGCGGCAACGGGCATGGGCGCGGCAACGGCAACGGGGGCGGCAACGGCAACACAGCGACGACCATCGGGCTCAGCTAGGCGGGTGGCTCGGAAGGAGCAGGTATCGTGTCGACCCCCGGTGTTGAGACGGTTCGCGGCTGGCTGGGTCGGGTCATGGTTGACCGCGACGGCAATCGGCTGGGTGAGATCACCGACATCTACCTGGACCGCGAGACCGAACGGCCCGAGTGGGCCGTGGTTCGCACCGGCCTCTTCGGAACGCGGTCGACCTTCGTGCCGCTGGCCGAGGCGGCCGAGGTCGACGATCGGATCCGGGTCCCGCACCAACGGACGGCGGTCAAAGACGCCCCCAACATCGAGGACGACGGGCAGCTCTCCGAGGCCGAAGAGGCCGAGTTGTACCGCCACTACGGGTTGGACTACGAGGCGGTGACGGCCGACGATCGCGACACGGCGGCCGGTTCCCCGACCGCCGACCAGCCAGAGACTCAGGTCGCCAGCGAGCCACCCGGCACCGATGTGACCCCGTCGGCCGAACCGGCCGGTTCGGCCGACTTCCCGATCGGTGAGGGAGTCAGCAGACCATTTGTCTACGAGACGCCAGGCCCGGTCGAGGAGCGCCCCGGTCGCCGTCGGCGGGAGCCCGGTCAGGTGCGGCTACGCCGCTACCTGGTCACCGAAGTCGTGACCGAGACCGAATCCGGGCAGCGGCACGAGGTGCGGGTCGAGGCTGAGCCGGTCAGCCAACAGGACGTTCCCGACCTGGCTGCAACCTCCAACCCAGAGGATGCGCCGGCCCGACGTGGACCGCCGGAGCCGGACCCCGACGACTGGTTCCGGGCGGAAGACGACCTCAGACGGTAAGACCAGCCACGTCCGCGTCCGCTGGCTGAGACCGCCCGTCCATCCCATGCGTCATGGAGGGCCCCGCAACCGGTCAGTAACGGGTAGAGAGCGTTGGTCAGCTCGAGACCGGTGCCGGGCCGTGAAGGACAAGGCGCCGCCTCCGTCACCGTGACCCGCTCCGAGGAGGAGTCGACGCTGACGACGCAAGGGCGTTGAGGAGGTGCCATGACCCTTCCTTCGGTCGAGGCGACCCGCGGCTGGTCGGGCCTGACCGCGGTGGACAGCGACGACCAGCCGCTGGGCAGGATCGCCGACATCTACCTGGACCACGACACCGGGCAACCGGAGTGGGCCCTGGTGGCCCGCCCGCAGCGCGGTCGCCGGACCTTCGTGCCGCTGGCGGGCGCCGCCCGCAAAGGCGACCGGGTCACCGTGGCCGTGCCCAAGGCAGCCGTAGGCGACGCGCCGGCGGTCCGGCCGGGCCGGGAG
>Ga0081538_10001911_pt1 | contig 20890 bp, 21 predicted proteins | sample TabmetS5T2R1_FD_71022 | JGI IMG/M metagenome (GOLD analysis project Ga0081538, IMG submission 71022) | Tabebuia heterophylla rhizosphere microbial communities from the University of Puerto Rico - S5T2R1 | ecosystem: Host-associated > Plants > Roots > Rhizosphere ...
GGAGCCACGCGAGCGCTGCGAGGACGGCGACGCTGACTGGGGCCGGTTCGCGCAGCCGGGCGGCGAGCTCGAGCAGGGTGTCGCGCTGCTCGAGGACCGCGGCGCATCTGATGCGGAGGCATGGCGACAACGGCCGGTTCTGGGAGCTTGGCATCACTGCTCGGTTGTGCTGGGCGAAGATGACCAGGTCCTCGAGCGCAGCCGCCGTCTCTTGCCGAGCCTGCAAGGAGCTGAGTTGCGATGCGCGAAGCATTAGCTCAGCGGCGCTCCACGGGTCGGCGCCGGCGGCGAGCGCGACGTCGAGCCGCCGACGGCGAAGGCGTGCGCGAAGCCTGACAAGCTGGCGGCCGAGTAGGCGGCGCGGAAACCGTGCAACGGCGACGATCATGGCGGCGTTACCTCGCTTCCCGGGCTCGCGACGAATGGTGCGTCTCGACGCGATCCTCGATCGGCTTCGCGGGCCTGCTGACGCGAGCCCGACGGTCGCGCGAGGCGGCCGCATTCGAGCGCGCGGCGAGTCCACGGGCGGCAGTGGACGCGAGCTCTGCATCGGCGAGCGCCAGGCCGAGGTTCATGAATCCGCGATGCATCCGATCCGCCAGCGTCTCCGTCGGCATCGCCACGCCGCTCGTTTCGTCCATGCTCGACGCGGCGCAACCGAGCTCGCGCAGCGCCGATTCGATGCATCCGAGCACCGCCGGGACCGCGCGCCCGGCGGCCGGGTCGCCGGCGAGGTCGCGGATGGCCATGGCTGCCTCGACGAGGTCGCAGCCGCGGTCGTAGAGCTCGTTGTCGGCGGTGCGCGTCGAGGCGCGCGAGCCGAGTCTCGGGCGGCTCATGCGACCGTGGATTGGACGATCTTGCGGGCTCGGCGGCAGCATTCGGCGCCCGCTCGCAGCGTGGCGGCGGCGTCGTGGATCGCCGACAGGAGCTGTGCCTGGCGCTCGTGCGACGGCGGCGAACTGTCGCCGGCGCGCGGCCAGGCGGCAGCGGCGCGAGCGTATCGCCGCGAGACGCTCTCGCCGATGTGCGCGGGAGGGATCAGCGCGGCGCCGGCGCGCTCGATCGCGCCGCTCAAGTCGCGCAGCGCTTGCTCGACGTCGGTGAGCGACCGCGCGACGAGATCGACGGTGATGGGATCGGTCTCGCTATCGAGCTTGCTCGCGAAGCTGTGCAGCTTGGCCGCCAGGTCTGCGAGACCGTCGCCCCACGTGGCGTAGCCGTCGGCGAAGCTGCCGACGCGCTGCTTGGCCGGCGCGTTCGGCAAGCGCTCGTTACCGGAACTGAAGCGTCCGAATTTGACCGGCGGATGCGGAGTCATGACAGCCTCCTTTCGCTGTCTCCTTCCGGTCATGCTCGCCGTGCCCGAAGCCGTCCGCCATCGGCTCGAGCATGCATCCGATCCGGTTCACGAACCCATCCGTGCTGCGGGCGCGATGGCGCTCAGGGCTCGACGAGCCCGCGGCGGATCGCGTAGCGCGTCAGCTCGACGCGGTCGCGCATGCCGAGCTTCTCGAGCACGTTCGCGCGGTGGCGCTCGACGGTCTTCTTCGAGATGTGCAGCAGCGCGGCGATCTCCTCGTTGGTGCGCGCCTCGGCGACGAGCTTGACGATCTCCTCCTCGCGCGGCGTGAGCATCTCGCCCTGCGTGCTCTCGCCGCTGCGGGCACGGTCGAGGTACTCGCGCATCAGCGCTCGCACGGCGCCGGGGTAGAGGAACGGCTCGCCGCGCATCGCCGCGCGACAGGCCTCCACGAGATCGCGGTCGACCGCGCTCTTGAGCACGTAGCCGGAGGCGCCGACGCGAATCGCCTCGAACAGATACTGCTCGTTGTCGTGCATCGAGAGGATCAGGACGCGCACGTCCGGCCGGCGGTGCGTGATCTCGCGTGCCGCCTGGAGCCCCGTCTTGCGCGGCATCGAGATGTCGAGGATCGCCAGGTGCACGTCTTCTGCGATCGCGCGCTCAGCCGCCTCCTCGCCGTCGGTCGCCTCGGCGACCACCTCCAGGTCTGGCTGCGCGTCGAGGACCGTGCGCAGCCCCTTGAGCACGATCGGATGGTCGTCGGCAACGAGGATCCGGGTCTTGAGCGGGATCGTCATGACGTGGGGATCGAGAGTTGGATCTGCGTGCCCTGTCCGGCGTGGGAGTCGATCTGCAGCTTTGCGCCGATCAGCATGGCGCGCTCGCGCATCCCGCGGATCCCGCGCGACGAAGGCAGCGAGCCGGGCGCAAGGCCGCGGCCGTCGTCGCGGACGGTCAACACCGTGGTTGCATCATCGGCGGCGAGGCTGAACTCGACCCGTGTCGCGCCCGCGTGGCGGGCGATGTTGGTCAGCGCCTCCTGCGCCACGCGGTAGACGACGAGCTCCTGTTCCTCCGAAAGCGCCACCGACGACGCAAGCCGCCGCTCGACCGCGATTCCCGCCTGCTCGGCGAACGCGGTCGCCAGCGCCGCCAGCGCGCTCAGCAGCCCCAGGTCCTCGAGCGCCTCGGGGCGGAGCTGACTCGCGATGCGACGCACCTCCTCCGTGCCGCTGCGCGCGGTCTCGCGCAGCTCATCGAGTTGCTCGCGCAGCTCGCCGGGGATCCGAGCCGCGAGCGCCTCTACCTGCAGCATCACGCCCGTCAGCGTCTGCCCTACCTCGTCATGCAGCTCGCGCGCGATCCGGCTGCGCTCGCCTTCGAGCACGCGCAGCGCCTGGCGCGCGCTCTCCCGTCGCTCGGACTCGAGCCGCTCGAGCATGTCGTTGAACGCCTGCGCCAGCGCGGCCACGTCCGGCTCGCCCTCGACCGGCACCCGTTCGCCCGGTGAGAGGGGATCGTGGCGGCGCATCGTCTCGGCCAACTCGTCCAGCGGGCGAAACGCCGGCCGCAGCAGCGCAAGGTTGAGCAACAGCAGCACCACCAATCCGATCGCCAGCACGACGACCTCCGTCGCGGCGACCGGCACCGAGACCGTGACGGGAGCGAACACCAGCCCCGCGAACGCGAGCAACATCGCGATCGCGTTCGTGGCGAACACCCGCCAGAACAACGGCAACGACGACACGTGCTCGCGCACCGCCCAAGCGTCCCACGAACGGAATCGACTAGACCCCGACGCGTCGGGCATCGGGCGAGTCTCCCCCAGATCCGCCTCGCAGACAGTTGGGTCGGCACCGGATTTGCGCGCGGCCTCCACCCCATTCTGCGCGACCGTTCCCCTGCCGCGTGGGTTCGAGCCTGCGCACGGTTGCACTCGCGAGCCCATGGCGCGAGCACGACATGCGATTCACGATCGACTCATCCATGGCGATCGTGACCATCAAGTTTCCGCTGATCGAATATGACGACGCGCACGGTCGCCAGAGCCTGACCGCCGGTGCTGCAGTCCCGCGGCGCGCGCTTCTCGCGGCCGGATCGCGGAGTCGGGCTGCTGTTGGTGTTCTCGGCCGCGAGGGTGACCATGGTCGTCGCCGCCGCGCTCGTGGGCGCGCTGAGTCGACACCCCATGCTTCTCGGCCGCCCGGATCCCAAACCGCGCTCGATGCTTGGCGTCGCACTCCTCGATGACCACCCCGCCGTGCTGGCGGGGCTGCGCCGGCTCATCGAGCCCCAGCCCGACATGAAGGTGATCGCGGCGGCCGCGACCGCGGGTGAGCTCGCGCGCCGGCTCGACGGCGGCGGCACCGACGTGCTCGTACTCGACTACGACCTCGTCGGAGGCGACGGCCTGTCGCTGTGCCAGCGAATCAAGCGGCGCCCACAGCCACCGGCGGTGGTCATCTACTCCGCCTACGCAGGTGACGCGCTCGCACTCGCGGCCCGCGCCGCCGGCGCAGACGGCATCGTGCACAAGAGCGACCCCGTCGAGCGCCTTCTGACCGCGATCCGCGGCGCCGCCACCGGTGAGCTCGTGATGCCCGCGCTGCCGCACGACGCATACCAGTTCGCCGCCGCCGCGCTCGACGACGAGGACCTGCCCGTGCTGGCGCTGTTGCTCGACCGCACACCGATCGACGCGATCGCGAACGCGCTGCGCATCAGCGAGACACAAGCGTCGTGGCAGGCGCAACGGATCGTCGGCCGGCTGCGGCCACGCCTGACCGCGCGATTCGAGGATCACGGCACCCGAGCGGCGCGCCGCGCCCGCTCGGGGCGCTCCTGACGCCTGGCCTGGAGTGGCAGCCGGCGCGAAATGAGCCCACGACCCGATGGCGGCGATCAAGCCCGGCTAGCACCTTTTGTCAAGCGAGGAAAGCCTCGCGATTCGCCGACATCAATCGAGGGAGGCCTTGACCATGAGCGCATCCGTATCAGTGCACCCGACGGCACCGACCACGTCTCGACGCAGAAACGACGCCCCGATCATCGTCGCCGTCGACGGATCCGCAAGCGGCGCCGCGGCAGTCCGAACGGCGATCCCGATCGCCGAGCGACTCGATGCTCCCATCGTGTTCGTGTACGTGCGCGGCGGCCCGTCGTCGGCCCTGGGAGAGCCGTATTACCAGCGTCGTCTCGACGCCGAGACGCTCTCCGCCAAGCGCGCGCTCGGCAACGCGCTCGCAACCGCCGAGCGGGCGGGCGTAACCGCGAGCGGCGAGGTGCTCGACGGCCCGCCCGCGCGCCGAGTCATTGAGTTCGCCAACCTCCGCGGCGCGCGGCTCGTGGTGCTGGGCCCGCGACGCCGGCGGTGGCTCCGCCGGAGCGTCTCCCGCAGGGTCAAGCGCGACGCCGACCGCCCAGTCCTCGTGGCCGACACCCTGGCGACAGCCACCGCATGAACAGCGGACCCGGCCGATGAGATCACATTCGCGAGGGCGTAGAACGCCCGCTGCGCGACGAGACGCGCGCGGTCATGCCCACGCTCGAGTCCGGCCGCGCAGCTGTTCCGCCACGACCAGCGCGGTCAGGAGCGCGGTGAGCAGCGCCGACACGAGCAGGCCGTCGGCACCGGCCGCCAGCGGCACCGCGGCGAGCAGTGCGACGATCGCCAGCGCTCGTGGCGCGCTCTGCGTCTGCCCGATCCTGGCGGCGCACGCCATCAGGCCGGCGAGGAACAGCGCGGGGCCGCCGAGCGCCACGAGCGCTCCCGCATTGTGCAGGTCGTCGGTCGGATGCGCGATCACGAGTTCGTCGCCGACCGCGACGAGGACGATCCCGGCGACGATCGGGAGGTGTAGGTAGGTGTAGATGTCGCGACCGATCTGGCCCCGCTCCTCGGCCGTCGCCCCGCGGATCCGCTCGAGGACCGCGCCGGCGACCTCGCCGAAGTACAGCCACCAGAGCGCCGTCGAGGAGAGGAAGGCGAGCAGGAGGGCAGCGACGACGTCGACGCTCAACCCCGTGTCAGAGGCGGTGACGCCCGCCAGAACGATGCTCTCACCGAGCACGATGATCACGAACAGCTCGAAGCGCTCGCCGAAATGGGCGCCCTCGATCTGCCACTGGCTCATCGGCGTGGGGCCGGCGCGCGGGAGCCAGTAGGCGGCGAGCGGCGCGGCCAGGTCGATTCCGAGAGCCGCCAGCCACAGCACCCAGCGCAACGCTTCGGCGTCGACTATGCCGCCGGCGACCCACAGTGGCACCGAGACCACGCTCCACGCCAGGATCTGGCGGAAGTTCTGGTTGAACCGCCCGCGCGGCGTGACCGCGACGACGAACGCGTTGCGCCCGATCTGCAGGCCCGAGTAGGCGCACGCGAACAACAGCGCGTACTCCCCGAATCCCTCTGGGATCGCGACCGCCATCAGCAGGCTCGCCGCCATGACGAACACCAGCACGAGCCGAATCGGCCCCGTGTCCGGGTCGAACCAGTTCGTCATCCACGTCGTGTAGTTCCAGGCCCAGTACAGCGCCACGAGCATGAACGCCGTCTCGGCCGCGGCCGCCCAGCTGATGTCGTCGAGCAGGTGGTGCGACAGCTGGGTGACCGCGAACACGTAGACGAGGTCGAAGAACAGCTCGAAGAACGTCGCCCGCTGCTCGCCCTCCTGCCGCGTGCGGGTGATCGGCAGGTCCGGGATGATCGGGCTCGTACCGGCCGCCACATCCGCGAGCATAGGCGAGGGCCGCGTTGCGCGACGAGTTGCGCGGGTCAGCGAGCGGGGTGGCTCCGGCGGATCGCGGCGACGAGGCGGTGTGGCGCGATGTCAAGGAGCGCGTGGAACGCACGTCCGAGCCTGTGCCTCAACACTTCGTGGCCCGCGCGATGCCCACGGATGTGGCGAACGATCAGGAAGGGGGTCGCCAGTACCGCCGCGATGAGGCTGACGAGGAGGGTCAGGGCGACGAGTGGGACGACCACCACGACGACGAGGATGAAGAGCGGCGGGACGACGAGGAGACCTGCGAGGACAAAGATCCCGATCTCGACCGCCCGGAGCGTCAGCGCTCCCGCGAGGCCGGCATCGGCGGCGATCTCCTCGACGCGCTCCGTCTCGGTATACGGCTCGATCGGGTGCGATGGCTGCTGATCGGATGACTCGTAAGTGCTCATGGGAAGCCTCCTTGGGAAAGTGGGTGGGTTGATCACGGCCCCGCCGCGTGTTCGGCGGGGCCGCCGCGGCGCTGGTCAGCCGGCGGTGGCGAGCCAGTCCTCGAACCGCGTCTTGCCGAGTTGGGCGTTGTCGCCGGGCAGCAGGCTGCCGTTGGTCAGCGTCGTCCCGAAGTAGCGCGCGTCGGGGTCGGCGACCACGTGGCGCGGGTCGGTGCGCGCGCTGAGGTCGTAGCGGATGAGCTCGTCGAAGCGGTACGGCTCGCCACCGCATCCGCTCCGTCGAGCGCCTCGGCGAGTCCCTCGCCGGTGAGCGTGTTGACGCCGGTGTTGAGGTCGGCGGCGACGGCGTGGTGCCCGTGCTCGCCGAGCTGCTCGACGATCTTGGAGCCGAGGCGGCCGTGGCCGCCGATGACGACGATCGTCATGTCTTGCCTTTTGGTTGATGGGTCACGCCGCGACGCGCAGCGGCGCGGCGGCTTCGACGATCAGGCGCGCGGTCGCGTCGGGATGCGAGACGGCCACCGCGTGCGAAGCGGTGGGCAGCTCGACCGTGCGGCGCGCCCCCGCGCGAGGCGCCATGAAGTGCTGGAGCGCGGAGGGGATGTTGCGGTCCTGGCCGCCGATCAGGAACCACGAGGGCAGCTCCTTCCACAGCGGACGCTCGCCCGAGGGCTCCTGAAGGGCCTCGAGCGTCACCGGCCGCTGCGTGGCGGCCATGCGTGCGGCCTCCGGCGCCGTGACGTCGGCGGCGAACTGCTCGTGGAAGAGCTCGCGCGCGATGTACAGGTCGGTCGTGCCGTCGCTGCGCGGCACGGGCCGCAGCGAGTCGCCGAGCGTGCTGCCGGGAAAGCGCTGCGCGAGCGTGAAGGCGCTCTCGCCGGCCTCCGGCGCGAACGCGGCGACGTACACCAGCCCGGTGATCTGGCCGGCGTCGATGTCGACGTTCGTGATGACGGCGCCGCCGTAGGAGTGGCCGACGAGCATGATCGGGCCGTCGATCGTGCGGACGAGGTCGCTGATCGCGGCCGCGTCGGCGGCGAGGCCGCGCAGCGGGTTGGCGGCGGCGATCACGTCGTGACCGGCGCTCTGCAGCTTGCGGACGACGCGGTCCCAGCTCGCCGACTCGGCGAAGGCGCCGTGGACGAGGACGATCGTGGGCGGCATCATGGGGCTCCTCTCGGATGGACTCGGGGGCACGCGACAACGGTGCCGGATCCGCCCGTTCGTCGCCCCCGGGTGTACCCGGGGCCAGTGCCCCGGGGGTTTCGTGCGGGAGCCCTGGTCAGGCGGACGCGATCGCCGACGGTTCGTCGGGGAGTGCGTCGTGGAGCTCGCGGCGGGAGCGGATGCCGAGCTTGGTGAACACGTTTCCGAGGTGCCACTCGACCGTGCGCGGGCTGATGAACAGCTGCGCCCCGATCTCGGGGTTCGTGCGTCCATCACGCGCCAGCCGAGCGATCTGCGCCTCTTGCGCGGTGAGCTCGTCGCGCGTCTCCACCGTGCGCTTGCGCACAGTCTCACCGGTGGCCAGCAGCTCGCCACGAGCACGCTCGGCGAACCCGTCAGCGCCCATCGCGGTGAACATCTCGTGCGCGGCGCGCAACTGCGCGCGCGCGTCGACCCGGCGGTGTTCGCGGCGCAGCCACTCGCCGTAGAGCAGGTGGGCGCGGGCGAGCTCGACGCGGATCCGGGTGCGCTCGAGCCGCTCGATCGCCTCGCGGTAGAGCGCGTCGGCGACGTCGCGTTCACTCAGTAGCGCCCGTGACCGGGCAAGGATCCCGAGGGCCCAGTCGGTGCCGCTCGCCTGCGTCCGTTCGCTCAGGCGATCGAGCGCGGCGGGGTTCGCGTCGGTCGCGCCGCTGCGCACGCCCGCCTCGATCAGCTCCGCCAGGGCCCACGTGGAGTTCGCGACGACGTCGTCCGCGCACGCCCGCTCGGCTGCGGCGTGCGCGTCCTGGTAGCGGCCGAGACCGTTGAAGAGCAGTGCCTTGATCCACTCGCTGACGCTCAGCCCCATGCCTTCGCCCCGGGCCGTCGCTTCGATCCTGCCGGCCTCGATCATGGCGAGGGCGTCGGCCTCGTCGCCGCGCCAGGCGGCCAATATGAATGCCGCGTACCTCACCGGCGCCATCTCGGTCGCCTGCGTGATCGCGTCGGCTTCCTCGATCAGCGACGAGGCGGCGCCGAAGGCTCCCGCGTGCACGTAGAGGGCCGCGCGATGCGTGGCCGCGTTCGGGAGCACGCTGAGCATGCCGGTCTCGCGGGCGACGCGCACCCCACGGGTCGCGAGCACGTACCAGAGCTCATCGTCCCAGAGATCTTGGGCCAGCCGACACGCCAGCCAGAGCCAGCGCTCGTCGCGCGCCGTCGAACCGTCCGCGTCCCGGAACGCCGCGAGCGCTATCCGCAGCGGCGGGACGCCGGCCGAGTAGCCCTCGGTGAACCTTGTCGCCAGGCCGTCGAGGAGCAGGTCGATCGCGCGTGGCGGCTGCGACGCCGCCGGGCCGGCCCGAGCGGCCTCGGCAGCCTCGCGGACGCTCGGTTCGTCGCCGAGGCGACCGGCGAACATCGCCGCCGCCAGCGCCTGCAGATGGGTCTCGCGAGCCATCGCCGCGTCGAGCGGTTCGAGGCGCCGCGCGGCACCGAGCAGCAGCGCCGGAGCGTCGCCGCCGCGCGTGCGGGCGAACGCGATCTCCGCGCGCAACCGCTCCAACCGCGCGCGCTGAATCTCCTCCAGCGGGCACAGCTCCGCGATCGCCAGCAGCTCGAGTGCGGCCTCCGGGGCCGCCGACTCGAACTTGGCCTGCGCGGCGGCCAGCGCCCGCCCACCGCGGGAGGCCGAATCCGGCGTCAGCTCGGCCGCTCGCTCGAGAAACGCGGCCGCCGCCGCAACGCCGCCGCGAGCCGCCGCCCGGGACGCCGAACGCTCGAGCTCCGCAGCGACGTCCTCGTCCGGTCCGTCCGTGGCGTGCGCGAGATGCCACGCTCTGCGGTCGGGGTCGCGATCCTGATCGGTTACGTCGGCCAGCGCCCGATGGACTTCCTGCCGTTCGGGCGGTGCTGACGCTCGGTAGGCCGCCGAGCGCACGAGCGGATGCCGAAACCGGACGCGCCCGTCGATCTCGAGCAATCCCGCTGCCGAGGCGGCCGCGGCCGCTTCGGCCCCGATGCCGAGCCGCTCCGCGGCGCGCCACACGAGCGGCCCGTCGCCGACGGGTTCGGCCGCGGCCGTGAGCAAGAGCCGCCGGGTCTGCGGCGGAAGGGACTCGAGTCGCCGCCGGAAGCCCTGTTCGATGCGGCTCGTCGTCGACGTCGCCTCGGGCAGTCCGTATCCGCCGGCGAGCTCCGCCGGCGTCATCGCGCGCGGCAGTTCCAGCAGCGCCAGCGGGTTGCCGCGCGTTTCGGCGACGATGCGGTCACTTACCCGCTCGTCGAGGTGGACGTGGATCGCAGACTCGAGCAGCGCGCGCGCATCGGCATCGGTCAATCCCCGCACCGTCATGTCGGGCAGCCCCGGCAATTCGCCCTCGTCGCCGGTCTCGCGGATCGCGAGGACGAGGGCGACCGACTCTGCCTGCAGGCGCCGCGCGACGAACGCGAGCGCCTGCGCCGACGCACGGTCGAGCCACTGCGCATCGTCCACGACGCACAGCAACGGCCGGTCCCGCGCCGCCTCGGCGCACAGGCTGAGCACGGCGAGACCGACGAAGAATCGATCCGGCGGGTCGCCGGCGCTGAGGCCGAATGCGGTGCTCAGCGCGTCGCGCTGGGGGCCGGGCAGCGCGTCCAGGTTGTCCAGCAACGGCGCGCAGAGCTGCTGCAGCCCCGCGTAGGCGAGCTCCATCTCGGACTCGGCGCCCGCCGCTCGAACGATCCGGCATCCGGATGCCTCGTCCAGCAGGTACTCCAGCAACGCGGTCTTGCCGACCCCTGCCTCCTCGCGCAGGACGAGCACCGGGCTGCGGCCCGTGCGCAAGCGAGCCAACAGCCGATCCAGCGCCTCGCACTCGCCACGCCGCCCAAGCAATCGGCGGCGAGGAGCAGCGTCTGTCATGGTCGCGCTAGAGCCTAGAGACGGCCTATCGGCTTGGCAACGACGTGGTCGGTCCATCCGTGGCAGACCGGGTCGCGTAGGGTCCCGACATGACCCCCTCACCGGCAACCGACCTCCAGAGCCGTTGCGACCTGCTGCGGTCGCTGCACCGCCCCGGCGCCCCGCTCCTGCTGCCGAACGCCTGGGACGTCGCCACGGCGAGAGCCGTGGTCGCGGCCGGGTTCCCCGTGGTTGCGACCACCAGCGGCGGCGTGGCCGCCACGCTCGGCTATGAGGACCACGAGGGTGCGCCTGGCGACGAGATGCTCGCCGCGGCCGCGCGGATCGCACGGGGCGTCGAGGTGCCAGTGACGGTCGATGCCGAGGCCGGCTACGGGATGGAGCCGGCCGAGCTGGTGGCAGCGCTGCGGAGCGCCGGCGCCGCCGGCTGCAACCTCGAGGACACCGACTACGCCACCGACCGCCTGCGCGATCCCGACCGGCACGCGGAGTGGCTCAGCGCGGTTCGCCGGTCCGCGTCGGCGGACGGCTACGGGCTCGTGATCAATGCCCGGATCGACGTCTTCCTCTGGCCCCTCCTCGCCGGCGCCGGTCCCGGGACCCAGGAGGAGCTCGTTCCCGAGGCGCTGCGGCGCGCGAATGCCTACCTCGAGGCCGGCGTCGACTGCGTGTACCCGATCGGCCTGTGGGAGACCGACGCGCTGCGCCGCTTCACCGCCGAGGTCAACGGCCCGACGAACGTCGTGCGCGTGCCGCAGGCGCCGTCGCTCGCCGAGCTGGCCGCACTGGGCGTGGCCCGGGTGAGCTGGGGAACGCTCCTACACCGCGAGGCGATGGCTCGCTTCGAGGACCAGCTCGCCTCGATTCACGCGTGAGACCGGGCCCTGATCCACGAGCTCGAGCGCCTCGCCGCTGTCCGCTGCCTCGATGATGCTGTACAGGAGAAGAAATCGCTTCATCGCTGCCTCCTCGATCGCCCGGTAGCGCAGCGCCCGACCGGTCACTGCCGTGGTCGCGCTGCAGATGTCATCGGCGGTCAGCGCCGCCGGGCCTGTGAGCTCGACGATTCCTTCGCGGCGCGTGATCGCCGCCCCGGCGAGCGCTCGCGCCACGTCGTCGCGCGTGACGAGCGACATGCGGCCTCCGGCGGCCGGGAGCGCGAGCGTCCCCGTCTCCAGCGCCGGTTCAAGCCAGGCCGAGACGAAGTAGTCGGCGAAGATCGACGTCCGCGCAAGGCAGTGGTCGACGCCGGAACGGGCAAGCAGCGCCTCCGTGTCACGGTGCACGCTCGCGTAGTAGAAGCGCGAGTCGGGCGCCACATCGACGATGCTCGTGTAGGCGACGTGCTCGACGCCGGCGTCGCGCGCGGCTGCGACGACGTGCTCGTGGTGGCGGTGCATCGACTCGGCGACGCCGTCGCTCGCGATGAACACGAGCCCGGACACGCCCACAAGAGCCGCGCGCAGCGACGCCGGATCGTCGTAGTCGACGCGGCGAACCGTCAGCCGCTCCTCCGGGGCGATGGCCTGCGGCCGCCGCGCGAGAGCGACCACAGACGCAACGTCGTCATCCGCGAGCAGGTCGTGGACCACCCGCGAGCCGACGCCGCCCGATGCGCCAGTCACCGCGATCGTCATCCGAGGTCCTTGCGCAGGTACACCAGGCGAGCGTTCCCACGGACTCGCCGGTCGTACTCGACGTACCCAGCTCGCGCGTAGAGAGCCAGGTTCTCGGCCATGAGCTCGTGCGTGTAGAGGTAGATCGAGTCGAATCCCGTGCGCCGTGCCGCGCTCTCTGCGTGCTCGAGCAGGGCCCTGCCGACGCCGCTCCCCTGATGTGCCGGCTCGACCGCGACGTTGTCGACGAAGAATCCCTCTTCGTCGCTTCCGACGACGATCAACCCCACGACCTCAGCGCCGCGCTCGGCCACCGTGACCGAGCCCTGGCGCACGATCGCTCCATAGTCGTCCGTCATCGGTCTCGGCCGCCCCCCGAGACGACCGACGTAGTGCCCGTAAGCGGCCTGCACGACCTCGGCGACGCGCGACACGTCGGCAGCCGTCGCCGGCCTCAGCAAGACCTCGCTCAACGACCGCCTCCGCGCCGGCTACGCAGCAGCCGACAACGTTTCGCGTACCTCGCAGATTCGATGGCGGCCGATCCTAGATTCTCGCGACCGGCACGTGCTCGAATGGCCACCGGCACTGCCGGCGCCGCCGCCCGACCGAGATCGGGGTCAAAGCTGCGATCGGCAAGCTTGCCGTCCCGCGCGACTTCCACGACCACGTGATCCGGAGCGGCCTTCGGGTCCTCGGCCTGGCTCCGGATCATGGCCTCGACGTGGCCGACCTCCCCCTGCCGGTTGAGCGGGGGCCGCCGGCGAGCGCTCCCGCTATCGCCGGTACAAGCAGGCGCTCGACCTCCGCGCCGGACTTGGCCTCGAGGTCCACGCGCATGATGCCCGTCGCCATGAAGTACAGGATGCCGCCCGCGCACTCCATGCGGAATCGCAGCTCTTCCTCGGGCAGGCCGGGCAGCGCTCGCCTCAGCGCCGCCGTCAGCTCCGGGTCGGGGCGCCTGGCGGTGGACACCACTCGGTCGCGGAACTCGGGCGACGGGTCGGTCGCGGCGCGCGCCGCGGTTCGGATCAGTTGCTGCTCATCGCTCGGCGGCCCGGACACGGCGGCGATCATCGGCCGCGCCCAGACCGTCGCTATCTCCGCCAGGGATGCGTCCTCCCCGAGGCCCCGCAGCCCTTCGATCTGCGCCTCGGCGAGCGCGTTGACCGCCTCCTGGATCGTCGCCTGCAGCAGGCCCTCGGTGGAGCCGAAGTGGTAGCTGACGCTCGCGACGTTGGCCTCGGCGCAGTCCGTGATCGCGCGCAGCGTGACGCCTGCGCGGCCGTGCTGCGCGACCAGCGTGCGCGCCGCCTCGAGCAGCCGCCGGCGCGTGCGCTGCCCGGCCTCACGGCGTCCGTCGGTCTTCTCCTCCGCGAGCATCCAGCACAGAATTCAATCAGTCGCTTGACGTTTTCGCGAGTCAGGCGTAAAGTTCAAGCAGGCGATTGACTTCATCGCCGGATCGCGTCGGGGAGACGCGAACCTGGGGAGATATGGACTCGCCGGGCGCCCCGAGCGCTCGGCGAGGCCATCGTGCGGCAGCTAGAGACCCGGGATGTTTCCGCCGAGCTTGGCGATCACGTCCTGCGGATCGATGCCGAACTTCGCCAGCAGCCCGGAGTCGCGGTCGGGATCGACCTGATCGGGCAGCTCCCGCTCGGCCTGCGACGCCTGGTCGCCTTTGCCTTGCTCGCGCAGCAGCTCGAGGATCTTGTCTTTCGGGATCTCCATGTGAGCTCCTTTGTCTAGGTGGTCTTCTGGGACTTGGGCTCGTCGCGTGGCTCGAGCTGGATCTCGCGGTCGGCGCGGGGCACGCCGGCTTCGAGCTCGCGGCTGCGCTCACGCTCTGCGTTGAGCTCCATGCCGAGCAGCAGCGCGATATTCGTGATCCACATCCAGACGAGCAGGCCGACCACGCCGCCGAGCGCGCCGTAGGTCTTGTCGTAGGAGCCGAAGTTGGCGACGTAGAACGCAAACAGCGCCGAGGCGACGACCCAGACTACGATCGCCAAGACGGCGCCCGGCGTCACCCACTTGAAGCCCGGAAGCTTGACGTTCGGCGACGCGTGAAAGAGCACCGCGAACATCAGGATCACCACAACGAGCAGTACCGGCCACTTCGCGATGTTCCAGATCGTCTGCGCCGTCGAGCCGATCCCGAGCGGCCCGGCGACGGCGCTTACGACCGGGCCGGTGAGCACGAGGGCGAGCAGGACGGCGGCGAGCAGCACGATCATCACGAGCGTCACGAGGATCTGCAGCGGCCGCAGCTTCCAGAACGGGCGCCCCTCCGGCGTCTCGTAGATGACGTTGGCGGCCTTCATGAAAGCGCCCACGTATCCCGAGGCCGACCATAGGGCGGCCCCGAGGCCGACGAAGAACATGATCCCCGCGGCCCCCCGGTTCGACGTGATCGACTCGATCGGACCCTTGAACGTCTCGGCAGCCGAGCTCGGCCCCAGCCCGCTGACGATCTCGGTCAGCGTCCGCGTAGTGGCCGCCGGATCGCCGAACAGCCCGATGATCGACACCAGGGCGATCAGCGCGGGAAACAGCGACAGCAGCCCGAAGTAGGTCAGCGCCGCCGCCCACACCGTCATGTTGTCCTCGCTGAACTCGGTCACCGTCCGCTTGAGCGTGGCGAGCAGCGATGTCTTGGTGCCGGCGCCCTCGGGGCGATAGTCCGCCCGCGCGCGCCCACCGTCTCCTCCTCCATTTCGCTGGGCCGCCATAGCGCTATTCCTCCCCTGGGCGGCGCGTGAGCCGGCCGAGCAAGAACCCGGCCAGAACCGCTCCGACGATCGCGACCGGAGCGGGGTGCTCCTTGACTGTGGTCACGACCTGGCGGCCACCCTGCTGGGCGCTCGGGGGCGTCGCGCTCTTCGCCTTGGCGGTCAACTCGTCTCGCTTGCGCCCGAGGCTGTCCTTGACTGCGGCGACTCGCTGCTGCGCCTGCCCTTTGATGTCGGTCTTGTCGGCGAGGGCGGCGACGGTGTCGCCCAGCTCCTCGCGCGTTTCCTCGATGTCGGCCTGGATCTCAGCGGGCGAGCGCTCCCGCTCATCGCCCTCACCCGGCACGCGGGCCGGCTCGGCCCCGCTCACCGGCGTGCGTGCCGCGCGCGTGTCTTGGTCCATTGCACGTCCTCCTTCACGCTCTCGACGCTCCCTTCGGGCACGGGCGGCATCGCTTGCTGCACCTTGCTCTTGCCGGCCAGCGCGACCACGGCGGCCGCGGCCGCTAACAGCAGACCCACGATCAGCGCCGCCAGCCACGTCGCGATCGCCAGGCTGAGGGCGGCGATCGCTGCCGCGGTCAAAGCGCCGCCGGCGTACAGCCCGAGGACGCCCGCGCCGCCGAACATCCCCGCCCCGGCCCCGGCCCGCTTGCCTTTGATCGAGAGCTCGGTCTTGGCGAGCTCGACCTCCTGGCGAACGAGCCGCGTCGTCTGCTCCGAAAGCGCCTTGAGCAGATCTGCCGTCGAGGCGTCTTCGCGATCTTCGTGTCTGAATCTCTCCGTCATGACACCGACCGGTTACCCGCCATGCGCGGGAGGGAAGTGAACGGAGGACCGAAATGGGACACGAAGGGAGGACAGTTCGTCCCGCGCTCCGCGTCCCCGCGCGAGTGGCTGACACGCGGCGGACCCGCGAGAGGATTCTCGCGGCGAGCCGCCGGCTCTTCGAGCAGTCGCCCGCGACGCCGGTCGCGGACGTCGCGGCGGCCGCCGGCGTCTCACGCTCCACGCTGTATCGCCACTTCCCCGATCGCGCCAGCCTCGCGGCGGCAGCCGAGGCGCATGCCGTGCCGGCGGCTCCGGCGAGCACCGAGCACCCGCTGCCGCCCGGGCTCCTCGGTCGCGAGCGCCCCGTCTCGGTCGAGGGAATCCACGTCTTCGACGTTGTCGCGCCCCCGTTGCTGCCCGATCAGCTGGTCGCCGAGGCGCAGCGCATCGCCGCCGTCCCGCTCGCGCTCTACGTCCTCGACATCGACGGTTCGCACCTGCTTCGAGTGGCCGGACCCGAGCGACTGCCGGAGCGGATCGAGGCGCCGCTCGCGATCGGGCCCGAGCTCGACTCGGCAGGGCTCTCGGAGCTCCGCAATGAGCTGGCCGACCGGCCCGGCGTCGAGATCGTGCCCCTGTGGCTTCGGGGCCGCGCGATCGGAGTGATGCTGACGCTGGGCCGACCGCGCCGGCCACTGGCGGAGATCGCGCGCCAGGCGGCGGCGGCGATCACGCTCGCCGACCGCTACACGGACACGTTCGCGCGCGGGCAGCGGCGCAAGCGGCCGCGTGCGGCGGCCGAGATCCAGCAGAGCCTCCTGCCGCCGCGAATCGCACGTGTGACCGGCGGCGAGGTGGCGGGCAACGTGCTCCCGAGCTATGACGTCGCAGGTGACTGGTTCGACGTCGTCGAGAACCTCGACGGTGTCTGGATCACGCTCGCCGACGGTCTCGGCCCGAGCACTCGTGCAGCGGCAAGCAGCGCGGTCGCGCTCGGGGCGCTGCGCGCGAGCCGGCGCAGCGGCGGCACGACGCACGACGCGCTCATGCTCATGCACCGCACGCTGCGCGAGATGCCCGGCCCGAAGGCCGAGATGACCGCGCTGTCCGCACGCTGGGATCCCGCGACGTTCCGCGCGGAGCTCGTCAACTGCGGCCACGTGGCGCCGATTCTGATTCGCGGCGCCGAGGTGGAGCAGATCCCGCTGCCGGCCGGACGCGGGCTTGGCGGCCGCGCGAGCCCTCGGCCTTCCGAATACAGCCTCAGCGTGGAGCCCGGCGATCGCCTGCTGCTCTACTCGGACGGCGTGATCAGGGAAGGGAAGGGCCAGGCCGGCCTGGGCCACGACGGGGTCGCCGCCGCCGCGGCGTCATCCCAGCCGGGATCGGCCGCCGACACGGTGCGCAACGTGCATCAGGCAGTGCTGCGGGCTTCCGGCCACGACCTCCAGGACGACGCGACCGTGGTCTGCCTCGCGGTGGAGTAGCGAGCGAGGGGACGTGGCGCGGCCTCCGTGCCGCGCCCGTCCCGGCCGGTCCTCCTTTCCCGGGGATTCCTCGTGCTCGGGAGTCTTCCCCGGTGCGCTCCTGGTTCAGCGCTCCCGCGATGGCGCGTCGTCGACGTCGATCTCCTCGCGCCGCACCTCCTCGGAGACGGTGCTCTCGTCCACCTCGACATCCTTGTCCAGCCGGACGCGCTCCTTCGGGACCGTCCGCTTCTCGACGACGGGCTCCTCGGTGTGCAGCGTGACCTCGTGCTCCTCCTCGGTCAGGTCGCCGCCGGAGTACGCCCGGTCACGGTTCTCGTCGGTGATCGGCTCGCGGTCGACGCGAATCTCTTCGCGCTTGACCGGCACCGTCTGCTGCACCTCGTCGGTGACGATGTACTTGCGCAGCCGCACGCGCCCTGACTCCCGCTCGCGCGTCCCGACTCGCAGCTCTTCCTCAGAGCGCGTCATCGCGTCGTCGGTTTCCGGACCCGAGATGTCCTCGCCGACCGGTGGGGCGTCCGACCGCGTCTCCGAGTAGTTGAGCCCGTAGTGCCGGTAAAGCTGCGCCTCCTCGGAGCGGCTCAGCTCGCCGTCAGGCTCGATCGACGGGGCGTCCTTGATCTTGGACTTGTCGTACGGCACGCGCAGCCGATCGTCATCCGGGCTCGCGTTGCGCACCGGGACGAAGGTCTGCTTCGTGCCGAACAAGCCTGTGTGGACAAGCGCCCACTCCGGCTCGTTCGTCTCGGTGTCGAGGTAAATCTCCTCGATCCGGCCGAGCTTGCTGCCGTCGGACGCGACCAGGTCGCGGCCGCGCCACGTAGCGATGTCTTCTCTCGTCAGGGCCACGATGTGCTCCTCTCGGTTGGGGCCACGCAAGCGCTACCCGGACACCGCTGCGGCGGTTGACCGGCGATGTCGCATCGAGAACTGCTTCAGTAGCGCGCGGGACAGGCAACGGTCGATCGGCGTCCCGCCGTGAAGAATCGCGTCGCATCCCGCCCGCGCGCTCACCAGCCCTGCGTGAGCACCTCGTCCAGCGCTTCCACGAAAAGGTCGGCGTCGCCCGCGCCGATGCAGAGCGGCGGCTTGACCTTGAGCACGTTGGCGAAGTCGCCGGTCGGCTGCACGATCACCCCGAGCTCGAGCATCCGCTCGCAGATCGCGTGCGCCTCCTCCGTCGCCGGATCCTTGGTGGCGTGGTCGCGGACGAGCTCGACGCCCTGCTGCAAGCCCGTGCCGTGGACCGCGCCGATCAGCACGTGACGCTCCCGGAGCTGCTCGAGGCGCGCGTACAGGCGGTCGCCGACGCGGAGCGCGTTCCCCTGCAGCTTCTCGTCGCGCAGCACGTCCAGCACGGCCAGCCCGATCGCGCACGACACGGGCGAGCCGCCCGTCGAGCTGAAGAAGCTCGCGCGCGGGCGCAGCGAGCCGGCGATCTCCGGCGTCGTGATCACCGCGCCAAGCGGATGGCCGTTGCCGGCGGGCTTGGCGATCGTGACGATGTCGGGCACCGCATCCTGCTGCTCGAACGCCCAGAACCAGCGCCCCAGCCGGCCGTAGCCGACCTGCACCTCGTCGGCGATGCACACGCCCCCGGCCGCGCGCACGTGCCCGTACGCGGTCTGCAGGAAGCCCGGCGGTGGGAGCACGCCGCCGGCGTTGCCCAGCTGCGGCTCGCAGATGAACGCCGCGGCCTCCAGGGCAGCCTCCGCTATCGGCGCGGCATACAGCGCGCCCGCGCGCGGAGCGTCGGTGGCGTACCGGCCGCGGTACGGATTCGGCGCGGGGACGACGCGCAGCCAGGGCGGCGGCTCGACGCCGTCCGGCGCGTCGAAGGCCGACGTGCCGATCGCGGCGGTCGCGCCGGTCCAGCCGTGGTACGACCCCTCGAGCGCGACCACGCCGGTACGACCGGTGAACGAGCGCGCGAGGCGCAGCGCGAGGTCGTTGGCCTCGCTGCCGGAGTTGACCAGGAACACGGCGCCGAGCGGCGCGGGTACGAGCGCGGCGAGCCGTTCCGCGTACTCGGCGAGGATCGCGTACAGGAACCGGGAGTTGGTGTTCAGCAGTCGGAGCTGGCGCGCGCCCGCCTCGGCGACGCGCGGGTGACTGTGCCCGACGATCGCCACGTTGTTGACCATGTCGAGATACGCGCGCCCGTCGGCGTCGTAGAGGTGCTGCCGCCAGCCGCGCACAATCTCCGGCGGGCTGTCGAAGAACACTCGCTGAGCGGGCGCGACCGCCCGCGCGCGGTGGTGAAGCAGCTCCGCGGGGCTGCGTTCAGGAGCGGCGGCGTCGACGCCGACCAGCGGCGACGGGTCCGGGCACAGCCCGAGCCATGCCGCGCGCAGCGACGGCGGGCACAGCCCCGGCAACGCCTCGAGCGGCTCGAGCGCGAGCTGAATGTGCAGGTGCGCCGGCAGCGTTCCGGTCGCGGCGGCGATGGCGGCGATCGGCGCACCGGCAGCGACCGCCGCGCCGGCGTCCACGGACGGGGCGACGCCGGCCAGCCGCGTCCAGAAGCGCGGCGCGCCCGCCGGCTCATGCCGCAGCAGGAGCTCGTCGCGCGCGGCGCGTTCGACCACTCCTGCGAGCGGCGCCAGCACGAGCTCGCCTTCGGCAGCGAACACGTCGACGCCGAGGTGCACGGTCGCGGGCTCGGGATCGCCGCCCGCTTCACCGTGCGCGATGCGCCCCTCGCCCCACCGCCCGATCGCGAGCTCGCCTCCGGCTCGCGCGACGGCGGCCGCGAGCCCGTCGGCGCTGCGCCACGCGCCACCGGCGAGTGGCTCCGAGCCCGCGCCCAGGTCGATCGGCACCGGGCGCCTGCCGCGGGAGTCGATCGGCGGTGGGTGCGGCGCCGCGGCGAGGAACCGCTTCAGCGCCGGACCTCCTCTATGCGGCTCGAGCCCGCATGCCGACCGGCACACCGCCTGCGCCACGGCGGCGGGCACGGCGACGAGGCGGCGCAGCCGCGACCAGCACACGTCGCTCGACTCGGCCACGTAGCGGTTACCGGGCTCGAGCGCCGACTGCTGCTCGCTGCCGACCGCGCTCGCGGCCGCGCGGCCGAGCGTGAGCGGGAACAGCGCCGCGAGCTCCGCGTCGGTGAGCCGCGCGTGGGCATGGAACCCCGCCGTGACGTCGGCGAGCGCGCGCAGCGGATTCTCGCCCCCGCCACCGGCCACGTCGGCGAGCGCGATCGCCAGCTCGGCGACCAGATAGCTGCGCAGCGTGTCGCCGAAGTCGATCAGCCCGCATGGCTGGAGCCGCCCCGCCGGGTCGCGCCGGCCCAGCACGTTGTAACGCGTCACGTCGCCGTGGATCACCTGTACCCGCAGGTCGTCGCGCACGTCCGCGATGCCCGCGTCGTGGATCTCCATCGCGCGCTCTGCTAGCGCGCGCCGCGCGGGGTCGCGGACATGGCGCAGCAGGCCGTCGACGACCGCGCGGGACTGGCGGACGTCCCACTGCAGCAGGCGATCGGCGGCCGGATGGTCGAATTCCGCCAGCGCGCTCGCCACGCCGCCCGCCAGCGCACCGACTGCCGTGCGCACCGGGCTCGCGTGGTGACCGGCGGCGGTGAGCGGCGTGCCGTCCAGGTAGCTCACGAGGCGGACGTCCCACGCCCGTCCGTCGTGCTCAACGGCGACGATCTCGCGGCCGTCCCGCGCGGGCAGGCAGACGGGCGTCGAGAACGGCAGGCCGGCGCGCGCCACCCACGACATCGCGGCGTTCT
>Ga0081538_10001912_pt1 | contig 20870 bp, 18 predicted proteins | sample TabmetS5T2R1_FD_71022 | JGI IMG/M metagenome (GOLD analysis project Ga0081538, IMG submission 71022) | Tabebuia heterophylla rhizosphere microbial communities from the University of Puerto Rico - S5T2R1 | ecosystem: Host-associated > Plants > Roots > Rhizosphere ...
TGGTGGCACACGGTCTACCTGGCGACTCGGGCCGAGAGCTTCGTTCTGGCCGGCCGGCCGGACGCGAAGGCCACGCTGGCCGACATCGAGGCCCACGTGGACGAGCAACCCTACGCGCGAGCGATCACGCTGCGGGCGCGCGGGCAGCTCGCGGACGATCCCGAGGCAATCGAGCGTGCCCGAGCGCTGTTCGCTGAGCTCGGGTGCCCCTACCAGGAGGCGCGCACGGCGTGGCTGCTCGGCGGCCAGCACCGCGCGGCGGCGCAGCGGACGTTCGAGCAGCTCGGCGCGACGCTTCCGGAGGACTGAGCGCTCAGCGCACGTCGGCGCCGGCGCGCGCTTCCGCGTCGCGCAGGCGTTCGACGAGAGCTTCCAGCAGCGGCCAGGCGATCTCCGGGTGCGTTTGCACCAGCGGGCGGAAGGCGATCGCGCTCAGCCCCTGGCAGCGCAGCTCGCCGTTGGCGACGATCGTGGCCGAGCGGGCCCCCTTGTCGATCAGCGCGATCTCGCCGAAGTAGTCGCCCGGGCCGAGGTTGCGGACCGTCTCGCCGTCGCGGCTGACGCTGGCGGTGCCTTCCTCGATGACGAAGAACCAGTTTCCCTTCGCGTCTTGGGACGTGATCTCCTGGCCCTCACTGAAGGTGCGCTCGACCATGTTGTCCGCCACGCGCTTGAGCTCCTTCTCGGACAGCCCGGCGAACAGCGGGACCCCCCTCAGGACCTCGACGACCTCCTCCATCGCGGTCGATGATAACCGGCGCCCCCGGGGTTCAGTCGCCCAGGTTCTCGGCCAGGAACTGAGGGCATATCTCAGCTTGGCTCGACCCGGTGAACAGGGGGATCGAGATCTGGCTGATCGTGTGCGAGTCCATCGCGCCTCGCGGCTGCCCACCTTCTCGCCAAGGGCCCTGATCCCATCCCGCGCGCAACGGATCGACGCCGGTCGTGCCTTCGGCGACGGCTAGCGCCAGGCGCTCGCAACAAACTTGCGAGTTCGCCGGAGCTGGTTAGCGGATGGAGGGGCGCGGGTAGCGGGCCACGTGGTGGTGTGCCGGAGGAGGGACGCCGGAGCTTTGGAGAGGAGACTGGTCGATTGAGGAAGCACCTGGGGCGCGCAGCGGTACTGGCAAGCTTGATGGCCCTTCTGGGTCTGGCGGCAATCGCCCCCTCGGCGGGGGCGGCCGGACAGCTCCAGATGTACGAGGCGACCGTCTCGCAGGAGCAGTTCAACGACCTGGTGTCGGCGTACGACGTCGTCGCCCCGCAGGCCACGGCCGAGGGGATCGCGGTCGACTTGGTGCTCTCGCGCTCCCAAGCCGATCTGCTGAGCAACAAGGGGATCGAGCTCGAGCTGAAGCGCGACGCGCAGGGGCGCACCGTGCAGCAACGGGCGGCCGCCCAGGCGGCCGGCGGCTTCGAGGTCTACCGCGACTGGGACGGCGGCGACGGGCTCGCGCGCTACATCCGCGACTTCGTCAAGGAGAACAAGAAGATCGCCAAGCTCAAGGTGCTCGGCGAGAGCGTGCAGGGCCGGAACATCCTGGCGGTGCGGCTCACCGACGAGAACGACGAGGGTAAGAAGAAGGGCAGCCACAAGCGCGAGGCGCCCGTCCTCTACCAGGGCACGACCCATGCCCGTGAGTGGATCTCGACCGAGATGACTCTGCGGTTGATGGAGTGGTTCGGGTCGAACCGGCCGCAGGCCAAGAAGCTGGTCCGCAAGCGAGAGCTTTGGTTCATCCCCGTCCTGAATCCCGACGGCTACCAGTACACGTTCGACGGCGACCGCCTGTGGCGCAAGAACATGCGGATCAACACCGACGATGGCGTCTTCAACCTTCGCGACGGCGTCGACCTGAACCGCAACTACCCGGAGCACTTCAACTACGACGACGAGGGCTCGAACACCCAGTTCGCCAGCGAGACCTATCGCGGTCCCTCGGCGGCGTCAGAGCCCGAGACGCAGGCCGACATGAGGCTGATCCAGCGAATCCCGTTCCGCTTCAGCATCAGCTACCACTCCTACGCGGCGTTGATCCTGTACCCGGAGGGCTGGCAGGTCCAGACGCCATCGCGGGACGATCCGATCTACATCGCCCTCAGCGGCACCGACCAAAACCCCGCTGTCGAGGGCTACGACCCGGACGTCTCGGCGGAGCTGTACACGACCAACGGCGAGTACACGGACTGGGCACACGCAATCGAAGACACGCTCGCCTGGACGATCGAGCACAACGAGGGCTGCGACGGCTGCGGTTTCGTGTTCCCGGACGACGAGGCAGCGGTCCAGCAGGAGTTCGAGATCAACCTGCCGTTCGCGATCGACGTCGCCAAGTCGGCGGCCAAGCCGACCAAGCCGAAGTCGCACCTGGGCAACACCAAGCTCGATCCGTTCTACCTCGAGACCGTCAGCCTCGACCCGACGCGGGCGAACAACCCACTGTCGGACTTCCGCTTTGCGCACTCCTACGGCGACCCCCAGCCGGTCGAGGTGCTGGCGCGCCGGCGGATCGGCAAGGTCAAGGTCCACTACCGGATCAACGGCGGCGCCGAGCAGACCGCGCCAACCTCGCGGTGGAACGGCGGTGAGACCTATGGCGAAAACTACGACGTCTACTACCGCGTCATGCGCGGCGAGGTCACCGGCACCGATCCGGGCGATGAGGTGGAAGTCTGGTTTGAGGCCAAGAAGAAGGGCAAGACCCGAGCCAGCGACTCCTTCACCTACACGGCGGAATCGGAGTCCGGCGCCGAGACGCTGATCGTCGCCGCCGAGGACTACACCGGCATCAGTCCGGCGATCGGCGGCACGGCTCCCAGCTACCTCAGCTACTTCGAGGCAGCGCTCGACGCGAACGGGATCTCACATGACGTCTACGACGTCGACGCGCACGGCCGTGTGGCGCCCGACCACCTTGGCGTCCTGAGCCACTTCGGCTCGGTGGTCTGGTACACGGGCGACGACATCATCACCCGCGATGAAGGGATGGTCGCTGGCACGGCGTCGCGACTCGCAAACGACGAGATGCTGGAGATGCGCTCGTCCCTGAACGAGGGCGGCAAGCTGCTCTACAACGGCCAATTCGCCGGGCTGCAGTATTCGGCCAACGGGTACTTCTTCGACCCGGTCGAGAACGCGCCGTGCTTCCTGACGGATGAGAACGGAGATCCGGTCAACCCCGAGGTCGACGCGCGCTGCCAGTTCCTGCCCGACGACTTCCTCCAGTACTACCTCGGCGCCTACATCTACGCCGAGGACACGGGCACCGACCCGGAGACGGGCGACCCGTTCGACCTCGAGGGAATCGCCGACCCGTACACCGGCGGAACCTGGTCGTTCAACGGGGACGACAGCGCCGGCAACCAGGCGCACACCGCGTCGTTCCTGACCACCAGCAGCATCCTGCCGGAGGATGAGTACCCGCAGTTCGCCGGCGACGCGCTCGCCGCGTGGGCTTCCGAGGTGGAGGCCCCGTACGAACCGCTCGACGGCAGCCAGTACATGTACTCGGACCGTGCTAACCAGTCTTACAAGCGGCTCACGCGCACGATCGATCTCACCGGTGTGAGCGCCGGCGATGCGCCGAGCCTGAGCTTCCAGATCTCGCGCGACACCGAGCCGGCCTGGGACTTCGTGTTCGTCGAGGCCCACACGGTCGGCTCCGATCCAGAGGATTGGACCACGCTGCCCGAGGCCAACGGGCACACGTCCGACGACGTCGGCTCGAGCTGTGGCGCGGGCTGGCACGAGCTGCACCCGTGGCTCGCCCACTACCAGACCGACAACGGCGACGGGACGTGCACCGCGACCGGCACCAGCGGCGCGTGGAACGCGGCGTCCGGCCGGTCGCCCGGCTGGGAACAGTGGGAGTTCGACCTCTCCGAATACGCCGGCGACCAGGTCGAGATCTCGATCTCGTATGTGAGCGACTGGGGAGTGCAGGGCATCGGCGTCTTCCTCGATCAGCTCGAGGTCTCGACTACCGGTGGCCCGCTCGCCGGCGGCGGCACGACCTCGTTCGAGGACGACGGCGACCCGATGGACGGCTGGGAGATCCCCGGTCCGCCCGAGGGCACGGCCGTGAACGGCAACGACTGGCTGCGCACGGGCTCGCTGGGCTTCGAGGAGGGCGCGATCGTCTCGACAGACGACACGCTCTACTTCGGCTTTGGCCTGGAGGGCGTGACCGGCGCCGACGCACGAGCCGATCTGCTCGGGCGCAGCATGAGCTACCTGGGGCCCTAGACCCGTAACGAATTCGCAAGCAGCCGGACCTACCGTGCAACGCGGATGGTCCGACTGCTTGCGATAGCCGGAATTTGTGCCTCTCTCGCGCTCGTCGCGTGCGGCGATGACGACGATGACGACGGCGCGACGGCGGCGGCCGAGGCTCCGGCCGCGGAGGCCACGGTCGAGGAGGAGCCGCAGGGCGGCGGCTCAGGCGGCGGAAACAGCGGCGGCGGCAACAGCGCCCAGTCGAAGCCTGGGATCGAGATCACGACGGCCGACTCCCAGTTCGGCGACGCGCTCTTCGATGCGGACCAGCGTGCGATCTACTACTTCGACAAGGAGCAGACCTCGGCCAGCGAGTGCTACGGCGACTGCGCCGTCGCCTGGCCGCCGGTGCTTACCGAGGGCGAGCCACAGGCGCGCGGCGGAGCGGACGCGAAGCTGCTCGGCACTACGAAGCGCGACGACGGCTCAACGCAGGTGACATATGACGGCCGCCCGCTTTACTACTACGTCGATGACCCGGTGGGCCAGATCGCCTGCCACAACGTCAGCGAGTTCGGCGGTCTGTGGCTCGCGGTTCAGCCGAACGGCGACCCGGTCGCGTAGGCGGCGCCGCCGACGTTTGTAAAGGCTGGGTAGGGGCGGGTCGAGCCGCGCGCCAAGAATTCGCGCTTCCGCCGGCGAGATGCACGTTGACCACAACTATCGGGGTTAACGTCACACTCGACGGGCCGCCCCCCACCCAGCCCAAACCAGGCCACCGGAAGCCGGTCGCTCGAGCGTCAGTCCCGGAGCTCGACGCGCTCGATCGTCTGCGGCTCAACCGGGCTGTCGCCGGCGCCTGTGGGCGTCGACTCGATCGCGTCGACCGCGTCCATGCCGTCCGTGACCTGCCCAAAGACGGTGTGCTTGCCGTCGAGCCAGGGTGCCGCCTCCGTGGTGACGATGAAGAACTGTGAGCCGTTGGTGTTCGGGCCCGCGTTGGCCATCGCCAGCGCGCCGCGGACGATTTTGTGCTCGTTGATCTCGTCCTCGAATGTGTAGCCCGGGCCGCCGGTGCCGGTGCCCTCGGGGCACCCGCCCTGGATCATGAAGTCGGCGATCACGCGGTGGAAGATCAGGCCGTCGTAGAAGCCATCGCCGGAGAGCTTGCGGAAGTTGGAGACCGTCTTCGGAGCATCGTCGTCGAACAGCTCCAGCGTCACGGGCCCGGCGTTGGTGTGCAGGACTGCTTCGGACACGGGTCGGAATCTAGCGCTCAGAGCCCGGCGACTCGGGCTCGTCGGGAAGGATCGGCGTGCGCTCTCCCTCTTGTCGCGCGAACGCTCGCACCCCAGGGGCGTGCTCGAGCCGGGTCGTAACGGCCTCGAGGTGCTCGTGGATGCCGTCCAGTAGGCCCTCGGTCTGCGCGCGCGAGATCGCGAGCTCCCGCAGAGTCTCGTTCAGCGAGGTCGCCTGGACCTTGGCCACCTTGCAGCGCCGGCAGGCCTCGATGCGGTACGCCGCCCACGACTCGCCGCACTGCGAGCAGGTGAGCCGGTAGACGTCGATGACCTTGCTCGTCTGCCCCTCGCGGCCCGGGGTGATGTCCGTGATGATTCCGTCGCGGACGCGCCGACCGTCTCTTGCCCGCGTGAGGACCGCACGGTCGCGTACCCAGACGGGGTCGCCCGAGCGGTGGCGCAGCCGGTACTCGCTGAGCCATTGCGTGCCGAGCGGCATCCCCATGTGCTCCCGCTCGGTCGCCAGGACGCGGCCGCGGTCGTCGCCGTGCAGCCGCGACTCCCACAGCATCGGGTCGGCGAGCCACTCCTCGGCCGAGTAGCCCAGCAGTTGCTCGATCTGAGGCGAGACTACCTCCCAGCGTCCGCTCGGGGGCGGCTCAGCCCGGTACACGCACACCGGAAGGCTGTCGACCAGGCTGCGGTAGCGCTCATAGGCTTCGCCGAGCGCCTGCTCGGTCTCACGCTCGGCCGTGATGTCGGAGAGCACGCCGCGCCAATAGGGCCGCCCGGCCTCGGGCGTGATCAGCCGCGCGTCGTCGCGCACCCACACGACGCTGCCGTCGCGATGCAGCATCCGGTACTCGCTGACCGAGCTCGCTCCCGGCGTGCTCGCCAGCTCCAGTTCGCGTTCCTCGAGCGCGCTCACCGTGCGACGGTCGTCGGGGTGGACGCGGTCCCACCACAGATCGGGCTCGGCGATCCAGTCCTGCTGGCGGTACCCGAGCAGAGTCTCGATCTGGGGGCTGATGTAGCGCCAGGCTCCTCGCAGACCCGCCTCGGACTCGTACACGACGACCGGCAACGCCTCGACGAGCCGCCGAAACCCCTCCTCGGGCGGACCTGAGCGCTCGACGCCTGCGGCCCAGGTCTTCACGGCCGATTCTCCGCCGGCTCCAACGCCACGACCGGGATGAGGCGCTGGCCAGCGCGGCCCTGGTAAGCGATATAGCCGGCATAGCGATCGCACGCGAGGCCCCACGCTCGCTCGCGCTCGTCGCCCTCGAGCGTGCGGGCCCGATACGGTCGCTCGTCACCGCCGATCGCGAACGTCACGTCCGGGTTGGCGCGAAGGTTGAGGTACCAGGCCGGGTTCTTGAGGTCGCCTCCGCGCGACGCGATCAGGATCAGCCTCTCGCCGTCTCGGGCGTACTGGAGCGGGGTGTGGCGAAGCTGTCCGGTTTTGGCGCCGCGCACCTTGAGCAGGCCGACGCGCTTGCGCCCGCCGACCGCCAGTCGCCCCCCGCTCACGCGCATCAGGGCGCGGTCCAGATGCGGCACCACGTTCACCCAGAGCCACGCTCCGGGCCGCGACGCCACGAACGATTCGGCCGCTCGCTCGAGCGAATTCCGCTCGGGCGGCTGGTACGTGCCCGGCTCCGCCATGTCCCGAAACAAGCCTAGACTGCCCGGCGAGTCCTGTGAAGTGGAAGCGGACCAAGAGCCGGGACGTCATCGACGTCCGCGGCGCACCAAAGGGGGGCCGTTCGGGAGGGCTTGGCGGGGGCGGTATGCAGCTCCCGGGGGGCATGGCGGGGCTCGGTGGCGGAGCCGGCATTTTGGTGCTGATCGTGATCGTTGCGCTCCAGCTCTTCGGCGGCGGCGACGGGGAAAGCGGCGGCTTTGACATCGGCGACATCTTCGGGCCGGCTCTGCAGGCGCCGGGGGCGACGGAGGAGAGCCCGATCCCCCGCGAGCAGGACCCGCAGGTAGAGCTCAAGGACTTTTCCACGTACGTCTTCGAGGACACCCAGGACACGTGGCGCGGCACTTTCGCCGAGGATGGGCAGGACTACGAGAAGGCCCAGCTCGTGCTCTACGACGGTGCGGTCCAGACCGAGGGCTGCGGCGGCGCTACCTCGGCGGTCGGACCCTTCTACTGCCCGGCCGACGGGCGCGTGTACCTCGATCTCACGTTCTACGAGGACATGGCGCGCCAGCTCAACGCGCCGGGCGACTTCGCCTGGGCGTATGTGATCGCTCACGAGATGGGACATCACGTCCAGAACATCACCGGGATCAACGACGAAGTCTCCAGGCTCCAGGGCGAGGATCCGGACTCGGCGAACGAACTCTCGGTCCGTACCGAGCTCCAAGCGGACTGCTACGCGGGCGTGTGGGCCAGCACCGTGTATGCCGAGGGGGATCTCGAGGGTGGCGACCTCGACGAGGCCTTCACCGCCTCCGAGGCGATCGGAGACGACCGCCTCCAGGAGCAGGCGGGAGGCCGCGTCGACCCCGACAGCTTCACCCACGGCACCTCCGAACAGAGGCGGCGCTGGTTCGAGACCGGCTACGAGTCGGGCGACCCGGCGGCGTGCGACACGTTCTCGGTTTCCGACGGCGAGCTGTAGGGACTGGGCACATAGGGAGGCGAGCCCGGCAGCGTGACCGTCGGCTGAGCGACCCGTACGGTCGAAAACTCGACGTTCACGGCGACCGTCGACTTTGTCAGGCCTCGCCGGACAAACTCGACGCTCACGCATGACCGTCGCCTCATCGCCGAATGTCGGCGCGAGCATCCGGATCGACGGTAGCCAGCCGCCGCAGCCGGGCGAGTAGCCTCGTAGTAACCATGCGCCGCTGCCCGTCCTGCGGCAACCTCAACCGCGAGGAGGCGCGCTTCTGCGATTTCTGCGGGGCGCGGCTCGACCAAGCGGCGAAGGCGCCAGCGCCACTGGAGGCGCCGGCAACCGGTGCTGAGCTCGCGCTCCCGGCGGACGCGCCCAGCGAGGTCGCCGGGCGTTACCGGATCGAGCGCTTCCTCGGGCGCGGGGGCCGCAAGAACGTGTTCCTCGCGCGCGACGAGCAGTCCGGCGATCGTGAGGTCGCCGTGGCCGTCTTCGACACCGAGGGAGTAGAGGAGACAGTCCTCGCACGTGCCCGCCGCGAGGCGCAGGCGATGGCCAAGCTCGGCGAGCACCCGCATATCGTCAGCGTGCTCGACTCCGGCGAGGAGGCGGGCGTGCCGTTCATCGTCAGCGAGTACATGCCTGCCGGCGACGTCGCGAGCCTGCTCGACGCCAGCCCCGGCAGGCGACTCGACACCGACCAGGCGCTCCGGATCGCGATCGATGTCTGCCGCGCCCTCGAGCACGCCCATTCCCGGGGCATCGTGCACCGGGACCTCAAGCCGGCGAACGTCTGGCTCGACACCGTCGGAGCCGCGCGGCTCGGGGACTTCGGGCTCGCGACCACCGATCGGCGCTCGCGCGCCGCGGTCGAGGGAATGCTCGTCGGCACCGTCGCCTACCTGCCGCCCGAGCAGGCGCTCGGCCGCAGCTCCGACGCGCGCGCCGACCTCTACTCCCTCGGCGCGATGCTCTACGAGATGCTCACCGGCGAGCCGCCGTTCGCGGGCGACGACGCCGTCGGGATCATCAGTCAGCACCTGAACGCCCAGCCGGTGGCGCCGTCTCGCAACCGCGACGAGCTGCCCAGCTCCCTCGACGAGCCGATCCTGCGGCTGCTGGCGAAGGCCCCGGACGAGCGCCCCGAAGGCGCCGCCGCCGCTCGGCGTGAGCTCGAAGCGGCCAGGCGCGCTCCGCCCGAGGAGTTCCCGAGTCAGGCCGAGCCGGGGAACCCGCTCGAGCGTCTCGCGGGCGGCGTGTTCGTCGGCCGCGAGCCCGAGCTCGAGGAGATGCGCGCGCTGCTCGAGGACGCGCTCTCCGGGCGCGGTCATCTGGTGCTGCTCACGGGCGAGCCCGGCATCGGCAAGACCAGGACGGCCGAGGAGCTCGCCACCTACGGCCAGGTGCGAGGCGCGCAGGTGCACTGGGGGCGTTGTCACGAGGCCGCCGGCGCCCCGGCTTACTGGCCGTGGTCGGAGGCGATCCGCTCGTACGTGCGCGATGCCGATCCGGTCGGACTCGCGTGGCAACTCGGCCGCGAGGCCGCGGACGTCGCGCAGATCGTCCCCGAGCTGCGCGAGGTCCTGGGTGAGGTCGAGGACCTGCCGGAGCTCGAGCCCGAGCAGGCCCGCTTTCGCCTCTTCGACTCGGTCGGCACCTTCCTCCGCGGGGCCGCAGAGTCGCGACCCCTGGTCCTGATCCTCGACGACCTGCACTGGGCGGACGAGCCATCGCTGCTGATGCTGCGCTTCATCGCCCGTCAGATCGCCGACAGCGGCTTGGTCATCGTGGGCACCTACCGCGACGTCGAGCTCGGACGGCACCATCCGCTCGCCGAGACCCTGAGCGACCTGGCCGGGATCGAGCACAGCCGCCGGATCGCCTTGCACGGGCTCGACGCGGCCGGGATCTCCCGCTACATCGAGATGACCGCGGGTTCCGAGCCGCCGACGGGGCTTGCCGAGGCGGTTCGCGAGCAGACCGCCGGGAACCCGTTCTTCGTCGCCGAGGTCGTGCGCTTGATGGCGTCAGAGGGACGGCTCGCGGACGCCGTTGCCGGCGGGAGCTGGGCGCTGGCGATCCCGCAGGGCGTGCGGGAGGTCGTGGGACGGCGCCTCGATCAGCTTTCAGAGCATGCGAACGAGGTGCTGCGCTTCGCGGCCGTGTGTGGGCGCGAGTTCTATCTCGACGTGCTCGACCGTGTGTGCGATCGCCCCCGCGAGGAGATCGTCGAGGTCATCGGGCAGGCGGTCGGAGCGCGACTCGTCGCCGAGTCGCAGCGCGAGCCCGGCCGCTACTCGTTCTCGCACGCGCTCGTGCGAGACACCCTCTACGCGGAGGTCCCGACGGCCCAGCGCCTGCACATCAACCGCGAGATCGCCGAAGCGCTCGAGCAGGTCTACGCCGACGACATCGACTCGCATCTGCCGGAGCTCGCGCATCACTTCCTCGAGGCGGCGTCCCCCGGGGAGGTCGATCGAGCGGTCGACTACGCCGAGCGAGCCGCTCGCAAGGCCGCCGCGGGGCTCGCGCACGAGGAGGCGGCATCGCTGTATCGGAAGGCGCTCGACGCGCTCGAGCTCGAGCGCTCGCCAAAAGCGGCGAAGCACCTCGACCTGCTGCTTGAGCTCGGCGACGCGCAAATTCGCGCCGGGCGCCTGGCCGATGCGCGGGAGACCCTCGACTGGGCGGCCCCGGAGGCGCGCGAGCTCGGCGCCGCCGATCGCCTCGCCCACGTTGCGTTGAGCACGGCCCTGACGTCGGAGGCCGGCGTGATCGACGAGCCCCAGATCGCACTGCTCGAGGACGCGCTGGCGGCCGTCGGGGAGGAGGACAGCGCCGTGCGCTCGCAGCTGCTCAGCGGGCTGGCGCAGGCGCTCTACTGGATCGACGCCGCCGGTCGCTCGACCGAGCTGGGCTTCGAGTCACTGGAGATGGCGCGCCGAGTCGGCGATCCGACGGCGCTCGCCACGGCGCTCACGCGACGCCAGTTCATGAGCGGGATCGGACCCGAGGCAACCCACAGCAGGCTCGCCGAAAGCGAGGAGATGCACACGCTGGCGAAGCGGCTCGGCGACCTCGAGCTCGAGATGCGCGCTCACGTCTATCGCCTCCGCGACTACCTGGAGCTCGGGAACATCCCGGAGGTCGACCGCAACCTCGCGGCCTATGAGCGGCTCGCGCGCGAGCTTCGACAGCCGCAGTTCCTCTGGCACATCCCCCTGCTGCGCGGCACGCGGGCGCTGATCGACGGGCGCTTCTCCGACGCCGAGGAGTTGATGGCCGAAGCCCGGGCCGGCGGGCAGCGCGCGCAGGAGCCTCTGGCCGCGATGTTCTTCGTGGTCCAGGACCTGCTGCTGCGCCGTCACCGCGGTACGGAAGCCGACCGGCAGCACATCCGCGACGCGCTGCCGGGCCTGGGCGAGCTGGTCGAGCGCTATCCGACGATTCCGGCCTGGCGCTGCTCGCTGGCGTCGATCCACGCCGAGCTCGGCAACGAGGGCGAGGCTCGAACGGTGTTCGAGCAGCTCGCCGGCGAGGGATTCGAGAGTCTGCCCTTCGACGCGCAGTGGGTGATCTCGCTGACGTCGCTGGGCGAGACCGCGGCGTTCCTCGGTGACGCCCCGCGCGCCGAGCAGCTCTACGACCTGATCGAGCCGTACAGCGGGCTCACGATCGTCGCCGGCCGGGCCGCGGCCTGCTACGGCCCGGTCGACCGTGTCCTTGCGTTGCTCGCGGCGACAGTCGGGCGCAGTGGCGAGGCGGAGCGGCATTTCAACTCCTCGCTCGCGCTGTCGGAGCGCATGGGCGATCGTCCGTTCATCGCACGCACCTCGGGCGAGCTGGCCGGCTTCCTGCTGCAGCGCGACGGCGTCGGCGACCGCGAGCGGGCGCTCGAGCTGCTCGCGCGAGCGCTCGACGTGGCGCAAGAGCTCGGCATGCAGCGCCTGGTCACGGACCTGCTCACGCTTCGCCTGGACGCGCAGGGATTGACCTCACTCGACGCGACGACGTCGATCGACTACATGATCGAGGCGGTCTCGTCGGAGCGGCCCGACATCGCCTCGTACGCCGCTCCGGACGGCACCGTGACGATCCTCTTCTCCGACATCGAGGACTCGACGCGGATCACCGAGCGGCTCGGGGACGAGCGTTGGCTGAAGGTCCTTCGCGCCCACAACGCCCTCTTTCGGCGCATCGTTCGCAACCATGGCGGCTTCGAGGTCAAGAACCAGGGCGACGGCTTCATGCTCGTCTTCGGTGACGCGCGGCGAGCGCTGGAGTGCGCGGTCTCCGTACAGCGCGAGCTGGCGGACGCCGAGCTGGGGGAGGGCGAACGGGTTCGAGTGCGAATGGGGATGCACAGCGGCGAGGCGATCCGCGAGGAGGGCGACTTCTTCGGCCGCAGCGTGATCCTCGCCGCCCGGATCGCGGCGCAGGCACGCGGCGGCGAGGTGTTGGTCTCCGAGGCGCTCAAGGAGCAGGCGGAGTCGTCCGGGTCGAACGGCGGAACAGAGGTCGGCTTCGACAACGGCCGCGAGGTCGAGCTGAAGGGCCTGGCCGGCAAGCACCGGGTGTACCGGGCGAACTGGGAGGCGGTCCCGGCGGGATAGGCCATCCGGTGCTTCGTGGCTGGGTAGGGCCACGTCCGGGGCAATCTGGTGCTCCATTGATCACTCGACTGACCCATGGCCGAGTCAAGTGTTCAATCGTTTCGGGGAGAAACCGTCAGACGCCGGCGAGCCAGCGCTTCGGGTTGGAGACCATCATCGTCTCCTCCTGCTCGGGCGTCATCCCGGCTGCGCGAAGCTCAGGCAGCACCTTCTCTGGGACCAGCGTCATCGACCAGTCCCTCGCCGCCCCGGCCGCGTACATCTGCTCGGCAACTGCGAGCGGAAACCAGTCGAGCGTGGCGCAGTGGTCGGCCGAGAGGAACATCCGTTCGGCGTAGCCCCGCTCCAGCAGCGCAAGGACCGTCTTCTGCCGGCGGTCGTAGGGCAGGTACAGGTCGAGGCCGTAACGGTCCATGCCGATGAACACGCCCCGGTCGAGCACCCGCTCGATGTAGTCGAGGTCGTCGGTGTCGCCGGTGTGGGCGAGCTGGACTCGCTTCAGATCGACGCCTTCGGACTCGAAGATGTCGATCTGCTTCGGGCCCGTCTCGCTCGCCGGCCGCGAGTGGGCCATGATCGGCGCGCCCGTGCGCACGCTCGCTCGCGCCGCAGCGCGGTGGATCTTGTCGATGTTCGGCGTGATCCCGGGCTCGTCGGCGGCGCACTTGATGAACGCGGCCTTGATCTCGGTGCCCTGGATCCCCTGCTCGATGTCGTGGACGAACAGGTCGGCGATCTCGTCGGCATCGCGCGCGGCAAAGAAGGGCTGCAGATGGTCGTAGGTGTAGATGCCGGTGCACGGGACCACCTGGAGTCCGGTCTGCTCGGCGACGCGCCGCATCAAGTGGACGTCGCGCCCAAGGAACATCGCGCTCGGATCGCAGATCGTTCGCACTCCGAGCTCGGTGAGGCGTCCGGCAAGCCGCGCTGCGATCTCGAAGGCCCCGTCGGCGTCGACCTCGTGCAGCGGGTCCTCCTCGGCGAGGGTGAGAGTGTGAGGCCACTGGGCGAGGACGGCCTCATCGCGGGCTTGGAGGTGCTCGTGAACGAGCGTCGGGCCGAGGTCATCGGGCTCGGTCGGCCCCGTCACGGTTTGGACCGCTGGCACGGCCGGAGTCTATGCGCGCTGCAGCGCCGCCAGCGGCGACTAGGTGAGCTTGACGATCGCGATCACCATCGAGGCCAGCAGGCAGGCCACCAACACGATCATGCTGTACGTCCAGCTACGCGGCATCCCTGGTGCGCCCGGATAGTATGCGTGCGCAACTACAGACGGAGGATGGGTCAGTTGTTGTTCCAGCGCATTGTCGTAGGCACCGACGGTTCCGACACGGCCAGCGAAGCGGTGCGGCAGGCGATCGAGTTGGCCAAGGCAACGGACGCCAGCCTCGACGTCGTCGGTGCGTTTGAGCCGGTTCCCTCCAGCCGGCTGCGGGAAGAAGGCTCCGAAGTGCCGGGCGATGTCGCCCATGCCGTCGGGCCCCGCGAGGACGTATCCGTCGTCCTCGACGCCGCCGCGGGCCAGGCCCGGCAGGCGGGTATCGAAGCGCAGACGCACGCCCGCGAGGGGGATCCCGCGGACGCGATCCTCGACGTCGCCGAGGAGACGAACGCCGACCTGATCGTGGTCGGCAACAAGGGGATGAGGGGAACGCGGCGGTTTTTGCTCGGCAGCGTGCCGAACAAGATCTCCCACCACGCGCCCTGCGGCGTCTACATCGTCCGCACTACCTGATCTGAAGCTTCACGGCGCCGAGCGGCCGATTTCGTACCGCTATCGGCCGTTTTCTGCCGCTCGACCGCGGGAAGTCGTGGCCCGCGCCTACCTGCGAGCGCAGCCCTTGCGCGGGTGAGTCGCGCGGGCGGCGTCGAGCAGCCCGGCGCCGTGGTAGCGCCGCGGCTTGCCGTGCCTGGCGGTGCAGCGAAGGCGCTTGCCGAGGCGCCTTGGCGACGGATGGGCTCCCGCCGCCCCGCTGGCAAGAGCCAGAGCCGCAACGCCGCTGGCGTGCGCAGCCGCCATCGACGTGCCGATGTCGGGCCTGATTCCGAAGTCGTCGAAGTCCTCGCAGAAGCCGTGCGGGAAGCAGTCGAAGCTGACCTGGCGGATCGCCTGCGAGTCATCTTTGCACCGCCGCCGTGCGACGCTCGCCTTGGCCGCGCCGCCGCCCGGCGCGAGGACGTCGAGTCCCTTCCCGAAGTTCGAGTAGGCAGCGAGGCATCCGCTCTCAGTGCTCGCGCCAACGGCCAGGACGCCGGGAGCGCGCGAGGGGAACAGCGCGCGCGGGCGGCCACCCCCACCGGTGGAATTGCCCGCCGCGGCGACCACCAGGGCGCCGAGCTTCTTCGCCTTCCGAGTTGCGCGGCAGACGCTTCGCACCTGCTTGCAGCGGCGCACTCGGCTCGGCAACTGGAGGCTGACGTTGATCACGTCGGCGCCGTTGCGAGCTGCCCACAGGATGCCGGCTGCGACGTCGACGGAGTTGCCGGCACCCTCGGCGTCGAGCACCCGTACCGGCATGAGCTGGGCGTCGTAGGCGAGCCCGGTGAGGAAGTCGTCGGGCACCTCAGTCCCAAGGGTCACCTGTTCGGCGATCGTGCCCGCGACGTGAGTGCCATGCCCGTTTTCGTCCACCGGCTCGGTGCCGGGCTCGACGAAGTCGGGGCCCACAACGAATTGGTCGGCGGCGAAGTCCGGGCTTGCCGCAAAGCCCGGCGACTCCGACGAGGCGAAGGCGACCCCGGTGTCGACGACGGCGACGGTCGTACCGGCGGCTCCCGCCGCGCCGGCGGCGATGGCGCGGTCCCACGCCTTCGGCGCGCGTATCCCGCCTGCGCCTCCGAGGAAGTTCCACTGGTCCCGCCGCCAGCCGCCTGACTTGTCGTAGCGTCCGTGGTCGAGCGGGCTCAGCGCGGCGGTCGCCACCCAGTTCGGGTTCGCGTAGGCCACTCCCCGATCGTCGCGCAGGTGAGCGATCGCCTCGGCCATTTCGACCCCGGGCTCGAGCTCGAGCACGCGGGCGCCACCGCCGTGCTGACCCACGACAACCTCGCCGGGAACGAACGGCTCGGCGGCGGCAGCGGGTGCCACCACGGCGACGGGCAGCACGAGGCCGAGCAAGGTCGCGCCAATGCGTGCGCGTGGCATCCGATACCGATGATCCCTACTTGAGCGCATCTCCAACCCCGAACACTCCGGGGGGTCCGAAGTTGCCGCCGCTCCATACTTCGTGGGCTCCATGCCCAGGGACGAACGCGAGTTGATGAGCTGATGGCCGAGAGCCTGTTCTTCGGGCGCGAGGAGGAGTACATGCGCCTGGCGCTCGCCGAAGCCGAGCGCGCGGCCACCCACGAGGACGTTCCGATCGGAGCCGTGGTCGTGCGTAACGGCGAGGTGATCGGCCAGGCGGGCAACGAGCGCGAGCTGCGGTCCGACCCGACCGCTCACGCCGAGGTGCTCGCACTGCGCCAGGCGGCCGAACGCCTCGGCGGCTGGCGGGTGCCCGATTCGGTCATCTACGTCACGCTCGAGCCGTGCGCAATGTGCGCGGGCGCGATCGTGCTCGCCCGCGTCCCCCGCGTCGTCTTCGGTGCGCCCGACCCCAAGGCCGGCGCGGCAGGGAGCGTGCTCGATGTGCTTGGCGAGCCTCGGCTCAACCACCGCCCGCGCGTCGATGCGGGGCTGCTCGCGGACGAGTCCGCGCGGCTCTTGAGTCGCTTCTTCTCCGAGCGGCGCGGCTAGCGCGGCGATACGTCGGCGATCAGCGGGGGACCAGGCTCTCGGCGTAGTCGACCGGGTACGGCTGAGGCGCGTGGCCCGGTCCCGACCGGCGGAGGCGGTCCGGGAGCGCGGCGAGGTGCGCGCGCGAGCGCGCGCGAATCTCCTCCAGGCCCTCGCCGCGGACGATCTCGCCGTCGCGCATCGCGGGCTCGAGCAGCGGCTCGCCGTCGAGTTCCTCGTCCGCCGCGGCGATCACGTCGCCGGACATCGTCCCGTCCGTGTACGTGCGGAAGACCTGCTTCGGTCCGGGCAGTGTCTCCTTGTCGGGCGACAGCTTTCGCACTCCGCGCCACGCTGCCCCGGCGCGGTCGGCAACCAGCTTGTAGACGCCGTTGACAACCGGCGAGTCTCGGCTGGTCCCGAGCTCGGTGCCCACGCCCCAGAGGTCGATCGGGGCGCCCGCATCCACCAGCGCGGCGATCCGCTCCTCCTCCAGGTCGCCGCTGGCGACGATCATCGTCTCGGACAATCCCCCGTCATCGAGCAGGTCCCGCGCCGCGCGCGAGAGCTCCAGCAGGTCGCCCGAGTCGAGCCGCACGCCTCTCAGCTCCGCCCGTTCCGCGCGGGCCGCGCGGATCGCGTTGCGCACGCCTTCGAGCGAGTCGTAGGTGTCGACGAGGAGTGTGGTGTTGGCCGGGAAATCCCCGAGGAAGGCCTCGAAGGCCTTCTCCTCGCGCTCGAACGAAAGCACGTACGAGTGGGCCATCGTGCCCACCGGTCGCAGGCCGTATCGCATCGCTGCGGCGACGTTCGAGGTCCCGCCGCAGCCGGCGACAGCCGCTGAACGGGCAACCTTCATCGCCGCGTCGATGCCGTGATCGCGGCGCGGCGAAAAGTCGACGACGCTGTCGCCCGCGCCCGGTTCACCGCCACCTGCCGCGAGCACCAGGCGCGCCGCCTTGGTCGCGGCCATGGTCTGGAAGTTCAGCTGGTTCAGCAGCAGGGTCTCCAGCACCTGAGCCTCGATCCGTGGCGCGGTCACGCGCACCATCGGCTCGTTGGCAAAGCAGACCGTCCCCTCAGGCATGGCGTCGATGTCCCCGGAGAACCGGAACTCGGCCAGATAGCCCAGAAACTCGGGCCTGAAGACGTCCAGCGAGCTCAAGTACTCGAGCTCTCCCTCGCCGAACCGCAGCTCGCCGACGATTCGCAGCGTCGGCCCGAGGCCCGCGAAGAGCAGCCAGTCGCGGTTGGGCGGCAGCCGGCGGGCGAAGAGCTCAAAGATCGCGGGCTCGTTCATCCCCCGCCGGTGATAACTCGCCGCCATCGCCAGCTCGTACTGGTCGGTGAGCAGCGAGGTCTCCGCCACCGACAGCAGGCCGGGATCGTTGGGGTCGGGCCTGAGGGGCTGCGCTCGCTTCGCCACGCCGCAAGCGTATGCGTCACGCCAGCGAATCACCCGGGCAATCCTGGATTGGTGTCGTCCTGCGACACCAAGGCAGGATCGTGGCCTGCAAGGAGGGTCCGGAGCTCCGTGAGCATCTCATGCGGAAGCTCGAAGACGTCTCCGTACGTGTAGCGGCGAAACTCGTCGCCGCGTGCCCGGGCCTCCCGCTCGCGCCGCCCGTCCTGCTCCCAGGCGTGACGCGAGCTGTGATAGCGGTAGCTGTCCAGCTCCACGGTGAGTTGGTGCTCACGCCATCGGCAGTCGACCCTACGCCCACCGGCTCGCCGATTCGTCTCGGGCAACGGACGCCCCGCCTCACCCAGCAGTTTCAGAAAACCACGCTCGAGCTTGCTGAGGGTGACCGACTATCTCCGTCCAAGGTCACTCGTAGCTTGGCGTGACCCTTGACGTTCGGCTGCCGCTGGAGCACCCTCCTTACCTGAGCCGGAGTCGTCTGATGTCGGACGCCCGCCTCGTGGCAAGCGCGGGCCACGTCCGCGGCCTCCAAGACTGCCGCCAGAGCGGAGAGGGTGGGATTCGAACCCACGAGGCGGTTTAACCCGCCCACGCGATTTCCAGTCCGGTCGAGCTCGTGACGCCGCGTATCAGCCCGTATCGAGTTTGTGGCTCCTAGCAGGCGATTCGCGCCTCCGGCGTCATCCGTCGTGACGTCCCGTATCAGCCCGTTATGCGCCGTTGGGTTGCAGTTTGGGTTGCAGTCGACCCGCCGCTCGGTAGGTGACAATCCCGCGCGTGGCGCTCGATGAGCGACAGCTCGAGCTCGCGCTTCGGGACACACGGCGAGTCTGCTCGATGCTCCGCGAGCGCACCGACCAGCTGCTGCGTGACGGCCACGACCCGATGCCGATGCTCGCCGCCGTGCAGCGTCGGCTCGAGCAGGCGAAGGAGCTGCCGAGGCCGACCTCCCTAGACCGGGAATAGGACGCGCCTAGGTCTCGTACTCCCCGGCGCGTTCTGGCCTATGAGGCGTTGGCCCCGACGCTGATGCCGGGGCCAAGCTCATGCCTCTGCCTACGGAGTCGGCGGGTTCTCCGGGTTGCTCCCGCCCCTACATGCGACGCCAGGACTCGGCACGACTCCCTTAAGTCCCTGGCTGACGAAGCTGAACCCGTAGGACTGCACGATGCCGCCGGGATCCGCCGGGTTTGTAGAACCAGGGTTGTCGTTCAGCCCAGAGAAGACGCAGATCGAGTTGGCATGTGACAAGGCCGCCTCATTCGGGATAAGGCTGCCCGGAGGGCCCTTCACTTCACTAGCGAGAGCGGCACTCGGGACCAGAGCCGCGATGACCACTGCGCAGACAGCCACTGCCGCAATGCGCTTCCTCATGCGATGCACCTCCTGTGCATTTTTGGCTTGCGGGCGTCCAAGCCCGCCGGTCGCCGGGGAGGCGCTAGCCCCGGTGCAACCAGTCTCCGCCCAGCGAAAGCCCTGTGTCAATTCACATTTTCAGGTATGCGACCAGCGATCTAGCCGTCGCATACACGGACGGACCCGGCTCGGCCATCTCCGCCACCTCGTGGCCACGCCGCTGCCCCCGCGAGATACGGAGCGGGCGATGTCGGACGGACCCGCGCTGCGGATGGTCAGCTAGTGCTGAGCCACCACACGGCCCGCCGTGATCACCGGTGGGTTCGGGAACAGATCCGCGAGATTCTCCTTGACGAAATCCGCAGCCAGGCGGTTCGAATCCTCTTCGTCGGCTTGATCCTCGAAAACGCTGGTCGAGAACATGACGCCGTCCCCAGCGTCCACCCAGTAATAGGCGACGAAGCCCTGATGCTCGCTGATCAACGGAACGAAACCCTCACGTACCCGCTTTGCGGCCTCATCAGGATCCGTGATTCCCTCGTAGTGACGCACAGTGGCCCAATTGTCTGCCATGTCTTTCCTCCAGGGTTCGATGACTTCGATGGACTTCCCCATCACCTACCCACGCCCGGCGGCGCCAACCGGCCGTCTCGGGCCGAGGACGTTCCGCTGGGAGACGTTCGCGGACCGGGACGCCGCCCCTCGAAGCCGCCGGGCTGCGAGGGGTAGGCGGTCACCACCGCGCTACGTGCGGTTCCCTCGCGCTGTGCTACCCGGCGGTCGCCAGGAAAACAGAATCCGCCGAGCAGACCCTCCTTACCCTCAAGCCTGTCCCAGCTGCTCGCGACGAGTGGCGATCGAGTGACACGACTTGCAGACGACCTGCAGCGTGTCCAGCTCCCAGAGCCTCGAGGGGTCTGTGTGATGGACCTCAGTAGCGAGTTCATCTCCACAGATCTGGCAGATCGGATCTCGGCTCAGGACCTCACACCGGCAGCGCTGCGGCTGACCAACGCGGTCGACGCAGTTGACCTCGGCCGCGATATCCGAATCGAGGGTCTCCCAACGGATGAGGCGGAGCTCGTGATGAACGCCTGTACCCCGCGTGGGCACCACTTCTACCCGGTCCGTCAGTTCGGACAGCGTTACGCGCTCGTCCGCCCGGTCTCGGCCGCTCAGTGGGAGGACCATCAGTTTCGCTGGGACCAGGACGGGGTCATGGGCGACGCGCTCGTGCTCTCCCGGCTCATCCGCGACAACGGGCACTCGCTCCAGTACGCCGCTCGGATTGCCGACTACGAGGACGGCCAGCAAATGGTGATTTACACACCAGGTGCGGAGGGCAAGGCCGTCTACCGTCTGCGTCGCGACCGTGACTGGCTCGACGCCGGCGAGGCCCACGCACTGCGAGAGCTCCTCTCGGCGTTCTGGGAGGCCGAGAGCGGGCTTCCCCCTAGGGTTCAACGAGCCACGTTCAGGACCGAGTACGCCTGCTGGTCGGGCTACGGAGACCAGATGCTGCCGATGATCGTCAGCGGACTGGAGGCCCTGCTCAAGGGCGGCCGCGATGGACTAACGCGCCAATTCGCTCAGCGGGCGACAGCGCTGGCAGACGAACTGTCGATCGATGGTGTGACCGAGGACTTCTGCGCGGAGATGTATGACGCCCGCTC
>Ga0081538_10001913_pt1 | contig 20841 bp, 22 predicted proteins | sample TabmetS5T2R1_FD_71022 | JGI IMG/M metagenome (GOLD analysis project Ga0081538, IMG submission 71022) | Tabebuia heterophylla rhizosphere microbial communities from the University of Puerto Rico - S5T2R1 | ecosystem: Host-associated > Plants > Roots > Rhizosphere ...
TGGCCGCGCGCGGCGGGGGCGCCGGCTCAGCCGGCGCGGGCGGAGGCTCGAGCGGCGGCACGAACGCGGGCTCGACGGCGATCTCGGGCGCCGCCGAGGCCGTGGTCGCGGCCGGCCGCAGGAGGCTCACGACGTAGCCGGCGCCGAGGGCGGCCACGACGAGGGCCCCGACGAGCAGCGGCGTCACGCCTCCGCCGTCCGGCAGCGTGGGCCCGGCGGCGGTCACGGGCTCGGAGCCGGGCTCCCACAGCTCGTCCGGCAGCGCCGCGGCGGCCTCGCGCGCCCGCGCGTCAGTCGCCTCCTGCGCTCCCGCGACCGCGGGAGCGCCGAGGAGGACGATCAGGACGGCGGCGATCGCCTTCGCGGTGCGCATCTCGCGGCGATCGTACCCGCGACGGCGCGTGGCGTGGGATCGCTTCGCCGGCGCCGTTGGGCGTGGTCGCCTCCCGGACGGTGACGAGCGCGGTCTCGGCTGCCGCCAGGCGCTCGTACTCCTCCACGAAGGGCCGCAGCTCGGCGATGCGCTCGCGGAGCTGCCGCCGAATCGACTCGAGCAGGTCTGCCATCCAGGTACCCCCTTGCTTCCCACGGTGCGCCGAGGGGTTCGCACGGCCCGCGCCGCCGGCTCAACGCCGCCCTTATCCGCCTCGTATGGCCGGCCGTCATGCTCATCGCGTGCCGCGCTGGTCGGTCCTGCTCTTCGTGGTCGTGTTCGTGGCGGTGCTGCTCCTCGTGCTCGCGAACGAGCGCGACGACGGGGAGCCGCCCGCCGGCGAGCCGGAGCCGACGGCCACGGCGACGCCCGCGGGCGAGGAGCCGACGGCCACGGCGGTCGGCAGCCCCGACGAGCACCTGCGCGCGCTGCAGCGGATCGCCGCCGAGCACGACGGCACGCGAGCGGCCGGCTCGCCCGGCGACGCGGCGACCGCCGACTACATCGAGCGGCGGCTGCGCAGGGCCGGCTACCGCGTCACCCGCGAGGCCTTCACCGTGCCGTACTACCGCGAGGCTTCACCGCCCCGCCTCGTCGCCGCCGGGCGCCGCGTACGGCCGATCCGCACGCTGCAGTTCTCGCCGGGCGGCTCCGCGACCGGCACGGCGCGCGCCGCGGGCCTGGGCTGCTCGCCGGGCGACTTCGCCTCGCTGGGCGACGGCGAGGTCGCGCTCGTGGAGCGCGGGACCTGCTTCTTCCGCGACAAGGCGCTGAACGCGCAGCGCGCGGGCGCCGCCGCCGTGCTCGTGGTCGACACCGAGCCGAGGCCGGTCGCCGGCTCACTCCAGCGCCCCGGCCTCGACATCCCGGCGCTCGCCGTCGGCGCCGCCGCCGGCGACGACCTGGCCGGCGAGCGCGTCCGCGTGCGCGTCGACGCCGTCTCAGACCGCCGCCGGACCGCCAACGTCATCGCCGAGTCCGGCCCGGAGGACGCCCGCCGCGTGGTGATGGCGGGCGGCCACCTCGACTCCGTGCCCGCCGGGCCGGGCATGAACGACAACGGCAGCGGCGTGGCTGCGCTCCTGCACGTCGCCGAGCGGCTCGCCGAGCGCGACCTGCCGCTGCGCTTCGGGTTCTGGGGCGCCGAGGAGATCGGTCTCGTCGGCTCGCGCCGCTACGTGCAGCGGCTCGACCGCGGCGAGCGCCGGCGCATCGCCGCCTACGTCAACCTCGACATGGTCGGCACGCCCGGCGCCGACCCGGAGGTCTACGACGACGACCCGCGGATCGAGGCGGCCCTGCGCCGCCGGCTCGGCCGCGGCAGCGACGAGGTCGAGCTCGAGGGCAACTCCGACCACGCCTCGTTCGCGGCCGCCGGGATCCCGGTCGGCGGCATCTTCACCGGCCTCGACGACTGCTACCACCAGCGCTGCGACACACTCGGCAACGTCGACCGCGACGCGCTCGCCGAGTCCGCCCGCGCGACCGAGGGCGCGCTCGTCGAGCTCAGCCGCTAGGCGACGGTCCAGGTGTCGCCGGCGTGCAGCAGCCGGTCGAGCGCCTCGGGCGCCATCTGCTCGCGCGCCTCGTTCAGCTTGCGCGAGACCTCGGCGATGCCGACCGGGCGGCGCACGTCGCGGAACACGCCGATCGGCGTCGGCTCGTTCGGCGAGTCCGCCAGCCGGGCGAGCGCGAACGCCTGCGTCGGGTCCGCGCGGCGGGCGTCGTGCACCACGAGCTCGCGGTCCTCGGCCGCCACGATCTCGAGCGACCCGTCCTCCCCGCGCGCGACGCCGTGCTCGCCGTCGGGCCCGAAGCGGATCGGCTCGCCGTGCACGAGCGGGATGCGGTTGAAGACCGCGCGGTCCTTCTCGGTCAGCGCGAAGAACGCGCCGTCGTTGAACACCGGGCAGTTCTGGTAGATCTCGACGAACGCCGCGCCCTCGTGCTCCGCGGCCGCGCGCAGCACGTCGGTCATGTGACGGCGGTCGCGGTCGACGGTGCGGGCGGCGAACGTCGCGCCCGCGCCGAGCGCCAGGGAGAGCGGGTTGAACGGCTCGTCCTGGGCGCCGAACGGCGTCGACTTCGTGACCTTGCCGAGCTCGGAGGTCGGCGACGCCTGCCCCTTCGTGAGCCCGTAGATCTGGTTGTTGAACATGAGGATCTTCACCGGCACGTTGCGGCGCAGCGCGTGGATCAGGTGGTTGCCGCCGATCGACAGCGCGTCGCCGTCGCCGGTCACGATCCAGATCGACAGGTCGTCGCGCGCCGCGGCCAGGCCGGTCGCCAGCGCGGGCGCGCGGCCGTGGATGCCGTGCATCCCGTACGTGTCCATGTAGTAGGCGAAGCGGCCGGCGCAGCCGATGCCGGTGACGAACACGACGCGGTGCGGCGGGATCCCGAGCTCGGGCATCAGCTTCTGCACGGCGGCGAGCACCGCGTAGTCGCCGCAGCCCGGGCACCACCGCGTCTCCTGGTCGGACGTGAAGTCCTTGGCGGTCAGCGCCTCGGTCGTCACAGCCGCTCCACGAACTCGCGCTCGAGCTCGGCCGCGAACAGCGGCTTGCCCTCGAGCTTGGTGTAGCTCTCGACGTCGACCAGGTACTCGGCGCGCAGGAGCTGAGCGAGCTGGCCGGTGTTCATCTCCGGCACCAGCACGCGCTCGTAGCGGCGCAGGACGTCGCCGGTGTTGGCGGGGAGCGGGTTGAGGTGGCGCAGGTGCGCGATCGCGACCGCGTGGCCGTTCAGGCGCACGCGCCGGGCCGCCGCGCGGATCGCCCCGAGGCTCGAGCCCCAGCCGAGCACGAGCAGCGTCGCGCCGGGGTCCTCGTCGACCTCGAGCGGCGGCAGCTCGGCCGCCAGCCCCGCGATCCGGTCGGCGCGCACGCGCGTCATGCGCGCGTGGTTGGCGCCGTCGTAGGAGATGTCTCCGGTCACGTCCTCCTTCTCGAGGCCGCCGATCCGGTGCGCCAGCCCCGGCGTGCCGGGGACCGCCCACGGCCGCGCGCCGTTCCGGTCGCGCAGATAGGGCTGGAACGGCGTGCCGTTGTGCGGCGCGGTCGTGAGCGCGGGCTCGATGGCGGCGAGCTCGCCGGCGTCCGGGATCCGCCACGGCTCGCTCGAGTTGGCGAGGAAGAGATCGGAGAGCAGGATCACCGGCGTGCGGTGGTGGACGGCGATCCGCGCCGCCTCGTAGGCGGCCTCGAAGCACTGGCCGGGCGTGGTGGCGGCGACCACCGGCAGCGGCGACTCGCCGTGGCGGCCGTGGATCGCCATCAGCAGGTCGGACTGCTCGGTCTTGGTCGGCATCCCGGTCGAAGGGCCGGCGCGCTGGACGTCGATCACGACCATCGGCAGCTCGAGCGCCACGGCGAGGCCGATCGTCTCGGCCTTGAGGTCCATCCCCGGGCCGCTCGTGGCGGTCACGCCGAGCGCGCCGCCGAACGCGGCGCCGAGCGCCATCCCGGCGGCGGCGATCTCGTCCTCGGCCTGCATCGTGCGGACGCCCATGTCCTGGTGGCGGGCGAGCTCGTGCAGCAGCTCGGACGCCGGCGTGATCGGGTAGCTCGCGAGCACGAGCGGCAGGCCCGAGCGCACGCTCGCCGCGATCAGCCCCATCGCCGTCGCCGTCGTGCCGTTGACGTTGCGGTAGGTGCCGGGCGGGACGTCGGTCGCCGGGTCGACCTTGTACTGGACGTCGATCAGCTCGGACGTCTCGCCGAAGTTCCAGCCGGCGCGGAAGGCGGCGAGGTTGGCCTCCAGCGGCCCCGGCTTGTTGACGAACTTGCGCCGCAGCCAGTCCTCGGTCGGCTTCGTCGGCCGGTCGTAGAGCCAGGAGACGACGCCGAGCGCGAAGAGGTTCTTGGCCCGCCCCGCGTCGCGCGTCGAGACCGACTCGATCGCCTCGGTCGCGCGCGTGGTGAGCGACGTCATCGGGATGCGGATGACGTGGTACCCGTCGAGCGAGCCGTCCTCGAGCGGGTTCTCGTCGTAGCCGGCCTTCTGGAGGTTCCGCTTGCTGAACGCGTCCTCGTTGGCGATCACCGTGCCGCGGCGCGCGAGCCCGGGCAGCTCGCTCCTGAGCGCCGCGGGGTTCATGGCCACCAGCACGTCTGGCTCGTCGCCGGGCGTGAGGATGTCCTGCGCCGCGAAGTGGATCTGGAAGGCGGAGACGCCGGCGAGCGTGCCGGCCGGCGCGCGGATCTCGGCCGGGAAGCTCGGGAGCGTCGCGAAGTCGTTGCCGTGCTCGGCGGTCGCCTCCGTGAAGCGGCTGCCGGCGAGCTGCATCCCGTCGCCGGAGTCGCCTGCGAAGCGGACGATCACCCGCTTGCGCGACTTCACCGGACTTCTGGTTACAGCCATGTGTCTTTCGTAGTCTGACACTACGAAAGGACGTGATGTCGGAATCGGACCGGCGTCCGGTCGCGGACCTCGGTTACTGCGAGCGAAGGCGGCGGAACTCGCGCCGGAACGACTCCGGCCGGCCCCAGTCCTGGATCGTCTCCACGCGCCCGGTCCGGACCTCGCGCACGGCGAGCTCGCCGTCGATGCCGGACTCGTCGAGCAGCCGGAGCGTGCCGTGGGTGGTCGGCGCGGACGCCGCGTGCCCGAACGTGTGGGCGACGAGCAGCCGGAAGTGCCAGTCGTGGTTCGAGTACGGCTGCGCGTTGCAGGTCACGAGCAGCGTCGCCGCGTCGATGTACCGGTCCTCCTGCACGCGCAGGTCGAGCTCGAGGTCCGTCCAGTCCGAGGGCAGGGAGCCGACGATCTCGTCGAAGGTCACGGCAAGCGGCATGATTGGCGGCGAAGGCTACATGGCGCCCTTCCCCGTCGATCCCGAGGACCCGCTCGCGCCGGCGCGCGGGCAGAGCCTCGACGGGCTGCTGGCACTGCTCGAGCGGCTCGACGGCGTGGAGGAGGCGGCCGTGGTGCGGTCGGCGCTCGAGGCCGGCGTCCCGCGCGAGCGCGTGCTCGACGAGCTCCAGCGCGAGGTCGAGCGCCGGCTCACCCGCGTGAGCGAGCCCTGAGCAGCGCGCCGAGCAGGCCGGCGTCCTCGCCGGTCGTGGACGCCTCCACCTCCACCCCGAGCGCCGCCACGCGCGCGACGACGTCGGGGCGGCAGCCGATGCCGCCGCCGAGCACGACCACCTCGGGGTCGAGCAGCGCGCGGACGGCCCGGACCGCCGTGGCCAGCGCCCGCGCCTGGTCGTCGAGCAGCTCGCGGGCGCGCGGGTCGCCGCGCTCGGCGGCGTCGAACGCCTCGCGCGCGGAGCCGCGGCCCCAGCGCGCGGCCAGGCCCGCGCCGCCCGCAACCGCCTCGAGCGGCCCGAGCCCGTCGGGGCCCGGGGTCTCGCGCCCGCCGTACGGCAGGTGGCCGGCCTCGCCCGCGGCGCCGCGGGCGCCGCGGAGCAGCCGCCCGCCGGCCACGACCCCCATGCCGACGCCGGTGCCGACGCCGATGAACGCGAGGTCGTCGACGCCGCGCGCGTGCTGCTCGGCGAGCGCCGCCAGGTTGAGGTCGTTCTCGATCGTCACGGGGACGCCGAGCGCGTCCTCGAGCAGCGTGCGCAGCGGCGCGCCGGTGAGGCCGGCGGCGCCGGCGATGAACCCCGCGAAGCCGTCGCCGTCGGGAATGCCGGGCACGCCGACCGCGGCCGCCTCGATCGCCGTGTCCCCAGCGGCCGCGGCGATCGCCTCCGCGAGCGCCGCACCGGTCGCGGGCACCGGCCGGTCGACGCGCGCGACGATCTCTCCGTCCGCGCCGACCGCGACGCGCAGGTTGGTCGCGCCGAGATCGGCGCCGAGCACGTACGACACGTTTCGTATCCTCGCTCAAGGATGACCGCGGTCGCCGACACCCATGTGCTCACCGACTCGTGCGGCCTCGTCGACCGCTCCGAGCGCGGCAAGCTCGCGCTCACGGGCTCCGAGGCCAAGACGTTCCTGCACGGCCAGGTGACCAACGACATCGAGGGTCTCGAGCCGGGCCGCGGCTGCTACGCCGCCTTCCTCACCCACAAGGGCAAGATGCTCGGCGACCTGCGCGTCCTCGACCTCGGCGACGAGCTGCTGCTCGACACCGAGCGCGTCGCCCTGCAGGAGCTGTTCAACATGATCCGGCGCTACAAGCTCGGCCGCGACGTCGAGCTGCACAAGCGCACGCTCGAGCTGGCGCTGCTGTCGCTCGTCGGGCCGGAGGCGCGCCGGGTGGCGGGTGCCGAGGATCTCGTGGAGGAGCACGCGAACCGCCGCGCCGAGCTCGCGGGCGTGCCGGTCGTGCTGGTCGCGACCGACGTCGGCGTCGACGTCTTCGCGCCCGCCGAGTCCAAGGACGCCGTGGTCGCCGCGCTCGGCGTGCCGGTGGTCGAGGAGGCGGCGGCCGAGGTGGTGCGCATCGAGCGCGGCCGGCCGCGCTACGGCATCGATATCGACGACGGCGTGATCCCGCAGGAGGCCGGCCTCAACGAGCGCGCCGTCTCGTTCACCAAGGGCTGCTACGTCGGACAGGAGACCGTCGCCCGCCTCCACTACCGCGGCAAGCCGAACCGGCATCTGCGCGGCCTGCGGCTGTCCGAGCCGGTTGCCCCCGGGGCCGAGTTGCGGGTCGGCGAGAAGGTGGTCGGCAGGCTGACGAGCGTGGCCGTCTCCCCCGCCTTCGGGCCGATCGGGCTCGCCCTGGTCCGGCGCGAGGCGGCGCCAGGCGACAGCGTCGCGGTCGGCGAGGACGGCGCCACCGCAGAGGTGACGGAGCTCCCCTTCGCGGGGTAGCATCGACGTGTCGAACCGGAGGACTCCATGGCCGCGAACGTGCTCGTCGTCGCCAACCTCACCGCCAGCTCGCAGCACCTGCTGGACGCGCTGAAGCATCGCGCGGAGCGCGGCCCGATCCGCATCACGCTGGTGATGCCCGCGCATGGTCCCGGGCTAGGCGGCAAGGAGGCGGTGCGCGAGCGGCTCGACGAGGCGCTCGAGGGCATGCGCGCGGCCGGCCTGGAGGCCGACGGCGCGATCGGCGACGCCGACCCGATGGAGGCGGTCGCCGAGTGCTTCGACCCGTCCAAGCACGACGAGGCGATCGTCTGCACGCTGCCCGGCCGCAGCTCGAAGTGGCTGCAGCACGACTTCCCGCACCGGGTCGCGCGCTTCACCGGCGTGCCGGTGACCCATGTGGTGGCCGACGACCTGCGGCCGGCGCCGGCCACGACCCCGGCCCCGGCCCACGAGCGCGAGCCGCTCGGCCCGCTGTCGGTCCTGGCCTGGGGCGGCCGGCGCTCGGGCTCGTGAGGGCGACGCTGACCACCAAGCTCGTCGCGCTGGCGACCGAGCGGCTCGACCTCAACGATCCCGTCATCCGCGACCACATCCAGCGGCTGCTCGCCGCCCAGCAGGACGTCGAGCGGGCGCTCGCCGTGCTCGCCGCCGACCTCGGCGCCGACGCGCCGGACGGCATCGAGGCCGATCTCGAGGCGCGCGTCGAGTCGCTGCGCGAGCTGCAGGGGGCGGTGCTGATGGCGGTCGCCACGCACCAGCCGAACGACCCGCCGGCCGCCTGACCCGGGCCGAGGGCCGGCGCCTACGCGGCCGCCACGAACCGCTCGACCGCGGCGTCGTCGGCGCGGTCGTCGAGCTCGAGCACCGGCGTGCTCCCGTGGCCGGCCAGCCAGAGGCCGACGAGGCGCGTCTCGTCGAGCTCGTCGGCGGGCAGCCAGCCGCCCAGGCCTGATGCCGGCGCGGTGGTGAGCGCGGAGCGCGTGCGGGCGGCGACCTCGCCGGGGTCGTCGGGCAGCGGACCCCAGTCGGCGATCCGGCCGGCGACGATCCAGAACGCGTCGGCGCGCCCCTCGTCGGTCGGGTGCGGCGCGAGCACGAGCCGCGCCCCCTCGTGGGCCGCGCGCAGCGCCCCGCCGAGCCCGCCCAGCAGCGTCTCCAGCCGCTTGCGGCGGCGCCGCAGCCAGGCCGCGCGCTCGTAGCGCCGCTCGGCCGACGCCGCGCGCATCTGCTGCTCCACGTGCGCGAGCAGCGCGCTGCTCCCGTCGACCTCGAAGAGCGCCAGCGCCTGGTCGAGCCGCTCGCGGTAGAGGTTCGGGTCGAGGTCGCCGAGGCAGGGCGACAGGCAGCGGCCCATCTGCCCGTAGGCCGACGGGTGGGCGCGCTGCGGGAGCCCGCGGCCGCAGTGGCGCAGGCCGAACAGCGAGTTGAGCTGCTCGACCAGCTCGGCCGCCGCCGCCCGCCCGCGCAGCGGCCCGACGCAGACGGCGTGCCCCGCCGTCGGCTCGCGCGCGACCTCGAGGATCGGGAACGGGATGTCGAGCCGGCAGCGCAGGTAGACGTAGCCGTCGGCCTGCTTCTTGAGCAGCGTGTTGCCCGGCGGGCGCAGCGCCTTGATCAGCCGGTTCTCGAGCACGAGCGCGCCGAGCTCGGACTCGGTCGGCTGGTAGTCGACGTGCTCGGCCTGGCCCGTCCACGTCGAGGGCGTCGTGAAGTGCGCGCGCGCCCGCGTCCGCAGGCAGACCGACTTGCCGACGTACAGCGGGTGGCCGTCGGCGTCGCGGAAGATGTAGACGCCCGGGTCCTTGGGCAGGGCGGACAGGTCGGGGCGCTCGTCGGTGGTCCGCACCGCACCGGCCGGCTTGAAGCGCGGCGGCTTGCGCGGGCGCAGGAGCGCGAGGCCCTCGCGGACGGTGCGCGCGTTCGCGCACAGCCGCGGCATCAGCGCGCACAGCACGCGCGCGCACGTCTCGGCGTCCGGCAGCGCGCGGTGGGAGATCGAGACGTCGATGCCGAGCGCGCCGGCCAGCGAGCGCAGGCCGCGGCGGCGCTGGAGCGGGGCGAGCCGGCGCGCGAGCGCGACCGTGCACATGACCGGCGGCGACGGCCAGTCGAGTCCGGCGCGGTCGAACGCCTGCTTGAGCACGGCGACGTCGAACCGCGCCGAGTGGGCGACGAGGATCCGGCCCTCGAGCTGCTCGGCGAGCCGGGGGAGCACGGCCTCGGGCGGCGGCGCCTCGTCCACCATCGCCTGGGTGATGCCGGTGAAGCGCTGGATGCCGCGCCCGAGCGGCTCGGAGACGCCGACCAGGGAGCTCCAGCGGTCGTGCAGCTCACCGCCGCCGACGAGCACCGCGCCGACCTCTGTCAGCTCGCAGCGCTCCTTCGGCTGCCCGTTGGTCTCGGTGTCCACGGCGAGGAACTCCGCGGTGAGGAGCGGCGCGTCGAGCAGGTCGGCGGTGGCGAGCATGAGCCGATGTGGTTTACGCCTGCTACCGGACGGCATGAACGCGCGGTTGCAGTACATTCGCGCCCGTGCGGTTCGTGATCGTGCTGCTCGCCCTCGCCGCGCTCGCCGGCTGCGGCTCCGACGACTCGGTCGAGTACGGCAACAAGCCGCGCCCGCCGGCGCCGATCAACGTGACGGCGGCGATCGACAGCGATCGGATTCGGGTCTCGCCGCGCACGTTCGGCTCCGGCCCGGTGGTGATCATCATCTCCAACCAGTCCGGCGCGCCGCAGACCGTCACGCTCGAGACCGACGAGATCGGCGGCGAGACGGGCGGCATCCAGCGCTCGACGCGCGAGATCGCCGCCCGGTCGACGGGCGAGCTGAAGGTCGACCCGCCCGAGGGCACCTACGTGCTCAGCGCCAGCTCGGACGACATCACGCCGGCCGCGCTGCGGGTCGGCGCGCGCCGCCGGTCGGCGCAGCACGACCTACTCCAGCCGTAGCCGGGACCTCCAGGTGGCGCCGCCGTCGGTCGAGGTCTTGACCTCGCCGCCCGGCACCGACGCGTAGAGCGTGCCGTCGGCGTCGATGGCCAGCTCGTTGACGGTCAGGCCGACGGTGCCGCGGTCCTCCCACGTCGCCCCGCCGTCGCCGGAGACCTTGACGGCTCCGCCGGGATCGGCGCGGTAGAGCTCGCGGCCCCAGGCGAGCTGGTCGGCCGGGACCGGGTCACGCGGGCGCCAGGAGCCGCCGCCGTCGGCGGAGGTGAAGGTGCCCTGGCCGGTCGCGACCACCATCCGCTTCGGGTCCTTCGGGTCGAAGGCGACGTCGAGCGGCATGTCCGGCGGCGTCCGGGCCTCGAACGACTTGCCGCCGTCGGTGCTGATGTTGACGTCGGTCTCCTCGACGCGCACGGCGACGACGTGGTCGCCGGTGGCCTGGAGGATGTGGAAGTCCGACTCGCCGACCTCGCTGATCGGCTCCCAGGTGTCGCCGGCGTCCCGCGAGCGGATCAGGCCGAGGTCCTCGGGCAGCGTCCCCGGTCCCTCCGGGTGGCCGGAGCCGAGCAGGTCGCCGGGGCCGGCGTAGCGGATCACGAGGTTGCTCGACAGCTCGCCTTCGCCGTCCGGCGTCGCGAGCGTGCCGGTCACGCGCTCGGCGCGCTTCGCTCCCCGCTCGGCCCGGTACAGGCCGAGGCCGGTGCCGATCATCAGCGTGCCGTCGCGCGGGTCGACGGCCAGCGAGCCGATGAACGCGTTCGCGGCGCTCCCAGGCTCGCCGGACGGCTGCTCGGGCGCGGTCGTCGGGTTCGGCGTCGGGGTCCCGGCCGCGGTCTCGCCCGGCTCGTCGCCGCCGCAGCCGGCGAACGCGAGCAGCACGAGGAGGACGATCGCCGGCCGGGCACGCACGGCGCGGAAGGATACGGTCGGCCGGCGGCCCGCGCCGAAGCCCGCTACGCGGTGTCGAGCTCCCGCGGCACCAGCTCGACGGACCGCTCGACGCCGTCGCGCACCACCGCGATCGCGCAGCGGGTGCCGATCCGCTCGGCCGTCATCAGCCGCTGGAGGTCGTCGACGCCGCGGACGGGCCGGCCCTCGACCCCCACGATCAGGTCCTCGGCGCGAATGCCCGCGCGGGCGGCCGGCGAGCCCTCGATCACCTCGACGACCTCGACCGCCCGGTCGCGGCCGAGCGCCGCGGCGACCCGCGGCGGCAGCGGCCGCGCGCCGCCGGCGATGCCGATCCACGCGCGACGGACGCGGCCGTCGCGCATCAGCGCCGACACGATCGCGCGCGTCGTCGCGTTGACGGGCACGGCGAGGCCGAGGCCGACGCCCGCCACCGCGGTGTTGATCCCGACCACGCGGCCCTGGCCGTCGACCAGCGCGCCGCCGGAGTTGCCGGGGTTGAGCGCGGCGTCGGTCTGGATGACGTCGTCGATGATGCGCGTGGCGCCGCCGGCGCGGGCGGGGAGCGAGCGGCCGAGGGCGGAGACGACGCCGGCCGTGACCGAGCCCGCGTAGCCGTGCGGGTTGCCGATCGCGACCACGAGCTGGCCGACGCGCAGGCCGGCGGCGTCGCCGAGCTCGGCTGGCTGCAGCCGCGCCGATTCGGCGCGGAGGACGGCGAGGTCGGACAGCGGGTCGGCGCCGACCAGGGTCGCCTCGAGATCGCTGCCGTCGGTGAACGAGGCGCGCACGCGCGAGCCGGTGCCGGCCACGACATGGGCGCTGGTGAGCAGGAAGCCGTCGGGCGTGATGACCACGCCCGAGCCGCCGCCGGTCGCCCAGCGGCGCCGGTTCGAGACGCGCAGGTTGGCGACCGACGGGCCGAGCTGCTCGGCCACCCGGGTCACCACGAGCGAGTAGGCGTCGAGCGCCTCACGATCGGTCACGGTGGTCACTTGCAGAATGCTAGCGACTCACATTCGGAGATAATCTGATCGGGTTTAGTACATTTCTCGGATGGCCCTGGCGGCGACCCGCGTCACCCCCGACCTCGAGGCGCTCGACGCGAGCCGCGTCCTCGAGTACATGGTGGACCGCTTCCATCCGCGGCTGACCGTCGCCTGCTCGTTCCAGAAGGAAGCGTCGGTGGTGCTCGACCTGCTCCTCAAGCAGGCGCCGGACGCGCGCGTGTTCACGCTCGACACCCACGTCCTCTTCCCCGAGACCTACGAGACCTGGAAGCGCGTCGAGGAGCGCTACGGCATCGAGGTCGAGGTCCACCAGGGGCCGAGCCTCGGCCGCCAGGCCGCCGTCCACGGCGACCGGCTGTGGGAGCGCAACCCGGACCTCTGCTGCCGCCTGCGCAAGGTCGATCCGCTGACGGCGGCGCTGGCCGACGTCGACGCCTGGGTCTCCGGCGTGCGCCGCGACCAGTCGGCCGGCCGGGCCCGCACCCCCAAGCTCGCGTGGGACGCCAAGCACGAGCGCTGGAAGGCCAACCCGCTGGCCGACTGGAGCGAGCGCGACGTGTGGCGCTACATCCACGAGCACGACCTCCCCTACAACCCGCTCCACGACCGCGGCTACGCCTCGATCGGCTGCACGCACTGCACCAAGCCGGGCGACGGCCGCGACGGGCGCTGGTCGGACTCGGCCAAGACCGAGTGCGGGCTGCACGGCTGAGCACGCGCGCGTAGCCTCCGGCGCGTGCTGGTCCTGACCCGGGTCGACGGCGACACGATCGCCGACCACCGCGCGCGCGACGAGTTCTTCTGGCTCGACCTCGACTCGCCGTCCGACGGCGACCTCGACGCGCTCCAGGCCGCGCTCGCCCTGCACCCGATGGCGCTCGAGGACACGCGCGAGTTCGGCCAGCGGCCGAAGGTCGACGCCTACCAGGACTACGTGCTGCTCGTGTACTTCACCGCGGTCGAGGCGAAGCAGGAGGAGCGCGTCGTCCACCCCGTGGAGACCCACGTCTACATCTCCGGGCACTGGATCGTCACCGTCCACCACGAGCGGCTCGAGACCCTCGACCAGCTCCACGACACGCTCGAGCACGCGGAGACGCACGAGGAGGACTACCTCGTCTACCGCATCCTCGACGCGCTGACCGACTCCTACTTCCCGGCCGTCGTCGCGCTCGAGGAGCGGATCGACGCCATCGAGGCCGAGGTGCTCGAGCGTCCCCGCCGCGAGCTCCTGGGCCGCGTCTACCGCCGCAAGCAGGAGGTCCACGAGCTGCAGCGCCTCGTCGCCGGCCAGCGCGACCAGTTCCAGACCGCCTCGACCGCGATCATGGACCTCGCCGGCCTCAGCCGCGGCACGCGCGAGTACCTGCGCGACATCGGCGACCACCTGGCCCAGATCGGCGGCGAGCTCCAGCGCCAGAACGACGACCTCACCGCCCTCACCGGCATCTACTTCAACGCCAGCGCCGAGCGCGTGAACCGCACCGCCACGCGGCTCAGCGTCGTCGCCACGTTCTTCGTCGTCTGGACGCTCATCACCGGCTTCTTCGGCCAGAACTTCGGCTGGCTGGTGGACAACGTGAACTCCAGGACCGACTTCCTCCTCTTCGGGGTCGGCGGGCTCGTGGTGCCGACTGTGATCCTCGGCACACTCCTGTGGATCAAGCGGCGCGACTGGTTCTGAACCCCGGATAGGGTCCGGCCATGCCAGTCGACACCGCCGACGTCACCCGCGTCTCGACCGAGCCCGGCGAGCTCCCCGACACGATGGCCGCCTGGGTCATCCGCGAAGACCGTCTCGGGCCGCCGATCAGGGCCTTCCAGCTCGAGGAGATGGAGGTACCGGAGCCGGGCGCGATGGAGGTCGTGGTCCGCGTGATGGCGGCGGGCGTGAACTACAACAACGTCTGGGCGGCGGAGGGCAAGCCGGTCTCGGTCTTCCGCTACCACGACGAGGACCACCACATCGGCGGGTCGGACGCGTCCGGGATCGTCTGGAAGGTCGGGCCGGGCGTCACCAGGTGGAAGCCGGGCGACGCGGTGATCGTCCACTGCAACCAGGCGTCGTACGAGGACCCCGAGGTGCACGGCCTCGACCCGATGGCCGCGCCGTCGCAGAAGATCTGGGGCTACGAGACGACGTGGGGCTCGTTCGCCCAGTTCTGCAAGGTCCAGGGCCAGCAGCTCCTGCCCAAGCCCGCGGCGCTGACCTGGGAGGAGGCCGCCTCGTACGGGCTCACCTACTTCACCGCCTACCGGATGCTCGTCCGCCGGACCGAGCTGCAGGCCGGCCACCGCGTGCTCGTGTGGGGCGCGGCGGGCGGGCTCGGCGTGTTCGCGCTCCAGCTCTGCCGGCTCGCCGGCGCCGAGGCGGTCGGCGTCGTCTCCTCGCCCGAGAAGGCCGACCTGTGCCGCGAGCTCGGCGCCCGCGACGTCATCGACCGCAACGACTTCGCGGGGATGATGCAGCCCAAGGAGCCCGAGCCGCCCGAGGCGATCAAGGCGCGCAAGAAGGAGTCCAGGCGCTTCTGCAAGATCGTCGAGGAGAAGCTCGGCGGCATGCCCGACATCGTGTTCGAGCACGTCGGCCGGGCCACGTTCGCCACGTCGGTGCTCGCGGTCAAGCCGTTCGGCGCGGTCGTGACCTGCGCGGGCACGACCGGCTACGACCTCGAGTTCGACGTCCGCCACCTGTGGATGCGCCAGAAGCGCATCATCGGCTCGCACTTCGCGAACGCCTACGAGTGCAGCAAGGCGAACGAGCTGATCGAGTCCGGAGCCATCCGTCCCGTACTCTGGAGGACGCTGGGCTTCGACCAGGTGGCCGAGGCGCACCAGCTGATGAAGGACAACAAGCACCTCGGCAAGATCGCGATCCTCGTGGGCGCGGAGTCCGAGGGAGCAGGCAAGACAGCGGACGGCCCGGGCGCGATCCGGGCGGAGGTGGGAGCCTGACATGGCCGGCGTCGTGAACATCCCCTGGTACTCCACGCTCTTCCGGGGCGACCAGTTCGAGCTCGCGCTGCGCGAGATCGCGCCGATCTCGCTGCGCTACGGGGCGACCGACTTCGAGGTCCTGCGCTCCAACGACGACCGCTACCGCTTCTGGCAGTTCGCCCACTTCCCGGAGAAGGCCGCCTTCGAGGCCTACTGGTACGGGCCGGAGTTCTCCGAGTGGCGGGCCGACTACACGAGCTGGTTCCAGGTCCCGGTCGTCTACTCGTGGTTCGACCGGGTGCTCGCGGGCGAGCTGGGGCGCAACAGCGCTAGCCCTGCTCCAGCGGCGCCATCGTGAGCCCCGCCTGCTCGAGCTGGTCCCAGTACAGCTCGGCGGTCTCCTTCATGCCCGACCACACGATCGCGCGGCCGGTGTTGTGGATCGTGTCGGCGATCGCGTAGCCGCCGGCCACGCTCACGCCCGGGATCGTGCGGGCAAGCGTGTGCGCGACGTGGTCGAACGTGTTGTGGTCGTCGTTGAGGACGATCACGCGCCAGTTGTCTTCGAGGCCTGACCCGGGGTCGCGGACCTTCGGGACCTCTACGACTTCGTGCATGTCCGAGGTTTACCCCCGTTTCCTATGCCAACGCTCAAGTCCGAGGAAGAGGTGGTCGAGCGGGGCGGCCTGCTCGACGGCGGCGACCTCGTCGGGCGCCGCGGCGACGATCCGCTCGTGCAGGGCGGCCTCGAAGGCCGCCTGGTCTCCCCCCGCGGCGAGGTCGGCCTGCCGGCGCAGCGCGTCGCGCACGGCGGCGAGCTGGGCGGGCGGATCGTCGGCGGTGCCGAAGTGGGTGAGCGCCAGGGTCGACGGCTCCCAGGCGGCGATCGCCTCGACCGAGCGCTCCCAGGCCTCGACGTCGATGTCGGGCGGCGGCGTCGGGGCGAGGGTGAGGTCGTAGGGCGGGATCCGCACGCCGGCCATGTCGCCCACGAAGGCCACGCCGTCCCGGAAGTAGCAGACGTGGTGGGACGCGTGACCCGGCGTGTAGGTCACCTCGAAGCCGAGCACGGTCTCGCCGCCGCTCAGCACCTTCAGATTCGCCTCCGGCACCGGCACGACCTCGCCCCACGTCTCGCGCAGCCCCTCCTCCCCGCCGTAGAGCCGCGCCGCGCTCGCCACCAGCCGCTCGGGGGCGGCCAGGTGCGGCGCCCCGCGCTCGTGGACGTAGACCTCGAGGTCCGGCCAGCGGCGCACGAGCGCACCCGCGGCGCCGGCGTGGTCGAAGTGGATGTGCGTCAGGAGCAGGGCTTTCGGGACGTCGCCGCCGAGCGCGGCGAGGAGCGTGTCCTCGCAGGACTGCGGCCCCGGGTCGACGAGCACGCCGTCGACCTCGAAGCACGCGATGACCTTCTCCCGGCCGCGGTGGAGCACGTCGATCTGCCGCATCGCCCCGGCAGGCTACGAAACAATGGGTTGCGATGAGCCACCGCCTCCCCGAGCCGGACAAGCCCTGGATGATGCGGACCTACGCCGGTCATTCGACGGCGAAGCGGTCCAACGAGCTCTACCGCCGCAACCTGGCCAAGGGCCAGACCGGGCTCTCGGTGGCCTTCGACCTGCCGACCCAGACCGGCTACGACGCCGACGACGAGCTGGCGCGCGGCGAGGTCGGCAAGGTCGGCGTCCCGGTCGCGCACAAGGGCGACATGCACGCGCTCATGGACGGCATCCCGCTCGACCGGATGAACACGTCGATGACGATCAACGCGACCGCCGCGTGGCTGCTGGCGCTCTACATCGTCACCGCCGAGGAGAACGGGATCGCTCCCGGGGCGCTGAGCGGGACCACGCAGAACGACATCATCAAGGAGTACCTCTCGCGCGGGACCTACGCCTTCCCGCCCGGCCCGTCGATGCGGCTGATCGCCGACACCGTCGCCTACACGGTCGAGCACGTGCCGCGCTGGAACCCGGTCAACATCTGCTCCTACCACCTGCAGGAGGCGGGCGCCACGCCGGTGCAGGAGATCGCCTACGCGATGTCCACGGCCATCGCGGTGCTCGACGCCGTGCGCGAGCGCGTCGACCAGGACCTGATGGGCACCGTCTTCGGCCGGATCTCGTTCTTCGTCAACGCCGGCGTGCGCTTCGTCGAGGAGCACGCCAAGCTGCGCGCGATGGCCGAGCTGTGGGACTCGATCGGGCGTGAGCGGTACGGCGTGGAGGACGAGCGCCACCGCCGCTTCCGCTACGGCGTGCAGGTCAACTCGCTCGGGCTGACCGAGGCGCAGCCGGAGAACAACGTGCAGCGGATCGTGCTCGAGGCGCTCGCGGTGACCCTCGGCCGCAACGCCCGCGCCCGTGCGATCCAGCTCCCGGCCTGGAACGAGGCGCTCGGCCTCCCGCGCCCGTGGGACCAGCAGTGGTCGCTGCGCATCCAGCAGGTCCTCGCCTACGAGACCGACCTGCTCGAGTACCCCGACCTCTTCGAGGGCTCGAAGGTCATGGACGGGCTGGTGGCGGAGCTGCTCGAGGGCGCGCGCGAGGAGATGGCGCGCGTGGAGGAGCAGGGCGGCGCGGTCGAGGCGGTGCCGTACATGAAGGCCGCGCTCGTGGAGTCGCACCGCGAGCGGATCCGGCGGATCGAGTCCGGGGAGCAGGTCATGGTCGGCGTCAACCGCTTCGAGGAGACCGAGCCGTCGCCGCTCACCGCCGACGGCGGGATCCTCGTGGTCGACCCCGCCGTGGAGACCGAGGCGCGCGAGGCGCTGCAGGCGTGGCGCGCTTCGCGGGGCGACGTGAGCGGCGCGGTGGACGAGCTGCGGCGCGTGGCGGCGAGCGACGAGAACATCATGCCCGCCACGCTGGCGGCCGCCCGCGCGGGCGTGACCACCGGCGAGTGGGCGGGCGCGCTGCGCGAGGCGTTCGGCTCCTACCGGGCCCCGACCGGGGTCGGCGAGGCGGCGGCGCCGGCGACCGGCGAGGAGCTGGCCGAGCTGCGCGACGAGGTCGCGCGCCTGAGCGAGCGGCTCGGCCGCACGTTGAAGATCCTCGTCGGCAAGCCGGGGCTCGACGGGCACTCCAACGGCGCCGAGCAGATCGCCGTCCGGGCGCGCGACGCGGGCATGGACGTGGTCTACGAGGGGATCCGCCTCACGCCCGCGCAGATCGCGCGCTCGGCGGTCGACGAGGGCGTGCACGTGATCGGCCTGTCGATCCTCAGCGGCTCGCACCGCGAGCTGATCCCCGATGTGCTCGCGGCGGTCGGTGACATCCCGGTGGTGGTCGGCGGCATCATCCCCGAGGCCGACGTGCCGGCGCTGCGCGCGGCGGGCGTGGCCGCCGTCTACACCCCGAAGGACTTCGAGCTCACGCGCATCCTGCGCGACATCGTCGCGATCGTCGCCGACCGCAACGGAGTACGCTCGGCCGCGTGATCCGGACCGCGGCGGTCGTGTCGCTCCTGAGCGTCGGCCCGGCGCTCGCCGGTGACTCCGTGATGTGGGGCGAGACGGGGCGGACGGGCGCGCTCCGGGTCATGCAGGCCGCTCCGGGCCAGGATCCCGTGCTCGTCCACCGCGTACCGCCGCACCGGCGGCGCACCCTCGCGGGGCTCGAGGCCTCGAGCGAGCGGTTCGCGGTGAAGGTGAGCACGATCGAGTCGCGGTCCGAGGACGTGGTGGCGTTCACCCTGCGCGCGTGGGGCGGCCCGTTCAAGGGTCCGGTGGAGCCGGTCCGCGCGCCATGCGGGCGCGCCGACACGATCGCCGTGGACGGCGACCGCATCGCCGGCGGGTCGACGTGCGGCGTGGCGATCCACGGTCCGGCCGGGGTCACGACGATCCCGGGGGGCGACATCCACGAGGTCGCGCTCGCCGGTCGCTACGTCGCCTGGACGGGCGACGAGGTGGCGGTGCACGACGTCGTCACCGGCGCGACCGTGGTGCGCCTGACGCCGCGCGACGTCGGCTCGCCCGCGTTCGACGAGGTGGCGGTGCAGCCGGACGGCGCGGTGGCGTTCAGCTATGCGACCGGGGCCGGCCAGCACCTCGCGTGGGCGGCGCCCGGCACGCCTGGCGCCCGCCGGCTCGACACGGCGCCCCGCTTCTCCGGGCTCCGGGCCGCGGGCGGGCGGCTGCTCTACGAGCGGCGCACCGGACCCCGCGAGGGGCGCCGCGTGCTGGTGCTGCGCTCGCCGGCCGCGGGCACGGCGCGGCGGCTCGCGCGCTTCACCGCGCGGCGGGTCCGGATCGGCGACCTCGACCTCGAGCCTGGGCGCGCGGCATGGGCCGTCCGCCGGCAGGGCCGTGCCGTGCGGATCGTCGTGCGCGAGCTGTGAGCGGCGCCGAGCTGGGCGCACGGCTGCGGGAGCTCGACCTGACGGCCGCGCCGGCGGTCCTGAACCTGCTCGAGAACCGGCTGCGGCGCGAGGAGGTCGGCGCGCTGCTGAGCGCGGTGGCGGGGGGCGAGCCGCGCTCGCACATCGTGGGCGTGACCGGACCGCCGGGCGCCGGGAAGTCGACGCTGCTGTCGGCGCTCGCGCGCGCCTGGCGGGCGGCGGGCCGCACGGTCGCGGTCCTCGCCGTCGACCCCACCTCGAAGCGCTCGGGCGGCGCGCTGCTCGGAGATCGCGCCCGGATCGAGGCCGACCCGGCCGACCGCGGCCTCTTCATCCGCTCGACGGCGGCGGGCGAGCGGCTCGGCGGGCTGGCGCCCGCGACGCGCGCCGCCGCGCAGGCCCTGTCGGCCGCGTTCGACGTGGTGGTCATCGAGACCGTCGGCGTCGGCCAGTCGGAGACCGAGGTGGCGGAGGCCGCCGACACCGTCGCGGTGGTGGTCCAGCCGGGCTCGGGCGACGTGCTGCAGTTCCTGAAGGCCGGGATCATGGAGGTCCCGGACGTGCTGGTGGTGACGAAGGCCGACCTCGGAGCGGTGGCGCAGCGGGCGCGCCGCGACCTGCACGCTGCCCTGCGCTCGCTGGGCGAGCGCAGCGCGCCGGTCGTGGCGGTCTCCTCCGTTCCCCCGGAGGCGGGCATCGGCGAGCTGGTGGCGGCGCTGGACGAGCACCGGGCCGGGCTCGACCTGGCGGCAGTGCGGGTCCGCTCCCGGCGGCTCGGCGCGCTGGCCGACTTCGTCGCCGAGCACGGCGAGCGCGGGTTGCGCGCGCTGGGCGGCCGGCGCGAGGCCCGGGCCTGGCTGGACGAGCAGGATCCCGGCCTCGACGAGGCCGCGCTGGTGCGGGCACTGGAGGCGCGCGCTAGAAGCGCCTGAGCCAGGCGGTGACCGCGTCCGCGAGCGCGTCGAGGTCGCCGGTGAGGCTGTGGTTGCCGGGAACCGTGACGACCTCGCGCCCCTGGCCGGAGGGCGGCATGCCGAACGGGTCGCTCTTGCCCTGGACGATCAGCACCGGGACGGTCACGGCCTCTAGCTCGGCGAGGCGAGACTTCTCGGGGCGGCCGGGCAGGTGGAGCGGGAATGCGAGGCACAGGACGCCCTTGGCGCCGGTCTGCTCCGCGGTCCGGCACGCGACGCGCGCGCCCGCCGAGCGCCCGCCCGTGATCAGCGGCAGCCCGTCGAGCGGGAGCTGCTCGATCACGGCGATCCACGCGGCGTCGAGCTGATGGGCGGGCGGCGACGATCGGCGGCCGGCGACGCGGTAGGGCTGCTCGACGAGCGCCACCGTCGCACCGGCCTCGTTGGCCGCCTTCGTGGCCTTGACGAGGTCGCGGGCGGCGACGCCGCCACCCGCGCCGTGGCCGAGGACGACCGCCAGCCGCGCGCCGTCCACCTCGTGGAGGTGCACGCGCGCCGGGCCGTGGGGGGTCTCGAG
>Ga0081538_10001914_pt1 | contig 20837 bp, 17 predicted proteins | sample TabmetS5T2R1_FD_71022 | JGI IMG/M metagenome (GOLD analysis project Ga0081538, IMG submission 71022) | Tabebuia heterophylla rhizosphere microbial communities from the University of Puerto Rico - S5T2R1 | ecosystem: Host-associated > Plants > Roots > Rhizosphere ...
TCCGCCGGCGTCAGCTGCGGTCGCTCACCCGGATTGAAGAGCTCCTCATGCAGCTTCTCGCCCGGCCGGCGGCCGATCACCTCGAGCGCGATGTCCACGTCTGGCTCGTAGCCGGCGAGGCGGATCATGTTCCGCGCAAGCTCGACGATCTTCACCGGGTCGCCCATCTCGAGGACGAACACCTCTCCGCCCGTGGCCAGCTCGCCCGAGCGGATGATGAGCTGCACGGCCTCGGGAATCGTCATGAAGTAGCGCGTCATCTTCAGGTCGGTGACCGTCACCGGGCCACCCTGCTGGATCTGACGCCGGAAGATCGGGACGACCGAGCCCGACGACCCGAGCACGTTGCCGAAGCGAACGGACGCGTAGCGGGTGCTCCTCCAGCGGTTCTGGGCCGCCTCCACGGCCCACTCGGCAAGCGCCTTCGAGGCGCCCATCACGGTCGCCGGGCTCACCGCCTTGTCGGTCGAGACGAGCACGAAAAGCTCGACGCCGGCCTCGCCGGCCGCGGCCGCGACGATACGGGTGGCGACCGCGTTGTTGCGCACGGCCTCGACGGGGTTCTCCTCCATCAGCGGCACGTGCTTGTAGGCGGCGGCGTGGAACACCACCGACGGCTGCTGCTCGGCGAACACCTCGCGCATGCGGGTGGCGTCCTTGCAGTCGGCGAGAACCGGCGCGGCGCGCGTGAAATGGCGCTCCTCCTCGAGCTCGCGCCGAACCTCGAACAGCGCGTTCTCGGCGTTCTCGACGAGCACGAGGCGCTTCGGCCCGACGCGGGCGATCTGGCGGCACAGCTCGGCGCCGATCGAGCCGCCCGCACCGGTGACGAGCACCACGCGCCCCCGCAGGTACGCGCCCACGCGGTCGATCTCGACCCTCACCGGCTCCCGGCCGAGCACGTCCTCGACCTGCACCTCGCGGACCTGGCGCATCAGGTTCACCCCGCCCGACAGCAGCTCGAAGGTGGTCGGCAGAGTGCGCACGGGGATGCCGCGCTCGCGGCACGAGGTGACCACCCGCTGGCGCAGGATGCCCGGCGCGGATGGGATGGCGATGATCACCTCATCCGGCTCCGTGTCGTCCAAGACACGCGGCAGATCGGAGGTCGTGCCCAGCACCTTGTGGCCGGCGATGCGCATGCCCTGCTTGCGCGGGTCGTCGTCCACGTAGCCGATCGGCGCCGACTGGAGTGCCGGATTACGGCGCAGCTCGCCCGCAACCTGCTGGCCGCCGTTCCCAGCGCCCACGATCAGCACCTCGCGGGCGGCGCGCTCGAGCAGTGGGCCGCGCGCGGGGCGCTCGAAGAGCCCGCGCACCACGAACCGCGAGCCCGTGATGAAGGCCAGGGTGAGCAGGAAGTCGAGCGCGATCACGCCGCGCGGGGGATCGGTGCGTTCGAGCGAGAGCAGGAAGAGAGCCGCGATCAACACGAACGTCGACACCACGACCGCCTTCACAATCGTCTCGAAGTCGCGCTGGTCCACAAACCGCCAGAGCTTCGAATAAAGCCCGAACAGGGCGAAGATCACGAGCTTCATGGCGACCGCGAACACGATCGTGTTCGCCAGCAGGTCCTCGTAGCGCGCCGGTATGCCGTCGTCGAAGCGCAGGACGTATGCCAGCGCGTAGGCGGCGGCGAGCAGCACAGCATCCACGCCGACCTGTCCAACGCGACGGGCGGTTACCGATGAAGCGAAATCTCTCATGTAAAGGCGGCCGAAAGCAGCAGTTTGACTAGTTCCCGGGGATCGCGCCGGATGCGCAACTCACCGTGCGCCTGCCGCCGCTCCACCACTATTTCCGCGGGATCGCCGAGCCTGCGCAGCCGCCCCTCCCGCAGGAGCGCCTCGTCGACGGCCCCGAGCCGGCCCTCGAACGTTGTATAGACGGGCGTCCCGAGGGCCACGGCCTCACGATTCATCGTACCGCCCGCGGAGACGACCAGATCCGCGTACGCAACCAGGCTCTGGGCGTCGACGGCGTGCTCGGGGACGGTGAAGGCCCCCAGGCGGCGGACCTCGTCGGCCTGGGCCCGGGTGCGAGGGAGCACCACGGTCTGCAGCTCCTCTCCAGCGAGCCGGCTGAGCACTCGCCGGAAGAGCGGGTTCTCGAAGCGGTGGTAGAGGGACAGCTCCGGGGGCGTCCGCACCACCACCAGCGCCCGCGCGCGATCGAGGTGAAGCTCCGTCAGCACCGCCTCGTCGGGCTCGAAGTCCGCGAGGTAGTACTCCTCCTTCAGTCCGGGGTAGCGGCGCAGCTTGCCTCGCGCGCCGAAGCGGTAGAGACGCTCGGGGGGAATTGCTTCCGGCACCACCACCACCTGCGCGAGCCGGCAGTTGATCTGATGCTGCGCGGCGGCGAACTCATAGTCGAAGGCGGTCGCGCTCGGGATGCGGAGCAGACTCGCCGCCACGGTCACGTCGTTGGAGCTGTGGCCCAGGGCGACGTCGAACCGGCGCCCCCGGGCCCAGCGGGCGAGCGCCAGGCTGCGCGAGACGAGCCCAAACGCCTTGCTCGCCCTGCGACCGCCGCGGTGACGGCCGATCGCCGTGTGGGCGATCCCGAACCGCTCGCAGAGCTCGAGCGTCTGGGCGAACTCGCGCGCGGTCACCTCGACCTCGTGCCCGTCCTCGCGCATCACCTCGATCAGCGGGCGCATGACCAGAACGTGCGGGCTGTTCGTCAGGTCGACCCAGACCCGCACGCCGCGACCACCGTTCGAATCTGCTCCTCGGTCAGGTGCGTGCCCATCGGCAAGGCCACATTCGTGCGCGCGGCCTCCTCGGTCGCGGGCAACGTCACCGTCGCGGCGATCGCCGGCTGTCGGTGCACGGGAACGCGGTAGTAGCGCCGACCCACGGGCAGGTCGTTCGCGCGCACGACGTAGAGGTGGTAGACGTGTTTCGCGCCATCCACCGGCCGGGGCAGCACAGCGTGCTCGCCGAGCCCAAGGCGCTCGTAGGTCGATGCGGCCCGCCGGCGCCTCTCGTTCCAGTCGTCGAGCTCCGGGAGCAACACGCGCAGAGCGGCCGCCTGAAGCTCGTCGAGGCGCGAGTTGTAGCCCACCTCCGTGAACGTGGACTTGTCCTTCGATCCGTGGAAGCGCAGGAGGCGCACTCGCTCGGCAATCCCATCGTCATTGGTCGTAACCGCGCCGCCGTCGCCCAGACAGGGCAGGTTCTTGGACGGGAAGAACGAGAACGTCGCGGCATCGCCGAGCGCGCCCGCCTTGATGCCGTCCAGCTCGCCGCCCGCCGCCTGGGCGGCATCCTCGAGGATCGGCAGGCCGAACTCCCGCAGCTGGGGCACCGGCGCCACGTTGCCGAAGAGATGTACCGGCACGATCGCCTTGGTGCGGGGAGTGAGCGCGGCTCGAACCGTGTCGGAAGTGACGCAGAAGGTGTCGAGGTCGATGTCGCAGAACACGGGGGTCGCTCCGGCCATGATCGTGGCCTCGGCGGTCGCGTAGAAGGTGAAGGACGGGACCACAACCTCGTCCCCCGCCTTTATGCCGAGCGCCCGCAGGGCAATCGTCAGCGCGTCGGTTCCGTTCGCGACCCCCACGCAGTGCCTGACGCCGAGGTAGTCGGCGAACTCTCGCTCGAACGCCTCGACCTCCGGGCCGAGAATGAATCGACGGGTCGGTATCACGCGAGTGATCGCCTCGGCGAGGCGATCGTTATAGGGCGCCAGGCTCGTTACAAACAGTGGAATGTCCGTCATGAGTGGCCCGCTACCCTAACCAGCCGTGCTCGCCTCGATCACGGATCCGATCGTCGAGGTGGCCGTGGACGTGGTGGATGCCATGGGCTTGCCGGGAGTGTTCGTCCTGATGCTTCTGGAGAGCGCCTGCATCCCCGTTCCCAGCGAGGCCACCATGCTCTTCGCCGGCTTCAACGTGTCGCGCGGCGAATACAGCCTGTTCGCGGCCACGGCGGTTGGGTCGCTTGCCAACCTGGTCGGGTCCTGGGTGGCCTACTGGATCGGGTACATCGGCCGGGTCGACCTGCTCGAGAAGCACGGCAAGAAGCTCCACATCAAGAAATCCCATCTCGAGTGGGCCGACCGCTGGTTCGAGCGTCACGGCGACGCCACCGTGTTCTTCACGCGGATGCTCCCGATCATCCGCACCTTCATCTCGCTGCCCGCGGGCGTCGCGCGCATGCCGTTCTGGCGCTTCAGCGTTCTCACTCTCGCGGGCTGCGTGCCGTGGGTGCTCATGCTCACCTTCATCGGCAAGCAGGCGGGCGACAACTGGGAGAAGTGGAAGGACAACCTCCACTACGTCGACTACGCGGTGCTGGCGGCGATCGTGATCGGCGCGATCTATCTCGTCGTACGCGCCCGGCGGAGGCGCGGCGGGTCCCCCGCCACCGAGTCGGCCTGAGCCTTCTGCCGCTCCGCAGGGCGCTGTTTCTGGGGGCTGTCCAGGGCGCCGCCGAACTCCTGCCCGTCTCGAGCTCCGGCCACCTGGCGCTCGTGCCGAGATTGCTCGGCTGGCGATACGCGAGCCTGCCCGGCGACGCGCGCAAGTCCTTCGAGGTCGCCCTGCACGCTGGTTCAACGCCCGTCCTCGCCGCTGTCGGGCTGCGCGCCGGCCGGCGGGCGGGAGAGAGCCTCGATCCGGCCGCGCTCGCCCTGACGCTGCTGCCGCCGGTCGCAGCCGGGCTCGCGCTCGAGCGGCCGATCGAGCGCCGGCTCGGCGGCATGCGCTCGGTGGGACTTGCGCAGATTGGCGCCGGCGCGGCGCTGCTGCTCGCGGATCGCATGCCACAGCAGCGGAACGAGAACAACGTGGGGGACCACCTGGCCGTTGGCCTGGGACAGGCGATCGCGCTGGTTCCCGGCGTCTCGCGCTCCGGCGCCGCCCTCACCGCGGGCCGCCTCCGCGGGCTCTCCCGGCCCGCGTCGCTGCGCCTGGCGCTGACCAGCGCGGTGCCGGTCACGCTGGGTGCAGCTGCGCTCAAGAGCATGCGGGCCACCCGTGCGGGTGCCCACCCCGAGCTCGTGGGCGCGGCGCTCGCCGGCGCCGGCGCTGCCTTCCTGTCGGCCGCCGCGGTCTCGCCCCTCGTCGACCGACTCGAGCAGGCCCGATCGTACGCGCCGCTCGCCGTCTACCGCATCGGCCTCGGGCTGCTCGCGCTCGCCACAGCCGGCCGCGACAGGTAGCGCTCCGGGCCGCACCGCTCCATCCGCTTGAATGGGCGCATGGCAGAAGGTGCCTACGCGCGGGCCGGCGTGGACCAATCCGCTTCGGGCTCTGCCGTGTCCGCCCTGGTCGAGGTGCTCGCCGGCATCCAGACGGGGCGGCCGACCCGCGCCGCCCTCGGCTCCGGGCACTACGCGGCCGTGCTTCGTCTCGACGACTCGCGGGGCCTGGCGCTTGCCTGCGACGGAGTCGGCACCAAGGTGATCGTGGCCGAGCGGCTCGGCCGCCTCGAGACCGTCGGGATCGACTGCATTGCGATGAACGTGAACGACGTGGTCTGCGTCGGCGCCGACCCGATCGCGGTGCTCGACTACATCGCCGTCGAGGAGGCCGACCCCGCCGCTCTGGAGCAGATCGCGCTCGGTCTCCGGCGAGGCGCCGAGGAGGCGGGAGTGGAGATCCCGGGCGGGGAGCTGGCGGTGCTGCCCGAGCTGATCCGGGGCCATCCCTCTCCGCGCGGCTTCGACCTGCTCGGCTTCTGCGTCGGTCTGGTCGATCTCGACGAGATCGTGACCGGTGAGCGCATCGAGCCGGGCGACACCCTGATCGGCCTCCCCTCGAGCGGACTCCACTCCAACGGCCTGACGCTGGCGCGCCGCGTGCTCGACGATCTCGACGAGATGGTCGACGGTCGAACGGTCGGCGACCTCTTGCTCGAGCCGACCGCCATCTACGTCATGGCGATACGCGAACTGCTGGCGTCCGATGTCGACGTGCGCGGCCTCGCCCATATCACGGGCGACGGCTTCCTCAACCTGTTGCGGCTCGAGGCCCACGTCGGTTATCGAATCGAGTCGCCACTCCCGGTGCCGCGCGTCTTCGAGCTGATTGCCGAGCGTGGCGACGTCGATCCCGCCGAGATGTACGAGGTCTTCAACATGGGCTGCGGGTTCTGCTGCGTCGCGCCGGCGGCCGACGCCGACGCCGCGCTGGAACTGCTCTCGCTCCGCCATCCCGGCGCCGCCGTCATCGGACGTACGACGACGGCCGCGGGAGTCGTCGAGCTCCCGCGGCAGGGCCTGCGCGGGACGCGCGAGGGCTTCAAGGTCGCGCGTTAGCCATGTCTCACCTCCAGTTCGGCGTATTCCTCAGTCCAGACGCGAGCCGCCGCGAGGACGTGCTCGCCCAAACGCTGGCCGCCGAGGCAGCGGGGCTCGACCTGGTGGGGATTCAGGACCATCCCTACCAGCGGCGCTTCCTCGACACGTGGGTGCTGATCGGCCACCTGCTGGCCCGCACGTCGCGAATCCGGATCTTCCCGAGCGTGGCCAACCTTCCGCTGCGGCCACCGGCGATGATGGCCAAGGCGGCCGCCTCGCTGGACCTGCTAAGCGACGGCCGCTTCGAGCTGGGGCTTGGAGCGGGCGCGTTCCTCGACGCGGTGGCCGGGATGGGCGGGCCGCGGCGGACGCCCGGCGAGAGCGTCGAAGCCGTGGAGGAGGCGATCGGGGTCCTCCGGCGCGCCTGGGAGGCCGACGGTTCGCTTCGGCACGAGGGACGTCACTACCGGCTCGACTACAAACCGGGGCCGCCCCCCGCGCATCCGATCCGGATCTGGCTGGGCGCCTACCGTCCGCGGATGCTCGAGCTGACCGGCCGCCTTGCCGACGGCTGGATCCCCTCGCTCGGATACCTCGGCCCCGAGGACGCACCCGCGGCGCAGCGACGGATCGACGAGGCCGCGCGCGCCGCGGGGCGAGATCCCTCCGAGCTCGCGCGGATCTACAACCTGAGCGGCACGATCACCGACCGCGGTCCCGCACGGAAGCTGCTCGACGGCCCCGTCGAGCATTGGATCGAGGTCCTCGCGGGCTTGGGCGCGGAGCTCGGCTTCGACGGCTTCATCCTCGGCCCGGCAGAGCCCGAGCTCGAGCAGATCGAGCGCTTCGGCAGCGAGGTCGCCCCCGCCGTGCGGGAAGCGGCGGGCTGAGCGTCAAGCCGGCTCCCAGAGCTCCCCGGTCAGGAAGCGGTTCGGCTTCACGCGCCACTCGGTCGCCAGCCGCCATAGCTCGGCTGACGCCCGGGGTCCGGGCAGGTCGCAGACGGCCTCGATCTCGGGCGTGGCCATCCGGCCGAAGCGCTTCAACGCGCCAAGAACGTCGGGGCGGGGCTCACCGCTCGGGCGCGCCCCGCACGCGATCGCCGCGGTGCGCCAGTCTTCGTAGGGATGTTCGCCGCCACGCCACTCCTCGCCGGCCTCGCCGACGAACCGGATCGCCGGGAGGGAGAGACGCTCGGTCCGCGTCTCCTCCAGGTCGGCACCGAACGCTTCCACGATCGCGTGCGACTCGAGGTCGATCCGGAAGCGCTGCACGTCGAGTCCCGCCGACCGGGCCTCCTCCACGAGCGCCTCGGCGGAGTCGAGCCGCTTCCGCCCGCACATGATGCCTTCTCGCAGGGCCCGCAGGTACCGCCCCGCCGCGTCAGCGCCCTGCTCCGCTGCCGCTTTTACCGCCATGCAGGCCGGGTAGGTCGAGCGAAGTGGAGCCTCGTGCCAGATCCGGGGGTCGAGCGGCATTCCCGAACGGTCGGCGGCGTCCAGCCACTCGATCACGAGCCGCGAAAGGTCGCCGCTGTATTCGCGGGCGAGCCCGCCCATCACGTAGGTGATCTGCATGTCCCCGCCGAACTCAATGACCAGGCTGCGCAGCAGCGGCTCCACCGCCCAGGAGACCGGGCAGGCGGGATCCGTGTAATAGCGAAGGCGGACGGTCAAGCGAGAGCGCAAAATAGATGACGGTGATCGGGACTCTTATCGGCCATCGCTTCCGGCTCGACGAGAAGATCGGCTCGGGCGGCATGTCGAGCGTCTACAGGGCCTTCGACCCCACCCTCGAGCGCTGGGTGGCGATCAAGCTGATGCACCGGGACATCTCGAGCGACCCGGACCAGCTCGAGCGCTTCCGCCGCGAGGCGCGTGCCGTGGCGCAGCTCAACCATCCCCACGTGGTCACCGTCATCGACGCAGGCGAGGACGAGGGCGCCCCCTACATCGTCTTCGAGTACATCGAGGGCGAGACGCTCAAGGACCGCATTCGGCGCAGCGGGCGCCTGCCCGTCGCGGAGGCCGTGGCCTACGCGATCGAGATCGGCCGCGCCCTCGAATCCGCCCACCACCACCGGCTCGTCCACCGCGACGTGAAGCCTCAGAACGTGCTGATCGACCCCGACGGGCGGGCCAAGGTCACCGACTTCGGCATCGCCCGCTCGCTCGAGGCCCACGGTCTTACGGCCCCGGGGCGGGTGCTCGGGACCACCGACTACGTCTCGCCCGAGCAGGCGCTCGGGCACGAGGTGACCGAGCAGTCCGACATCTACTCGCTGGGGATCGTTCTCTACGAAATGCTGACCGGCGAGGCGCCGTTCCGGGCGGATACGCAGGTGGCTGTCGCGATGAAGCACGTGCGGGAGCCCCTCCCGGACGTGCAGAAGCGGCGTCCCGAGATCTCGGCAGCGCTCGCCGCGGTCGTCGAGCGCGCCACCGCCAAGGAGACGCGAAACCGCTACACCAATGTCGACGAGCTCGTCCACGACCTCGAGGAGGTGCTGGCCATCGAGGCGGCGCGCAGCGGCCAGGCGACGGGCGAGGCCACGACCGTGCTTCGAAACCTGCCCGGGGACACCGCCGACTTCGCGCCGCGGCGGCTGCGTCATCCGAAGCGCACTCTCTTTCTCAGCGTGCTGCTGCTCGCGCTCGTGGGCGGCGCGATCGCCTACTTCGCGACCACGCGCACCGAGAAGGGTGCGGGCAGCTCGGTGACGCCGAGGACGCCCGGCCTCACCGAGGTCGACCTGGCCGGCGATGCGGCGAGCGACTACGACCCCGAGGGGGACGGCGAGGAATCGCAGGGTCAGGCCCAGCTCGCCATCGACGGCAACCGCACCACCGCCTGGGACACCGAGACCTACCAGGGCGGCCTCGAAGGATCGAACAAGAGGGGTGTGGGCCTCTACGTCGACACCGAAACCGAGGTCGCGGCCCGCCAGCTCGACCTGGTCACCTCGACGCCGGGCTTCAGAGCCGCCGTCCACGCGGCGAACACCGTCCCCGGCGGCATCGGCGGCTGGACCAAGGTGAGCTCCATCGTGAACGACGTGAGGCAGGACCAGAAGTTCCCGCTCGACACCGCCCGCCGCCGCTTCCGCTACTACCTCGTCTGGATCACCAGGCTGCCAGAGGACGGGAAGGCGGACATCCGGGAGCTGAGCCTGGAAAAGGAACGCTAGTGGCGGTAGCGGCGCTCCTCCTCGTAGCGCTCGAATGCCAGTGAGAGCAGGCGGTCGAGGAGCTCGACGTAGGGTACGCCGGTGGCCTCGAACAGCTTCGCGTACACGCTGGTCGCGGTGAAGCCGGGGATCGTGTTCAGCTCGTTGACGAGCGCGCGATCGTCCTCGACGAAGAAGTCGACCCGCGCCATCCCCGAGCAGCTCACGATCCTGAACACCTGCACGGCGAGCCGGCGGACCTCGTCGCGCACGTGCTCGGGGATGCGTGCCGGTACGACGAGCTCCATGCCGCCGTCCGTGTACTTCGCGTCGTAGTCGTACCAGTCGCCGGTCTTGACGACGATCTCGCCGGGTTGCGAAGCGATCGGATCGCGATGGCCGAGCACGGAGCACTCGACCTCGAGGCCGTCCGAGAAGCGCTCGACCAGCGCCACGGGGTCGTGCTCGAAGGCGGTCAGCAGGGCGCCGTCGAGGTCGGCCTCGGACCAGGCCTTCGATATCCCGACCGAGGAGCCGAGACGGGCCGGCTTCACGAAGGCCGGCGGTCGAAGCGAAGGCTTGTCGCCGTCGCGCACGACCGAGTACTCCACCTGGGGGATCCCGTGCGCGGCCATCAGGTCCTTGAAGAGGGCTTTGTCCATCGAGACGGCCGACGCCATCACTCCGGCGCCGACATAGGGCACGTCGAGAAGCTCGAGCAGACCCTGAACGGTGCCGTCCTCGCCGAACGGCCCGTGAAGGACCGGAAACGCCACGTCCGCCCCCAGCAGTCCGCCCGCGGGCTCGAGTGCGAGCGGCTCTCCGCCACGGGTCCAGCGTCCACGGCGGTCGATGCGCACGTCGAGCGGCTCGTGGCCCCCCTGCTCGAGTCCCGCACGCACCGACTCGGCCGACGCAAGCGAGACCTCGTGCTCGCTCGAGCGCCCGCCTCCGATGACGACGACCCTCACGGCTCCTCCGGGGCCTCGTCGGGCGCGAGCTGCTCGGGTGCGCGCTGCTCCGGCTGGACCTCCTCCTCGGGCAGGAGCACGCCGACGATGATCACCACCTGCCCTCCCACGTCCAGTTCCGCGCCGGCGCCGGGGCGCTGTTCGATCACGACGCCGTCCTGGTCGGGATCCGTGACGTTGCGCTCGCTGCGGACCGCCGTGAGGCCGACGCTTCGGATCTGCCCCTCGGCGTCGCGCGGGGACAGGCCGACGACGTTCGGGACCCCCACCTGCTGGATTCCGATGGAGACCGTGATGGTCACCGTCGTGCCGCGATCCACCTGGGCTCCGCCTCCGGGAGACTGCGCGATCACAACGCCCTCGGTCTCCTCCGACTCCTGCTCCTGTACCGCCACGCCGAATCCCTCGGCGTCCAGCTGAGCCTCCGCCGAGTCACTCGACAGGCCGATCACGTCGGGCACGGCCACCTGCTCGGGCCCGGTGCTCACGAACAGCGTCACCCGCGTGTCCCGCTCGACCTCCTCGCCGGCACGCGGCACCGTGCGGATCGCGAAGCCCTCCTCGATCTCATCCGAGCTCTGGGGCTCCGTCGTGACCCGCAGGTCTACGTCCTGCAGGTCGTCGATTGCCTGCTCCTGCGGCAGCTTCGCCACGGACGGCACGCGCACCGTGCCCGGTCCGTTCGACACCTCGAGCGTGACGGTCGAGCCCTCATCCGCCTCCTCGCCCGCGTTGGGGTCCTGATCGATCACCTGATCGAGGGGTTGTCGGCTCTGCACTCTCGTCTCCGCGACCTCGAATCCGGCCCGCTCCAGCCTCTCGCGGGCCTGGACGAGCTGCTGCCCTGTTACGCGAGGCACCTCCGCCTTGTCCGGGCCGAACGCCCCGCTGAGCGCCAGATAGAGCAGGAAGCCGGCCGCGGCGAGCGCCAGAAGCCCGATCGTGAACCAGGGCCAGCGGCGGCGCCGACGGCGCTGCGGCTCCGGCCCGACAGGCGGAGCAATGGCGCCGTCCTCGGCGATCGCCGGCGGCGGAGGAGCCGGCGCAGGAACGGGAACGGGCGCGACCGCCGCGAAGTCCTCGCCACCGTTCGCGCCCGCCTCGATCTGCGCGCGCGCCGCCTCGAGTCCCTGGGCGAAGTCCTCCGCGGACTGCCAGCGATGCGCCGGATCCTTCGCGAGCGCTGCCATCACGGCGGCCTCCAGGGCGGGGTGGACGTCGGGGCGGAACTGCGACAGCGGGGGCGGCGGCTCGGAGAGGTGCTTCAGCGCGATCGAGACCGCGCTGTCCCCGTCGAACGGCAGCCGCCCGGCCAGCATCTCGTAGAGCATCACGCCGATCGAGTAGAGGTCCGACGCGGCGCTGACCCCGTGCCCCTGCGCCTGCTCGGGGGAGAGGTACTGGGCCGTGCCCATGATCGAGCCGGTCTCGGTCATCTCCGAGGCTCCGGCGCGCGCGATGCCGAAGTCCGTGACCTTCGGTTGGCCTTGGTCGTCGACGATCACGTTGTGCGGCTTGAAGTCGCGGTGGATCACTCCGTGGCGGTGCGCGTAGCCGGCCCCGTGGAGAATCTGCTCGGCGAGGTCGATCGCGCGCTCCTGCGACAGTGGAGCCTCGGCTTCCACGATCTCCTTGAGCGTCCGCCCGGGGAGATGCTCCATTGCGATGTAGTAGGTGCCGTCGTGGTCGCCGCGGTCGAAGACCCCGACCACGTTGGGATGGCTGAGCCCGGCCACCGACTTGGCCTCGCGCCGGAAGCGCTCGACGAATTCCTGGTCCTGCGCGAAGCGCCGGTGCAGCACCTTGAGCGCGATCTGCCGGCCGAGATGTGTGTCCTCGGCGAGGTAAACGTCCGCCATCCCGCCCGAGCCGATCCGGTGCAGGATCCGGTAGCGGCTGTCGACGAGGGTGTTGTCGGCGACCTCGGTCATCCGCCCCCGAGCAGCTCCTCCAGAACGCTTCTCGCGATCGGCGCCGCAACGGTTCCGCCCGCCGACCCCGGCGGCTGTCGCTCGACCGTCGCCGCGACGGCCATGCGCGGGTTCTCGACCGGCGCGAAGGCAAGGAACCAGGGCTGCGTGAACTCGCGGTTCGCCCCCACCTCGGCCGTACCGGTCTTGCCCGCCACGGTGATGCCCGCCAGCGCGGCGGCCGTGCCGGTTCCCTCCTCCACCACCCGGCTCATCATCTGTGCCAGCTGCTCTGCCGTCTCCGGCTTCACGACCTGTGACTGGAGATCGGGCTCGATGCGTTCCTTAACACGCCCGTCCTTGCGCAGGATCCGATCCGTCAAGCGCGGCTTCATCAGCCGCCCGCGGTTCCCGATCGCGGCGGCCACCAGCGCCATCTGCAGGGGGCTCGCGCGAATCTCGCCCTCGAGGCCGCCCTGTCCGATCGCCACGCGACCGACGTCGAACCCGCTCTGGACGTAGTCGCCGTTGCCGTTGAGGATTCCGCTCGGGACCATCTGGAAGCCCGGATAATCGAGCTGGGGATCCTCGTAGAAGCCGAAGCGCTTCATGTATTCGACGAGTGTCTGCCGCCCGATCTGCTCCCCCACCTGGGCAAAGACCGTGTTGACCGAGTTGGTGAGGGCGTCGGTGAAGCTGATGGGCCCGAAGCTCTGTCCGCCGGCGTTCTCCAGCGGCACGCCGCTGATCGTCTTGGGCGACGAGCCGTCGATGACGGAGGTGGGGCTCACCTTGCCACTGTCGAGCGCGGCCGCCGCCGTCACGACCTTGAAGGTAGAGCCGGGCGGGTATAGCTCTTGCGTAGTCCGATTAAGGAGAGGTTGGTTCGAGTCGCGCTCGAGCTGCCGGAAGCCCGTCGGAACCCGGTTCGGGTCGTACTCGGGGATCGACACCATCACCCGCACCTTGCCGGTCTGCGGCTCGACCGCCACCACCGCGCCCTTGCGGCCGCCAAGTCCCTGGACCGCGGCCTGGGTCGCCCCGACATCGAGGTTCGTCACCACGTCGAAGCCTTCACGCGTGTCGTCCTCGAGCTCCGACAGAATCGACTGGAATTCGTCCTCCTCGCCCACGAGGTCGTCGTTGCGGAACAGCTCAAGGCTCCGGCGGCCGTTGCGGATGAACGAGTAGCCGACGGGGTGCGCGAACAGCCCGCCGGTCGGGTAGACACGGGTGAAGATCCGGTCCTCACCCCGACCGACGGCTCGGTTGCGTGCCAGCTCGGTGCGGCCGTCGCGGGCGAAGATCAACCCGCGCGGGATCCTCTGCTCTTCGATGAGCGGACGGCGGTTGGCGGTGTTGTCCTCGAGCGACTGCGCCTCGAAGACGGTCCAGCGTGACGTGAAGGCGATCAGCAACCCGAACAGGACGGCCGTCAGGGCGAAGAGCTGGGCGATCTGGCGGTTCACACGAGGCCTCCACGCCGTATCCGCTCCGAGCGTGCGTGATCGGACACGATCAGGAGAAGGGCGAGCAGAACCATGTTCGCGACGATCGAACTGCCGCCGTAGGAGACAAACGGGAGCGTGACGCCGGTGAGCGGAATCACGCGCGTAACCCCGCCCACGATCACGAAGACCTGGAGCGCGAATACGGCGGTCAGGCCCACCACGAGGAGCTTCGAGAAGCCGTCGGACGCGAGCATGGCGGTTTTGAAGCCGCGGAAGACGAACAGCAGGTATGCCCCGATCAGGCCCGCCGCTCCGAAGAGCCCGGCCTCGTTGGTCAGCACCGCGTAGATGAGGTCTGTGTGCGGAGCGGGCAGGATCGTCCCACCCCCCGGTAACTCGAGGAGAGCATGGCCGAAGCCCTGCCCGAACAGGCCGCCGTCCGCCTGCGCGAAGAGCGATTGGGCGATCTGGTAGCCCTCGTTGTCGACCACGTCGCGCGAAAACGGGTCGAGCCAGATGTCCACGCGCTCCCGCACGTGTGAGACGTTGTTCGCGACGAACACTGCGCCGCCAAAGAACATCGTCGCCCCGGCGGCGACCAGCGACAGTCTCCCGGTCGCCGCGTACAGCAGGGCCAGGAAGCCGCCAAAGAACATCAGCGAGCTTCCCAGGTCGCGGATGACGATCAGCATGAGCATCGCCAGGCCCCAAACCAGGAGCAGGGGGCCGAAGTGCTTGGGCGAGGGGCGCTCGCGCAGCACCGCGACCAGGGCGGCGACGAAGACGGCGAGCAGCACCGATTCCGCCGTGCCGAGATCGAGCACGAGAATCGCCAGCAGGGTGAGCAGCGCGGGCAGTCCGTAGAGCAGGAGCTGTCGCTGGAACGGCAGTGGACGCAGGCGTGGCCGGACCAGGATGTCACCCGTCTCGCGCAGGTAGCTCGCGAGGAAGATGATGATCCCGAGCTTGGCGAACTCGGCCGGCTGGAACTGGATCGGACCGATCTTGATCGCGAGGAACGCCCCGTTCACCTGCCCGCCGATGCCCGGCAGACGCGGCATCGCCAGCAGCGCGATGGAAACGGCCGCGATCGTGTAGCGGTAGCGCTCCAGCACGTGGTGATCGCGGACTACGAGGATCGTGCCGCAGAAGAAGACGAGCCCGACGACGAACCACTGAGCCTGTTCGCGGGCCAGGTCGGCGTCGATCCGGTAGATCAGCACCAGCCCGATCGCGGCGAGCAGCGCCGACAGCGGGAAGAGATACGGATCGGCATCCGGCAGGCGCGCCCGGATGAAGAGGTGCGCGATCACGCACAGGCCGAGGAACACCGCGCCGTAGGTGAGCGTCGCGTCCGACACGTTCTGCGTGCGCGTGGCGAGCACGGCGGCGAAGCCGGCGGCCACCAGCAGCGAGACGGGAAGGAGCCCGAACAGCTCGCGCGTCCGCGCGGACATCAGCGGGACGCCTCCCGTGAGGCCGAGCCCGCACTTCCACCGTCCAGCTGCCCGCGCTCGAGCGCCCGGACCAGGTCGACCGCGTCCTCGCGACTGCGCCATTCGTGGTCGAGCACACGCTCGCGGCGGCTGGCGGGAATGGCGCGGGCGGGGACTCCACTGGCGTAGCGCTCTTCATAGAGGTCGATGCCGAAGGGCAGCTCGTAGGGGACTCCGCGGTACAGGGTCACGAGGCCGGCGTCGTTCGTACCGACGAAGTAGACCTGTCGGCTCAGCGCGTAGAGCCCCGCCGCGACGCCGGCCAGAAGCGCCACTGCGACCACCGTCTTGGCGAGGGTTCGCAGGACGCGGCGACGGCGCCGTGGCGGGGAGGGCGGGGGGCGCACGGGCGGCCTCACGACCGTGGCGTCGGCGGGCGCGCCCGCGAGGCCTTCGCGGAGGCCGACGCTCGCCTGGGTGGGCGTCGGCTCGTCGGCGGCTGCCGCGTGCACGTCCTCGACGGTTACGGTGCCGGCGATCGTCTCCTCCTCCCGGGCCGCCCCCGTCTCCGCGTCCGCCGCGAGCCGGAACAGCACCACCGTGATGTTGTCCTTGCCGCCGCTCTGATTCGCGGCCCTCACGAGCGCCTCGGCGGAGTCCTCGAGGGATCCGGCGGCGCGCAGGATGGACGCCACCTCCTGATCCGAGATCATCGAGGTCAACCCATCCGAGCAGAGGAGGAACAGGTCGCCGTCGCGGCCGGTGACCGTGTAGGTGTCCACCTCCACCTCGGGCTCGGGGCCAAGCGCCCGCGTGATGATCGAGCGCTGGGGATGATGCTCGGCCGCTTCGGGGGAGATCTGGCCGCTGCGCTCGAGCTCCGCAACCAGCGAGTGATCGCTCGTCAGCTGGTTGAGCTCGCCGCGGCGCAGCACGTAGGCGCGGCTGTCCCCCACATGGGCGAAGCTGATCTCGTCGCCGCGAACCATTGCCGCCGTGAGCGTGGTTCCCATCCCGCGGTGCGACTCGTCCTTCACGGCGTGCTCATAGATGCGGCGGTTGGCTTCGCGCAGGATGCGCCCCAGTTGAGACTCGGCCGGCTCACCGGAGTCCGCCTCGCCCTCGAACGTGCCGGCGGCGATCGCCGAGGCCACCTCGCCCGCCTTCGCTCCGCCCATGCCGTCGGCGACGGCGAAGAAGGGCGGGTTCACCACCAGGTCGTCCTCGTTGACGCTGCGCTGACGACCAACGTCGCTCATCCACGCCTGCTCGACGATTCGAAGCGCCACGGCCTACTCCTGGTAGCGGTACTCGCTATCGCCTATGCGGATCACGTCGGCCAGGCTAAGGCGATGGGCATTGTGGAGCTGGCGGCCGTTCAGGTAGGTGCCGTTCGTCGAACCCATGTCCTCCACGTACATGAAGTCCCCGCGCGGAAAGATGCGAGCGTGGGCGGAGGACGCGAACGGGTCGTCGACCTTGATGTCGGCGCCGTTGGCACGCCCGAGCATGGCGCCCTGGCCGACGTCGAAGATCGTGCCCGGCTCGTAGCCCATCGCCGCCCCCCCCTCGAGCCGTGGAGCGACGCCCGCCCGCAGGTCCGGGCCCGCCCGCCGGCTCCGCCCCGCCTTCGGCGCCTCCACCGGCTCCGCCACCGTGCTCGAGCCTTCGTACCTGCGCAGATCGCGCATGGCGCTGCGGGCGACCCAGAGCAGGAACAGATAGAGGACGGCGAGGAAGCCGAACTTGAGCGCAACCGCGAGCGGCTCGTCCACTAGACCACCGGGGGCTACTCGAGCTCGAAGGTCAGGTCGGTCACGCCGATGGTGATGCGGTCGCCGGACTGGAGGCGGGCGTCGGTGACCCGGCGTCCGTTCACCTTCACGCCGTTGGTCGAGCCCAGATCCACCACTGACCAACCCTCCTCCCCGCGACGCAGCTCGGCGTGGCGGCGCGAGACGTTTGGATCGGACACCACGACGTCGCAGTCCCGGCTCCGCCCGACCACGACGCGGCTGCCGCTCAGCATGCTGCGCCGGCCGTCGCTCACCAGCAGGGCCTGGCGCCGGTCGAGGATCGGCTCCAGGCGCCGCACCTCGCGGTCGGGCGAGTAGACCATCGTGTGGCCGAAGTCGCCCTCGGACGGCGCCCCCGCCGCCGGGGCGCCCGCCGGCTCCTCCTCTTCCTCCGGCGGGGAAAGCAGCTGTGCCTGAATGCCGAACTCGCCCAGGTCGAGGCGCTCGTCCGTGTGGAACTCGACCTGCGGCCGGCTGGTCAGCGCCAGACCCTCCTGCCTGGCGTGCTCGAGGAGGTAGTCCGACAGCTCCTTGCGGAGCGCCGGCTCGTAGCTCGAGAACTGCTCGCGGTCCTTGGGCGAGAGGAACACCCGGTAGTGGTTCGGGACGTAGACCCGGGAGACGGAGGCCATCTGGTTCTCCTCCATCTCCTTGGCGAGCTTGTGTGCCAGCTCGACGGGCTGGACGCTCGTCTTGAACGCACGCCCGAACGCGCCCTCCACGAGCCCGCCGAGCTTTGCCTCCAGGTTGCGCAGCATGCTCATTCTGCTCCGCAGAGTAGCCCTATGCGGTCGTGATTCGTGGTGCCCGCAGGCCCTCGGCCGGCGGGGCGATCCGGGACACCGACAAGACGACAAGCGCCGCCACGACCGCCCCTGCAACCGCCCCGCGGGCCTGCTCCAGCGCGACGTCGGCGGCCAGCACGTCGCCGAGGGCAACCTGGGCCGCGATCAGGCCCGCGGTCCACAGACCGGCGCCGATCAGGTCGAGCACGATCCAGCGTCCACGCACCACCAGGGGCAGCAGCACCGCGAACGCGGCCCAGACCAGAAGCGGGCCCAGCGCGGGGGTCGTCAAGAGCGGCTCGAGCGCGTCCGACGCCGCGCCCGTGACCGACGCTTCCCAGTCGCCGCGGGGAAGCGTCCCGTCCGGCGCTCCGAACAGGAGGGCGTCGCCGCTGAGCGCCTCGCCCACGACCAGCCAGAGGAAGCCGGCGGCCGCCAAACCGGCCCGGCGCCACGAAGTCGGGGCCAGCGCCGCGACACCGACAAACGCCGGCGCGAGCGCGATCGTGCCCAGCAGCGGCGCGAGTACGGGCAGCGACCACAACAGGCCGGCGCGCGGAAGCAGGAGGGGAACCGGAGCCGCCGCCGCCGCTACGACGAGCGCGGTGCCCTGGCGGTCGGCCTCCGGCGAGGCGAGCCAGATGCACACACCCGCGACAGCCAGGAGCCAGCCGATGCGCGGCAGCAGGGCGATCGCGAGCGCCGCCACGGCCGCCGCGGCGAGCGCCGAGAAGGGCGGCTCGGGGCCGAGCGCCTCCAGCGCCGCCAGCACGAGCGCCCCGCCCAAGACCCCCGCGCCGGCCCGCTCCGCGAGCCGCAGCCCGAGAGCGGGCGCCGCATAGGGATCCGCCCGGCCGAGCAGGCCATGGGGTTCCTCCTCCGGCACCGCTGTGACCCGGCGACGGAGGAGAAACCCGCGACGCTGGGTCGTGGGCAGGCCGACGCGGCGCAGCGTCGCGGGCTCCACCAGGCCGCCCTTGTCGGCCAGCTCGGGTTCCGCGGCGTGGAGGGCGGCGCGAAGACGGGCCGGGTCCGGGCGACGAGCCGGGTCGGGATCGAGCGCCGAGTCGATGGCGTCGCACAGCTCCAGAGGCAGGTCACGGCGCATGGCCGCCAGCGAGGGCAGGGGGCGGCCGAGGCGACGCGCAGTCGCGGCCGCCCCGCCCGCGCGCACCGGGTTCGTTCCAGTCCAGGACTCGAACAGCGTGAGCGCCAGGGAGTAAACGTCGCAGGCGGGCGTGACGCGTTCGCCGTCCGCCTGCTCGGGAGCCATGTAGGCGAGGGTGCCGACCACGTCCCCGGTCCGGGTGAGCGAGTCGCCGCTCACCACGTGGGCGACACCGAAGTCGGTGAGCTTCGCGAAGCCCGCACCCGCCGCCGGCTCCGCAACCACCATGACGTTCTGCGGCTTCACGTCGCGGTGGATCACACCGCGCTCGTGGGCGTGCTCCAGGGCCTCGCAAAGTGCCTCGCCGATGCGGGCCACGTCGCGGTCCGAGATCGCCCCCGCCCGCAGAAGCTCCGCAAGGGTTCGGCCCCGAACCAGCTCCGAGACCAGGTAGACGTCGTGGACGTCGGAGGCGAGCTCGTAGACCCCGACAATTCCGGGATGGTTCAGGCGCGCGGCCGCGCGTGCCTCGCGCTCCACCCGCTCGCCCACATCCCGCTCGCGCGGGATTGCCTTGACCGCCACCTCGCGTTCGAGCTTCTCGTCCCAGCCCAGCCAGACGACGCCGAACCCCCCTGCGCCGAGCCGCCGTTCGAGGCGATAGCGGTCCAGCACGAGGCGTGGGCCGGGAGCCCCGGGCAGCGCTTCGGTAGGGTCAGAGCTGCCGAGTGGCAGGGTGCCGGCCTCCTCGCCGAGACTGCTGTCGAAGCGTTTCATTCCAGGTTTCCTGTTCGGTCCGTGAAGAGCGCGTCCTGCCGCCCGTTCATACTCTCAACCTGAAGCGCCAAAGGCGCCTTCGAAGCGCTAGGAGCGATTCTCCTGTCCTTCCTCGACGAACCGGACGAACCCGTACGCCGCCCCAGACGCCGGCCGCCGGGTGGTCCGTCGACGGACCGCCAGACGCTGATGGTCCGTCGGACCATAGCCATAGTCGCCGGCCTGATCGTGTTGATTCTCCTCGTGCTGGGGGTCAGAGGCTGCCTGAACTCCCGCAAGGAATCGGCGATGCAGGACTACGTGACCGACGCCAACGCGCTCGTCCGCGAGTCGAACGCGGAGAGCCGTTCCCTTTTCCGGGTGCTCCAGGGGCCGGGGGGTCAAGACCAGGCGGTGAACACCGAGAGCGCGCTCAACGGGCTGCGTGTCGCGTCGAGCGGCCTGGTGGACCGCGCACGCGACCTCGACCCCCCGGACGAGCTGTCGACGGCCCAGCGCTACCTGCTCCAGACGCTCGAGCTCCGACGCGACGGGCTGGCCGGAGTCGCCAACGCGATCCCGCAGGCGCTCGCGGACCAGGAGCGGCGCCAGAGCACGGCCCGGGTCTCCCGGATGATGCGGGTCTTCTCGGCGAGCGATGTGATCTACGCCGGACGTTACGTGCCGAGCCTCGATCGCGCGCTCGAGGACGAGGAGGTGAACGCCGACGACCCGGTGAGAAGCGCGTTCCTACCCGATACCGAGTGGCTCGACCCGGCGTTCGTCGCCGACCAGGTCGCGGGCATTCGCAGCGGTGAGGGCGGCGACGAGGCCGCCGCGCCCGGCACCCACGGCAACGGCCTCGGAACTGTCACCCTCGGGGGAGTGGCGTTGGTTCCGGGCGGCTCGGCCACCGTTCAGGTCACGGGCGATCTCGCATTCGAGGTGCAGGTTGCGAACCAGGGTGAGAACACCGAGACCGACGTAACCGTTCGAGCCACCGTCGGCGAGGGAGGCGACGCGATCGAGGCCGACGCGCAACTCGACACGATCGCTGCCGGTGAGACCAAGACGGTCTCGATTCCGCTCGACGAGCAACCGCCCACGGGAGAGAACGTCCCGGTCACGGTCGAGATCGAGCCGGTCCCGGGTGAGGAGATGACCGACAACAACAGCGGCGACTTCACGGTCATCTTCACGGGCTGA
>Ga0081538_10001915_pt1 | contig 20834 bp, 20 predicted proteins | sample TabmetS5T2R1_FD_71022 | JGI IMG/M metagenome (GOLD analysis project Ga0081538, IMG submission 71022) | Tabebuia heterophylla rhizosphere microbial communities from the University of Puerto Rico - S5T2R1 | ecosystem: Host-associated > Plants > Roots > Rhizosphere ...
GTCCGGCCCGATCTCGCGCTGGTTGACGACACAGCGCTTGTGCCGGTGGAGGAACTCGATCGGATCCTCGATGGTCATGATGTGGTCGTCGCGCGTGCGGTTGATCTCGTCGATCACCGCCGCGAGCGTCGTCGACTTCCCCGATCCCGTCGGGCCGGTGACGAGCACGAGCCCGCGGGGCTTCTGGGTGAACTCCTTGAGCACCGGCGGGAGGCCGAGCTGCTCGAGCGTCTTCAGCTCGGCGGGGATGAGGCGGAACGCAGCCCCCAGGCTCTGGCGCTGGACGTAGACGTTGACGCGGAAGCGGGCGAGGCCGGGGATCGAGTAGGAGATGTCGATCTGGCGCTTCACCTCGAAGTGCTTCTGCTGCTCCGTCGAGAGGATCCGGTAGAGCATGCGCTGGGTGTCCTCGGGGGTGAGGCGCGCGAAGTTGTCCAGCCGCTCCAGGTGTCCGTTGACGCGGACCACGGGCTCCGAGCCGACGGTCACGTGCAGGTCCGAGGCGCCGCGCACGACCACCTGCTCGAGCAGCTCGTCGACCGAGGACACCGTCCTGCGCTCGCGCGGCGAAACCTGCTCTTGAGTGGGCTGCAACGTCGGTTCCATGGATCCTCCCGACGGGTGCTATCGGCAGCCGCACCGCGTCCCTAAAGGGGTGCGGAAGATCCCCCGAACGAGGGGAAGCCGGCCGCGCCGCGGCCGCCGATACCTCCCCCTGAGCCACTGCACGCCCAACGCTTGTTCAAGGAAGGAGTTCCGCACATGATCCAGAGGCTCAGGAACCGGATTTCGCGCTCGGAGAGCGAGGGGGGTTTCACCCTCATCGAGCTCCTGGTCGTGATCATCATCATCGGCATCCTGCTTGCGATCGCCATCCCGTCGTACCTCAGCTTCCGCGCCCGCGCGGAGCGCTCGGCGGCCCAGGCGAACGTCCGCGCCGCGATCCCCGGCGTCGAGGCCTACTACGCCGACCACACGGCGACCGGCTACTCCGGTCTCACGTCGGCGGTCCTGAAGGCGTCGTACGATCAGGGCATCAAGAACGTCAACGTCGTGCGCGCGACTGCCGCGTCGTACTGCATTCAGAGCGTCGTCGGCCAGGCCACGTACAAGAAGGGCGGCCCGGCTGCGGACATCACCTCGGGCGCCTGTTAGCCAGGCTCCGAAACGGATCGCCGAAAGGGCGCGGGAGACCGCGCCCTTTCTCCTTAAGCGGTGAGGGACCAGTGCCGATAGGGAACGTGGAATGCGGCAGCAGCTGAGACTCCGCGTGCTCGTCCCCGTTGCCGTCCTCGGACTGCTCGGGGCGGGCTTCGGCGCGTTCGCGATGGGCGGGCCGGCCGCGCCCCAGTCGATCCCCGTGCACTCGACGAGCTCGGGGGCGATCGACACCGGCGCCGTCGACACGGCACCCGTGACCACCGAGGCAGCCCCCGCGCCGGCGGCGCCGCCGAAGCCGAAGCCGAAGAAGTCCCCGCTCGAGGAGGAGCTCGCCGACCATCGGGTCGTCGTGGTGGTCTTCCACAAGCCGAGCTCCGACCTCGACGGTGCCGCCGTGCGCGAGGCACGCGCCGGCGCCGATGCCGCCGGGGCCGGCTACCTCGCCGTCGACGTCACGGATGACGGCGCAGTCGCAGACCTGGCCGTCGAGTACGAGGTGATCGAGTCGCCGACCGTGCTCGTCGTCACCCGCAACGGCGAGGCTCGCTCTGAGTTCGAGGGCTTCGTCGACCGCGAGACCGTGGCCCAGGCGGTCACGAACGCTCTCCGATGACCGACGCGGCCGTCGAGCCGCAGGAGCTCGCGCTCCGCTCCGCGCGCAAGGACGGCCGCGAGCTTGTCCGCCTCCGCTACGTCGAGGAGCAGAACGGCTTCCTCGTCGAGTGCGAGGTCTACCCCGTCGGGGGCCTGCGCGTGGAACCGCTCCGCCCCGGGCCCTACCGGTTCGGGACGCGAGACGAGGCGGACACGTTCATCCGCGAGACGATCACGATCCTCGAGTACCTCGGCTGCGACGTCACGTAGGGCGGGTTCAGACGAGGACGCGGGCGAGCTCCTCGAGCGAGGTCAGCCCGGAGATGACCTTCGAGAGGCCGTCGTCCCACAGGGTCTTCATGCCGGTCTCGAGGGCGGCGCGCTCGAGCTCCTCGCGACTCGCGTGCTGCGCAGCCAGCCGGCTGATCTCCTCGTTCATGACCATCAGCTGGTAGACGCCGATCCGGCCCTTGTAGCCCGTCTGGTTGCAGCGGGGGCAGCCTCGCTTGCGATACAGGGCTACGCCGTCTGCCGATGCGGCCTGCTCGGCGCTGAAGCGCGCCTCGAGCATCTCCTCCCGCGTGGCCATGTACATCTCGCAGCAATGGGTGCAGAGCTTGCGCGCGAGGCGCTGAGCGAGGACTGCGGTAACCGCCGAGCCCGTCAGGAACGGCTCGACGCCCATCTCGTTCAGGCGCGTGAGCGCGCTCGGCGCGTCGTTCGTATGCAGCGTCGAGAGGACGAAGTGGCCGGTGAGAGCGGCCTCGATCGCCATCTTCGCCGTCTCGACGTCGCGGATCTCCCCCACCATGACCACGTCGGGGTCCGAGCGCAGGATCGAGCGCAGCGCGGCCGAGAAGGTCATCCCGGCGCGCAGGTTCACCTGCACCTGGTTGAGGCCGGCGAGGCGGTACTCGACCGGATCCTCGACCGTGATGATGTTGATCTCGGGGCGGTTGATCTCGTTCAGGGACGCGTAGAGCGTCGTCGACTTCCCGGAGCCGGTGGGCCCGGTCACCAGGAGGGCGCCGGTCGGCTTGACGACGATCTCCTCGAAGACCGCGCGCATCTCGTCCGAGAGGCCGAGCTCGGCCAGCGTCGGCGGGCGCTTCGACTTGTCGAGGAGACGCATGACGACCCCCTCGCCCTCGACCGTCGGCAGCACGGCGACGCGGATGTCGAGGAGACGGCCGGCGGCCTTCGCGTTCAGGGAGATGCGGCCGTCCTGCGGCTTGCGCCGTTCGGCGATGTCGAGCTTGGCGAGCACCTTCAGACGGGTCGTCACCCCCGGCGCGAGGCGCTTCGGGATGCGCTGGAGCTCGTGCAGGACGCCGTCCACGCGCGAGCGCACGACCAGGGCGTCGTCCTGCGGATCGAAGTGGATGTCGCTCGCCCCGTCCTCGGCCGCCTGGAGGATGATCGAGTTGACCAGGCGGACGAGCGGGGCGTCGGAGACGCCGTCGTCGGCCTCGAGGTCGTCACCCTCGTCCTCCTCCTCGGCGCCGAGGTCGAACTCCTCCTCGACGAGGGCGGCGCGCTCCCAGGCCTCGGACGCCTTCTGCAGCCGTCTCAGCTCGAGGTCGATCTCCTCCCGCGGCGCCACGCCGATCTCCAGCGTGTAGCGAGTCGCTAGCCGGAGCTCGTCGATCGCCTGGACATTCATGGGATCGGCGACGGCGATCTTGAGCTCGTTGCCGGCAATCCGGTACGGGAGCGCACCGACCCGCTCGAGGACGTGAATGGGGATCGCCTCGGCGGCGCCCTTCTCCACCCCGGTCGCAGCCAGGTCGACGTAGGGAAGATGGAGGCGGTCGGCCAGCTCGCGCACCTCGACGTTCGTGGCGCCGCGTGGCCCCGTGCGCAAGCCGGGGACCTCGAGCCCCTCGACCGGCGCGTTGAGCCGCTCGTCCATGATCGCCTCGGCCAGGGACCCGCCGCCCGCCCGGGAGCGCGCGTTCGTCAGGCGGTCGAGTGGGATCAGGCCCGTCGTCTCGATCAGATCGGCGACGAGGTGCGCTATCGCGTTCGGCGAGATCCCCGCTCCGGGCGGGTATTCGGGCTTGACGTCCCGCGTCTCTTCGGCGTCACCCGCGCCGGTCCGGCGCAGCGGCTGCAGCTCGTCGAACTCCATCGCAACGAGTTATCGGCCTCGGGACACGAATCCCTGAGAGGAGGGATCTAGATTCCGGTGCCCGACAGGTACGCGTCGAGGAGCGCGTCCCCGAAGAAGAGGGCGACGACTGCGCCGAACGCGAGGAAGGGCCCGAACGGGATCGCCATCTTTCGGGCAGCGCCGCCGTGGCGGAGAAGCAGGACGACCGCGGGCACGAGCGCCGCGACCATCCCGATCATGAGCCCGACGACGACGAGCTTGCCCAGCATGGCGCCGAGGAGGAGGCAGAGCTTGACGTCTCCCATCCCCATGCCCTTCGGGTAGGCGAGCAGAGCCGCGAAGAGGAAGGCCGCCGCGCCCAGTGGGGCGATGATCCACTCCAGCCACTGGTCGGGGTGGAGCACGAGCTGGGCCGCCAGGACGATCGCGGCGGAGGGGAGGACGATCTTGTCCGGAAGGATGCGGCGCTCGACGTCGATCGCCGAGAGGACGACGAGCGTCGAGCAGAAGAACGCAGCCACGAAGGCATCCGCGGTCAGCCCGAAGCGGAGGAAGCAGGCGGCGACGAGGAATGCCGTGAGCAGCTCGACGGCGAGGTAGCGCGCTCCGATCCGCACGCCGCAGGTCCGGCACCTACCGCGGAGGAGCAGGTACGAGACCACGGGCACGTTGTCGCGCCACGCGATCTGCGTCCGGCAGGATCCGCAGGCCGACGGAGGCCGCACGATGGATCGTCCTTCCGGCAGGCGCGCCGCGACGACGTTGAGGAAGCTTCCCAGCGCGAGCGCCGGCGGGAGCGCGAGGACGGCGAGGGCGGCGTTCATCCCCTCACCTATCGGCGGCGGCCGCCGTGGGCCTTAGAGCTCCTGGCGTCATGGGGCCTCGTCGCCGGGGTGCGATGGTCGTTCCGAGGCAAGGACGCAGGGAGCGTTCGTAGCCGGAGGCTACGGGCGCGACTGAGGACACAGTCCTCGGGGCGAGCAGCGCGGCCCGGCGGCACAGCGCCTCATGGCGCCAGGAGCTCTTAGCCGCTGTAGAGCTGCGGCGGGTTCGGCTGCGCGTAGACGGCAGGGTTGCCCGGCATCCCGACCGGAACCGTCGTGATCGTGTCGAACTGATCGTTCGTGACGTTGTTGTCGAAGATCATCGTCGAGCCCACGATCGGTCCGTCGGAACGGGCGTTGTTCGCGAAGCGCACGGCGTACGAGGAGAAGAGCCCGCCCTGGAACTGGGAGCTGTTGTCCACCAGGATCCCGTTGCCCGTGCCCGCGAGGCCGCCGCTTCCACCCGCGACGAAGGTGAGCATCTCGGTGTTCGGGTTCCAGGAGGCGAAATCGCAGTTGGCGCCCGAGATGCCGCCGCAGAGCTTCGTGTTGTTGCTCATGTACGCGGTGCCCGAGAGGTAGATCGTCGCCTGCCCGTTGTACGTGTTGAGGGCGCCGTTCGTGAGCTTGACGCTCCCGTCGATGAACATCGTCCCGTAGACCGTGAGCACCCTCGTCGTGGCGTTCCACGACAGCTCCCCCGTCGGGGTGGCCGCCGGCCCCACGCGGCACGTGTACGAGGACGTGGGCGTGAGGTTGAAGACGGGCACGCTGTTGTTCCGGACGCCGTCGTTGTCCCAGGTGGGCGGCGTGCCGCTGCGCGCCCCGTTCGCCGCCGAGCAGTCAAGCGAGGGGCCGGGAATCGAGTTCTCGTACCAGGCGGCGACGTCGGCCGTCGGGGCCGCGATGACGGGCACGGCGTTGTTCACGCCGACCACGTAGCTCGGGGGATTCATCTTCGAATAGATCCGGCGCGCGTCCTGGTTGCCGGTGCACGGCGTTGCCCACGAGCCGCCCCCGTAGCGGCAGTTCCCGCCGACGTAGGTCTCCACACGCGTGCTCATGCTCGTGCTCGCTCCCACCTGGGCGTTGTTCGAGAGGTCGAGGTTGCCGTGCACGAGGAGCGAGGTCTGGGTAACCGCGACGTTGTTCGAGAGGCAGAGGTTGCCTTGGACGTAGAGCCGCGACGAGCCTGTCACGTTGTTCGAGACGGTCATGTCGCACGGCTGCCCCGTGCCGGTCGCGTAGATGTAGTTCCAGGCCGGGTTGTTGAGCGGTTGGGTCAGCGTCGGCGTGACCGGGATCTTGGCGCTCAACGTGCGCGTCACGTCGCTCGCCCCCGGGGTCGGGTTGTCGATCCGGCCCGTCGAGGTCACCGACCAGGTCTGGGTGAGCTGGTCGAGCGTTCCGGACCAGGTCACGGTGCCGCCGTTGTGTTCATGGGTCGTCTCCGGGAGGAGGTCCGGCATCAAAGCGTTGTTCGTGGGCTTGGAGAGGACGGCCATCATCTCGTCGATCCCGGCTTCGGCGAGGTCGTAGGCGCTCCCGTTCTGGACGGAATACTGGGCGCTCCGCGCATTCGTGCTCGAGTAGTAGATGAGCGTCACGCCGCTCAAGGAGAGCACGCCGAGGATGCCGACCGCCATGATCAGCGTGATGCCGTCCTGCCGTTTGAGCAGCTGCCGCAATCTCATCGTGTTCCCGTCCCGGGCTAGGGGCTCTGGCGAAGCGTGTTCCGCAACACGATGTCGTCAACGAGCCGCCAGGTCTTCCATCCCTCGTTCGGGTTGACGTTCACGGAGAAGTCGACGTGGAGGAGCGCCCGGGTTGCCGAGGACTGGGCGGTGTACGTGAACACCTCGTCCTCGATCAAGTAGTCGGCGATCGGGATCGACGACCCTCCCTGCACCCTGAGGAGTTCCCACCGGCCGGTGCCGTTCGCGACGGCCTGGTAGTCGACGCTCGTCGTCGCGCCGACGGCCGTGGGGCAGTGCGCCGGGAGCGTCACCCGGATCGCGGCGACGGGCGTGGCCGTGAGCGGCGATCCGTCCGTGTTCGTCACGCCGCTCGAGCAGTGCAGCTCGCGGCGGAGCCGGTCGAGCGCGAGCCGCGCGTTTTGCTGGGCCTGGAAGCGCCTGTTGGCGTCGAGCTCGGCCTTCGAGCCCGAGACGAAGAGGGTCGTCAGCGCCGTCACGACGACGAGGAAGATCGCGAGGACCCCGAGCAGCTCGATCAATGTGTAGCCGCCCGGATCCCGGACCGACCGCACGCGTGCGACCACGATCAGGACTTCCTGGACTCGACGTATGCGAGCGTGCGGCGCGCGACTCTTTCGCTGCGGGAGCCGAAGCCGAAGCGGACGTACAGGCTGCGGTCGACCTGGATGAGCGTCCGGAGCGCCTCGTCCCCGTCCTTCCAGCCGAACCGAGCCCCCGTGACCACCCAGGCGTGCTGGTAGAGCCAGTGGTTCACGAACCTCCGGCTCGGCTTGACCAGCGCTGCGGCCCGGTCCCTGAGGGCACGTGCGCGCTGTGGAAGCGGCAGCTCGTCGGCCGGCTCGCGGGGGGCGCTCGGAACGACGAAGTCGGGTTTGCGGTACGCCGCGCTCCCCTTGGCTTGCTTGGAAGCCGGGGCCGGGGCGGACGGCGGCGCGGAGGTGGTCGTTGTCGCGGCCGGCTGGGTCTCGGTCGTGACCTGAGGGCTCTCGGTCTGCGCCGGCTCCCATTCGCTCAGCAGGACGACTTTCGTGCCTTTGTAGGACGACTTGTTTTCGGGCACGCCGCGCTCCTCGTACTCGCTGCTGCGCTTCAGGCGGAGGACGACTGTGGGCGCGCCGTTGTCGACGACACGGACGCCTGGGGCCGGCGCCTGCGAAAGGACGGTGTTGGCGGCGTAACCGCGCACGGGGCCCTCCACTCGCCAGGCGAAGCCGGCGTCCTGGAGGATCCCCTTGGAGAAGACATAGGCCTGCCGGCGCACGTCCGGGACGACGAGGACCTCAGGCCTGGCGGGCTCGTTCGCCGCCGGTGGCGCGGGCTGGGACGTCTGCGGCCCTCCGGCCGCCAGCGTCCAGCTGGCAGCCGCCAGCAGCCAGATCACGATGAGCGCGATCAGGCGCGGAGCGAGCATTGCCAGGCGGGCCGCCATGATCTCCCAATCGGCAGCGACCGGGGAAAGGTCAAGCCCCTAACCGGTATGAGCGGAGTCTCAGGCGGGCGCGGCTCGGCTCAGCCGGCGCTCGAGGTCGTGAACCGGATGATGCGGGTCGGTCGGATCACCCGGAAGACGGGCCCGCTCGCAGGATCTCCTCGCTCGAGTCCCGCACGCGGCACAGCCTTCGACCGCTCTGGAGTGGGCGCGTCCTGCCAGCGGAAGGCGACCCCGGCGAACGCCTGGAACCAGGGCTCCGCCTGCGGGTAGTGCGTCGAGGGCCTGAAGCCGAGGTGGAGGTGCGGGCCGGTCGAGTTGCCGGTCGAGCCCACCCGGCCGACCGGGGCGCCCGCCGAAACGTGCCCGCCCTCGGCGAGACTCGGCTCGAGGGAGGAGAGGTGGCAGTAGACGAACTCCTCCCCGGTCGTCGTCCGGAGGATGAGACCGATGCCGCACTTGCCCGAGTCGGCCGGGAAGAGGTCGATGACGACCGCGTCGTGCAGGGCGTAGAGCGGCGAGCCGGTCGGAGCGGCGATGTCCGCAGCCGGGTAGTCGTGGTGGGTATGGGCCGTCGAGACGTTGGCCGGCCCGCCGCCGACCGGAAAGACCCAGCCGTCGAAGGACTCGTGCCCGCCCGCGCTTCCGCCCGCTTTCCACGCGGTCAGGTACGGATAGGGGTTCACGACACCGTCGTAGCCCTGATGCTGGAGCTCGGGCGGATGGATCTCGAAGTGAAGGTGAGGGGGCGTGCCGGCGGCGTCGCCGCTGTCTCCGACGTAGCCGATCACGTCGCCGGCATTGACCTGTGCGCCTTCCTCGGCCAGCGGCGAGAAGCGAGCGAGGTGAGCGTAGTAGTACTCGTTGCCGGCGGCATCGCGAAGCCAGAGACGGTTTCCGCCGACGTCGTTCCAGCCGACGTTGAAGAGTGAGCCGTCGGTGACGGCGACGAGCGGCGTGCCGCGCTCGGCGAAGATGTCGTTCCCGTGGTGCCAGGTGGTTGTCCGCGGGGATCCGAAATCGTCCGAGAACGACGCCTCCCCCGCGACGGGGAAGGCGTAGCCGCCCGGGGAGAGACCGCCTCCGGCGAGGCCGGCGTTCGCCTCCTCCTCCCTGATCCGCTTCAGCGCCTCGATGGCCTCCCCGAACCTGGCCTGGAGCCTGTTGATCCGCCGCCAGGATCCCTGCTCAGCCGCGGCGAAACCTCTCAGCCTGGCGTCGAGCTCGGCGAACTCGGCGTCGCTCAGATTGGGATCGCCCAGGCGGCGCTGGAGGCGAAGCCGCGTCCACTCGCGCCCGTCGACCCTGCTGAGCGCCAGGTCGAGCGCCTCCGAGAGCCGCGCCAATCGGCGCTGGGCAGCCTTCAGCCTCGTCTTCACATCGGCCCCCGGATAGACGAGTGCGGCGGGCCCGGGCGTGAACGACTCGTCCCCGAGAGTCGCAGCCAGCTCGAGCACGTCGTCGACGTACCACTGGGCGTGGTTGTAGGCGAAGATCGCGCGCTCGATGCTCTCGTGCGCCCCCGCGGCCGCGAGGTAGCGCGCGGCCGAGAAGACGGCGTCCTCGGGATCCCACGGGTTGGCGATGCGGTCGCCGTCGGCGTCCATCCCCCAGCGCATCCAGCTCGAGGGAATGAACTGCATCCAGCCGAGCGCGCCGGCCGAGCTCGGGCCCATGTTCTGGCCGAAGCCGGACTCGATCTTGTTGATGGCACCGAGGACCTGCCACGGGACGCCGTACGCCTCGCCGGCCTGCCGCCAGAGCGTGACGAGCTGCGCGTGGGAACGAACCTCCGGTCGCGCGGGCGGGCGCGAGAGCGGCGAGGGCACGCGGATCGAGCCGGGAGCGTTGGGGACCTTGTAGCTGGGAACGCCGGTCGGCGCGCCGGCGAGCTGGCTCGAGGCGGCGGGAACGGCCGCCAGTGCGAGCACGGCGGCGGAGACGGCTAGAAGGCGCCTCACTGGTCCGATGCAGCGAGTCGCAGGCCGGGCAGGGGTTCCTCTTCCGGCTCTGGCTCGGCCTCGTCCTCCGCAAGGCTCGTGAAGTCGACGGACACGGTCTTGCCTTCCTCGGCGGCGCGCTTGCGGCGCAGCGCCTGCTCGACCGCGATCTCGAAGTCGTGGCGGTTGGTGGCCGCCGCCGCAGCGACCTCGAGCTCGACGACGTCGTCGACGACGAGCTGGACGAGGTGCTGAGAGAAGCTCTGCATGAGGTGGTACGCGCCGTCCTCGATCGCCTCGGTGAGGCCGTGCGTCTTCTCCGGCTCGCGAATCAGGTCGGCGATCCGAGCCGTATTGACCATCACCTCGATCGCCGCCACGCGGCCTCCGTCCTTGCGCGGCAGCAGCCGCTGGCTCACGACCCCGCGCAGGACGCCGGCGAGGATCTCCCGCACCATCATCTGCTTCTGCGGCGGGTAGAACTCGACGAGCCGGCCCACGGTCTCCGCGGCGTCGAGCGTGTGCAGCGTCGAGAAGACGAGGTGCCCGGACTCGGCAGCCTGGAGCGCGGTCTGGGCCGTCTCCTCGTCGCGCAGCTCGCCGATCAGGATCACGTCGGGGTCCTGGCGCAGCACCCGCCGGAGCGCCTGCTTGAAGGACTCGGTGTCGAGCCCGACCTCGCGCTGGTTCACGATCGAGGCCCAGTCGTCGTGGATGAACTCGATCGGATCCTCGATCGTGACGATGTGCTGCTTGCGGTTGCGGTTGATCCAGTTGAGCATCGCCGCGAGGGTCGTCGACTTCCCCGACCCGGTCGCGCCCGTCACGAGGACGAGGCCGCGGTGCTCCTGCGCCAGCTTCCCGACGCCCTCGGGCAGGCCCAGGCGCTCGAAGCTGGGGATCTCCTTGGGCACGAAGCGGAAGGCGAAGGAGATCGAGCCGCGCTGGCGGAAGCCGTTGACGCGGAAGCGCCCGATCCCGTCGGCGAGGTACGACGTGTCAAGGTCGCCGGACTCGAGGAAGAGCTCGCGCTTGGCGGGCGAGCGGTCGGTGACGAGCAGGAGGACGGTCTCCAGGTCGGAGTCCGTCAGCAGGCGCTGCTCGAGCGGCTGGAGGTCGCCGTCGACCCGGACCATGGCGGGAGAGCTCACCTTCAGGTGCAGGTCGCTTCCTCCGGCGTCGATGACGCGTGCCAGCAGCTCGTCCAGGTTCATGACGACGTGGACGGCTATCGGCGGGCCCGCGCGAGCCCCTTTAGCTCAAAGGGGGGATGGAGGCGCTCCGCTACACTGAGCCGGCCGCGGGGGAGTACCCGAGTGGCCAAAGGGGACGGGCTGTAAACCCGTTGGCTCAGCCTTCGTAGGTTCGAATCCTACCTCCCCCATTTCGCCCCGCACGTCTGAGCGGAAACCGCATGGTTGAGCGGGTCAGGCGTACCGGGAATGCCGGGAATGCTCGTGCGGTGCCTACCCCGGTGCCTACCTCGAGCGGGCGCGGTTTTGACGGCTAGGCTGCTCGCGTGGTGAGCCTCGAGGACCTCGACCGCTACGTCGCCGAGCACGGCATCCCCGAGGAGGACTACCCGGCGGCGTTCGCGCAATGGATCGCCGAGGTAACGGGCGGGCCGGTGCCGCGGTTCGAGAAGGTCTAGGAGGGAAGCGGGAGACGCGGAGATCGGGCCGCCGACCTCCGCTCCCCCCCACAGCCGTTCCTGTCCCAGCAGGCCAGTCAAACGGCTACGCCAAATTCCCCGCGACGGGCGCAAACTAAACCGTGTACTGAGTGACCAACGGGTGGACTCCCGAAGAGCCGGGGCGCGGGCCGCAAGGACACCCTAGGACTACCCTGCCCCCACGGGCGCTCCCCGGTTGTAGCGACCCAGCAAGGAGGTTCATGATCGTTGGCCATGTCCTCTGAAGAGCCCCCACGCCCAGCGCCCGGATCCGAGATCGTCGCGGAGGCAATGAATCTCGAGCAGGACAGCGGGAATCGGGAATGGGGACACAAGCTGGCATCCGACTTCTGGATGAAGGTTCATCTGGGCCTTGGTCTGCCGAGCATCGCCCTGGCAGCGATCGCGGGAACGTCGGCTCTGGCTGAATTTGATAACTCGAACCTGATCGCCGGCCTCCTCGCGCTCGCTGTAGCCGTTCTCTCAGCCCTCGCAACGTGGCTGAACCCGAACCGCACCGCCGAGCTCCATCGCCGGGCTTCCGCTCGCTATCACTCGATCTGCCGGCGTGCGCGCCAGCTGCACCGGATCGACCCATACGCCGGTCGTAGCCTCGACGACCTCAGGCTGACGCTCTACGAGCTCGCCGCTGAGTTCGACGAACAGGTGGCCAGTAGTCCGGCACTTCCTCGCCGGTATACCGCCGTCCACGAGGAGGTCACCGCCGCCGACGTCGCCAGGCGAGGTCTCTTCATCCCTCCCGGTTAGCCAGCACGGCGGATCAGCGCTCGCTTGCCGGCGCCGCACCTGGCCCCTCCTCGGCGAACTCGAGCACGACGCTGGTTAGGAACTGGCCGGCCGCTACTCCTCGCGCCTCGCTTTCCACTCGCCGCCGAGGAGCTCGGCCTCTCCGTGTGCGCGCGCAAGGTCGAGCCCGCGGCCGATACCGGGCCACTCGTCCATCGCGCAGTCCTACCGTTTGACGTGGAAGCCGCCCATGAACTCCAGCTCCCTCGATCCGGCGCCGTTCGCCCTGCGGCCTGCCGTTGCTCTTCCTCCTGCTCGCGGCGGGCTTTGATCGCCGCGTAGCGCTCATCGTAGGAGGCGACCACCCGCCGGAACCAGGCTCCTCCGGGCCGAGCGGCAAGGTTCGTGCGCGACGGCGAGCAACTCCGGCCGCTCGGCGGGCGAGCGGGGCCTGGTCGCCGACTCTCCACTCGGTCCCCGACTCGTCCTTGACGTCCGCGACGACGACGAGCGCCGACTCCACCCGGCGCGGCATCACGGGATCCTCCCGTCCATCAGGTAGTCCCGCCGGGGCCTCGACCGGCAGTGAACGTGCTCGGCCCAGGTCGCGCCACCCGGAGTCTCGTCCACATGGAGAATGTCGCCCCGCCCGAACCCTGCGAGTTGGCCGCACCAACGGCAGGGCAGCATGCTTTCCGATCGCGCACCGGTCGGGCCTGCGGCTTCCGGGCGGTATACCAGGGGCGCTGTGCGATAGCTCATGCGTCCTCCTCGAGCCCGCGTGAAGGCGACCGTGGGAAGGCCGGCCGCCTCGTCGGCGGGTGGCTTGCGGGAGGCACCGGGCAGGGAAGTCGTCATGCCCTAAGCGTGCCGATCGGGGTCGAAGTTACGTCGGACGCCCGTTATCGTGCATCGCCGGATGGCCATCGTCGGATTCCCTGACGGAACGCGGGTGCGCGCGTCATCGATCTCCGACCGTTGTGTCGACGATCCCGAGCGCACGTTCGGCCTCTATTTGGATGCGTGCTGGCAGCCGACTTGGCCCGCCACCGTGGTCGACTGGGAGGACTTCGGCCTACCTGAGAATCCAGAGCTTGCCGCGCAGCAGATCGCGGAGGCCTTCGGCCGAGCCCGACGGGGCGCGCTTGTCGAGGTCGGCTGCTTGGGCGGCAGCGGCCGCACCGGAACGGTACTGGCGTGCATGGCCGTCCTTGCAGGCGTGTCGCCGGCGGAGGCTGTGGCCTGGGTGCGCGCTGCATATCGCCCGGACGCCGTAGAGACGGCTGATCAGGAAGCGTGGGTGCGGTGGTTCGCCGAATGGGTTCAGGCCCACCCGCAGGCCACTGCGAGTCAGGCCGGCGTCGGGTGACATTCCCGGCCGCTTCCCGCGCGGTGCGGCCCTCACCTGAACGCACTGGTTTCGCCCGTATCGTGCGGGGTGCACTGAGGCTTCAGGTTTGACTTGACCGCCGCGATGGGTAGGGTAGTTGCGGCACGCCGCCGGCAGTCGGCCCCCTACTCACGTTTGTGACCCCGTTCACGACATCGCCCCAGTGGCTGACGAGCGCTCGATAGCCGGGCAGCACGAGGAGCTCCAGCCGCTGCTGGAGCGGGCCGACGCATCCGGCGTCGTGGAGCTCGTGGAGCTGCGGGAGGCACTCGAGCTGCTCGACCTCGACCTCGCCGACGTCGAGGCCCTGCACAAGGAGCTCGAGGAGCGCGGCATCGAGGTCGTCGACCGCCAGAAGGAGCCTGCGCCCTCGGCTCCCGGCACGGAGGTGCTCGAGACGACGACGGACGCCCTCCAGCTCTTCCTGCGGGAGATCGGCCGCCATCCGCTTCTGACCGCGGCTGACGAGGTGGAGCTCTCCAAGCGCATCGAACGCGGTGATCTGGAGGCGAAGAAGCGGATGATCGAGTGCAATCTCCGCCTGGTCGTCTCGATCGCCAAGAACTACAGGAACCAGGGCTTGCCCTTCCTCGATCTGATCCAGGAGGGTATGTTCGGCCTCATCCGCGCCGTCGAGAAGTTCGAGTGGCAGCGCGGCCTCAAGTTCTCCACGTACGCGACCTGGTGGATCCGCCAGGCCGTTGCGCGGGCGATCGCCGACAAGGCGCGCACCATCCGCGTGCCGGTGCACGTGGTCGAGCGCATGCAGAAGATGCACCGCGCCGAGCGCCATCTGTGGACGCAGCTCGCCCGCGAGCCCTCGCTCGAGGAGATCGCGGACGAGGCCGGGCTGCCGCTACAGCAGGCCATCGAGGTCCGGGCCGCCGCGCGGGCCTCGACGAGCCTCGACCAGCCCATCGGCGAGCAGGAGGACGCCGTCTTCGGCGACCTCGTCGCGGGCGACGACCCGCTTCCCGACGAGGAGACCGAGAAGCGGCTCCAGAAGGAGGCGCTCGACCGGGCGCTCGAGTCGCTCCCCGAGCGCGATCGCCGTGTGCTCGAGCTGCGCTACGGGCTCCGCGGCGAGGAGCCGCATACCCTGGAGCACATCGGCCGGCGGCTGGGGATCACGCGGGAGCGCGTGCGCCAGATCGAGATCGAGTCGCTCTCGCGGCTAGCGTCGCTGCGCGAGATCGAAGCCGTCGCCACGCACTAAGGCCGGCAGCGCGCTGCCGTCGAAGAGGGCGTCGGCCTCCTCCCCCAGGCGCGCGCGCACGAGCCTCGCCGCTTCGTCGAGGAACGGCGGCCGCGACGTGCGGTGACCGTCCGAGGCGACGAGGTCGGCGAGTCCGCGACGTAGGAGCCGCCAGGCGGCATCCTCCTGCTCCGGGCCGTGCGCTCCGAGGAGGCTCGTTGCGTTGACCTGGATGAGCCAGCCCCGCTCGCGGAAGGCCGCGACGACGTCGAGCTGCTCGCGGACGCCCTCCGCGCGCTCGGGATGCGCGACGATCGGGATGAGGCCGGAGGCCTCGATGTGGCCGCCGAGCCGCTCAGAGAGCCGCAGAGAGCCGTGGAAGGGCACCTCCATGAGCACCGCGGGCAGCTGACCCAGCCGGTAGCGCCGCGGGTCCTCGTCCAGCAGTTGCTCCGAGGGGGTCAGCTCCCAGCCGAGCTCGAGCTCGAGGCCGTGCTCGGCGACGAGGGGCGCCATCTCAGCATGCGCCGTGCGCACCTCCCGCTCTCGCTGTTCGCCCAGCTGCAGGGAGGGCCAGACGTGCGGGGTCGCGTACAGGACCGCCGTGCCGTGGCGGGCCGCCTCCAGGCAGAGCCCGAGCCCCGCCTCGACCGAGCGGACGCCGTCGTCGCCGGATGGAACGACGTGGGAGTGGATGTCGACGAAGCCGCTCACGGGTTCCACGCTACCCGCAGCCGACGCTCGGCCGGCTACTCGGCGCGGAGGTAGAGCCTGAGCTCGGGCGCGGCGGACTGGAGCTCGCGCAGGGCGCGCGACTCGAGCTGGCGGACGCGCTCGCGAGTGACGCCGAGCTCGGAGCCGACCTCCTCCAGGGTCTTCGGAACCTGGCCGTTGAGGCCGAAGCGGAGCTCGAGCACGTGACGCATGCGCTCGGTGAGCGAGGCGAGCGCCTCCTGGAGCTCGACGCCGCGCAGGAGCTCTGCCAGCGCCGCGTCGGGCTGCTCGGAGTTCTCGTCCTCGAGCATGTCGCCGTACATGGAGTCGCCGTCGCCCACCGGCGTCTCGAGGCTGACCGGATCCTCGACGAGGTCGAAGAGCTCGTGCACGCGCTTGACCTCGAGCCCTGCCTCCTGGGCGATCTCCTCCGGTAGCGGGTCGCGGTTCAGCTTCTGGGTGAGGATGCGGCGCGCGCGCATGACGCGGCGCACCTGGTCGACGACGTGGACCGGGAGCCTGATCGTCCTGCCCTGGTCGGCGATCGCCCGGGTGACCGCCTGCCGGATCCACCACGTCGCGTACGTGGACAGCTTGAAGCCCAGGCGGTAGTCGAACTTCTCCACCGCCCTGATCAGCCCGAGGTTGCCCTCCTGGATCAGGTCGAGGAGCGGCACGCCGGAGTTGACGTAGTTCCTCGTGATCGACATCACGAGCCGGAGGTTGCACTCGATCAGCCGGCGCTTGGCCCACTCGTCACCCTCGTCCTTGCGCCGCGCGAGCTCGCGCTCCTCCGCCGGCGTCAGGAGCGGGCCGTCGCCGATTTGGCGCACGTACAGCTTGAGCGGGTCCTGCGTGGGCGCCGGGGTCTCGGCGGCCGGCTCGGCGTCCTCGTCCTCCTCGTCGGACTCCCGGCCGTCGACGGGGTCCGGGACGAGCTCGAGCTTCGGCTCTTCGCTCTCGGCAGGCTCAGGCCGCTCGGGGAGTTCCGCAGACGAGTGCTCCACGCCCTCCGTATCGGCGGTCTTGGAGAGCGGCTTGAGCGACAACCGCCGTTAGGGGGATGAAGGAGGGTTCGTTCTCCGTCGAGGGTGGTAGTGTCTATTTAGTGACGGGGGTCGGGGCCTCTGCGGCCGCTGCAGGCCGAACGACCGTCCGGGTACGAATCTAGGATCGGTGAACGAACGTGTGCGGGATTGCGGGATATAGCCTGAGGAGCGGCTCCACGGTGGAGCCGACCCTGGCTACCCAGACACTCTTGGCCGCGATCTCCGAGCGCGGCTCGGACGCGGTCGGCTACGCCTATCGCAGCCAAGACCTGTCCATTTCGGTCCGTAAGCAGCGCGGCGGCGCGAGCGCCATGCTCGACGGCCTCGCCGTTCCCGGCGAGGCGCGCCAGGCGCTCGTGCACGTGCGGGACTACACAAAGGGCCATCCCAGCCTCATCGCCAACAACCACCCGATCCGGCACGGGTCGGTGGTAGGAGTGCACAACGGGATCATCGCCAACGACGAGGAGATCCTGGCCGCGCACGGGTTCGACCGGGCCGAGCCGGGCATGACCGTCGACTCGGAGGCGATCTTCGCCCTCGTCGACGAGTCGCCCGGCAGGACCTCCGCGCTCGAAGAGCTGCACGGCTCCATGGCCGCCGCCTGGCTCGACGAGCGGGACGCCGACGTCGTCTTCCTCGCCCGCGGCATCGGCCGGCCGCTGTGGCTCGGGGAAGGCAAGCGCGAGTTCTTCTTCGCCTCCACCCGCCGCGCCCTCGAGCTCGTGGAGCGCTACGCGGACGTGCGACTGCGCAAGCGGGAGCTCGGCGAGGGCACGCTGCTCGCGGCGCAGGACGGCGGCATCGCGCGCACCGAGTCGTTCGAGCCCGACCGCTCCTTCGTCGAGGAGTCCCCCCTCCCGCCCGTCCGGGCGCCCGAGGAGGCGCGCTCCTGCCTTGCCCGCCTGGCGATCATCGCCACGGCGCGCTAGCCCGTCCTTTCCAGGAGGCGTCCGTCGGGGCCGACCTCCACCCCGCTCCGGGCGAGACGGCCGCGCAGGGCGGCGAGATAGGAGGGCCAGCCGCCCCTCCCGGCCGCGAACAGGCGGTAGACCTGCCATTCGGAGAGCATCGCCGAGCTTCCGTCGCGGGCGTGCTTCCAGTCGGCCAGGCGCGGGAGGCGGCCCAGCCGGCGCGCCAGGCGCTCGCCCTCGCGAAGCGCCTGCTCCGCCCGCTCGTCACGCCGGGGGACATCGAACCCCGCGGCCCGGAGCGCGTTCGTGAGCGAGCCGAATCTGTGCCAGTAGAGCGACTTGGACGGACACCGCTCGCGGCGCTCGTCGAGGTCTCGCCCGGTCGGCGTGCGGCCGAGCTCGTCCCCGAGCTCGCGGAGCTGCGCCAGGAGCTCGTCCTTCGTGGCGAAGCGCCTCGGGATCAGGCCCGCGCGCCGCTTGGCCGCGTTCCAGGTCCCGAACCGCGCCACCACCGTCTGCGGGTGCATGCGCACCCTCGGATCCCTGGAGAACTCGCGCATGGTGGGCGAGCGTCCGAGCCTCTCCGCGCAGCCGGCGAGCTCGTCGAGGATCTGGGCGTCGGAGTAGCGGGGCACCGGACACCTCCGCCGGAAGTGTAGGCGAGCATGTTCGCCGCGCCGCAAGGGCGCCGCACCTAGGAAGCGGCGGCGAGCGGCGAGGTCGCGGGCCGCTCCGGAGCCTGCTCCCGCTCGAGCAGGCGCTCGAGGGCTCCCACCGTCCTGGGGCAGAACTGGCTGCCGCCGCCGCGGCGGAGCTCCTCCAGGGCCTCTGCGGCCGGTCGCGCGGCGCGGTAGATCCGGTTCGTGAGCATGGAGTCGAGCGCGTCGGCCACGTGGATGATGCGGGCGCCGAGAGGGATCTCCTCGCCGGCCAGCCCGTCGGGATAGCCGGTCCCGTCCCAGCGCTCGTGGTGGTGCCGGATGGCAGGCACCGCGTCGTTCAGGAACCCGAGGCGGTCGATGATGCGCGCCCCCTCCTCGGCGTGTCGCTGCATCAGCGACCACTCGTCGCCGGAGAGGGTCGCGGGCTTCAGCAGCACCGAATCAGGGATGGCGAGCTTGCCGATGTCGTGGAAGAGCGCCGCGTGCCCGAGCAGGTCGAGCTCGGCCTGGGAGAGCCCGAGCTCCCTGCCGATGGCGAGCGCCAGCTGCTGCACCCGCCGGGAGTGGCCGGCGGTGTACGCGTCGCGCGCGTCGACGGTCGCGGAGAGGCTCTCCATCGCCGCCGTCGAGCGTTCCTTCAGGAGTCGGTTGGCCTGTTCGAGCGAGACGTTCTGGCTTCGGATCGTCTCGGCGGCCTCGCGGAGCTTCTTGGTCGACTTCTCGGTGTGGCCGAGGTACGCGGCCATCGTCTTGCGCATGAGCAGGAGCGGCAGCACGAAGACGGCGAGCCCGTACAGCCCGATCGCCTCGTAGGAGAGCGCGATCGCGCCGCCGACCGCGCCGAACGCGACGTAGTGCGGGAGGAGCCAGGAGAAGCGCTCGTTCCACAGGCGGCGCCAGCTGTCATGGCCCTCGAGCGCCATGGCGCCGCTCAGGAGGCCCGTGTTGACGACGAAGTACACGCCGCCCGCGACCAGCCCGGCGGCCGCCGTCACGATCGTCCCGAGCCCGTCCGAGCCTCCGAAGCTGAAGACCGCCGCAGCCGCGAGGCTCGCAAACGAGAGCGCGCCGACGTTGAAGAGGAGCTGGTAGACGGGCGTGCGCCGCGAGCTCCATTCCACCGCGGCGGTGGCGAGGGCGAGCGGCAGCGCCGCCTTGGGCCCGGCGATGGCGGCGCCTGCGAGCGCTCCGACGGCGCTGACCGAGATGGAGCCCCCGTCGAGCTCGAGCGCGAGCGCCTGTCCGCCCGCGACGAGCGCGATCACGGCGATCAGCCCGACGACGTCGTCGGAGGCGCCGAGCACGAAACCGAGCGTCCCCGCTGCGACGCCTCCGAAGCTGACGCCGAGGACGAGCAGCGTCAGCCGCCGCGACAGCGCCAGGAACCGCGGCCCCGCGGGAGTGTGCGGCCGCTGCTGCGCTGCGGCCGCATCCGGACCCGGGTCGAGCCGCGGCGCGTCGGTGACCGAGAGCGGCGCGGAAGCGGTAGGGCCCGGGTCGTCGGGGACGGCCGCGAGCCGTGCCTTTCGCTCCGGCGGGAGGAGCACCGGCTCGGAGCTGGCACCGAGGACGCGGTTCCGGCCCTGAAGCTTCGCCCGGTACACGGCCACGTCGGCCTGGTGGACGAGCTCGTTGGCGTCGGCTCCGTCCTTTGGGTAGGACGAGACGCCGAGCGAGATGGTCGCCGTGATCGGCTCGCTCGACGTCTCCACCTCGAAGCGCTGCTCGGCCACAGCTCGGCGGATGCGCTCTGCGATCTCGATCGCCTCCTGCCGCCCAGTCTCCGGGAGGAGGATGGCGAACTCCTCACCGCCGAAGCGGGCGGGCGTGTCCGTGTGGCGCAGGTGCAGCTGGAAGACGTCGGCGATTCCCCGCAGGACGGCGTCGCCGGCGAGGTGCCCGTACGCGTTGTTGATGTCCCGCAGCAGGTCGAGGTCGGCCATGATCACGGAGAGCGGCGCCCCGGAGCGCCTGGCCCGTTCCAGCTCCTCGCGCAGCGCGCCGGCGAAGTGCCGCGGGTTGAAGAGGCCCGTCTTCGGGTCGACGCGGGCCTCCTGCTGCAGCGCGGGCACGCTCAGCGACCGATGGATGAGGAGCAGCGGGGCGACGGCCATGGGCAAGAGCAGCGGGTTCCAGTCCCAGAGCCCGGCGAGGACGACGCCCAGGAGGGCGAGCACGAAGTCCGTCGAGAGGCTCTCCGTCGAGAAGAGGCCCGTACCGCGCAGCGAGTGTCCGCGCGCGAGGTGCAGCATCGTCGCTAGGAGGAGGTGGTTCAGGGAGACGAAGACGAACGCGGCGGCGAGCCCCGAAAGCGCGAACTCGAGCTCCGGCCCGAGGCCGGCGTTGCGCACGAGCTCGACCGCCCCCCACGCCGCCAGACCGTTCAGCGTGTGGTTGGCGATGTTGAAGCCCTGGATGTACCACGCGTACCTGACCTTGAGCCATTCCGGGATTCCGTAGACGATCCCCAGGAGCGCGATCAGCTCCGGCGGGAGCAGGAGGACGCCCGGGATCAGGAAGACGATCGTCGTGTGGTAGCTCTGGTCTCGAGGCGTCCGGACGACGAAGAGCTGGGCCACCGCGGCGCACACGGCCAGGACGAGGAAGGTCACCCAGGCGTCGCTCGCGATCGCCAGGTGCTCCTGCTGGAACGGGATCGCGGCGGCCAGGACGGCCAGGGCGCCGATCGCGTAGAGGTAGCCCTTCGCGCGC
>Ga0081538_10001916_pt1 | contig 20828 bp, 16 predicted proteins | sample TabmetS5T2R1_FD_71022 | JGI IMG/M metagenome (GOLD analysis project Ga0081538, IMG submission 71022) | Tabebuia heterophylla rhizosphere microbial communities from the University of Puerto Rico - S5T2R1 | ecosystem: Host-associated > Plants > Roots > Rhizosphere ...
CGTTGGGCGCTTTGGATGGAACTGACGGATCTGCTGACGGGTAAGCTGACCCTGCGCCAGGACGATGGTCCTGACGAAGTAAGGAAGATTGCGCATGACTTTCGGCACGGACGCTCACGAATGGTTGGCCCGGTCAATTGGCGTCACCCCTCGGCCCATCGACATTGTACGGATGAAGGGTTCAACCTCTTCTTCCGTGTTCCTCGTTCGGTGCTCTCGGGACTTCAAACCTCAACGGTTCGTGTTGCGTGTACTCGATAACCAAGAATGGCTCGCAGACGAGCCCGATGCTGCAGCTCACGAGGCCGCCGCATTGGAAGAAGCCCAGAAGGTAGGTCTACGAGCGCCAAGCCTCGTGGCGTACTCTTCGGACGACATTGGCTTCGGTGCGCCGGTGGTATTGATGTCATTTATCGAAGGAAACATTGAGCTTCGGCCTTCGAATTTCCAGGGATGGTTGGATGGCCTTGCCGGCGAACTGGCTTCAATCCACCGGCACACGGCGCACGCCTTTGCATGGCGCTACCGCAGCTGGGCGGAAAAGGCGACGCTGGCGCCGCCGGCGTGGACGACGATTCCCCACACTTGGGAACGAGCCATCGACCTGGTGTGCGGTGCTGAGCCAGACGCTCACCCCGTGTTCATCCATCGCGACTATCACCCGACGAATGTGCTGTGGTACGAGGGTGCGGTGAGCGGAGTCGTCGACTGGATCAATGCCTGCCAAGGCCCGGCAGGAGTCGATGTTGCGCACTGCCGAACCAACCTTGCCATGATGTTCGGCCCAATGGCTGCAGACCAGTTTCTGGAGACATACCTCGAAGTTGCTGATAGGTGTGAATACAACCCGTACTGGGACCTGGATTCCTTAATCGATATGTGTCTCCCTCAGCCGACATTTTACCCACCCTGGCAGGACTTCGGCCTCGGTATTCTCACTTCGGAGGCACTCAAGCAGCGTGTCGACGCATATCTCGAACGGGTGATGATACGTACCTGAGTGTTTCGCCCCAGGGTCGGTCAGGGTAGGACCAGAAGTTTGGGCGGGCGATACAAAGGCCTAAGCCAGGGCAGGCTATAGGAGAGTCCTCCCGGTCACCACGCGCGCCCAACCCGCACATGCAGCCGACGCGCTTCGCTTCGCGCACGGCTGAACGCTATCGTTCGGCATCGGCTTCGGTTTCATTGATTTCACCGCATGTTATATGTTACCCCATTTCGAGATACTGTGGCCAATGGCCCTCAACGGGTCACCGGCGCCGCTGTGGCCATGGCTCCCAGAAAGCCCACCCGCTCACGGGCACTAGCCACCACTCACTTCCGCTTCCAGCCGAGCTTGGGTGGTCTGCCTTCAGTGTCGCGGTGCTAGACTACAGTAGCTCGAATGCCAGAGAAAGGAAGGCACGCCGTGAAGCGTCGAGAGGAGCTGCGACAGGATTTGCACGCGATTTTCCAGGCTGCTCTGCAAGCGGCGGACCCCGGTGAGGCGATCCGTATGCACGTACGGCGCGAGGGCGACCAGCTTCACGTGGCCGACCAGACGTATGATTTGCGCCGGTATGACGCCCTCTCTGTGATCGGGGTGGGAAAAGCTGGGGCGGTGATGGCCATCGCCGTCGAGGGCTTGCTTGGGGATCGTCTGCGCGGCGGCCATGTCATCGTCAAATACGGCCATGGAGGGCCGGCCAGGCACGTGACCATACACGAAGCGGGGCATCCGATTCCGGACGAGGCGGGTGTGCGGGCGACGCGCACCTTGATCGACTTCGTCTCCGGGCGTGGGCCGCGCGAACTGCTGATCTGCTTGATCTCGGGGGGAGGGTCGGCGCTCTCTCCCGCGCCTGTGGAGGGTATCACGCTAGCCGAGAAGCAAGAGGTCACGCGCCTGCTCCTCGCCTGCGGCGCGACCATTCATGAGACCAACGCGCTGCGCAAGCACATCTCCCGGATTAAAGGCGGCCAGCTGGCACGCTTGGCCTCTCCGGCCACGCTCATCACACTGGTACTGTCCGATGTGGTCGGGGACTCGCTCGATGTCATCGCCTCTGGGCCGACCGTCCCCGATACCAGCACGTTTGCCGACTGCCTGGAGATTCTCCGCAAGTATCAACTGCTCGACCGGGTGCCGACGGCCATTCGCCACCACCTGGAAGCGGGCATCTCCGGTGCTGTTCCGGAAACCCCCAAACCCGGCGACGCGGTCTTCGCCCGCACCCAGACGGTGATCATCGGACGCAACTTGCAGGCGCTGGAAGCGGCCAGCCGCCAGGCGACGGCCCTGGGATATCATCCGCTGATCCTGTCGTCCGCCATTGAGGGGGAAACGCGTGAGGTCGCCAAGGTCCACGCCGGCATCGCCAGGGAGGTCCTGGCGTCTGGCCATCCGACCGCCGCGCCCGCCTGCATCCTCTCCGGCGGCGAGACGACGGTGACGCTGCGCGGCCAGGGCAAAGGCGGGCGTAATCAGGAATTCGCGCTGGCGCTGGCCCTGGACATTCACAACGTGCCCGGCATCGCGGCCTTGAGCGGCGGCACCGATGGCACCGATGGCCCCACGGACGCGGCCGGTGCCGTAGCCGACTGGACCACATGCGCACGCGCCGAGCAGCATGGTCTCCACCCCCGCAAGGCACTGGAGAACAACGACGCGTATCCGTTCTTCGAGCGCCTCGGCGACCTACTCATCACCGGCCCCACCCACACGAACGTCATGGACGTGCGGATCATGCTCATTATCACCGGCGTGTCCTTGTAAGACCGGCGTCGAGCGCTTGGGAGCGCCAATGCTAGTATCCGCCCTGCCCCCGGTTTGCCCTCGCGGCTCACTGGCCGGTTGCCCATTGCGACGCCACCCCCCCCTCGTTAGGACTGCGCTCAGCTTGCCCGCCGGCACCCGCCCCCAGGCGAAGACTCGGCCTTGCCCGAGCTCATCCAGGAGCGAATAGACGACAGGGGTCGCCAGGAGCGTCAGGAGCAGCGCGAGGGTCTGCCCGCCGATCACGACGACGGCGACGGCCCGCCGTTCCTCCGCGCCGGGTCCGGAGCCCAGCGCGAGCGGCAGCATGCCAGCCACAAGCGCGAGCGTGGTCATCAGAATCGGACGCAGACGATCCCGGTTGCCCTGCATGATCGCCGCCATAGGGGGCATCCCAGCGGCCCGCAGGTTAATCATGTGGTCGATCTGCAGGATGGAGTTCTTCTTCACCACCCCGAAGAGCACCAGAACCCCGAGGATCGAGTAGAGATTGAGGGAGTTGCCGGTCAACCACAGCGACAACAGCGCAAACGGTACGGAGAGGGGCAGCGAAATCAGGATGGTGACCGGATGAATCAGGCTCTCGAACTGCGAGGCGAGGATCATGTACATGAACACGATCGAGAGCAAGAATGCCAACAAAAATTCCCCCAAGGTCCGTTCCATCTCCCGACCTCGCCCTGAAACAGCCGTCGTATAGGCGGGAGGCATGTTCAGCTCTGCCGCGGCGGCCTGCAGCGCCTGCAGCCGGTCGGCCAGCCCATAGCCTGGGGCGACGGATGCCCGCAGCCGCGACTCACGCTGGCGGTCTGATCGGTCGATGCGCGAGGCGGTCAGCGCCGGGGTGATCCGGACCAGATTATCCAGCCGGGCCAGGCCCCCTCCCTGGCGGCGTACGTAGAGGTGTGAGATCGTATTGGGGTCGTTGCGGTCGCCGTCGGTCAGGCGGAGTTGTACGTCGTACTCGTCGTTGACCGACACATCCAGGAAGCGTGACACCTCTTCATCGCCCCCCACCATCAGCCGTAAGGCGGTACCGATGTCCTGCATCGAGACGCCTAGATCAGCGGCACGCGCGCGATCGATCTCTACACGCAACTCAGGCTTGTTCAGCTTCAGGGTGGTGTCGGCGTCAACGATGCCGAGCTCCTCCGACCGTGCCCGCAGTTGCTCGGTGTACTGGGATAAGGCCACCAGGTCTGGACCGCGGATCACGAAGTCGATTTCGAAGCTTCCACTGCCGGTGTTAAACGAGGGGATATTGCGTACCGAGGTGCGTAGATCGCGGTACTTTCTGAGGCGGCGACGGACTTCCCGCATGACGTCGCCTTGGGTGTAATTACCGCGCCAGGCCTGCAGTGGATCGCCTTGCAAGAGCCCGTGCCACAGGCGGGGGAACGAGAAGGTACGTTCCTCATGCGGGGCGATGCGCACATAGGCCCGCCCGTCGTTGACGCCGCCGAGGAAACTCCCGCCGGCCGAGGCCAGGACCAGCCGGACGCCCGGTGTGTTCCGGAGTTCGGACTCCACGGCGCGCATGACCTCATCCATGGCCGCCAGGCTGGTGTTCTGCGGCGCCGTGACGCGGACCTCGAACTCCGCCTCGTCCACATCGGTGGGGATGTAATCCTGCCGCACCATGCCGTACAAAGGAATGGCCGAAAGAATGGTCCCGAGCGCCAACACGACCACCGCGATGCGGTGCCGCATGGCCAGCGCCAGCAGCCAGCTATAGCCGCGATCGATCCAGGCATAGAATCCTTGCCGCGAACCGGCACTATCGTGACCGCCACCGGCCATGACATCCTCCGTCCGCAGCATCCTCGCGCTCATCATCGGCGTGAGGGTAAACGACACCAACAGACTCACCATCACCGACACCCCGGCCGTGAGGCCGAATTGGTACAGGAAGCGGCCGGAGACGCTGGACATAAAGGAGACCGGGACGAAGACCACCACGAGACTGAGCGTGGTCGCCATCACCGCCAGCCCGATGTCGGCCGTCGCCTCACGCGCCGCCTCGAACGCCCCCATCTGCTTCTCCTCGACGAACCGGAAGATGTTCTCCAGCACGACGATGGCGTCGTCGATGATGATGCCGATCATCAACACCAGGGCCAGCATGGTGACGCTGTTCAGGGTGAAGCCCAGGGCCCACATCATGGCGAAGCTCGCCACCACCGAGGCCGGAATGGACACGGCGGCGATCACGGTCGAGCGCCAGCTGCGCATGAAGGCGAACACCACCAGACAGGCGAGGATGCTGCCGAGGATGAGGTGCAGATCGATCTCGTGCAGCGCTGCGTAAATGTAGCGTGACTGGTCTTGAATCACCTCAAGCTTGACGTCCGATGGCAACTGGGCGGCGACGCGCTGCAAATTCTCCTTCGCCGCTTCGATGACGGCGACCGTGCTGGCCCCCGACTGGCGCCTGACCTCGAGGATGACCGTGGGTACGCCGTTCAACCGTGACACCGAGCGCTGTTCCTTGGTGCCGTCTTCGGCCCAGCCGATGTCTCGCACCCGAATCGGCGTGCCGTTCACTTTGGCGATCACCAGGTCATTGAACGCCTTGGGATCGGTCATCCGGCCGAGGGTGCGTAACGTCTGCTCCTCAATGCCCGCCGTCACGTTACCACCTGGCACATTGATGTTCTGGCTGGCGATCGCATCGCGTACGGCGGTGATCGGCAATCGATACGCCGCCAAACGGTTGGCATCGGCCCAGACGTTGATGGCGCGCTCCAGACCGCCGACGATGGTGACCTCGCCCACACCTGAAGAGCGCTCCAGCCGCACCTTCACGACCCGGTCCGCCAGTTCGGTCAGCTCGCGGACCGAGCGGTTGCCCGACAGCGCCACGGTCAACACCGGCGACGCGTCGTTATCAGACTTCCGGATGATCGGTGCCTCGGTGCCCTCGGGGAGGTCGCGGAGGATGGTGGCGACGCGGTCGCGCACGTCCTGCGCCGCCACATCGATGTCGCGTTTGAGGTCGAACGTCACGATGATGATCGAGCTGCCCAGTCCGGAAATGGAACGCAGCTCTTCGATGCCTTCGACCGCATTGACGGCCTCCTCAATGCGCTGGGCGACCCCGGCCTCGACCTCTTCCGGCGAAGCGCCTGGCAGTGTGGTGCGGATGGAGAGCGTGGGAAGGTCAACCGAGGGGAAACGATCGACGCCCAACCGAAAATAGCTGGCCGCACCGGCCACCACCAGCGCCAGAACGATCATCGCCGCGAATACCGGGCGGCGAATACAGACTTCCGCGAGTTTTTGCATCAGGCTCTCCCGGCGCAGGACTGCGTTATGAGTGCTGAGGACTGAGACAACCTATGCCGACCGGATCCATAGATGCCAGGTATGCCTCAAGGGCTCACCGTCACCGGCTGGCCACCCACCAGGCTGCCCGGCTCGACCACGACGAGCTCTTCCGGCTTAAGGCCCGCGACGATTTCGACCCGATCCTCGATGCGACGGCCGGTTTGGACACGTGTTTCGACGGTCAGCCCGTCCCGGACCGTCATGACCTTTTCGATACCGGCGAAGGTCACGATGGCCGACGTAGGTACGAAGATGGCCCGCTCCTCGGCGGCGGTCACGATCTCGGCCTCGGCAAAGGCCCCCGGTCGCAGCTGACCATGCTCGTTCGGTACTTCGGCCTCCACCATGAGCGTGCGGTCTTCTTCGTTGATGGCCGGGCTCAAGCGCGCGACTTGCCCATGATATACCGCCCGGTCCCCCTCTACCTTGACGTTCACCATCTGCCCGATACGCACGTCAGCGGCCACGCGCTCTGGAACCGCAAGGCGCAGACGGAGCGGATGGATGCGCACTACGGTCACGATCGGTGACCCCGCCGCCAGATATTCGCCTGCGGAAACATGGCGTTGCCGCACGGCTCCGTCAAGCGGCGCCTTCAGTTCGCTATCCAGCAGTTGCTGACGGGCGATGGCCAGCTCAGAGCGCCGTTCCGCGAGGACGGCCTGACGGTTGCGAACCTCTTCGATCGCATCTTCATACCGCCCTTCGGCCACCTGTAGCGTTGCCGTTGCCGCGTCGAGCTCGGCGCGCGCAATGAGCTGCCGTTCCCAAAGCGTCACCATGCGATCGCGGCTGCGCCGTGCTTCATCGAGCATGGCATGCGCCTGGCGCACCAACGGCGTGTGCTCGGGGTCAACGCGGTCATCCGCGCCATCGGGGGGCAAACCAAGCCGGGCCCGACCCTGTTGCAGCGCGGCCTCCGCTTGCCTCACGCGCAGGCGAAAGTCGGTCGGATCGAGTTTGGCGATGATCTGGCCCTTGCGGACCCGGCTGCCCAGGTCGACAGCGATCTCGCTGAGCCGCCCATCGACCTTGAAACTCACCACCACCTGATCTTCGGCCGCCAGCGTGCCGGTGACGACGGTGCCGCGTACCACCGCACCCTGGGACACGGGGATGACGCGTACGAGCCGTGGTGCGACGGCTTCACGCTCGGCCCTCGGCGGCGCTCCGGTGGCCTGATAATCGCTCCCGCAGCCGGTGGCGATGAGCATGGCGATGACGATTCCGAGGTAGCGTATCATCCTTCTCCTTATCGATGGCCCTAGAGAGAGGCTGCTTTGGCTCAGATCATCGATGACCGTGAACGTCATATAGTAAGTGTTCACTTACTTTAGGGCTAACGCCTGGACTTGTCAAGATAGTTTGGCGCGCCACGCGTCCCAGTGCCTGTTACCAGCCCTTTCCTCGCCGTTGGTCGCTGGGCGTGGGGCGCTGTCCGTCAGACATTCGTCGTCCGAGGGGAACAGCCCCGATACGCGTCGGGCAGAGCTCAGTACTGCGCACCATCCATACACCCCTCGTGGTGTCGCCCACCACCCATCCCTCCCCCTCGAGAGGGGAGGGTTTGGAAAGGGGTGAAACGGCGGCGTGTAGGACTACGCCGGGACGTGACGCGGGGCACATCGTGGAGTCGCAAGGAGGGCAGGCGACGAGCCACGGCCAGCACAAAGGCGGCGATACCACGGACGTGCGTCGCGGCTCCGCAAGTTATTCGGCACTGAGCACGATGCGGGTGCCGACGGTGTTCTGCACGAAAGCGTCAGGACGCTGCTGATAGACGGCATATGCCGCTCGGTAGCCGGTGCAGTGCGCTGGGGCGATGACGGCGGGTTCTAATGCCACCAGGGCATCGACCACACGCCGAATGCGGTCATGGAAGAACGTCGGCCCCAGATGGAAGCCCCCGATGACCGCGTGCACCTGCTGGATGCCGGTGATCGCTTGGGCATGGTGCACGGTGTTGACGATGCCGGCGTGGCCACAACCCGAGAGCACCACCAGCCCCTTGCCTCTGACGTTGATCACCAGCCCCTGGTCGTCGCAGATCAACGGGTCAGGCTCCAGGACGCCGTCGCGCTCGGTGTGGTGGGCGGGCCAGCCGATCTCAAAGTCGTTGGTCCGCGCCACCTGACCGGTAACCAGGGCCATGCCCTCCACCACGAAGGACGGGCGCTCCGTCTCGATCAACTCCAGACCCGCATCACGTAACCCCTGGCGGGAAAGTGGTACTAATCGGCTGACCTCGCCGTCCGGAGCGATCACGGCGCGCTTCAGATAGGCATCGGGATGCAGCGTCAGGGGAAAACTGAGGCGTCCCAGCCGACGGTGCAAGCCAACCAAGCCCAGTGTATGATCCCAGTGGCCGTGTGACAGCACGATACAGTTCCAATCCCGGGCATTCAGCTCCAGACAGTCGAGGTTATACGCCAATCCATCCGGGCTGCCGCCAGCATCGAACAGAATGGCGCGTGTCCTGCCATCGCGCGTCACCCGCACCAGCATGGAAAGGCCATGGCCGCCGACAAAAGGATTGCGTCGCTCCTCAGCCAGCAGTGTCGAGACGATCGTGTCGCCCGCCCTCGGTCTGAGGCGTTCCACCACGCCACCCCCCGGAGCCGTCTGGTCGACGAGATTTTCGTAGAGGGTGATGATTTCGACGCGGTCGACGGGGTCCAGCGTGATCTGATCGCTCATTGGCATAGCCTCCTAACCAGCGCGGCTAGGCTCACTGCCCGGTCATTGACCTCATCCCAACCCGCTACCGGCGGGCAAAGGCATGAGACGTTGCCCCTCCGCCTGGGAGAGAGCCAAAGCCAGGCGTCGCGCCCGCAATCCTCCCCCGCAGGGGGGAGGACCGTCACTATTTCAGCGATCTGGGTTTTGCAGACGCCGCATCAGGAGGATCTGGCTGCGGTGCCCGATCTCATGGCCGGCAACGATTTGCAGGATGCGATCCAGGGTCATCTGCGTCCCACGGGGGCCGGCATAGGTCTTCTGGAGGTCAGCGTCCTCCCACTGCCGCATGAGTTCGAGCGTGCGGCCGCGCAGGCTCTTAAAATCGTCGATGAGGCTTTGCGTCGTGGGATTGGTTTGCGGCGTGCGGGGCTGCACATCCTTGCCCAAGACGAATCGGTTGATAAAGGTGTCCTCTGTCTGCACAAGGTGCCGCATCATATCGCCGATCGAGCGAATTTTCTCGTGCTGCACAGGTTTCCAATCGAGCTCTGCCTGGCTGACCCCCTCCAGTGCTTGAACCGTCTGGTCGAGCTGCGCTTCCATCAGCGGATATTTCTCCAGCGCTTTCATGCGATGCCTCCTCCTTCGTCGTCTGGGGCATGACCCCTCGTCCCATGGAGCTTGACGTCGGCACTGCTGCTGAGGATGGCCTCGAGGCTCGAAGTCACCCCTGCTTCTTCACCACTTGACCCGCCAGCTTCCCGGTATAGCGGTCTTGATCGACCACCACTTGGCCGTTCAGCGTAACATACGGGATGCCGACGGGGTACTGGTGCGGGTCCTGGAAGGTCGAACGCTCGGCGATCGTGTCAGGATTGAAGACGACGAGGTCCGCATCCATCCCCTGTCGCACGATGCCTTTCTTCCACAGCCCGAATTTTTGGGCCGGGAACGAGGTCATCTTGCGGACGGCCTCTTCGATCGACAGCAAGTGCTCCTGACGGACATACATCCCGAGAATGCGTGGGTAGGAACCGTAGATGCGGGGGTGAGGCTTGCCACGGCTCCAGATGCCGTCGGTGCCGATCATCGTCGCCGGATGGCGCATGACGGTGCGGACATCTTCTTCCGCCATGGTAAACATGATCATCGCCACCGCGCATTCCTCATCGAGAAGCAAGTTGAACACGCTTTCCAGCGGCTCCTCGCCGCGCATCTCAGCGATCTGCTGGAGGGATTTTCCCTCACAGACTTTGTTTCGCGCCGACTTCACAGAAGCGATGAGGATCTCATCCCAACTGCAGCCTCGGATCGTGTTCTCGCCGTGCTGAGGATCGGCGGCTAAATCCACCTTGATCGCCCGCCGCATCGCCGGATCACGCAGCCGTGCCAAGATCTTTGGCACACCGCCGACTTGCGCCGATGGCGGCAATACCGATGCCAGCGTCGTGCTGCTGGCGGTGTAGGGATACTGATCGACGGTGATCTCCAGTCCCTGCGCCCGTTCGTCGTCGAGTCGTTTCAACGTGTCACGGACCTTCCCGTGATTGGGCTTTCCCGATGCTTTATGATGCGAAATTTGCACCGGAATTTCTGCCTGCCGGCCGATGTGAATCGCCTCATCAAAGGCCTCGAACAGCCGCTCCCCCTCGTCACGCATGTGCGTGGCGTAGAGGCCACCATAGCGCGCTGCGACCTTGGCGATGTCGATGATCTCATCGGTCTGCGCATAGGCCCCCGGCACATAGACCAGACCGGTGGAGAGGCCGAACGCCCCCTGCTGCATCGATTCGCGCATCAGCGCTTGCATTTTATCGAGCTCCGCCGTGCTAGGAGCCCGTTGCTCGTAGCCCATGGCCGCGGCGCGCAAGGCGCCATGGCCGATCAGCGGCGCGATGTTAATGGCTAATCGCGCTTGCGCAATGCTGTCGAGATATTCGCCTAAGCTGCGCCAGTTCCAAGGCACCCCCTGCTCGGGGGCAATGAACCCCTCGACATATTTCCTGACCAATCCGACGGTCGACGCGTCCACGGGCGCGGCCGAAAATCCGCAATTGCCGTTGACCTCAGTGGTGATGCCCTGGCGCAGCTTGTAGTCCACCACCGTCTTGTCATACGGCGTGAAATCGCCGTGGGCGTGCACGTCGATGAATCCAGGGCAGACGCACAGGCCATTGGCCTCGATCACCCGCGCCGCCTCGCCTGTCACACGCCCCACGGCCGCGATCGACGTCCCCGAGATGGCTACGTCGCCCCTGAACCAGGGGTTCCCGGTGCCGTCGACGACCTTGGCGTTGCGAATGATCAAATCATACATCAGCAGCATCCTTCACGTATGATCTCCAACTCGGTCTTGGTGCTCGTGACCCCTCGTACATGCCAGTGGTCCGGCTATCAGCGAAAACCTGCTTCACACACCCTCACGTCAGCTCAATTATCTGGGCAAATAGCCGTGACTGTCAAGCGTCTCCGACCCGCGATACGCCTGCGCATGCCCTTCATCAGCTAGTAGGAGGAACAGAGGATAGAGAGTCCGTCACCACCGGCTCGGACAAGCTGCGCAAAGGCCAGACGTTTCCCGGCTCCCCGGCAAGGGCGCCGGGGAGCGCTACGTTCTTCCATCAATCGCCTCGTCAAGTGACGTTAGGACTTCCGCGGAGCGTCCGAGGCTGTCCCGTGACTTGCCTCGCCCGGCCCAAGCCCAAGCGTCGTTCGGGCCAAGCGCATACGTCAAAGACATTGTCCGTCAATTATCGCGTTTTTACTGCAGACGGAGAGGACAGCTACACTCGGTATGAATCTGGCGGCGACCAAATTGCCTCGCTAGGGAAAACCGATTACCATGAGGCAAGTGGACGTCCCACTGCCGCATCCAGCAAGGGGAATACACCATGGCCACATCCGGCGTCAAGTTCGAAACCCCGATCAGCAGCGGGTTTCCAGCGGCCAATCGTTTCCGGCTGCAGGCCCGCAAAGTGGTCATGGCACCCGGCGACTCTCCAGAGCACGCCCATGAGGACACGGGGTTGTGCATCGTGCACACGGTGCCGTTGAGATCACACGGCAGGGCAAGACAAACCGGTACCAGAAGGGGGATTATCTCTTCGAAGGGGGTCACGTCCCCCATACGGTCAAGGCGCCGGCTCCGGTGGCGTTTCGTGCGCTCTACGTGAGGATCTTACTGGAGGAGTCAAGCAAGGGTGTCGACGCGGGTATAAAACTCAACCGTGCCGTGCTTTGGAGGTGTGTTGTGTCGGTGACCACGGCCCACAAAATTCTGATCTCAGTAGCCGTGCTGTTCTTCTTCTGGTATGCCCTGTGGGAGCTTCGGCAGTATTACCGCCTTGGTGAAGTGGGCGCGCTGCTGCGCGGTGTCGGGTCATTGATCGGAGCCGTGGGTTTCGGCGTGTACCTCCGGTCGTTTGTGCGCTCATTGCGCAACTAGGCTGACTCCTCTCCATGGATACTCGTCACACCACCGCGATTTTCTGCGCGGTCAACGGGGCTTCGTTGAGGTGCATCGCCCTCGCCCCGGCTTTTACAGGTAGCAGTGCTTCAGCGCTGGCTACGATGGGGGCCCCGATGCTCAGCGTTTAGCTCTGTCGCCCCTGGGCCCGGAGCTCCTTTTCCTCGGAAGAATTCGTCGGATCTGCGGCCCACTCTTGAAAATACTCGACGAGTGGAAGGTGTAAAAGGGAGATCCCAAGGCGAATAGTCAGCCCATCGCAGCTTCCTCTAGCGCCCGAGGCGCTCACCCGGCGGCGGCTTCGCGAACCTGCGCTGTCAGCGGCAGGATAAAGAAAAAGCGGCTGCCGCGGCCGACCTCGCTCTCGACTCCGATGCGACCACCATGCAATTCGACGATCTTCTTGCAAATGCTCAAGCCTAGCCCTGTACTGTGCTCGCCGGCAGTAGGTTTGACGCTGGTGCGCTGGAACGCCCCGAAGAGCCGGCCGAGTTCATCGGAGCGAATCCCCTGGCCCTGATCGATCACCGAAAATTCAATGCCAGCCGCGGTGGGGTAGACCTGCAACCGTACCACTGTGTGCATGGGGGAGAACTTGATGGCATTGCTCAGCAGGTTGTTGAGCACCTGCCGAATGCGTGCTTGGTCGAACACCACCATGGGCATATTGTCGGTGACCTCGGTGACGAGACGGATTTTCTTGCGTTCCGCCAGCAGACGATGGTAGTGCTCGGTCTCGCGCAGATAGGGTCGCATGGCCACCGGCGTGGGCTGCAGATCGATCTTCCCCGACTCGATGGTGGTGATGTCGAGCAGATCGTTGAGCAGATTCATCATGCCCTGCGACAGGTTGCAAATCATGGTCCCGATCTCGGCACGTTCCTCCTGTCCCATCTCCCCGTCATGATCGAGCATGAGCTCGGCCAGATTGTGGATATTCCCGATCGGCGACCGCAGGTCATGCGCCGCCATTCCCAAAAACTCATTCTTCAGGGTGTTCATCTCCTCGAGCGCGATATTCTTTTCCTGAAGCTCCCGCGTGCGGGCCCGCACTTTGGCTTCCAATTCGTTATTGGCCCGCTGCAGTTCCGCGATCAAACGCCGCCGCTCGCGTAACAGCGCATGATATTCGACGGCTTTGTCGATGATGGCTTCGAGCTCGCTGGGCTCCCAGGGTTTGCTCACATAGTAGTAGATTTTCCCCTGGTTGATGGCCTGCATCACGGCATCGAGATCGGCATATGCCGTCATCAGGATGCGCGTCACATCAGGCTCCAGCGCGGCGACGTGAGCGAGCAGTTCAGAGCCGCTCACTCCCGGCATGCGCTGATCGGCCATCACGACAGCGACCTGGCCCTGGCCTATGATGGCCAGGGCATCTGCGACGTTGCGAGCGCTGAGCACCTGATAGCGCCCGCGGAACAGTTCCTCGACGGAGGCAATGACCGCTTCATGGTCATCGACGACGAGCAGGGTGTGCGAAGCCCATGCATTGATTGATGAAACCTGGTGGCGAGCGCTGGGAATGTATTCTTCGGTTGGCGCAGAAGCCATGCGTTCGTCCCTCCCTTCTACTTTGTAGAACTCTACTCCGCGATCGGGCGGAACGCAAGATGTCCATGTCAGGCGCCCCTGTCATTTTGAGAGAGGGGCAGGGTGAGGGAGGGAGAGAGCGAAGGCAGGGGACGGTTGTTCACCCCCAGGTTCTCTGGTATAACAGGGCCATGGAGGTATGATGAGACCGCAGGAGGAATGCGTTCATGTTCGAGCTGCCAATTGTGGGCCCAACCTCCCACTATTTCTATTCGCAACGGCTGAAGCTGCACTACGTGGACTGGGGCAACCCCGATAAACCGCTCATGGTGCTCGTCCACGGCGGTCGGGACCACGCGCGCAACTGGGATCAGGTCGCGCTGCATCTCCGTTCCGCGTATCACATCATCGCGCCCGACTTGCGCGGGCACGGGGATTCGGAGTGGGCACGCGGCAGTGAATATTCCATGGTCGAGTATGTGCTCGACCTCGCCCAACTCTTGGAGCAGCTGGCCTCCTTTCCGGTGATCTTGATCGGCCATTCCCTGGGGGGCGGCATCGTGTTGCAGTACAGTGGCGTCTATCCAGAGCGCGTGGCCAAGGTCGTTGGCATCGAAGGGTTGGGGCCGACCCCGATAGGCATCACGCCGCGCCCGCCCCATCACCGCATGCAGGCCTGGATCGGCGAGATGCGCGCCTTTGCCGGCCGTCAGCTGCATCGCTACGCCACGCTCGCCGAGGCCGTGCACCGCATGCGGGAGGCCAATCCACGCTTGACCGAAACGATGGCGTCGCACCTCACCCTACACGGCACCTATCGCCATGAGGATGGCACCTACACGTGGAAATTCGACAACTATGTGCGGGCCTCGTCGCCTTACGACTTTAACACGGAGGACGCCCGCGCCATCTGGGGACGCATCACCTGCCCCACCCTGCTGATCCGAGGGGCTGACAGCCGTGCCTCCGATCCTGAGCGTGATGGGCGAGCCTCGGCGTTCCGCCATCGGCAAGTCGTCACCATCGCCAACGCCGGACACTGGGTGCACCACGATCAGCTCGACGCCTTTCTCCAGGTCGTCGACGAGTTTCTCACCGGTAAGATGCCGGGGGTTTAGCCAAAGATGGACAACGGCGTGTCTGCATCCGATGCGGCGTCGCGACGGGTGGAACTGATCGCGGTGGGGCGCGAGGTCCTGCGCGGCCGTGTGCTCGACACCAATTCCAATTGGCTGGCGAAGGAATTGACCGGCATGGGGGGGGAGGTCAGTCGCATCTGCGTCGTCGACGACGTGCCCCGGGAAATCGTGCGTGAGCTCCACACGGCCATGCGGCATGGCGCCAGCGTGATCTGTACCACGGGAGGTCTTGGACCTACTTTCGACGATTGCACCCTCGCATCCATCGCCGAGGCCGTCGACCTGCCGTTGGTCAGGCATGAGGCGGCGTATCGCATGATCGCCGAGACCTATCGGCGCCTGCATGCGGAGGGAGCAGTCACCCATCAGGCCATGGTGCCAAGTCGTGAAAAGATGGCTCTCCTGCCGCAGGGGGCCGAGATGCTCCCCAATCCCGTCGGCTCGGCACCCGGTATGCTCTTACACTGGCAACAACACCTCATCATCGCCTTGCCAGGCCCCCCAGGCGAGATGCGCCCGATGTTCGAGGCCTCCGTGGCGCCACTCTTACGCACGCGATGGGCCGGACGACATCGGCTGGAAATCGCCGTGCAGACCGACGTCGCGGATGAGTCGCTCCTCAATCCGCTGTTCGAACGGGTGATGGCGTCGGTAACCGGGAGTTATCTCAAAGCCGATCCCAAAGGTTTTGGCCCTGAGGTACGGTTAACGGTCTATATCACCGGCGAGGGCGTCACTGAGGAGGCGGCGCACGCCGTCGTCCAACAGGCGCGCGACCAGCTTAAGGTTGCTCTGGAGGCTCTGGGGTATGGGTTGGTGGCAGCGGAGTGAGCGCGGCGGGGATGGGATAGCAGCGGAACACGTCGTCATGGTGCCAAAATCCCATCGCCTCCCGGTGGATGATCAGGTAGTGTTGCACCCGCTGAGCCTGCGCACGCAGCTGGTTATACTGCGCGATGCCGGCATTGAGCGCTCGACAAGCCTTGGCGTCGCCCATCCCGTTTTGCCGCAGCTGAGCGATGCCCGGCTCGATGGTTTGGCGCAGCGTCGCCATGTCACCCAGCAGCGCATCCAGACGGTCGCCGTAACGCCCCGATTGGGAGGCGATCTCTTCCAGAATCTCCCGTTCGATCGCCGCCAACGTGTGGCGGGGCTTTGAGGCGGCATCTTGGCGGCGATGCTTCTGTTTCAGGCGATCGAGATCGAAGCTGCCGCCCACCCCATCGAGACCGCCCTGCGATTCTCCCATGACCGCCCGCCTTGACTTTGCCGACCGTCTACCCTAGTGTAATCTCCGTATCCGGCAACACGACGCGTCAGTCGCGACACGCCGCACGGAGCCAACTATAACTGAAGCCATGGGTGGATGGCAATGCCTTCCGGAGACGCGACACCGCAGTTGATCGTGACCGCTGACGATTTCAACCTCTCAGAGGGGGTGAGCCGAGGCATCCTCGACGCGCATCAGCACGGCATCGTCACCGAGACGTCGGTGATGGTCAATCTCGGCGACCTCCGACAGGCTGCGGCGATGTTGGCGGGTGCCCCGCGGTTGGCGATTGGCCTGCACCTGAACATCACCCGCGGGCGCCCGGTGGCACCGCCGAGCGCGGTCGCGGGGCTCCTCGGGGCCGATGGCCAATTCTGCGGATCACCCCAGGCGCTGCCGGTGCAGCTGCGCAGCGCGGCCGTGCGCGCAGAGTTCCAGGCCCAAGTCGACGCTTTCGCGCGGGGCTTCGGTCGCCTGCCGTGGCATTTGGATACGCACCATCATGTGCACCAACACCCCGTGGTGCTGGACGTGTTGCTCGACCTCGCGGCATCGCTGCGATTGCCCGTGCGGAGCATCGATGCGCACATGCGCGCGATCATGATGGCACGGGGCCTGGGGAGTCCTGCACATTTTCTGGGGGATGCGGGCGACGAACCCTATTGGACGGTGACGCGCTTATTATCGACCATCCCGACGTTATCGCCGGGTGTCACCGAGTTGATGTGCCATCCCGGGTATTTCGATGACACCATCGCCTACAGTCGGTATGGTCGACAGCGCGATGTCGAACGCCAGGCCCTGTGCACCCCTGAAGTGGCTACCAGGCTGCGCGAGCGGGGAGTCCGGTTGGTCACCTACGCCGCACTGCAATGAGACTTCCATCGCCGCGCTACCACCCGATGGCGTAGGCGGGCAGGAGTGTCGACAGCCCGCCGCGCGGATCCGCGCCGCCATGGACCACGCCCCGCTCAGGGTCTACCTGCACACCCACGACGTAGCCCTCGATCCAGTCCGGTTGGATGACGACCTGATGCCCTTTGGCTTGCAGAGCACGACGCGCCGCATACGGCACACGTCCCTCGACCCGTAACACGCCAGGCTCAGCCGTGTGTGGATAGGTCGAGCTCGGGAAATGTTTGCTGCTGAATTTCGGCGCCTCGATCGCTTCTTGCAGCGGCATCCCGAACTCGACCACATTGAGGAAGCATTGCAGCGTCCACTGATCTTGCTGGTCCAGTCCCATCGTGCCAAAGGCCATGAACGGTTTGCCAGCGCGCAGGGCCAGCGAGGGGGTGAGGGTCGTGCGCGGCCGCTTGCGTGGCGCCAGCGCATTCGGGTGCTGATGGTCGAGGTAGAACACCTGGATGCGTGTGGTCAATGGGAAACCCAGTCCCTCCACGACAGGCGAGCCGGAGAGCCAGGCACCGCTCGGCGTCGCCGCGACCAGGTTGCGCTGGCGATCCACGACGGCGACGTGCACCGTGCCGCGCTGCCATTGCCGGCCGACCAGGGGACCAGGCCTCGACCACAGTGGTCTGCCGTTGATGGGATCGCCCGGGCGCAGCTCCAGCGACGCACGATCGGGGTCGATCAGCGTGCGGCGCGCGCTTGTATATGGTTCCGAGAGTAATGTTTGGATGGGGACCTGCACGAAATCAGGGTCACCGTAGTAGGCCTCCCGATCCGCAAAGGCGAGCTTCGCGGCTTCGGTGACGAGATGAATGTACGCCGCGCTATTGTGTCCCATGGCCTGCAGGTTGTACCCCTCCAATAACCGCAATTGCTGGAGGAAAACCGGCCCTTGGCTCCAGGGGCCGCACTTGAAGACCTCATACCCGCGGTAGTTGGCGGAGACCGGCGTCTCCACCTTGGTTTCGAAGGCGGCCAAGTCGTCGATGTCAAGCAGTCCCCCGTGGCGCTGCACAAAGGTGGCGATCTGGCGGGCGATATCCCCTGTATAGAACGCCTTACGAGCTGCCTTCAGACCAGCCGTCCTCCCCCGGGAAGCAGCGCGGCGCTCGGCCTCCAGCAAGCGTTCGAACGTATGGGCGAGGTCGGGGTTGCGGAAGATCGTGCCGATTTCAGGCAGCCGCCCTTGGGGTAGATAGAGCTGGGCTGAGGTCGGCCAGTGCTGCTGAAACGTCTCCTGGCAATGCCAGAGGGAGAACGCTAGATAATCACTGGGACCAACCAGCCCAGGGTGTACGGGGAAGCCATCGCGGGCCAGGTCCAGCGCGGGCTGCATGACATCGGCCAGGGGCAGAGTGCCGAAACGCTCCAGAGCCGTGATGAGGGCTCCAGGTGCGGCAGGGACCCCAGCGGCCAACAAACCCTCACCCGGGATCAACGACATGCCTCGGTCGGTGAACCACTCGATGGTGGCGCGCTGAGGCGCGGCGGTGTTGCCGTTGATGGCTGACACCTGTCCGGAATCGGCCATGTAGATCAGCATGGGGACTTCACCGCCGATGGTGTGCATATGGGGGTTGAGCACCCCTTCGGCGAAAGTGGCTGCCACCGCAGCATCGACGGCGTTGCCGCCGTGCTTCAGAATGTCCACGCCGATCAACGCCGACAGATAGTGCTCCGTCGCCACCATGCCATGCGTGCCCATGATCGTCGGACGAAAAGGCAAAACCGGTCTCCTTTCGGAGCCATGTTCCCTCTCCCTCTGGGAGAGGGAACATGGCTCAGGAGGGGTAACGTATGCGCACGTTCGTCTCGCCCCCCTAGCCGCTCATCGCCGCTAGCGCGAATTCGACGTTGACATGCTCAGCGTAGGGATAACGTTTGCTGATAAACCCGCCGCCGATAAGGATATCTTGCAGGTAATTAAAGCCGTCTTCGCGCAGCAGCGGATCATGCGCCCAGGTGTCTTGTGCCAGATAGCGCCTCACGGCGGGCGTGCGAACCTCCGGCTCAATGCCCGGGAAGGATGGGGCGATGAGCCCGGAGATCTCCTCCGCCGAGTGCCGGGCGATCCACTGCTGTGCTTGATAAAAAGCTCTGGTGAAGCGATGTAGGACCTCGGCATGGCCAGTGGCATAAGCTGGCGTGGTGAGATAGGCGCTGAAGGGCAAAGCGCCCACCGCTTCCCCCTCGGAAGCGACCACCGAGCCCCGTCCGGTATGGACCAGGCGTTCGACCACTGGCTGTCCTTGCTCGATGTAGTCGGCCTCACCGCGTAGGAACATTTCCACCGCCTGCGCTGTCGGCACGTCGGTGATGAGCTTGATGGCGCCGATGTCGATGCCATAATTGCGCAACACCTGCTGCAGACACAGCCAGGGTGTCTCCGCCTCGGCGAACAGGATGAAGCGGCTGCCCATCAGATCGGCCCACTGAAACCGCGGTTGCGCCCCGCGACCGAGCACAAAAAAGCCATCCCGATTATTCACCTGAATGATGCTGATGATTCGGTCGCGACTGCCTTTTTCAGCCAGATCCAGGCCTCGGATGGAACCACTCAGGCCAAGGTCGGCCGCGCCCGTCAGGAGTGCGTTGGTGAGGTCCCCACCGCTATTCGCCGTCGTGACCTCGACCCGCAGCCCTTCCTGCGCCAGAACTCCAAGATACATAGCGACGAAGTGCGGCGTGTAAAAGAGCGAGTGAAACCGTAGGATGATGCGCACAGTATCCATAGGGTTTTTGGCGTCCTTTCAGGCCGGTGCGACTTCGACCATCGCATCGAAGGCTGCCTGGCCCGCGGAGAAGGGGAAGATGTCCACTGCCTCATCTGGAATCGCCGGGGCCCCGGACGTCAATCGGTTCAGCCCCTCCCAACCATCGCGCATCCACACCGTCCCGGATGGTATGCGCTCGGTGACCTGGGCATAGGCCCGAAACTCGCCGCGCTCGTTATAGATGCGGATCGGTCCGCTGTCCTGGAGACCACGAGCGGCGGCATCGAGCGGTGAGATCCACAGGCGCGGCACGGGATCGAGCCTAGCCAGCGAAGGGAGCACGCGCCCATGGTCGTAAAAGCTATGAAAGTGCGTCAGCGTGCGGCCCTGGCACAACGTCAGCGGATACGGCGAGCGGGGTAAGTCCTCATGCACCGGCAGCGGCGGCAGACCAAGCTGCCGTGCATGCTCAGAGTAAAACTCCACCTTGCCCGATGGGGTGTGGTAGCGGTGGTCGGGATAGGCCACGTGCGAGATGTTCATGGCCCTGATCCCGCCCTCAGCGCGCAAGTCGGCTACTGTCGCATAGCCAGTCGAGGGATGGGCGAGGATGGCGTCGATCATCTCTTCCTCCGTCTTCCAGGGGAAGAACTCCGCGACGCCGAGACGGTCGGCCAGGGCGCGCAACACCTCGGTTAAGGAGCGTGTTTCCCCCGGCGGTTCGAGGGCCCGCTCCATGAGGTAGAGATGTGTATTCGTCATCTTGCAGCCCAACTGCTCCAGCCAGGCGGTGCCGGGGAGCACGACATCGGCGAAGCGGCGAGCCGTCCCGTTCATGAACAGGTCGTGGCTGACGACGAGATCCGTGCGGGCAAGGCCTGCTTCCAGACGCTCAGCATCCGCGAACGACGACACCATATCGGTGCCGAACAGCAGCATGGCGCGGACGCGGCCGTCGACGAGCGCCTCGAGCATACGCGCCATCTGGTTCGGGATGTAGATGCCAGAGGGACGGGGGGTCGTCGGAACAACA